>Ga0247611_10002561_pt1 | contig 28961 bp, 12 predicted proteins | sample 177DNAGHGhighgp2_FD_192422 | JGI IMG/M metagenome (GOLD analysis project Ga0247611, IMG submission 192422) | Sheep rumen microbial communities from Palmerston North, Manawatu-Wanganui, New Zealand - 1770 DNA GHGhigh gp2 | ecosystem: Host-associated > Mammals > Digestive system > Stomach > Rumen... | reverse complement strand
AATTATATTATGGTATTATGGAAAGAAGAGAGAGATACTTCCGCTAATTCCGTTATATACAATAATTTTAGCTACATTAGTTTCACCAATAAATGCTTATGTTAGGTATTTTGTTCCATTAATGGTCTGTATGCCTTTTGTAGCATGCTATACTATATTAACAATTTTCAAAAAACAAGCAGATTAAATTGCCAAGATTAACATAATGTGATATAATAACTAGTATACCGTTGTCATAGTGATAAATGGAGGGATAAAATGAGCTGGAAGAAATATGATATCCTGTCACGGATACTAAGCATAATCCTTATGGGAGTATGTTTGTTTTACGGCGTAAAATTAAAAGGCCTTTTGGCAGAGACTCCGTATGAGTACAAGGATGACTTTCTTGGATTGTGTATTGTTTTATATGCAATAGGAATTGTCTTCAATGTTTACATTGTATACTGCATTATAAAAGGTAAGCAGAATGATGTGTTTCGTATTCTTACATCATGTATTATGCTGCCGGGAGTTACACTTGCAACAATAAGCTTTTTATGTGGCGCCCTTGTGCTTAGCAGATTTGGCTTTTTAGCACTGATTGTAGTAAACATCATACTTTTGTTTATACTTGACTTGAATACTATAGTCAGTTTGGCAAATGTATTTAGGAGTACATTTAGGAAATAGTAACTAGGATTATTTAATTAGTATTAACCAGATTCAACCCGTTGCCTAAAATGGATAATACCGTTTTAGGCAATTTTTTTATTTGTGCTCTTGCTATTTTCGCGATAATAGTTTATAATAATATACGCTTGAGGCAAATCTTTGGCGCCTTAGCCAAGCGGTAAGGCACGAGTCTGCAAAACTCTGATGATCGGTCCGACTCCGATAGGCGCCTCCAAACAAAGACCGCGTAATCTATGTGATTACGTGGTCTTAACTTTTGAAACTATAATAATGCTCCTATTTGTTATTTGATAACTTTATACTTTAGTTGTATATAAGAATTCTCGAGTTTAATGCACTCAAGTAATTCAAGTGCTCTTAGTTTATCTAATTCATTGTCACTTTTTATTGATTCACCATCTACAAGTGTAGGCACATCTTTTCCGCCCACTAACAATGGAGCAATAACGACGTTTACGTAGTCAATTAGGTTTTCTCTAACAAATAATCCATTAAGATTTCCACCGGATTGTATTGTTAATTTTTCAGCATTATATTTATTATACAAATCATCTAAAAGTTTGCTTAAATCCAATGATTCATAAAACAGTATATCCAAATTATTATACTTTTCCTTTAAGGAAAATGCCACGTGGTTTTTGTTTGTGGTAACTAAAATAAGTTTCTCTCCCCAATGACACATATAATCTATACCATTCTCATTCAAGTGAGGCTTATTATCAATAATAATAAAAACAACATCTACTTTTTCGTGATACTCTTTTCTATCATTTACACCAATTTTTGCCATGACTCTTCCAGTATTCAAAGAATAATAATCAGTAGTACACTCAATTTCATAGTATTGATGTAGCCCTTCTTTGACGCCATCTATTCTACAAAAATCTTTGTCAGCATCTAAATTATCAGTACTTCCAGTACTAATTTTTCCATCCAAAGACTCTAACATAAATAAGGTTGTTATCGGTTTATTCTTCATATCTTCCACAAGTCCTTCTAGGGCCGACCCTTAATGACAGAAAATTGTCAAAAGGGACAGACCTTTAATTTTTATAAAACTATTATAGCATAGTATGATAAAAATATTGAGTTTTTATTTTTTATATGATATAAATTTTAATGAGAATTATAAAATTTGGGGCGTCTATGTCCAGTTATACTAATGATTAATGAATTGTTCACAAAAGATGGAGAAATCATATGAGATATGGTAATTTGGTAAAAAAAATGTCGCTTGAAGAAAAAGCGAGATTATGTGTTGGAAAAGATTTTTGGCATACAAATGGGGTAGAAAGATTAGGAGTGCATGAAATAACAATGTCCGACGGACCTCATGGAGTAAGATTCCAGGTAGATAAAGCTGATGAATTTGGGATTAATAAGAGTGAGATTTCAACATGTTTTCCAGCGCTTTCGACAATCGCAAACAGTTGGGACAGGAAAATTGCATATAAGCTAGGAGATGCACTTGGAAAAGAAGCCAAATCACGAGGTATAGATTTATTACTTGGACCAGCAGTAAATATTAAAAGGACTCCACTTTGTGGCAGAAACTTTGAGTATTTTTCGGAAGATCCATATTTAACAGGATCATTAGGCATAGAATATGTAAAAGGATTGCAAAGCAATGGAGTGGGAGCTTGCGTTAAGCATTATGCTGTAAATAATCAAGAAAATAAGAGAAGAACAATAGATGCAATAGTGGATGAAAGAACTTTAAGAGAAATATATCTTAAAGCATTTGAAATGATTGTAAAAGAGGCGGAACCAGTATCAATAATGAGTGCATATAACAAAGTTAATGGCACATTTTGCTCAGAGAATAAAATACTATTAGATATTCTTAGGGAAGAATGGGGATTTGATGGAATAGTAATTTCTGACTGGGGAGCTGAGAATGATATAGTAGAAGGCGTAAAAGCTGGAAATGATATAGAGATGCCAGGTGGTAATGAGGCAAATGTTGAGAAAATAATAGAAGCAGTCAAAGAAGGGACATTGAGTGAAGAAACATTAAACAACGTTGTAAGTAGGATACTAGATGTAGCTTTATCTTTTGAAAAAGAAGAAATTGCAATAGATTACGAAAAAGGACATCAAGTTGCTGAGGAAATTGCAAGAGAAGCAGTGGTTTTATTAAAAAATGAAGATAATATTTTACCAATTAAATTAAAGAAAGTTGCATTAATTGGAGAAATGGCTAGAGACCCTAAATATCAAGGCGCGGGTAGTTCATTTATTAATTCATACAAACTAGAAAATGGTGAGGAAACCTTCAAAAAACATGGCATAGAAGTAGAGTATGCAAGAGGATATAGTAGTAAAATAAATTATGATGAGGGCATAGATCTATTAAAAGAAGCAATTGAGGTGGCTAAAAGAAATGATGTAGTTATAGTTTACGTTGGACTTAAAGAAGGATATGAATCTGAAGGAATAGATAGATGGAGTCTATATATGCCGCTTGATCAAGATACCCTTATCAAAGAGATAGCTAAAGTAAATCCTAATGTGGTGGTAGTACTTTCACACGGAAGTCCAGTAGTAATGCCATGGAAAGATAATGTAAAGGGTATCATTACAGGATATCTTGGAGGAGAAGCTGGAGAAAAGGCGATTGCTGAATGTATTTTGGGAATAATAAATCCGAATGGTAAGCTTGCAGAGACGTTTCCAGATTCAGTGGGAGCAATTCCTTGTGCAAATTATTTCCCTGGAAACGAAGTGTATTCTGCATATAAAGAAGGAATATTTGTAGGTTATAGATACTATGACAAAGTTAATACAGGTGTATTATATCCATTTGGATATGGACTAAGCTATACAGAATATAAATATTCGAATATTGAGGCACATCTTAATAATGATGGTATTGAAATATCATTTTCTGTGGAAAACACTGGGCCTATGGATGGTAAAGAAATAGTAGAAATATATGTTTCTCATCAAGATTCAAAAGCGTACAAGGCTCCAAAGGAATTAAAATGGTTTGAAAAGTATGAACTTAAAGTGGGTGAATCTGTTAATATAAAAGCTTTTATATCAAGGGATGATTTAAGATATTACGATATTGATGAAAAAGAATGGAAACTTGAAAATGGTAAATATGAAATATTGGTAGGAAAATCAAGTCAAGATATAGTTTTATGTGCAGAAGTAACAATAGATGATGTGCTTGAGATGCCTAGATTATTTGCACCTACAGACATTTATACTGGAAAAGATATTCAAAATATTTCAGATAGTGAATTTGAAAAAGTATTAAGAAGAAGACTACCAAAGGATCATATAGATTTTGAAGATTTGTCGGAAGAACACTCACTAGAGAATTTTAAAAATACGAGAGTTGGAAAAGCACTAATAAAAAATCAAAAAGAAAAAATGAATGAGCTTTTTGATGAAGACAGAATTAACGTAGCAATAAAAGTAATGATGGATTTACAAAAACCAATTAAAAAGTTTTATGAAAAGGCAAATAGTCCATTTACAAAAGAAATGGTAGATGAGTTTATATATATAGCTAAACACGATTTAGATTATGAGAATTGTGAATTTTATAAAACATATATAAAGCAAGAAGCACACTGGTAATATGAAAAAAGTATTAATAAAAAATGAGAAAAAGCTTTATAGAAAGTTGTTTTTATATAGAAGTATTCTATATAAAAATGTAGAGTTTTCTTATGACAATAAAATAAGTGACCAAGCAAAAGAAATATGTAAAGCTTTGAATATAAAAGATAAAGTAAAAAGAATAGAATACGTTTACGATTCTTGTATTAGAGTAATAGAGGACTATTACAAAGATAAGAATTACTGTGACTTTGTGGATGGACAATGCTTTTGTCAGAGAGAGGATAACAGTTCCAGGAAAAATGGATGCTGCCAAATCTGTAAATATCAAAGCGAAAATGGTTGCCCAACTCAAAACTTATCTTGCAAGCTATTTTATTGTGATGAGGTTTCAAAAAATAATCAAATGCTATCACTTAAAGAGTTAAAAATTTTAAAAGTTTTTAATTTGAGAAGGAGGATAATAGCAATTGATAACTTTTTTGCAAGAAAAGAAGACGTAATTAAAGACATTGAAGTGGGATCATTATTGCTTTATTCAGTAAGAGCAATAATTAGAATAATGGAAACACAAAAAAATAATAAAGGGTAGTAAATTGAAAGAAATAGTAGTCAGTAACAAAGAGAAACTATTTAAAAAAATAAAATATTATAAGACTTTTCTCTACAATAGGGTAGAATTTGTTTCCAATATAGCTGATGAAGAAATAGATTCCGATATAGAAAAAAATGAAATACAGGGAATTATTAAGGCTTTAAATATAAAAAATAAAGGGAAACGTGTTGAGTTTATATATGATTATCTATGTGAGATGTTAGATAATTATTATGATGGAAAAAACATTTGTGAGTTTTGTGATAACAAGTGCCTGGCGCAGCAATTCGAAGGTAGTACATATAAAAATGGTTGCTGCAGACTTTGTAAATATCAGTCATCTACAGGATGCACAAGTGCAAATTTAACTTGCAAGCTTTATTATTGTGAAAAAGTAAAAAGCAAAAATAAGACGATAGAATATAAAGACTTAAAAATGATGAAACTATTCAGTTTAAGACAAAGGTTAATAATAAGAAATTGTTTCTTCTCAAGTAGAGAAGAAATGCTGTTAGATTTAAAAATGGGAAGTATTGTTTTATATGCAATAAGAATATTATTTAGAGTAATAAGAAATCTTATATATGTAAGAATAAAAATAAAATGAGCTACAAAAATGTAGCTCACTAAAATTTTGGAGCAGGTAGCGGGAATCGGACCCGCGAATTAACCTTGGCAAGGTTACATTTTACCACTAAATTATACCTGCGAAACTAGAACATAATTATAATAGCAAAAATATTACAAAAAGTCAAGAATAATTATCGATTAAAAATGAAGAGGTATGTATGGAGATAGTTGAATTAAAAGACGGAATAAAACTACATTATATTAAAAAGGAAAATTTTAAAACAGATTGTGCATTTATAACGTTGACAACACCATTAAATAGAGAAAACTCAACCAAGAATGCTCTTTTAGCATATATGATGATGAGAGGAACCAATAAATATACTGATCAGTATATACTTAATAAAGTACTAGAAAATGCGTATGGATCTAATATTAGTGTATCTTTTGACAAGGTAGGAGATAATGTTTCACTAAGATTTAATCTTGAAACAATAGCAAATGAGTATGCATTAAATGGAGAGAATATATTAAAGGAAGCCATGGGAATTCTATTTGAAATTGTTTTTAATCCATTAATGATAAATGGAGCGCTATCAAAAGAATTTATTGATATTGAAAAAAAACATCTTTTAAAGATAATAAGAGCAGAAAAAGATAATAAAGATTCATATGCATATAAGAGGTGTATGAAGGAAACATTTGGTGAAAATGGCTTTGGAGTGAATTTATATGGGTATGAGGAAGATGTTGAAGGACTTACAGTGGAAGCTTTAACAGAGCATTATGAACATATAATAAATAATGCACGTATAGATATAGTTTTTTCGGGTAGGCGACCACTTGATGAAATTAAGGAAATTGTTTTAAATGATAACAATATAAAAAAACTTGTCGAACGTAAAGACACATTAGAGTTTTCCACAAATAGCATCCAAAATGTGGAAAAGGCAATCGAAATTTCAGACCGCATGGATGTTGTTCAGGGAAAATTAGTTTTGAGTTTGATATCAAATTTTGATAAAGATAATCAAAAGATTATTGGACAAGTATATAATATGATTTTAGGTGGAAGCGCTAATTCATTATTATTTCAAAATGTTCGTGAAAAGAATGGTATGTCATATTCTATAAGCAGTATTTTTGTTAAACTAAAAAATACAGTGTTTATTAGATGTGGAATTGAGATTGATAATTATATAGAGGCTATGAGACTTATATATAACCAATTGGACTACATAAAAGATGGGAAAATTGGAGATAAAGAAATAGATGATGCAAAAGTGGCACTTTGCGCAGCACTTGACGGAATAAAAGAAGAACAAGTATCTGAGATGTTTTATTACTTGGGACAAGATTTTTCGGGCGAGAAAATGAGCGTTGATGAATACAAAGAAAAGATTAATTCAGTGTCAAAGGAGAATATAATCGAATTTGCAAATTCATTAAAAGTTAAAGTTATTTATTTATTAAGAAATTAATGGAGAAAAAGATGGAACTAATAGAAAATAATATTATAGGCGAGAAAATATATAAAGAGATTCTAGATAATGGATTAACCGTTTATCTTATACCAAAAGAAACCAAAAAGAAGTACGTAGTATGGAGCACGAAGTTTGGTTCTGTAGATAATAAGTTCTATTATGATAATGGAGAAATGACGGTTGTTCCTGATGGCATAGCTCACTATTGCGAACATAAGCTGTTTGAACAAAGAGATGGAACTAATAGTTTAGATGCGCTTACTTCGCTTGGGGTTGATGCAAACGCATATACATCTAATGACCATACAGCCTATCTGTTTGAGTGTACCGAAAATTTTGATGAAGCATTGGACGAATTTATGGACTACGTGCAAAATCCATTTTTTACAGATGAGAACATAGAAAAAGAACGTGGAATTATTAGTCAAGAAATAATGATGTATGATGATTATCCAGAATGGAAATTATACATGAACCTTATGAAGGCACTGTACAAGAATAATGAAATAAACATTGATACAGCGGGGACAGTAGAGACAATACAAGATATTGACAAGGAAAAATTATATCAAATATATAACGCATTTTATGTACCTCAGAATATGATAATGATTTGTGTTGGTGGCTTTGAAGTTGAAGATATGCTTTTTAAAATTAAAAGTAGAATTACAATGAAGAAATCAGAAAAGACACTAAAAAGGGTGTACAACTCAGATAGTTTTGATGTAGTAAAAAAATATGTTGAAGAAAATAAAGAAATTAGTATTCCTCTTGTGGCAATCGGATTCAAAGATAAGTTTTTTTATAAAGAACACAATGAGAAAACTTATCTTTCAGAAAACTCATACTTGGGTGATAACTTAAATTTAGGGAAAAACGATATTGAATTAGCAAAAAGAGATATTGCTGTGGATATGATAGGAGATATAATTTTTGGCCCTTGTTCAGATTTTTATAAAAGAATGTATGAAAGTGGAATGATAACAACTGATCCTTCGGTTCAATATGAATTTTCAGATAATTATGGACACGTGGCAATTCAAATTCAAACAAATCATATTGAGGAGTTTGTACAAGAAGTGAAAAATGAGTTATCACATTTTATAGAAAATGGATTTCGCGAGGAAGACTTTGATAGGACTTTAAGATGTGAGTATTCAGATATAATACGAAGCTTTAATGAAGTTTCGGCTATTGGAAATATGTTAGTATCACAAATATGCAAGGGTATAGAACCATTTGGATATATTGACGCCGTTAAAACTATTGACAAAGTATACTTAGAGCAAGTTTTAAAGGAAATATTTGTGGAAAAAAATATGGCGGTTTCTGTAATAAAAGTTGAAAATAAAAACGATTTAAAATATAATATATCTTGATAAAAAATGAGATAGGAGAAGTTATGAACGAAGTCGTTTTTCCAGGCTTAGGCCTAAAATTTGAGTTTTCCAAAGTAGCTTTTAAAATCTTTGGACTAGCAGTATACAAATATGCTATGTGTATAGTGTTAGGTATAGCAATATCTTTAATACTAATGAGAGTTAGTAGAGCCAAATTTGGAATAAAGTACGAAGATGTGCTTAAATGTGCAATTTGGACAATTGTTTTTGGAACAATTGGAGCACGTTTGTTTTATGTTATTTTCAGCATGGATTATTACATAAATCACTTAGGAGAAATATTTATGCTTAAGCAAGGGGGGCTTGCAATATATGGTGGGCTTATTGCTGGAGCAATAACGATATATGTTTATTGTAAAAAGAAAAAGATAGACTATCTTGACATGTTTGATTATATAGCACCATTTGTAGCACTTACACAATGCATTGGAAGATGGGGAAATTTTTTTAATGTTGAAGCATATGGATATGAAACAAAATTACCATGGAAAATGGGAATTCATACTCCAGGATATATAGAAGTACACCCAGTATTCTTTTATGAATCAATACTATGCTTAGCAATATTTGTATTCTTATTCATATATCAGCAAAAGAGAAAGTATAAGGGTGAGATTATTCTATACTATTTGATGGGATATGGAATTATAAGATTTTTCCTAGAAGGACTTAGAGCTGATAGCTTAATGTTATTTGGACAAAGAGTATCACAATATGTTTCAGGCTTAATAGTAATGCTTGGAGCAGTATTCTTATATTATAGAAAAAAATACATGAAATCAAATGCGAAAGTAGAAGCAAGTTCTACAAATGCAAAAGAAGAATAGAGTCAAAAATAGAAGGAACTTTTGATGGACAAATTAAAACTAATGATTAATTCAATAAGTACGTCAAATCTACTAAAGATTTTTGATATACAGGTTGCGATAGCTGTACTAATAGGAATGGTAATTTTTAGATCTTTCTTTTCAAAGATTATCATAAAGATTTATTATTTATTTACTAAAAATAATAAAAGCCCTAAAGATGCTCCACTGTATAGGTCTTTTAACGTGTTCTTTATTATACTTGGATTCTTTTTATCTATTAGAATTGGAACCAAAAGTTTCCTTCAAAATAGTTATGATGTTAGACAAGCAATTTATATTGTAAATAAAATTTTTAAAATAATTGTATTTTATTATGTTACAAAACTACTAACAGCAGCAATTAGAGAAGACTCAATTGTTATTAGAAAACTATTTACTGATCCAACCAATAAAACTGTCAATATGTTTATCTGTAAAATAATAAGAGCAATTTGTTGGACAATTCTTATTTTTATAATCATTTCAGAATTTGGATATGACTTAAGCGGTTTACTTACAGCATTGGGACTAGGAAGTGCTGCAATCGCTCTTGCTGCACAAGATATAGTAAAAAGTTTACTTAGTGGAGCAATGATTTTAACAGACAAACCGTTTGCCATAGGTGATTGGGTTGAAGTTGGGGAATATCAAGGTACGGTTATAGATATTTCATTTAGAAGTGTTAGAATAAAAGCTCTAAATAATGCGGTGGTTAATATCCCAAATTCAACGATAACGTCAACATATGTTGTCAATTGGAATAGGCTAACAAGTAGAAGATTTGAATGCATACTAGGACTTAATCTTAATACTAGTCCTGATGAAATAAAAAGGGTAGTCAATTCTATGAGAATTATACTTCAAGAACACCCTAAGGTTATAAAGGAAACAGTTCAAGTTACTTTTGATGCAATAGCAAGTTCAAGTATTGATGTAAAAATATATTTATATGTTAATGAGCAAGCATATGTTAAATTTATTAAAATCAAGCAAGAATTGCTATGTATGTTACTAGAGGTTATTAGAAAAGAAAACGTTGAGCTTGCTTACCCAACTCAAACTTTGTATTTAAGAAAGGAAGAAGAAAAATAAATGTCACTTGGAGTTGCACTTGCTGGAGGAGGATTAAAAGGCTTAGCGCACATTGGAGCTCTTAAGGCACTTGAAGACCTTGGCATGACTGTAAATTATCTTGCTGGAACTAGTTCTGGAAGTTTGTTTGCTACATTATATGCACTAGGATATAGTATAGATGAAATTAAAGAAGATAGTATAGCACAGTATAAAATGCTATCAACTGTTAATAAGAAACCTGTGCTTAAGGCAGGTTTTTCTTATTTATCATCAGGAGTAGTAGCAATTGATGGATTAATTGATGGAAAAAAAGTTGAAGATTTAGTCAATAGCTATGCAAAGAAAAAAAATATTGAAAATATGAATCAGATAAAGATTCCATATGCAATTGCTACAGTTGATACAATATCTACTAAGGAATGTATCTTTTTATCAAAGAAATATGAACTTAAAAATGACGATATAGATTATATTTATGATGCGCCTGTAGGATTGGCAACTAGAGCTAGTATGGCTTTTCCAGGAATTTTTACACCATGTGATTATGGGAAATATAATTTTATTGATGGTGGGACAAAAGATAATTTACCGGTACAAGTTTTAAAAGATATGGGAGCTACTAAGACATTGGGACTTAGTTTTAAAATTGATGAATATGAACCAAAAAAAGATTTAATGGCTATACTGCTTAGAACTGTTGACATTTTTTCTCTAAAGGATGTTAGAAAAGCTCAAAGTATCGCAGACTTGGCAATTGAAATAGATTGCAAAGGCACGAGTTTACTAGAGATTGATAATATAGATAAGGTTTTAAAAACAGGATATGATACAATAATGTCGCACAAAGAAGAAATACTTGCACTTAAAGAATAATGAGGCAAACAAATGAGTACCAAAGAAAAGGGGAAGGAAATTGCAAAACGAGACGATGATGCAATATTTTGAGTGGTATTTGCCACCAGATTGCTCATTATGGAAAAAAATAATTGAAAATGTAAAGCATCTCGAGAACATGGGAATTACGTATATATGGTTACCTCCAGCATACAAAGGCTCTGGGGGTAAGTATGATGTGGGTTACGGTGTTTATGACCTTTATGATTTGGGCGAATTTGATCAAAAGGGAAGCATTGCCACAAAATATGGGACAAAGGATGAATATCTTAAAGCTATAAGGGTACTGAAAGAAAATAACATTAAAGTTTTAGCAGATATTGTATTAAATCATAAGATGGGAGCAGATGAAACTGAAGACGTACTTGCAGTTCAAGATGATGCTAATGATAGAAACGTGAGTGTTTCTGATGCTAAGCCAATTAGAGTTTGGACAAAATATACATTTCCTGGAAGAGGAGATAAATATTCGAGCTTCAAATGGAACTGGACGCATTTCCATGGAGTTGATTGGGATGAAAATACTGGAACAGCTGCAATATATAAATTTTATGGTAAACATTGGGATGAGAGTGTTGATAAAGAAAATGGAAATTTTGACTATTTAATGGGAGCGGATATTGACCTTAATAATTTTGATGTTATCAATGAACTAAAAAACTGGGGACGTTGGTATTTAAACGAAACCAATGTTGATGGATTTAGATTAGATGCTGTAAAGCATATTAGAGCAGAGTTTTATCCTGAATGGTTAGGAGAACTTAGAAAAGATTTTGATAGAAAGCTTTATGCGGTTGGAGAGTATTGGAGTGTAAATATTGATACTATAAGAAGTTTTCTTGAAAAAACTGGAAATATTATGAATTTATTTGATGTTCCGCTTCACTACAATTTATTTAGGGCTTCAATTAGTAATGGCGAGTACAATATGTCAGAAATATTCAATGGAACACTAGTAGAGTCAAATCCAGACAAAGCAATTACTTTCGTTGATAATCATGACACAGAGCCGGGGCAAGCCCTTGAGTCTTTTGTTCTTGATTGGTTTAAACTTCAGGCATACATACTTATAATGCTTCGAAGAGACGGGATGCCATGTGTTTTTTATGGAGATTATTATGGAATTCCCGAAAAAGATATTGAACCGAAAGACAAAATGCTAGATATTTTATTAAAGGTTAGAAAGTATTATGCATATGGAGACCAAATTGATTATTTTTATGATCAAAACTTAATAGGATTTGTTAGAACAGGAGATTATGAACATCCTGATTCGGGGCTAATTGCGATACTTACAGATGCCAAAGGCGGTAGCATACAAATGAATGTTGGTAAAAACTTAGCAGATACAGTTTTTTATGATTGTACAGGAAATATTAAAGAAACTGTATATGTTGATGCAAGTGGAAATGGTATTTTTTACTGTAATGATGGCAGTGCCTCAGTTTGGATAAAGCAAAACAGAAAAAATGAAGTTGAAAATTAGGGCTTCTAAAAGCCCTTGACAAATTTACATAATTTTTTTATTTAAAAATAAAAAGAACAATCCGATTATATAAATTACTGAAAAATTGACAAAGTTACATAAAAGTACTATAATCTTGAAGATATATGTAAAAGCATAAATCAGATAAGATTGGAGAATATATGCCAGGTTCTAATGGTAAAAATGGTAATGTTTTTAGGAACATTACGGCAAAAAATTTAATATATATATTAATTATAGGTTTTCTGGCTGTTATTTTATGTGTGTATGACCTTTCATGGATTATTCCATCAGTAGTCATTATAGGACTAGTTGTAGCATATACATTGTGGAGTAATAGCAGAGGACTTCTTGAGTTGGAAAATCACATTCAAGATATAACTTCAGATGTTTCATCGGCATCAAAAGGAAACCTAGTTAATACACCTATTCCATTAATACTAGTTGAAACAGATGGTAGTATAATTTGGAGAAGCAAAAAATTCGTTGAGGAATTTCAACAAGTTCCAGATATTTCAAATAACTTGAATTTGATAGTTAAAGAAATAAAGATGGATTTAGACAAGAATAGTGGGGAAATCAACAAAAGGGACATAACCAAGCAGTTCAATATTGGGAATAAGTTTTATAAAATAAGAGGTAGTGTCCTAAAGAATAAAAGGAAAGATAAGAAAAAGCAAAGAGAATATATGCTTTCGTTATACTTTATAGACGAGACAAAGTATAACGAGTTATTTGATACGTATAACAAATCTAAACCATGTATTGGTGTTATGATGATTGACAACTACGATGAAATAACGCAAATGATTCTACCAGAAAGAAAAATTGAACTTTTAGCTAAGATAGAAAAAACAATTATAGAATGGGTTACAAATACTGGTGGACTAATTATTAAAAGTGAAAGAGATCACTTTATTTTCATTTTTGAAAGAAAATATTTATCAGAATTTGAGAAAGAAAGATTTAATATTCTTGACAAGGTTAAAAGTATAGAGCTTGAAAGCAAAATTCAGATTACCTTAAGCATAGCAATTTCTGATGAAGGAAATACGAACTATGAAAAATACAAGAATGCTCTTAGTGCGATGGATATTGTTCTAGGAAGAGGTGGAGATCAAGCTGTTGTAAAAGCAGATGGGAAGTACAAATTTTATGGTGGAAAATCTCTTGAAGTGGAAAAAAGGACTAAAGTTAAGGCAAGAACTATAGCTCAAACAATAGCAAAGGCAATCACAGATTCGGAGAATATTCTCATTATGGGACATAAAAACATTGATATAGACGCAATGGGGTCAGCGCTTGGAATTTATAGACTATCAAAAACCCTAAATAAAGAGTGTTACATAGTCAGTGAACCACATGGAAAGTCGCTTGGAAAGTTTATAGAAGTCCTTAAAGGTATTGATGAGTATAAAGAAATCATAGTCTCTCAGGAACAAGCTGAAGAATTGATCAACGAAAATACATTGTTGATTGTCGTTGATACACACAAAACATCATATGTGGAGTTTCCAACATTACTTGATAAAATAAAGAGAAAAGTAATAATAGATCATCATAGAAAATCGACAGATTGTATAGAAGACACGATTGTATCTTTCCACGAAGTATATGCATCATCCGCAGCAGAATTAGTTACTGAAATTATACAATATTCAAACGAAGAAGTGACGTTAAATCTTATAGAAGCAGAAGCACTTTATGGTGGTATAATGGTTGATACTAAAGACTTCACATTTAAGACAGGTGTTAGGACGTTTGAAGCAGCTGCATATCTTAGAAAATATGGCGTTGATATTATTAGAGTGAAGAAATGGTTCCAGGCAGACCTTGAAAGCTATAATACAATTTCTGAGATAGTTAGAAATGCCGAAGTAATACATGATTCTGTGGCTATTTCGGTATATACAAAAGAAGATGAAAACTCAAATCTAATTTGTGCAAAGGCAGCAGATGAATTACTTACAATTAGTGATATTACAGCATCTTTTGTAATGGCAAGACTTGAAGATATGGTACATATAAGTGGACGTTCGATAGGTGATGTTAATGTTCAAGTAATACTAGAAAAACTCGGTGGTGGTGGCCATATAACATTAGCAGGAGCACAACTTGAAGATATGACCATAGAAGAGGCTAAACAAGAGCTTATCAGCAAGATAGAAGAGTATTTCAGTGAGATAGAGTAATTAAATAAAATATAGAAGACGGATTATATTTCATAATCCGTTTTTGTTTGGCTATACGATTAACATAATTTGTTAAAATAATTGAAAAATAGGCATAAGTGTGCTATAATATAAATAGAGGGTTTGCGCCCTTTGGTTTGCGTTTCACTTTTTGGGAATACGCATATATATACGAAAGATTTTATAAATAAAATACCAAAGAGATTTTTAATAATACTAAAGAGAAAATGTGATTAATTAATAGGGATAAAAAAGTGGTTTTGATTTACTTAGCAATAATGTATGTAGTTATTATAAGTGGTGTTTTATTTATAAGATAAAATACCATTTTTTTGTTGTATGCGTAGTAAAACTTTAAAGTTGTTATAAAAATGAAATACGCATGAAACGAAAATATTATAAAAGCATATAAAGGAAATCCCTAGAAAACTGCTTAAAAAAGAAAAAATATTGAAATTGTATATTTAGATATAAGTATATATATTTTAGAGCATAGGCTAGGAAATAGAAATACCTAGCAAAAACTAATCACAAGTTTAAATCACGAAGGAAAAGGAGGAGCAATATCATGAAAAAATTCAAAAAATTGTTTTTGATCGTAATGATTGTTGCAATGCTTTCGAATTACTTTGCTATCATAGGTGAAATAGGTAGCCAGGTATTCGCATCAGAGGATAGTTTGGCAAGTTCACTTGGACTTACTATGTCAGATGAGACTCTGGTTGAAGAAAATAAGGATAATATCGAGAAAGAAAATCCATACAAACGAGAAATGTTTGGCGATAGTATGGATTTAAAAAGCGTGCTCGACAATGGGGAAAGGTATAAAGGAATTCTACTCGCAAACAAACTTCTAGATGAAGAACATAGAAAAGAATTCGAGTTTAAAAGTAGCCTTGAACTGAATATCAAAAAGTATGCTGAATTAGATTCTTTCGTGATAGATGAATCAGAATTTGTGATTACTGGAGGAGAAAGAATTAGCTTCTCAAATTACGTAGAAGTTAAATATATTTCGATTCCAGAAGAAGAATTTAAAGGATTATTTGAGGATAATGGTTATATCTTGATACTAAATGACAAGGGCGAAGAGGTAGCAACCATAGATTCAAGTTTAACTCCAGTTGATGGAAATTACAGACTAGATTTTGTTAAAGGAGTTTCAAATCTTAAATTTAAAGTGGTTGGCTTAAAAAGCAATGGCACTCTAAACCTTGAAATTGGTAAAAATATAGCAAAAGACATTCCATACACTAGAGAAGAAATAGAACTATTTGATGAAATAATTGTTGCTGACAAAATTAAAGCAACCATAAAAGATACAACCAAAGTAGAGGAAGTACAAGAAAGTACAGAAACCAAAACAGAAGAAGCTGTAACTAGCTTAAGTACAGAAAATACAACTGTTGATAGTGCAGAAACAGAAAATACAGCAACTGAGAATATCGTAACTGAAAATTCAGTAGTTGATAATGTTGAAACCCAAGATACAGTAGTTGAAACAAAAGATATTGAGGAAACAAAAACAGAAGAGAATACTGAAAATGCAAATCAGGGATTATCTTTAAGTGTTGGTGACGAAACTGAAAAAACGGAAACAACAAAGGCAGCCGAACCAAAAACAAAAGAAACACCTAAAGCTGAAAATGATAGCTTAACATTAGATTTAAGTGATACAGAAAAATATTATAACTTTATAGACGTAATAAATGCAGAAAAGACGGAGCTTCATTCGGAAGAAAGCTTAGTCCTAGATATGGCAAGTGAAGAAAAAGCAGAAGAAAAAGTAGAGGAGAAAGTTGAAGAACCTGCTCCAGCTAAAGAAGAAGTTTTAGAAATTGAAAATGAAATAAAACTAAACAAATCAGAGACAAAAATAATGCTTGAAATGTCATCATATGAGATAAATACTAAAGAAGCACAAGACATTAGCTTTAATGTTAAATTGATGTCAAATAGTGAAAAATATGACATATTCAAAGATCCTTTTGTTGAGATTATTTTCCCAGCAGAAATTGAAAAAGTTGAAGTGGAAAATGTAAATGTGTTCTACAAGAATGGAATTGATATTGAAAGTTATGTAGTTGAGAAAAATTCGTTGGGACAAAATGTATTAAAACTAGCACTTAGTGGCGTTCAAAGTGACTATGCAACTGGACTAATTGATGGTATTACAGTAAAATTTGATGCTTCAATCGAAACTGGCAAAATGGTTACAAATCATAAATCAAACATTATGTACAGGTATTCGAACGAATATGCAAATCACATTGTATATCAAGAAAATGCTCTTGATTCAGAAATTATTGACATTGAATTTGTTGGTGAAGAAAAATTATTAAAATCTACTCAAGTTACTGATCTAGATACAAATACGGTTATAATAGATAGCAACAATGAAGATAGAAAAGTAGAAAAAATCGAAAATAAAGAAAAATTAAATGTTCATGTAGATAGCACTTTTATTAACAATTATGGTAAGGACATAAATGGTATTGTAATTCAAGGAAAAACAATAGATGCAGATATTTTCGAAACCATTCAAAATGAGACAGCTAAATCATTTAAAATTAGTGGAGCTATTACATGTAATATAGCTAATGCAGAGATTTATTATTCTAAAATGGATGGCACAGAATTAGATAGTCCAGAATGGACCAAAGATATTAGTGGTTTAGAAAGTGTAAAAGAATTTAAAATCGTTTTAGGTGAAGACGAAGTAATGCACCATGGTGACAAGATAGTAGTTTCATATAACCTAAAGATAGATGATGAAATTGGATATAATGAACAAATAACATATAAAGATGTAATTAGTTATGTAATTGATGGTGAAAAATCTAAAGATACAACAATTTTTGGTATAGAAACTGAAAAGAAAGAAACATCAGTAGAAGACTTAATCACATACAGTTTAATTAAAACAGATATTGAGAAACCAGATTCTGACGTAGTTATAGATATAGTTAATAATAATGATATTAGTAAAATAGAGGAACCTATAAAAGACAAGGATGTTCCTTCTATTAGTGATGTCGTAGAAGAACAAAAACCAGAAACAATTAATGAAGTTATACCACAAGAACAACCTAATGTTGTTGAAGAAAAAGATGATATTGTTGAAACCGATACAGTAGTTGAGAATGAACAAAAAACTGAAGATATACCAATTATTGATACTGAAGTGGATCCAGTAGCAGAAGATGCAAATATGAGTGACGTGCTTAAAGTAGGTACTCAGGTATTAATAAGCAATAATGAAATTACAAATGGCAGTATAAATGAAAGACAAATTGCAAAAGTTAGAGTAGCTATGAAAAATATATCTGACAAGCCATTAACTAATGTTAGACTTGAAGGAAGAACAAATAATGCGAATATTTATTACTTTGATACATTTGAGACGGAAAGTGATACAACATACGAAATGGTTACAGTTGGTCGTTATGAAGAGGATACCGAAGGAAATCATACATCTGAAATCGACGAAATACCTGTAATTAATCCAGGAGAAGAACATATATTTGAATATCAAATGGTAGTAAAGTCATTGAATGACATTTCAGCAGAAGACAAAGATTTCTATGGAAAAATTTCAATTCAAGCTGATGGTATGAAGAAAGCAGATATAGAGACAGAAAAATACAAGGTTGAAGATGCTGACATAGAATTAAAATTGATGACAGGAAACTATGAAGATATTAATGCAATGGGAATCCCAGCAGGAACAGGATTTGCATACTTTACAGGTGGATTCAAAAATATTTCTAGTCAAAAGATGGAAAACATAAAAATGCATTTTATTTTACCAGAAAATATGCATATGAGTCCTTTGAATGCATATGATGAAACGAGAGTAATGAAGGAATATCCTAGCGTTAATGGTAGTATCGTAGAGGTAATCATCCCAGAATTAAATGCAGGAGAAGCATATACAGTAGTACTTACAGTTTCTGTTGATGAGTTACCAATTAATATTAGTGATATCTATTCTACGGTTGAGTTAAATGTAATAGCTAATGGTAAGGAATACAAAGGAAATGAAGTGACGAGGAGAGTATATCAAGTAAACTCAGAATTTGAAACCAAAATAGAAAGCGATAGTGATGGAAAAACACTAAAAGATGGCGATACTGTAAGATATACATATTATGTAAAAAATGTTGGATGCATAAGTATGTCAAAAAACTTTGACATGATGCTTCCAGCTGCAATAAGACCTACGTCAGTAACAATGTATAGACAAGATGGTACTGTTGAAGAAGCAGAAATAGATGAATCTACGTTTGATTCTTCAGGAAACTTTATTTTAGCTGAATATATGATAGACCCAGAAGAAGAGATTAAGATTGTAGTAAAAGGTATCTATAATGCTGAAGATTTAGCCATGGATAATAACAAACTACATGCAGAGGTTCTTTCTGACAATGGATTAGGTGTTAATACAATGGTTGATTCTGAGGTACTAGAATATGATTCTCCATTATATTTAGATGTGTTGAATAATACGCAGGGAAAGGAAGAAGATATTAGTCAGGAAGAAGAAGAAGTTAATACATTTTATACAGAATATAATGAGGAAAGTGAGTCAGAGCCAGTTGAAGAGTACAATGATGTTGACGAAGATAGTTCTGATGATGGAAGTGATGAAGCAGAATTAGAACAACCAGTGGAAATTATTAAAGGAGAAGATGCTGAAAAACAAGAAGTTGAAAATAAATCTAGAGAGGTAATATCAGAAAATAAAGGCATTATAAATGATGTCGAAGAAAAAAGATATATTGAAGTATATGTTGATGAAGATGTTTCAATTAAGGATTATACACAAGGAACAGTGTCAAATAGATATTTACCACTTAGTGTAGTTACAAATCAAGTAGAAACACCTGAAAACGATAAAAAGAATTCTATTCAAGGATTTGTATGGGTTGATAAATTAGGAGAAGGATGTTTTGACAAACAAGATAAATTCTTAGAAGGAATAGTGGTTAAGCTATTTGATGCAAATTCAAATGCAATAATTAAAGCTACTTATACTGATGAACGTGGTAGATACGAATTTGATAGTTTAGAAAATGGAAAATACTCCGTATTATTCTCATATGATAATGATAGATATGAGTTTGTTAAAGATGTACCATTTGACGAAGGAAGTATGATTGTTTCAAATATAAGTCAAAATAAGGTTGTTGATAATGTTAACTATGCAATCTCTGATACAGCTACTATATCTGAAAATAAGGGCGCAAGTATTAATTTAGGATTGAAAGAAAAAGATAATTTTGATTTGACGATTGATGGATATATAGAGAAAATTGGAAACGATGATTTTACATATAAACTAGAAAATGGACAAAAGGATTTAGAAATAAGAAAGAAAGATAGTAGAAAAGACGTAAATATTCAATACAAAATTCTTCTAAAGAATAATGGTAATATAGATGGAGTTGTAAATAGAATTAGCCTTGAATTACCGGAAGGCGCAAGTTTTGATCCTGCAGCTAATCCAAATTGGGAACAAATAGGAAATAGAATTGTATATAATGGAGCACCAATTGGTGTTACAACGGATAATGACAATTCAAGAGTGGTTAATATTAAGGGAAAATGCAATGATTTGCTAAAATCTGAAATTAAAATTGAAAAAGCAGTTGCTGCAAAGAATTTGGTAGATAGTAATGAGGAAAATAATAATAGGACGATAGAACTTAAAGTACACAAGAATATAGACATTTTAAAAATAATTATTACTAGTATAGTTATTACAGCAGTTTTTATAATCATATTTGTAATTAATAAAAATGGTAGTAGAATTACAATAAAAGCATTAGCAATTACTTACATACTAATTATGATATTAAATATTCTAGTAAACATGGCTTATGGTATGGACTATACAGATTTAGTTGCAAAAGGAAGATATTGGACAGGCGCAGACAATGAGGGAGATGTTGAGACAAAGGCTAACCATATCCAAAATTGGGCTACAGGTAGGCAACTTGTAAATAATAACGATTTTTATGATCTTGACAATCATAGTGGTGCAGAGGCACATTGGTATCTTAGTGAATATATGACTAATTTTTATGGAATAGGTAATAGAAGCCAATTAATGAATTGGAATGGATTATTTGTTAGAGATTATTCAAAGGCTAGATGTAATTATTGTATGCAAGGAAGTAATGTTTCATATGCAGGCAGTAACAATAAGAACTTTAATGGATATAGAATTGTAGGTGCAATTGATATTGGATATAATAATGGAGATTCTGAATGGATTCATAGTATATTCGGTACTAGAAATGGAAATCTATATAATGGTGGAACAACAGGTGGAAAAGGAATTGAAACTAATGACATGGCACAAACGTTGGGAGCAGTAGCATGGAATACAGAAACAAATCAATATAATGTTCAAAACGAGGATGAATCAAAAACTAGATATTTTTACGCATTTAGATATATGTTTAATAATATTGGTACTGGAGGACTAAGTGATGGAAGAGATGGCCACAAATATTATGCAAAAATAAATGAAGCATTTGATTATTCAGGCTTTATTGGTAGTACAGTTGATGCAAAAGGATATCATGATGATAAAATAAATGGGCAAATTCCAGATTATTCAAAATATTATAAATATATAAATAATTATCAAAGTGCATTTAGGAGTGCATATGAAGCAAATTATGATCTTTATCAAGCAAATACATGGATATCACTAAATAATATGAAAGTAGAGTCTGTAGGTTCCAAATTGTTTGAAGATGAAGTATATAAAAGTTACACCAAAAATGGTACAACGAAAAATGCATATTTTATAGGACCAATTCAATTAAAAATTCCAAGAGGAACATCATCTTCTCCAATCAATAATAGAACAATTGTTGAAATAAAAGATAGAAATGGAAATTTCAAACAATATAAAGGAGATTTGTATGTAGCAAATGGAAATGGACTTATGTATAAGTACAATTGTGGTTCAACAAATATGGCTAGTGTTATAGGAGGAGCAAAATTTTATATTCCAAAACAGGGTATAATTAAATTAGCAGGGGATTTGGATGAATACCAAATAAGATTTACTAATTCTTTCAATTATTATCAAGCAAGATTAATATATTTTTATCAAATAAAGTTCCAAGAATATGGAGTAAGCTATTGTACGAGCCATGATACTTGTGGACAAAACAAAGCAATAATGAGAGGAAGACAAAGGACACATACAACAAGTGAAACCATTACTTGGAAACCAGCGACTGTTGTAACTATAGCAAAAGAAGTGGACCAGATAAATGATAATGATGTAAAAGGTGTTGGTTACGTAGAAAATGGGGATACAATTAGGTATAATGTCACATTATCATGTATACGAGGAAAAGCCTTTAGTATAGAGTTTATAGATGATTTTGGAAATGGAAAATTAAATAATCATTTTAGCTATGTGAATCATAATCACCAAGAAGATGTAACGCGAGATGGTAATAAGTTTAAGTATAATAAAACCTTAAATAAAGGTGACTCTGTAGTAATTAAAATAAGATACAAAGTTAATGATAGCATAGATAATTTGCAGAATGATAATAGGACCATAACCAATACTGTAAAAATTACTAAAGTACAAGCTAATGTCTTCAAAGAAAAACTATCTACGTTGACAGCTAGCGCAAGTGTTAAGATGAAGATGTATAAAGTTAATATTAGTAAATACATTACTAAGGTTGAACATGGAGGTATAGTTACATATGATAGAGAGGATAGAGAGGCAAAAGGAGAAGGTAGTAAATTCGATGAACCGGTAAATGTTGAAGTAGGAGACAAAGTATATTACTCAGTAAGGATTTCTAATTCCGGAGATGATTCTAATAAATATGGTAGTTTTAAGGTAAAAAATACAGTTAACACATATGATGATAATAATTTCAAAGGACGTAGTGGCCAAGTATGTCAATACAATAAAGCTAAAAAGGGAGATAAAATAATTGAGAATCCATATGAGAATCCTGTAGATGAAATAATCGCGACTGGAAATAGGAAAACAGGAGTAAATCTTGGAAGTAGTGTAAACTTAGATGGAATGAATATGGAGTATAATAGTCTTGGAAATGCTGTGTTAGGTGAAAGAGCAGATTCTCAATTATCAGTTACATACATAGATGGTGTTGATGATGACGTATTTGCAGATCAACAGTATTATTATGATCCTGGACAAGACATACCTGAACCTACATTTGAGTACACAGATCCAGAAACAAATGAAACATTGACAACCAATACACCAAAAAGAGAAGGATATGCATTTGTTAGATGGGAAGAAAGTGAAGATCCAAGTGGTGTTTCAGGAGATATAATACGAAGCGCAATATGGGGATATTCAGTAACATATAAAGATGGCGCTAATAAAGAAGTATTTGATGATATGGTATATACTTATATCCCTGAAATAGGAAAGCCAGAAGGGGAAACAAATGATGCTATTTTAAATTTACCACGCCCAGTTTTTTCGACAATAGATGATCCAGATAATCCTGGAAGCTCTCTAGATGTTACAACGCCTACAAGAGAAGGATATGATTTTATTGATTGGGTACCAGATCCAAATACGCATGAAGACATATTTGAAGAAAACAAAGTATTTGTGGCAATGTGGGAAAAAGTGTTTACACCAGTAACCGCTAATAGAACAATAACATACAAGGATGGAGTTGAGGGAATAGAAATATTTAGAGATATTGTATTTACAGGCCAAAAAGATGGTGACGTAACCCCTAAACCAGAATTACAAGATAGTCAAAAATCATATACAACAACGGTAGATGGACAAACTGTAAAATATGTATTTGCAGGATGGTCACCGGACGTTGAAGAATTTGTTAATTTGGATGCGGAGTATAATGCAATTTGGACTGAGGAAATGGAGGATGAAGAAGAAGGTGAAGATCTTATTATTGAGAGTGAGGATCCAGAAATAGTTCCTCCTGTACCAGAAGAAGGCTCAAGTGCCGAATACTCATTGACAGTAGATGCAGATGAGTCTAATGAAACCGTAACAATTGGTTATAAAACTCTAGATACTTTAGATAATATGAGGGTATGGGATGGTAATGGTTTGATGGATAAAGCAAATCATAATGAGACTCATGATGATTTATTGAAACCGGGAAAAAGCATAGTATACAATTACGAGTATTATGTAGACTTTTATAAAAATGTCCCAACAAACCAAGTGATGAACTTCTCTAGAATTCAAAAACTTACATTAGCTAATGACCATAGTAGTAAAACAATATACTATAGCCAGAAGTTTGCACAAGGAAGTACGGAAAGAAATTTAATGAACACGGGAAGCAAATTTAAATCGGCAGAATATAATAAGATAAAACAATACTCAGTAGTAATAAATAAAAGTATCTGCGCAATTACTAATATAAATGGAGATGCTAAAGCTCCATACAATAGAAATACTTATTCTGAAGCCCAAAAGAAACAAAGAGATGTTTATGCTGATGTCGGAGATTTAGTTGTTTACAAAATCTCTATAAAAAATAATGGAAATAATACGTATGGCAGTATAAAAAATATAAAAATAAAAGATAGATTTGTAGAATCATTTGTATATAATGAGGTTGACTGTATAGATTATACGTCAATGAAATTTAAGGATGCATGGGCTGGAAGTGGAGATAATGACAGTAGTCCAGATGTTACCCCAATAACAGGAAATGGTACAACAACGGCAAAAAATAATGATAGTAAATGGCAAAAAAGTGGAAATTATTATATTTGTAAATCATCTATTGACCCAGGAAAAACAAAGTATTTATATTTAAGATATAAGGTTACTAAGCAGACTAAATTAATAGAGAAAGTTTTGAATACGGCGAGTGTTGTGGAGGTGCACAATAGTAATGATTTAGCGGTATTACAAATAAAGAATAGTAATACATCACCAATATATAGAAAAGCAGTTTATAATTCAGTAATAAATTCAAGTGACTACTATACAATAAAGAGATATAAAGCGGAAGTAGTCAAAAAAGTAGTAACTATCGATGGAGTTGATGCATCAACTTTGAGCGAATTAACTTGTGAGGTTGGAGATATTATTGAATATAGTATTACTATAAAGAATGCTGGAACAGACTCATCTTTTGGAACACTTAAGAAAATTAATATCACAGATATATTGCATAGACAAGACGACTTAGGAAAGCAAGAATTTATTAGTATCGAACCCAGAAAGACAAGTACATCGGATGGGTGGCAAACAGTAACCAGTGAGACACATCTACAAGAATCAATTGTATTTGTTAATAATGCTAATATACAACCGGGTGAAAGCATTACATTTACAGTAAAAACTAGAGTTACATTAAGAGATACAAGTACTGAAAGGAAAATATATAATAAAGCTAAAATAACTGATACTAATAATGTAACGAATAGGAATAATTTAAACATTAGGCAAGTATTATTAGGTACACTTGAAAGTGAGGTTGACATAAGATATTTGACATATCGTATTGATATAAGGAAGTTTATCAATGGTCAAGGAAAAGTAAATGGTAAAAATAGAGTTGACTTAACTAACAAAGAAAAATATGATAATCCAGTAGTACTTGAGCAAACCAATACAGGAACTTATGTAATTAGGATTAAAAATACAGGTGAAACTGTACTTTATGGTGCTGTAATTGACGATATTCTAGATCAAGGATTAACATTCTATAATGCTGGTACAGAAGCATCTATAAATAGAATAGAATATCAAAGCAGAGAGGGAGCCAATCCATCTAATGTTACGGCTGAATTTGTAAAAGATATAGATCAAGCAAATAGACTAAAAGTTGCAGTCAAAGCAAATCAAACTTTAAATCCAGGTTCAATATTAAGCATCTATGTTGATTTTAGAGTTGATGATTCTAATATGTATTTGTGGAACTTGGAGAATAAAGTGGACGTAATTGGTGTTGTAAATAAGCACAATATACCAATTATAGTTGAAAATAGTGATATTTTAGCATTAGATAGAAATGATAATAAGGATTATGTAAGACTTAATGACATACCAATTAATGGATTCGTTTGGAATGACGTAAATAAGAATGGTGTTATGGAAACAGGCGAACCTAAGATTCAAGGTGTTACTGTAAGATTGATTGATAGAACAAACAAAAAATATATCGAGACTATGACAAATGCAAATGGTAAATATACATTCCCTGTTGGAAATGGTTATAAACTTGAAGATGGTAGTGAGAGTTCAGAGGCAATGGTTCTACCAGGAGGAAGAGTTGTAAAAGCTACAAATAGAAATCAAACAACAGGTAACTATTATTTACCTACCAAATATACCCCAACGGCATACACAGATAAATATGCTATTTACAAGACCAATGCTGAAAAAGCACTTGAAAGCTCATATATCAACTACATAGTTGAATACGAATACAATGGTGCAAGATATAGATCTACAAACAATTATGCAGGAGATAGTAATATTAATCAAACTGACTTCACTATGAAAGAGGCATACCATACAGACTCAAATGCTGCAGAGTATACCCAAATGAGAGAAAACTTCGATAAGATACTAGAAACAATCAACTATAACAATGCAGTAGGTAGTGATGATGTTGGAAATATATCAAGTAGACTATTCTACGATAAGGAAGGTCATGTAAGTACATTACGAGATGTTTTAACTGAGGATAATAACGAAGCACTTAGAATGCAAGCATACAGCTTTGTAATTGACCCGGATGCCAATGTAAAAAGCCTTTCAGATATAAGAGCTGGTAATAATAATGATAATACTGGAAACATTAAGTACTTATGGTTAAATAAGAAAAATGGCAATAATAACAGATACTGTTATGAAGGCGATACAGAATATCTGAAAGAAATCAATCTAGGCTTAAAAGTTCAAGAATTTGACTTAAAACTTGAGAAGGATTTATATCAAGTTAAGACATTGGTAGGTGGATATGAGGCCACATATGATTACAATCAAGGAAATAATGGACCTGTTAAGGCAGCTGATTACGTTGGAATGTATGCAACTGGTGGTAAAGAACAAAATGGAGTATTTACTACAAATAATTATCAATATAAATTCTACTCATCTGACTATGAATATAGAAATACTAAATATGATAATTTAGATGTTAGAAATTATATGTCTGGAACAGAGTTAGATGTAGAAGTAACATATAAGATAACAGTAACAAACGATAAAAATGGCATTAATGATGATAAACAACATTTATATGCAGTAGTAAATGAAATAACAGATTTTTACCCAGTTGAGTTTGTAAAATACAATAAATCTAATAATACAAAGACACAAAAATACTATGAGAGATCAGCAACTATAGCAGACCAACTATTAAAGACAAGAGATGTTAATATTACTGAGGCTTGGTATATAGATAAAGCTGGAATTAGACATGACTTGACAGCAAGGAACTTGAGTAATGAAAGTAGCCATAAGATTTCATACAATGGAGTTGAGGCAACAGATTATAGTATGGCAAATCAAAATAAAAACTTTGATGGCTATAATAAGATGTATATAACAGGATTGAATGGTGTTGTACTGGATTGGAATGAACACTTTGATATATACGTTAAATATACAGTTGATAGAAACACAGATGAATCTCGTAACTTAAAGATAAATAAGGGTAACCCACTTTCATCAGTGGCAGAAATAAACTCATACTCAACATATGAAGATGAGTATAAGATGAATCCTGCAGGATACATTGATATTAACTCTAACCCAGGAAATGTTGGATATAATAAGACAAAGAATAAGTTTGATGTTTTGAATAACTATAAAGAATATGAAAATGATACATATAGAGTTGGTCTAATATTTGATATAGATGAAGACCCAGGAAATACACCAGGAGGAGACCCAGGAAATGCAAAAGTATCAGAAAGGGCAATATCAGGATTTATCTGGGACGATGCAAGAAGTCAATCAGTAGGTACTGGAGAAGAAATACAATACGTTGGTGATGGTGCTTACATTGAAAGTACAAGAAAAAATTCAAATGCAAGAGTGAATCCATTATTTGATGAGAATGGTGGATATAGCTCAAGATATGCTACTAAATATAATCAGAATCGAGAGAAGAAAGATAATCCAGTTGGTGGCATGAAGGTTAAACTTGTACAATTAGTCACAGTTGACACTGATTCAGATGGAAAAGCTGACAGAATATACGAAGAAACAGTAAATTACTCTTCTCAATCTGAAGTAGTTACAGCGAGTGGACAAGATGGTAAGTTTATGCTAAGAGGCTTTATACCTGGCAAGTATATTGTTAGATATGAATACGGTGGCGAAACAACCAATAATGCTAATAGAGAGGCAATGATTGTATACAATGGACAGGATTATAAATCAACAATTTACAATGAAGCACTCGATAGAATTGAAATCACTAATACAAATAATGTAGAGTCGACTGATGGCGATGCAATTCTAGAAACATTAACAGGTAAGGCAAGAGCTTTGGGAACTCCAGAACCAGCAACGAAGTCAATACAATCTGATGCAAGAGATGATGCTATTAGAAGATTGGAAGTTAATGGATATTCAGAATATGTAAATAATGATAAATCAAATGCATTGCAAATATCAAAACTTCAAGAACATGATGATATGGATGCTACAAGAAAAACTCTATATCAAAAAAGATTACTTGAAAATACAGCAATGTATGCAGATACACCAATATTCCCAGTTAGACCAGAGGATGACAAATACTTAGAGTCAATTGAGTACTCATTTGATGAACATACTGGAATAACAACTTCAACCAATAGATACATGCTTGCAGGTATAGACTTTGGTATTGAATACAGACCAGAAGCAGATATAGACATTGAAAAATACATTACAGAAGTAAAAGTAATGACAAGCCCTGAAAATGTATTATATGATTTGAAATTTGACATACATGATACAGATGATAAAGCAAAAGCAATTCCAAATACTAGAATAGGAAGTTCTGTACTAAATAAATCTACATCAGTTGGTGTAGCAAATGCACAGATATTAAGAAATAATATTCAAGCAAGTACAAAAGGATTTATATACCTAAATGTTGATGCAGATTTAATGCAAGGAACAACTGTTGTGATAACATATATCATA
>Ga0247611_10002560_pt1 | contig 28962 bp, 47 predicted proteins | sample 177DNAGHGhighgp2_FD_192422 | JGI IMG/M metagenome (GOLD analysis project Ga0247611, IMG submission 192422) | Sheep rumen microbial communities from Palmerston North, Manawatu-Wanganui, New Zealand - 1770 DNA GHGhigh gp2 | ecosystem: Host-associated > Mammals > Digestive system > Stomach > Rumen... | reverse complement strand
AGCTTAGAGCTTCCTCCGCCGGTTCGGAATCGGCATTCAATATGTCTTCACATCTCAGGGCTACAGCTCTGATTGTCGAATTCATATACTCTGTGTCAGACATATTCAATACCTTCTTTCCTAAGAGGTAATATTTCAAAAATATTCCCTCTTCACTTATTCCCGTTTCTTCCTCGTCCGTTTTTTTTTAGGCTCTTCGGAAGAATCGTCATTGTCATCCTTGGGTTCAGGTTCGGGCAGGAGTTTCGTCATGCCGTAATTGAACGCCATAATGTAGTGCGCCATATCGTCAATCTTAAAATTGCGATTAAACTGATACGGGGTAAGTCTGGGATTTGCAGACTTCATCGCGCCGTAAATCAAGCATGCTATTGCATGTGCTTTACCGCTTGCTGCAAGGTCTAAAAGCTCGTCAGCCGAGTGTTCATAATGAAGAAACTCGGCATACTGCTCGGCGTTAGCCACCGCTCTGTTATTCCACAGAAGTTTTACCGTTCTTCCGCCAAATTTCAGAAAGGCTTCCGCTGCGATTACATCGCTTAACTTTTTAGCCATCAGCCCTCGCCGCCTTCGGTTGTGCCGCTCTGCTGTTCAGTCGGTTCAGTCGGTTCGGTATAATACAACACTTCGCCGTTCTTAACCTGAACCTCTTCAAACCAGTTGGCAATTTTTTCGGCAGATACATTCTCATCATCACTTCTGATCGAATATCTGATGTCGCCGTTGGCTTCAAGAGGATAGAATGTACCCTCGATTGTATTCGTCTTATAAGTAATGCCGTCACGCTTTGCCGTTTCAAATTCCTCTGTCGGCTCGCTGAAGTGTCCCTTGTAGAGCACTACATACTTTTTGCCCTTTTTCTTCGAGAGCGGGACATCAAAAAGAAGTGCTACATCCTTAGCAACATCGTCCTTATTGGTTACAATGCCGCCGTCAGCATCAATGCCGTGTCCGAGGAGTAACTGCCTGCCCCATGTCGGAAGCTGTTTGAGTTCAATCGATGCGGTGATTGCTGACAAGATGGTTTCTTCCTCATCAACACCGTCGTCACACTCAATCATTCCCGTATTGGTGACGGGTGTAAGTGTGATTTTGAGCGTTTTGGATAAGAACCTCGGCTTGCCGAATGTTACGCCTTCGGTGGAGTCCGTTACGGTTGCAACATGGACATTCTCAACGCCTATCGGTGCGGGGTTTGCGGGTTTAACTATTACAGACATTTTTAGTCCTCCTTGTAAAATGTGAAATCAATATCAAAGCGGTTATAATGCGTGTCGGCTTCGTGTTCCTCGTATATATCCGATTTAACAGTCAGACCATTCGCAAGACCAAGTGCCTCTGCTTGTTCTCTAACGCTGTCCAGTTCATCTTCTTTTTTTGTGAAAAACGAAGCCCTGAATGTCTTTTCTTCAACATCAACATCATCGTCCGTTTCGATGAATTCCCTATTGGAAAACCTCCACACAAAATAGTGCGGAGGTTTTGGCCCGTGATTGTGTTCGTCCCAAAAGGTTCTGTGTTGCCGCCAGTTAATTGATTCGGCGAGCATTTCAAAAAATTCTTTTGGTGTCATTTTTCCGCTGCCTCCTTTAATACCTTTACGCCTGCGGCAAGCGCTTCGTCGGATTTTCTGACGACGGTAATCCCCCAGAACGGGCGTGCCGCCATGTTGCTTCGTCCGAATTCGGACACAACAAGTTTATAAATATGCTTGTCTGCATCCCAATTTTTCTTTGCCTTCGGTCCTTTAACTGAACCCTTGATTCCTCTGGGACTTATCCATATAATCCGTTCCTCTGAATCAGAGGTTTTCCGTTTTCGCCGAGTGCTGACGATTATATCCTTTAAGTGCTTGTCTTTATGCGCCGGGCTACCGTCATAAGGTGCGGCAGCAATCAGCGCCGGTCGAACAACATTGCTCATTGCTTCGCAAGCCGCCGGCGCCGCTGCGGGAATTCTTACGGCAAGACCGTCAAGCTCCTCAATCAGAGCATCGTTGTGCATGTCAAGTCTCACCGTTCATTCCTCCTTGATTAGCCCTGACCGTCGTCGGGTTCGTCGTCGGTCGTTTCAGTTGTTGATGTTGCAGAAGCAACATCATTGTGAATACGAAGCGCAAGGGGCTCAAGTCCGCTGACATCGAGAAGTTTGAAACAGTTGTTGTCAATGGGCTGACCTGCGCCGTACAACTTGGTCTTGTAAACTGTGCAGTCCTCAAGAAACTGTGCATCTTCGCTCTTCTCGATTTTGCCGTTCTTGCGGCTACCGAGTCCCATTATGTATCCGGTGTTGTCAATACCGAATATTGCCTGGTCGTCTTCAAGAGCAGTTGACTTAACGAACGATGTCGGATAAGGGACTACCCTTGCATATTCGCCGGCAAGAGTCAGCATTGTGATTGCGGGAAGAATTCTCTTGAAGAATGTCTTCGGGTTCGCAACAATGATTACACCTTCGATATCACGCTGAACCCCTTCGGGTGTCTCAGCCATACCGGAAAGAAGGTCTCCGTAGGTCTCGACTCCGAGGTCGGTGATAGCGATGGGGTCTTTGTCGGGAAGACCGGTTGTCTGGTTGATTGAGCCGTTAAGGTTTTTAGTCATACCGATGGGCTCTCCCTTGATGCCTTTGCCTGTTGCAACGGCCTTATCAACGCCACCGGATATAGCCTCAACAAGACATTCACGGACATATCTTTCAATCCATACAGGACCGAGGTCGAGCATGTCATTGGATATAACCATGAACGCCGAGAGTTTAGCGAGGTTGAGGTCGATTGTTTTGAATGAGCCGACAATTTCTTTTGTGATTGCGGTTGTCAGTTCGCCCCATGCCGCTGCACTGATGTTTGCAGCGTTATAGACGAACTTTGTCAAAGCGCCGGTGTTGACAAATCTGATGTGCTTAAGGATTTCGTGCTTCTGCGCAAGTCCTTCGAATACCGCTTCGATAACGGTTGTAGGAATTGCATCGTTGAAGTCCGTAAGAGTCTTGTTCTTTGCGTGCTCCGCAAAAGACTTGAAATAGTTCGTCTCTTCGGGTGTAAGAATTCTTACGCCACGCTTTGCAAGTGCGATATCAGCGCTCTTGCCTTCGGCGATTTCGTTAGCAGTATCAGCTGCCATCTTTTTGATTTTCTTCTCAATGTCAGAGAAGAATTCCTGAAGCGCTTTTGTTGCTGCTTCAGTATCGTTTTTCTCCTGGGCATCCTTGAGAGCCTTAACAAGTTTTTCCCTTGCCTGCTCCGCAATTGTCATTGCTTCCATTAGTTGTTTCCTCCTAAAAGTCTTAAGATTGATTCAGCGAAAGAGGGCTTCTCTTCTGTGGGGTCTGCAGATTTTTCAATGCTTTTCTGCGGTTCGTTCCCCTCGTCCGAACTGCCTTCTTCATAGCTTTTTATGGTTCCCGCCTGAGGCTGTGCAGGAACAGCAACGAAGCTAACTTCGTATGCATCACTTGCACTGTCGAGAATGCGCACACACATTTTCCCGTCATACATTTTCCCGGGACGGTGCGCACAATGACTGTTGATTAAATCCGTGTCACAAATTGAACACTTGGCTGCGTTGATGCAGCATCCGACAGATACTTCTTTCTGGATGCCGCTGAGAATGTTTTCAATAATTGTTGACTTCTTTTCGGTTTTGGGCATATAAGCGTAAGCAAGTAAGTATCTATACTCACTACCGAACACAGTCTGTTTTGTTTCGTCGGTTACAATCTCAGTTGCATAGATGCGGGCGCTCTGGTCCCTTGCGTTCATTGAATGGTTGAAAATTACGGTTTTACCTTTGTACAGTTCGGCAAGCTGTTCGAGTGCCTTATCGGAGAACGCTTCACGGTCTCTGTCGATGTCGTTGTCACACATCTTGATTTTGAAGGCGAACAACTCGTCCGCTGTATACTCTTTCAATGTGTAACTGTTAATTGCTTTAAGCGCTTCCTCATCAAGTTCAACAAGGCTGCTGATATGCACGAGTTCTTTCTTGTCCATTGTTATTCCTCCTGGTTTTCCTCGTTTTCAATTTCTGTATTGTTAAGCGTCCTGTAATGCTTTCTGCTCCACGGCTCGTCGTGGGGGACATTGCCGAACATTTCGTCAATTTCGTCTCTTGAATAGCCGGAGCCGAAAAGGTTGTAAACCGCCTGAGCATTGTTCACAAGACTTCTTGCCTCTATTTTGCTTGTGTTGATTTTAAGGAAGGTTCCTTCTGCAAAACTTTCGGCGTTGTAGCGTTTTGCGTTGATTTCGGTCTGCAACTGCTCTGTGACAGTGTTCTTAACCGCATCAGTTATAAAGTCCTCACGAAGCGTTTTGACATCAGCCACATTGCCCATAAGAATGCCGATAGGAATGTGAAAGGCCTCGCCGACCCTTGAGAATATCTGCTTGGTCAGTTCACCGACTTCGGTGGCAGGGTTCTCGCCGGAGTGGCCTTTGCTTAATTCTTCATACTTCATTCCTTTTCGAAGAGGGAGGACTTTGTCGTCGTCAGAATTCAAGAACTTTTGAATGTTGGCTTTGAGCGCATTGTCGGCTTCATCCATTTTTTCTCTTGTTGCACCGCCAATTTGTGCCTCTACGCTGATTACTCCTTTGCTCAACGCTGACTTTTTTAACTTTGAAGCGCTGAATGACAAAAGCTCGCAATAAGCGTTCGCCGCTGATTCGAGAAGGTCATTTATTTTCGGGTCTTTCAGCGACAAGTAAATAACTTCGCTCGAATCGTATGTTCGGCTTATATCTGTTTCGCCGACTCTTATGTCGCTGAATTTGTCCTTGTTCAGACTCTTTTCTTCTTTTGTAAAGCCGTCGGCAACATACAGGTAGTGGTTGCGCTCGATAATAAGCGCTTCGGATTTTGTGAGAAGATTTCTTACAACTTTGGTGATAAACTGTTGCTTATTCTCTTTGGGGTTAGGCTGTATATTCCAGAGCCAGTATTCACCGTCTGTTACTTTTTTCTTCTCTTTGAAGGTTTCAAATTCTGCCGCTGCGGTTGCGTTTGCCACAAGAGCAACTGCGCAATTGATTGCGAAACGGGTAATTTGAATTTTTTCTATTTCCTTTGAAGTTGTCTCAAGGGTTGAATAGTCTTCAAAAAAATGTTTTTTCAAAAAATTGAGAACGCCCATTAAATCACCTTCCTATCGGCGCTATGTTGTAGTAGTCTTCGATTGAGATGCTTTCCTCAAGCCTGTCCGAAACAATCATTGCATTACAGAACGCCATAAAGCCGTCCGTCTTACGGGAACGAGGCTCTATCTTTTCATAGCCTTCGTTTCCTTTCTTATCTCTGACAATTCTTGTATTGTTTGCGCACCAGCGCAGATATTGATTGTCTCCCCAGATTACTTTCTCGTTGGCAAGCGCCGATGTTATTAGGGAGTTGTTCATCATATAATCGGATGGTCTGACGAGCTTCAGGTTTCCGTTCCGTTCACCGTCAAAGCCGTATGCCTCAAGTTTGAGTTTGAGAAACGGATAACGGTAATAGTCGATAGCGCCCGCTTTGAAATTGAGTCCGTATTTTCCCTCTTGTTCGGTCAACCAATCAAGCAGGGCTTCTACCGGGATTTCCTCGCCCTTGTCGATGAATTCGATATGTCCGAGTTCTTCCCATCCGGCGAGCGGAGCAACAATTCTCGGCAGGTCTTTGCTCTTTCGCAATACAAAGCCTTTGCCGTTGCCGATATAGGTACCGTCAATCTTTGTCAGCCAGAACACCGCCGCAAAGTCTCTTGATGAAGCGTAGTCTATACCGATTACCGCATTTACCCCGTAAATGTCGGGTATGGGCTTTGCCGTTGCCTTGAGTTTTTCGTAGGGCACTATCTGCCGTTCCTCGTCGCCTTTCGGTCTGCCCATTCTTGTTGACATGAACTTTGAGTTCGATATCGGGTCTCTTTTGTATTCGAGATACTGTTGACGAACAAGTTCTTTGAGAACGGGCAAGTATTCTATGCTCGGGCAAGCCTTAACCCAGTTGTCCTCGTCGTCAACCTCTTCGTCGGCATCTAAACGGCACCAAAAAGGCAGCGTTCCGTTGTCGGGAATGCTGCCTACCAGTATTTCTGAGCAATTACTCTTGTATCCGTCAAGCGGACCTTCTCTGACTTCACCGTCGGACGAAATAACCGTCTTTCTCGGAAAAGCCTTCTTGCCGAGTCCGCCTTCGGCTGTTTTTATAAGGTCATAGTCAAGATAAGTATGCACCTCATCGAAGGTGACCTTCCCTTGCCTGCCGCTGTCCTTTGTGTTTGCGCTTGATGTTCTGTAACGCAAAGTGCTTTTGGTTTTCAGATAAGTGATTTCTTCCTTGTTCCAATGGAAAAACCGCTTAAAAAACCTTTGATTGCTTTCAAGAATGTCGTAAACTTCCTTGAAACTCGTTTTCGCCTGGTCTTCAGACCTTGCGAATATATCGATATCGTAACCTCTTACACCGTTGTCCTCGGTCAACAAGCAAAAGTCCTCAAATGACTCTTTGCCGTTTTTGCCGCTGCCTCTTCCGACAATACAGATTTCATTTGGAAACCGTAAAAATCCGTCCGGACGATAGCAACAGTTATGCAAAGTGAAGAGGAATTTTTCCCATGGAAACAAATCAAAGGGGAAGTATTTCTGATAACGCAGATATCGTGCAAGCTGCTCTTCGTCGATTCTGTTATCCTCTTCCTCTGCGATTCGTCGTATCATTGCCGCGAGTTGTTTCTGCTCGTTACATGTCCTGAATACCTCTTTTTCGACAATGTCGAGATAGTCGGCAATTTCTTTCGTGTCGGTTATTAACTTCTTACATTTTCTCATTTAAGAAGTCAGTCCCTTCCGCTGTTACTCCGAGCTCGTGAAGAATTGCCAGCGCCTGTTTGTTTGCCGCCATAAGGTCTTTTATTGACGGATTGTTCACCGTCTTTGAGAAGCCGGTGGACATTGTTTCCGTGTATTTTATTCCACGCTTTTTTATATCCTGTTTTAAATTCTTTATCAAACCAAGCAAATAGATATACTCGTCAACAAGATTCTCAAAATGTGCGGAAGATTTGCCCATTGTTTTTAACTGACTCATCAGTGACTCTTTTATCTCCGCATTTGTTTTCTTTTTCCTTGCCATTCTGTCAATCCCACCTTTCCGGGAATTTAACTTCCGAAGCGTACAACTCGGGATGCTCCTTCCTGTGACACTCTTCGCATAATGACTCAAGGTTGTCGTCCCTCAGTGCAAGTTCGGGATGCTCCCGCAGGTGCTTCTTGTGGTGAACAAGTTCAGCCTTTTTATAAAAACCGATAAGTCTGCCGTCTTTATATACGCCGTTCTTCCAACAGCGCACACACCGATGCTTGTCACGCTTTTTAATCCGTTCCGCTGTTTTCTGCCATATCCAGGTGCGGTAGAAAAGCCTTATGTCGCCTTTTGCTTCAAAGGAGCGTACATATTCGGCAATGTTATCAATCGTCGTCATCATACCTCTCAAGCGTAATGACTGTTGTCGCAGGGAGCGTGTCCTTGATATGCTGAAACTGCAGTATCCTGTATTTATGCTCTCTGAGAACTACCGTGTCATACACATCGATTGTGTTCCGATTCATCGGTATCGATATCATTTCAGATGCCTTATGCCCGGTTGAATAATGGTCGGCGTAACGCCTGCTTCCGATTGTTTTGTAGGCAAACGGAATTGCAAGTTTGCAGTTTTCAGCGCCCGGCGCAAAGAAACGAACAATACCGCCGTCAAAATTCACTCTTTTACGCTCCATCTTCACTCTCTCCTTGGCCGTCAAGGTACCTAAGTTCATCAGCGTATTCCTCGTCGTATTCCTCATCATATCCTTCAGTATTTTCCTCGTCGAATTCCGAACTCTCCCCCAGTCCGTCAAGGTACATCGTGTTAAGTTCCTCAGCGTATTCCTTGTCGAATTCCGACAATGCATTCGAGAAAATATACTTGCAGCAGTCTATAAGCAACTGCCGATATGTTATATCGTTATCCCAGTCGATTTCACGGCAAGCCCTGTGATCCAGATGTGCTTTGGCACGCTCAAAAATACCCGTGACTTTCTGGTCTGTCAATTCCTCCGAATATGTGATATCTATGTCGATTTTCAAGTCGTCAACTGTGTATGCCATTCATCCCGCCTCCTAAAAAAGGGTAGACAAAAGCGCAGGGCGGTCGTGAAACCCTGCGCTTTCGCTTAGAAAGGAAAAAGAACAATCGTGTATGTCCAACTGTCCACACTACCTATTTTAGTCCTTTTAACTTCCGCTGTGTGTCCCTTTTGTTTCGTTCGTGTAGCCGATGTAAATCTCGTCTGAGCACGGAAAAACGCTTTTTATTTGAATTCTTTCTTTTATTGCTTTTGCCAATGTGTCTACCTTGAAGTACAGGAATCTGATCTGCGGTAAAACCTCCTGAAGGTATAAGTCACTTTTACCGTAGAATAGTTCATATGCTTTTAATAACGCCGTGTCTATATCCGTGAGACTGACTTTAAGAGTTGTCTCCGATAGAATTTTTATTCCGAGAGCGGCTGCGAGTTCTTCTGTTTCGGCTATGCTTCTACCGTAAGAAGCTTCATAGATATCGCTTCTGAAAACAAAAAGAAAGTTTGTCGGTTGTTTGCTGTTTTTCATTCATTTTCCTCCTCGAAAATCTTTTTTAGAAACCGTAAACGCTTCTCGTTTTTGGTGAAACGCTCGTGTGCGTATTGTTCTGCCGCTGCCATTGTCAATTTATTTCGGAGGACTTTGTATGGTTCTTTATAAAGGGCGCTTTTTTCTGGCTTTTTCATTTTTTCTTCCCCCTAAAGAGGCTTTTAACCTTGAGTAATCTTGCATGTCGCCGCTTTCTTTTTTCTTCTCGCTTAAACTGTTTATCAAAATTTTTCCCGAGCCGTTCAAACTCTTTTGTCATACTTTCACGCGGTAAAGAAAAGCTGTATTCTTCAGGTTTGAGTATCGGCCACTCGCGTTCTTTCTTTTCGGCAGAATTATCATCAATCTTTTGCATGACCATTTTTAAACTGTTTGATGCAGCTACAGGGTTGGGAAGAATGTACGGCGTTGCCTGTTTCATCGGAATTCCGCTTTTAGCTGCGAGTTCGCTCAATGTTTGTGCAAATGATATTGCATCGTTCCCGGAGTATTCTTCAACGATTTTTTCACCGTCGGCACCAGTTATCTTTGTAATTACTTTGTAGTCCTCAAATGCGGTCCCACAGTATTCACATCTTGGCCCCGTTATTGTGGCTCCGCAGTTCGGGCAGTTAGTCTGTTTCATCGCTTTGTCCTTTCTTTATCATATTTACAAGGTTGTTCCAATCGTCTATTGTATCTTTACGCTCGTATAGAGCTCCCGATTTAACTCCAATCTTGCAAGCAGGACAATATAAGTAATTGTGGTTGGGAGTTTTATCATATACCGGCTCTCTGTTACAATAAGGGCAATTCTCTATCTCATCGTCCTTGCCCTTTTTCTTCGTTCTTCTCCACACCTTATTTTGTATCCGATTTCCTACAGCAGATACAACCGAACATATCAGAAACACCCCTACCACAACTCCAACTATAGCAAGAGCGACAAGTGCGATAATATCTCTTATGGTCCAAACAAACATCATTTCGCCTCCATGTTAATTTTTGCTCCGCAATGCGGACAGGTTTTCTTTCCGTTTTCTGTTTCATCTTTCTGTTGAGGAATGCCAAATAACTCATTCGGAGTAACGGCGAAAACATCGCATAGCACATATACGCAGTCACTATTTACTGGGCTTTTGTTTGTCTCCATTCTGTGAACAGTTTTTCTTTCTTTTCCGATAAGTTTTCCAAGTTCGAAGCATGTCATGTTTGAATTTTTGCGAAGTTGCCTAATCTTTTCACCTATTGTCATCATTATTCTTCCTCCTTCAAGCGTTTCTGAGTTTTTCTACATTGCCATATATCACTATAAAACATTGGAGTAAGCCACACATTTTCGGATTGCTCTAATGTTGACACAGAAACATCAAATTTCTCCTGCAATGTATCTCCGATATATATTGCCGCTGCCACGCCGAGCAACGATAACTGTATGTAGCACATAAGTGCAGTGACTTGACTTAAATCCTGTGCTATAACGAAAACGGTTTCTTGATAATTGAATCCAAGTTTTTTGACCTCGTTGACAAGCGCTATAATGTTCGCTCCGGCTCCGCAGGCAGGTTCATTTACTGTGACGAAACCCTCGTCCTCTAACTGTTGAGCAAAGTGGTCTTTTTCAACCGAAACAGAAGTCATCAGCTGACATAAGTGGTACGGCGTGAAGAACTGTCCCAATGCGTTGCTTCCGAAATCCATTGACATGTATAAATCCCCTAAAAGGTCCTGATTCGGATTATTGTCAAACGCATTCACAATACTGCCGAATATCTTCATAATTGTCTCTATTTCGCCTGCGTTGTATTTTCTCACAATGGTCAAATAGAGTTTTTCTCTTTGGCTTCGCCTTTCACCCGTGTCAAGAGAGTTTGATATGCAAATCGCATGCATTGTTATGATATCGTTCCAAACTTCCCACGCACCCCTTGTCCCACTCAAAGAATCGAACATCTTTACTATTTCAGGATGTGTTGATATTTTTCTTTTTGCCATTGTTCCTCCTTAAATCAAACTACATATTTCTTGTGAGCGTACTCTAACTCGTCCTGGGATAGGTCAAGATATATCTGCGTAGTCGATATGTTTTCATGTCCCAGCATCTTGGAGACCTGTTCGATAGGCATTCCTCTGTGCAGGGCAAATGTTGCGCAGGTTCGTCTAAATCTGTGAGGATGAACCTTGTCAACCTCTGCTCTTTTCCCGATTTTTCTTAACTGCTGCTCAATGCTTCCTTTGTCGCAGTGCCCGTCTAATTCTATGAAGTCCTTATTCATATACCTTAGGCAGGGTTTTCCTTTGCGCAATTCATCCGACAGTTCGTCAATTCTTTTCGACTTCGGGAACAAAAATGGGTTGCTGTCGTTACGGTCGTTTATATACTTTGTGAGGGCGAGTTGCGCTTTCGCATTCAGATAAACGATTCTGTCTTTATTTCCTTTGCCGTGGACAATAACTCTATCTGTTTTTATTTCGTCAAGTCGGATGTTTACCAGTTCTGAAACACGGCAACCCGTTGACAAAAGGACCTCAACAAAAGCTGTCTCCTTGTTTGAACAACACGCATCTCTTATTTTTTCAACCTCATACTCTGTAAAAGCCTTTTTTATGCTCTTTTCGGTTTTTATCAATTCAATTCTTAAGGTAGGATTTCTTGAGAGTAAATCTTCCGCCGAGCACCAAGTAAAAAACGAGCGAAGAACATGAAGTTCGTTGTTTGCAGTGTTTTTTGTAATGCCTTCCTTTGCCTGTCGGATTGCCAAATAAAGCCTAATGTCATCCGAAGTGATATCGCTGAACACCTTGTTGACTCGCGAAAAAACAAAATGCAGTTGCTTATCGTAATAGTGAATTGTCCTCTCGCTTCTTCCCGATACAGCCTTTGAAAGCAAAAACTTTTGAATAATCTGTTCGTTGATTTCAGGAGAAGGGAGTGCAAGCTCTGTAGTCGGTTTCGTTATTTCATAGTCGGAAAACAGGATGTATAAGCGTTGCTGAAACTGAAATCCGTCTATATCCGAATTATTCAGCAACTGAATAATCTTGTTTATAAGTTCCTCTTTCATACCGCAATCCTCTCCTTAAGCCGCTGCGTTTTTGTTTGATTTTTTTGTTTTTCGCTGCGCTTTTGCAGCAAAGCGTTTTTTTACAACCTTAAGCCATTCTTTGAAGAATGCTTCAGCGCCTTCAGTCTGCTTCCACACCTGCGTGTCTCTCTTACCTTGAATCTGAACAAGCGATGCACCATGCATTTCGATGGTTGCAAGAGGTTCGTCCGGAGCATCCGAGCGCCGAAGGAACAATATCGTGAGCTTGTCCTGAAAATGCCGCTCTGCGTACCCTCCGACACAGTGATGCATATTGTGTCCCTCAAGGATTATCTCTGCCGGTGTCTTTGGAAGGATTATTCGGAATCCGTCGGCCTCGTACTCGTATTCCTTTTTTCTGCGCTTCTGACTTTTTTCTGCCTTCTTTATGAGTTCTTCCTGTTCCTTAATTCTTTTCATTTGGCGTGCTATGTTAGCCGCTGATACAGCTCTGTCATGCGCTGCTCTCAGGTTTGGAGGAAACATCTCTATATCAGTTAGTTCTTTATTTCCGGTTGCCTCCCTTAAATTTTGAAGATAATCCCAATAAAAGCTCAATATACTCTGATAGCACAACTCCGTTTTATCCTTGTTTTTTTTGATGTACTTGACAAACTTGTTAATTTTAATTTTGCATTTTCCGATTTTTTTAAGATAGTACATTGCGTTATACGAGGTGAAACACGACAAATCTGCAAACCTGATATTTGCACCCTTTTTCCGCAACCATATCAATATCTTAAGGTCTTCCGTATCTACGCTGTGTTGCATAAGGTACCGACGGTCTTCGCTTGTTAAGAGTTCAGGCTTAATAAAATCCTTCATGCCTTTAGCATTCCAGTTGTAGAGCGTTTTGGATGGCTTGTTTTGAAATACCAACTCGTTGACAATATCTTCTCGCCCTGTTTTTAGAAGCATTTCGATTATCGGATACTTGCAATAGTTCTGAAGATACGCAAACGGCCGCTGGAGGTCATTCGGATTCATGCTGTGGTGGCAGCTTCTCGGCAAAACGGGGAGTATGTATTTAAGAAATGTTTGTCCGAGTTTTGAAAAGCCGACGATACTGTAATCGTGGTAACTGCTTGACCACATTTCAGCATAATAGAACGGCTCTCTAAGCCGACTGTCCTTTTTGTATGTTTTGGTTTGATAATTGAATATCCAGTTTTCGGCGCCAGTGGGAGTAAGTTTGAAAACCGTATTGGGGTACAATCTTACGGAAGGTCTTAAATAGTCTTTGCCGTAAAATCTTTCCGCGTAAAAGTTCTCAACATAGACTTCGTCTTTGTTTTTGACTCTAATGAGGGCAATTCTTTCCTCGTTTTCTGCCTCGCTGTTTATCTTTTTGAAGGAACCGCATTTGTTGACATCTTTCAACTGTTCATAACAATTGCAGTTCGGACAATAGACATATTCGTTGTGTTTCGCACATACAAGACCCGGATGATATGTCCGTTCGTTATCAACCGTCTGTTTGTCGCAATTTGTGCAAATGTAAGAAACGATATTTTTTTCTTTTGAACGAAACAAATAGTTCTTCATTTTGGCAAGGATTTGAGTTTTCTCTTCCTTTGTGATTCTCGGAAATGAATACACACTCTTGCCTTCCCAGACTGTGTTTTTGTCATACTGTCTTATAAACTCGACCATTGTTCTTTTCCTTTCTGATTTACTTTTTCAGTTTGTCCAGCTCCACGAAAAAGCGCCGACGGTACTGATAGAATTTCTTTCTTCCGCAGGGAATCCTTCCAAGATACTCGTATGTGGTCTTTGTAGTGACATGTTTTTTCAAAAACTCAAGTATTCCTTTGTCCCCGTCGACGGCTTTAACGAGTGCCGTATCGACAAGCTGAATTTTTTCGTCGATTTCGGCAAGGCGCATGGCAAGGTTTTCGGTTCTGCTTGCCGATGCGCCGCCTTGAACATGAACCGCTTCGAAGTCAGGACTGCCGAGCAAGGTTATTCTGTTTTTTTCCGATTTCCATTCACCGTACTGCAGGCAGAAGTGCTCAAGCTCATACTGCCTTGCCTTTGATATTCCGTATCTTTCAAGTTTTAACGCTTTACTCTGCATTCCATTTTTCCTCCGTTACTGTTCGGTTGCCTCTTTGGCAACATCGAGAAGTTTGCGGCACGCCTGAAGGAGCTTTTCCCTTTGCTCCTCGTTTTCAATTCCTTTAACAAAATTAAGCATTTTGTTAATCGATTCCTGAGCCGCCTCAAAATAGACATTTGCTTTTGCCACCGTGTTATCGGAAAGCTTTAGCTTCTTTTCCGCTTCTTCTGCCGCTGCCCTTGACTGCGCAACGGCGGATTTAAGCTCGGATATCTGGTCTTCGAGCTGTTTTTCAGCTTCTTTTTTCCCCTTTTCAACGGCATCCTTTTCTGCCGCTGCCACAGCTTTGTCTACCGCTGCCTGAATTTTCTTTTCCTCTTTGTCTTTCATGCTCTTGCGGACTTCTTTTTCGATGTCCTTGCGTATTTTGTCTTTTTCTTCGTCGCTCATAGCTTCGACTGCGACCTCAACCGGAGCATTTTTTAGCTCTTTGAGTTCAGTCTCAAGTTCGGCAATTCGGTTCTCGCAATAATCAATATGCTTTTCGGAATCTTCTGCCTTTTCTTCGGCGGATTTAAGTTTTTCCTCAAGTAATGAAATCTGCTCTCCCTGGTCCTTGCTTTTCGCAACGATTTCTTTGATTTCCGCTACCGATTTGTCCGCAAGCTCACCGCTGTCGAGCAGTTCCGTGCGCTCAATAGGGTTCATTCCCGCTATAAGAGACAACTTTGTTATGCCGAGCCCGGCGTTGTTCTGAAGCACGGTGCTTCCGAGCCGTTCATAAGTGCTTATGTAGTAATCGGCCATTCTGGCTTTAATACCTGCTTTTTCGGTGCAATATTCTTCGAATTCAGAGTACCCAAGTTCAACATAAAGCTTTTCATCCTTCATCTGTTTCAGACACCGACACAATTCAAGAAGCGCATCGGCGGCAACCTGTCCGCTGGCAATAATCCTTGAGTGCAGCTGTTCTGCCTGTTCGTACTTTGAAATTGTCAGTTCATTCATTGTTGTTTTCTCCTTTGTTTCTCTTAAGTATTTCAATAGCCTCTTTGATTTTTGTGGCTGCTTTATATTTAGCAGGATCTCCGTCAAAATCGTTGTCATGCAGTAAATTGTCTCTTATTTCACGCATTGCATTGATGTAGTAATCTTCAAAATGATACTTTACAAACATCACTCGATCCTCTTCAAAAAACACTTCAAGCGGCTGTCCTTCTTTAATGTTTATTCGATGGCGAATTTCTCTTGGAATTACTATTCTTCCGAGATCGTCAACTCGTCTAATTATTCCTGTAGCATGCATCTTCTTTCCTCCTTAAATTAAACTTGAAAAATCAAGATTGATAACATTTTCGGCGTTTTCCTTCTCGGCTTCGCAGAGGTAGATTGTCATATTACATTCAACCGTTGCACCAGGAAAGAAATATCCAGCCATCAGCTGATATGCCTCAAGGTCAGAAATGCAGTTATTGTTTTTCTGATTTTTTTTGATGTGCGCTACACACCCGTCAAGATTTTTTCCGTCACTTTGCGCAACACATTGGCAGAATTCCTCGTTCTGTTTGCAAAAAGAGATAATCTGTTTGCGGATTGCATCTGCAAAATAGTCGCCTCTTTGAGTACCGTACTTTTTCTTTACATCTTCAAGATATCCCATTGTTCTTTTCCTCCTCTGTTTTTTTCTTTGCCGCTTCTTCGGCGGCTTTTTCTTGCTTGATTGCACGCTTGATTTCCTCTTTTGAAAACATGCAACCCTTAAACGGACAGAACTCAAAATGATTGCCCGTATTTTGCCTGTAGGGACAGTTTTTGATGTGGCAAACTGCCAGTTTCGTTTTTGCTTTTACCATTTTTAACCTCTTTTTTAAGCATTTTTTGATTGATTTTTTCGAGGGCCGTTTTTCAATTTAAGGTAAAATGTAAAAATGAAAAATTACCATAAAATGCCGCTGAGGGCTTGAAAAATAAGAACGCTCAAAAAAATCCGTATGTGCGACTCGCGCCCTTTTGTTATAAGGGGCTTCGGTCTTGGAGCTTCAAAAAAAAATCGATTTTTTTACCCCGGGGGCTATTCGTTGCGCCTTGTTCGCTTAGACTTCGGAACGAAATAGAATTCGTTTTCAAATTCAGGCACACTGACGAAGCTCAATCGTGCATCACATCGACATAATCTTAATGACACATAGGTACCCCTGTTGTACTCGTTGTAGTCTGAAGTCTGCTCGACGATGACATAGCCAGCATAGCGATGGTTCAACGGAACTCTTCCAACATATTCTTTGATGCGATTGACCTCTTTTGTGCTAATGACCTTGGTATCTTCTTCGGGCTGCTTGAGGTTCCGCGAAGCAGACCAGCGCCGATAGAACTGCCGCTCCTTCTGGATGTAGTGGGTCAGGTCGGTGATACCGTTCTCGTCGAACTGCAGGCGGTCGCAGTTGGTGAAGCCGTAGCACCAACAATCCTCAAGCTCGTCTCGGCTGATGCCGCTGTTAATAATCATGTGATGATGCCACTTGCCTTTGCTTGAGCACTCTGTTGCATATATGTATTTAAGTTCGACACCGACCGCTGAATACCTTCGTTTAATTCGGCGGATATAATTCTGAATATCTTTCTGAGCCTGGACCTTATCCTGTGGCGCATTAGTTTTTGAATATGTCAGATGCAAGGCTTTGTCGTTCACGGTGAAGTTGGCGTGAGCAAGCGCTGCGAGTTTTCTTTCGGCGTGTTTCTGATTCAGCAACTCCTGAACTTCCGATGTCGGTCTGTACTTGTTTCGCCTGCAACGTGACTGCTTGAACACGGGATACACATCGACATAGAGAAAGTCCCCGGCGTATGTTAGTTTTTCTCGGTATCTCATACTGCAATTGTTCTTTCCTTTTAGTTTTGTTCGGGAGGATGCAAGGGGGACACTTTCCCCCTTGCTCTAACCCCTTTGTCAAAGAAAGTATTCTTAAATACAAATAATCTTTCCTTTCAGATGGTTGTTATCTTAATAAGGCATACAAGCCCTTTAAACGAGCCCCGTCGCTCGTTTTTTAAAGAACTTGCCGCTTATATTTAGTTTTCGCCTCGGCAGAGCCGCTGCATCCATTCGGGACAAGCTGCGATTGCTTCTTGTTTTTTTTGCTCAAATATTCTTTCGCGCTCCACGTCAACCTTGGACAGTCCGTCCTGACAAGTGCATCTTTCACCTGGATCGAGATTTGCCCCGCATATCGGACATGTATCGTAGTATCCCATATAGGTACCTCCTCAATATTGCAATCGATTGCAATATCTTTCTTTTGATTTTTACCGCCGTTCTCCGTTCCCATGCGGCGAGTTTGTCCTCGTGTAAGAAACCGAAAGCAAGCAGTAAAATATAGATAAGTAAAATAAAATACTTAATTATTATCGATACCATTTGTTGTTCCTCCCATTGCTTCGGCAAAGGATATCTGTTCTTCATTGTTAGGTAGGGCCTTAGCGTGCTTGATTATGTCTTCCTGAATATCAAAGAATTCCTTTGACATCTTGTAGCATTTAAGTATTCCGTGCAATTCAAGCCCCGATTTTGCGGCTATATGTAATCCGCCACCCGGGGTTAAGCGTTCATAAAGTTCAAAACCATTCTTAAACTTTTTAAACGGAGCGAGGTATTCCGTGTTTATAAATACAACACCGACTGATGTCTTTAACGGTTCAAGTTCGATTCCTTCAACTATGTATCTCACTTTGCTGCGCTCCAAAAGGTTTTCGGCGGCATAAACATCGTTAAAGAGGAGTGCATTCTGACATTCGTAGAAATTGAATTTCATTTTTTCGTATTTTTCAGGCGATATGTCAAAAATTGCCGCCAGTTGCTCGTTATCACAATCGGGAAGATTCGGCACCAAATAAAGCGCTCCGTTAAATCCAAGCCACTGATTGCCGCCCTCATCCGTGTGGCGGGTTACTTCTTTATGTGACTTGCATATTTTTGCTATTGATTTAATTGTCATCGTCTTTTTCCTCCTTAATTAAGTCGCCTAATCGTCCAATTTGAGAGGCAGGAACATCATCAAATAACTCATTCTCTGGGATGCCGACAAGTTCCGAAAGCATTCCTTTGGGCTCTTTCGTTATTCCGATTCCATTAAGAATTGCGTTTTGCATTTCTGTTTGTGCCTTTTCAATGGCTTTCATGACCTTAACTCCGAATGGAATTTCGTCATTATTTTTTAAAGCTTCATTTAGAACTTCCTCTATTTCATCACTCGATTTTTTCAAAAACTTTTCTTTAATTTCCCAAAATGGGTTATTGTTTGTTTGGGTTATAGTTCTTCCCTTGCCGAGAACAAGTTCACGGTCGCCGTCTCTGAACTTTATCCAAAGTTTACGGATTCCGAGAATTACATAATCTTCGCTGTCCGCAAGCCAGTCCTTAAGGTCAAGAACATAGGTGACCTCACAAAGCAAGGAATTGCCCGTGTATTTGGTCTTATCGTCCGAAACCTCGTTCAAGGCGAGAATATCGCCGACCTTGTAGTCTCGGTCATTCTTGCGAAGTTCAAAAGGTTTGTTTCCTGTTAATGCATCTTCAAAGTATTTAGATAAAATCTTTAATTCGTGTACCATTGTTCTTTCTCCTTATTTAAAAACTGTTTGTTCGTATTCATAGTCCTCGTCATCGTCAATGAATTCCGAGAAGGTGTCCGGGCTTGCAGGTTGCCAGTTTGATGTGTCTATTGGCTTTGTGTCATACCGTGTTGTGCCGCTGCCTTCTGTTTTGTTTCCACAAAATGAGGCGTGCGATACTACAAGCTCGGTGACGGTACGCATAATGCCGTCCTGTCCCTCGTACCTTCTGTTCTGAAGGTTGCCGATAACGGCTATCATACTGCCTTTGTGAAAATATCTGCATATCCACTCTGCCGTCTGTCGCCAGGCAACAATCGGAAAGAAGTCCGTCTGCCTTTCACCGTTTGTCTGATACTCTCTGTCAACGGCTATTGTGAATGATGTGACCGAAGTTCCTGTGTTTGTTGTTCTCAGTTCGGGCTCGGCCGTGAGCCTGCCCATAAGTACAGATTGGTTAAGCATTGCCGCACACCCTCGCTTTCATTGATTCAAACATTCTCTTTGTGTTCTCAACGCTGTCGACTTCGGAAATATACATTTTCCCCTTCTTCCAGCATTTCTTAATGTTAAAACTTTGCGCCTCTTGTAAACTGACTGTTTTCAGCCATATAAGGCTTCTTATTCCTGACTGCTCTTTGAAAAATACATAAAAACGGTCAGAACGGTCGATTTTTTTATATGTTGTTTTTTCAACCTCGGAAATAAACTTTCTTATGTTTTTATCCGCTGTCTTCATATCTTTCGGTTCCAGCTCGGGTTTGTAAAACAGCGTAACAATAACGGAATTGCCCGTTCTTTCTATTTCTTCGTTTATAAAATCGTTTAATGTTCTTTTTTTGCTCATCAGCCTACCCTCACTTTCTTGTCGTCGAAGTAACCTCCGGTTGAATGAGACCACTCGATAGATTTGTCGGCGTAGAGTGTTACATTGTGGGCCGTGATAGTCCAGCCTGTCTGTTCGTTCCTTAAGATCAGGGATGCCGCTGCCGTGTCTTTTTCAATGTAAAAATCAAGGCAACGGTATTTCTGACCTGTTGCTTTCAGTTTGTAGATTTTCCCTCTCTTGAATGGTGTGTTGTTGAGCATTGTTCTTTTTCCTCCCTGATTTGATAATTCCGGGAAGCGACGGAGTTGACCGCTGCCTCCCTCACTCCGTTAATTGGTGTTAACAGAGCAACAACAATATAAAATGGTTTTTGGTTTGGTCGGTACTCACAGCGGCATTATGCCGCTGCTTTCCCTTGCTCTTTTCAGCATTCCCGTTGTGCTGTGTGGCGAAGCCATATGTGAATTGATTAGCGTTAAAAAAGATTGATAGTTTAGCACACTTTAAGCTATGTGTTTTTTATGTATTGCTTACTCCTCGAATTCATCAAAGTTTATAAACCCGTCATACGGGGAGTTAAGCCAGCCTATCTCGCACTGCTTGCAAGTAGTCCTTGCATCAATACATTCTTCGTCGGCGTGAGTGCAGTTATTGTCACAGTATTCCGGGCAGTCTATAAGGGTACCGCCGAGGTATTGAATAGCCCTCTGTGCTTTTTCGGCTGTAGAAAAACCTTTCTTTACGATATAATCGAGGTTGGTATAAACATCTTTTGGACGGTAATCCTCACATTTGCTTATAGGTTTGTTCCTGTCGAGAATAAAACCTGCTATTCTCTTTGCCTCTTCCGGAGCATTCTCGTCTTTCTTTATGCTTTCTGATAGTTCATATATTTCGTTTTGGAGTCGTCTTTCTTCGCATATAATGCCCTTTGACTCTTTATAAGCGCAGTCGTCACATTTCATCTTCCGCTACCTTCCTTTGCAGAGTAAGCATTATTGCCGTTTCCCAATCAAATCTCTGCCCGCACTTGTTGCAGAATGTGTTTTCGTCAGATTGAACGAGGTTTCCGCAAGTAAAGCATGAGCCATTTGCTTTTATAGGTTTGCCTGATTCACCGAATATAAGATTAACTCTTGGAAGTCTTGGCATTGCTTTTTCGATAGCGAGAATTGCAATGCCGTTATCTCTTATCTGCTTATCTGTGTACTCTGTGCGATTTCTTGTGTATTCGCTTTGCATATCTTCAAAGTATTCATGGGCAGACAATAATAAATCCATTGAGATTTCTGATACGTCGCTCATTCCCTCACCCCCACAATCTGCCGCTGAGTGTCAGCCAAAGATAGACAACCGAGCCGACGACGGCAATAAATAAGATAAGAAGTGTTGTGATATAACTTTTGAAATCCTTGTCAAGATTTGCTCGGATTTCTTTCACCATCTTGCCCGTGTAGTAATCATCCCTGTAATGTCTGTTCATCCGGCGGTTATATCGAATTGACCGAATGCAACCGACCGATGCCAGAAGAGACAGGACGAACGCAAAAATATCAAGTCCGGTAATTATGTATTCAAATACGCTCATCCTGCCGCCTCCATCTGACGGAGGATAAATTCGTCGAACTCCTTGACGGGAATAAGTGTCTTTCCTCCGAATTTCCTGATGGTCGGACAGTCGGGCCGCTTGAACAGTTCGTAAAGTGATGTCCTTCCGATGCTGTATCTTTCGGTCGCCATCTTAACCGTGATAAAGAGCTTGTCCGTATGTTCGAGAACATTATCGGGCTTTTTGTTAAGGTCAATAATCATAGTCTGCAGCTCCTTCCTTCTTAAAACCTCTGGCAATATCGCTGTTTACACCTCTCCAAGCATCTCTAAAAATTGAATGAAACTTTGTTGGGTTTATTCTCAAAGAAAACCACACCGAGTTTGTCTCCAAGGGTTCCATCAGTAATATTGCATAGTTGTGTGTACCTGCCGGAATGACATACGAGTCCAAGGGTTTCTGCTTGAGAGAATTTAATACATTGTTTATAACGCTTATTACAAATGGTGTCGGTCGTTCTGAACTGCTTTTGCATTCGTATTCAAACGATATTTCAACATGTCTATGCGTGTTTTCTTCTATTGATATTGAGACATCACAGAAGTCTCCATCAAAACAAAGCCAATTCTCATAGACAATCCTGCATGATTGTATTTTGCATAGATTCATTGTTCTTCCTCCTAAAAAGTGTCTTTTAGGACACCAAGTCCACAAAAAAAATATCACACATTCTTTCCGTGGACAGATGAAGCTCATGTGATATTTTGACGATTTCCCCTTGCGTGAACTCGCTTTCCCCGTTGAGTTTACGGTTCATCGCGCTTTTTGATATGCCTATTCGTTCAGCAATTTTTTGTGTTGACAGATTATTGCGAATCATTTCAACTCTTAATTCATTGCTATTCATATTAAAGTGCACCTCCTTTTCGTGTCCTTTACGACACAAATATACACCTTTCGATTTTGCTTGTCAAGTCTTTTTAGAAACTTTTTATTTTTTTTTGCTTTTTTTGTTGCTTTTTTGACACTTTCGGTGTATACTATGCGTGAGGTGAACAACTATGAACATTGGGGATATCATTAAAAAGAGAAGAGCGGAACTTGATTTAACGCTTGAACAGATTGGCGATGCCGTCGGTGTTACAAAGAGCACGGTTCGTAAATGGGAGAGCGGTAACATCGAAAATATGAAGCGTGACAAGATTTCATTGCTTGCAAAAGTTCTCAAACTCAATCCCGTTACTTTTATAACAGGTGAGTATACGGAACTCTCGAATGTTTACCCTGTTAATCAGAAGAATGTTTTCAATGTTCCGGTTTTCGACAGCGCATCCGCTGGGTTTGGTGCTGCCGCTGTCGACTATATTGTAGGATATATGCCGGTGTACTTCGAACATCCGAGTTCTGCATCTTCTTGCATTTGCATTAATGTAGAAGGGGACAGTATGTACCCTAAAATAGAAAACGGTGACACAATTGTAGTTAACAAGCAAACAAGTGTAGATAGTGGTTCGATTGCAGTTGTCCTTATCGACGGTGAAGAAGGTCTTGTTAAGAAAGTCGTTTACGACAAAAACAGTATCGAACTTCAGAGTATCAATCCGATGTATCCTCCCGTTCGCTTTGAGGGAAATGAAATTGAGCGCGTTCAGGTAGTAGGACTTGTTAAGAAGATTATAAAAAATTTATAAGGAGGATGTTCATGTCAACTGAAGTCAACACAAATCAGCAACAGAATGCAAAGCCGGACAAAACAAAACTATACGCCGTAATAATCACCGCAATAATTATTATAGGTTTTTTTGCGTTCGGAATGTTCCTTCTGAGAGACCGGGGGACAGAGGAAGAACATCCGACATTCGTTGAGAATGTCACGGCCGCACAGTTAACTGTGAACGATTATCTTTCATCTCCTTCGACGGCAAAATATTCTATGTACGAGGATGACTGGGATATCGTTATCACCGATAAAAAGGTCAAGATGGAAAGTTTCGTTGACTCTCAGAATGGACTCGGAGCAACCGTGCGTACAGAGTTCCTTGTTATTATAACCTGGGATGACACATACGAGAATTTCAAGATTAACACAGTTGAACTTGACGGTAAACGAGTCCTCGGATAAAATAAAAATCCCCCACGGTTGCGCCAACAACCGTGAGGGTGTGATAAGGAGTGTGGTGAACCTCTCCCCAACAACAGGAACATTTTACCACACTCCGAAAATTATTGCAAGCGTGTCATTCTGCCGCTGCGCAATCAATTGCAAAAGGAGTGTTTTTTATGCCTAAAGCAAAGTATAAGGTTGATAAAAACCTGAATCTGTATTATGTGAACCTTGACACCGGGCTTCGTGATGAGAACGACAAAATCGTCTATAAAAAACTACGAGCAAAAACAACCGCCGAGCTTGACAAGAAGGTCGAGGAATTCTATAAGGAAAAAGCTCACGGCGTAATTGTTGATAAGAAGAATGTGCTTGTTAAGAATTATTGTGATACTTGGTTAACCGCCTATAAGAGCGCCTGTAGAATAAATACTCGTAAATACTATGAATCGCTTGTTAATGTTCATATTAAGCCTGTTATCGGCTCTCTGAAATTAACAGATGTAACCTCTGCTCAGTTGCAGAAGCTTCTTAACGATATGGCTGAGAAAGGAAAGTCCGTTAAGACAATAAAGGGAGTTCGGAAAATCCTGAGTTCAATATTTGAGACTGCGGTTGACAACCGACTTATTGCCTTTAGCCCTGCTTCAAAACTTAAAGTCATTGGCGGAAAGCTTCCGAAGATGCCCAGAGCATTAACCGAGGCCGAAAAAAAGGCAATCAAAAAACAAATGGAAAAAGACACATTTGGCGTTTTTATTGCCTTTTCATATTATTGCGGCCTGCGCCGTGGCGAGTGCGCAGCGCTGACAGCAGAAGATATTCAGGACGGTTTTGTCAGCGTGAATAAGCAGCATATCTTTCCCGACAATAATCATCCGGTGCTCGGACCGCCTAAAACGAAAGCGGGAAACAGAATGATTCCGATTCCTACAGAACTGCAAAGAATAATTGATGAAAGGCTCGACCTAAAGTCGATGCACCCGAAGGCTTATCTTTTCACCTATGCCGAATTGAAACCGTTGTCACTTCATGTTCTGACACGTGCTTATAAGAACTTTATGGATGCGGCACTCGGTGAAGATAATGGCATTAATGAACATCTGCTTCGGCATAATTATTGTTCAATGCTCTATTATGCCGATGTCGATTTGCTGACTGCTTCAAAATTAATGGGACATGATGATGTTGAGACCACGCTGAAAATCTACACTCACCTTAGTGAGCAGCAACAGGCGGAGTCTTTCGATAAGGTCTCCGCTATCGGTTAACTGTCAATTTACTGTCAATTCCGCTTTGAAAGTCCACGAACTAATATGAACACAACAAAATCCCCGAAAGGTCTATATATCAAGCCTGCAGGGGATTTTTTGAAAAGTTGCGAACGCTCCCGTACACCTTGAAAATACAACTGGGGGTCAAGAGGCCGTGAGTTCAAGTCTCGCCACTCGGATATATCAAAACCCTTGATAAAAAGCCATTTAGGGCAATTTGTCAAGGGCTATTTTTTTGCAAAATAGTCCGAACTGTCAATTTACTGTCAATTAAGGTTTTTTAATTGATTAATAATCTATAAAATAAAGCAAACCCCTCCCGGAGTTACCGAGAGGGGTTCGCTTTTTCAGAGGTTTTCTATGGCAAACGGCCGAAACAGTAAAAAGCCGTTTTTTACTTAAGGTCGGAAGGAACTATCCATCCGGTCACATGAAGCCAGACGGGCTTCTTTCCGCACAGGCTCTTCGCACAGGTAATTCTCATTTTTCCGTTAATAACTTCTCCGTCATAGATGTAGAAAGTTCCTGTCTTTCTGAGCTTTGTACTTGTCGCAGTTGAAGCCGTGTACAGCGGAGTGTTGCTCAACTTAATTGCATCGTACTGTTTGTAGGTTTTTGCCGTTGTTTTGGGCTTTTCTTTTGCCTTCGGCTTTTCGGGTTCGTTTGACGGCTTTGCTGCCGCTGTTTTTGTGAAGCCGTTCAAACCGGCAGACTTAATAATGGACGGGTAATCCTTATATGCTTTGTCAAGGTCGACATCGGCGTTAATACCTTTTACCTTGCCTTTTCTCGTATACTGCCATATACCGTAAGAACCTTTATATGTAACAGTATCATTAAACTGTGACAGCCACACATCATAATCCGAAAGCTCTTTCATATCGAGCTTGTCCGTAAGGAACGATTTGTAAGAATAGATACAAACATAATAGCCCGCTTTCTCGAGAGTATCACAGAACACTTTGCACATTTCGGTTAAGGTCTGCTTTGAGAGGTTAAGCTGCGAATCGTCCTCAATGTCAAACATTATCGGATATTCGAATTTTTTACCCTTAAGAATTTTGATTGCCGCTTCTGCCTCTTTCTTTGCACCCTCAACAGTCTGTGCGTAAGAGTAGCAGTAAGCGCCTACGGGTAAGCCAATGGCTTTTGCGCCCTTGTAGTTAACTTCAAAATTGTCCGCAACTTTTGTACCCCAAGCGCATTTGAGAATTGCAAACTGAACTTGTTTGTCAGTTTTAACCTTTTCCCAGTCAATATTGCCCTGATGAACGGAAACATCAATTCCTTTAGCCTTTGCTTTCATCGTTTTCATCCTCCTCTTTTATTGTTTTGTTGTTGATTAATCTTTCGTCATATTCTGTATAATAGGTCATAGCTCTATCACTATCACTTATTCCGTCTGTTGTCGGGTCTACAAGAATACCGAATGCGACAAGCACTTTTACGATAAGTTCAATAACATTAAGTACGGCTCCCTGGCTTACCGAGGGAACTATCCCGAACCATCCAAGAATTTGATAAAGTATCGAAACAATTAATGTCGCCATAATAATGACGAATGCCTTGTTCTTGAGTCTCGCTCTCCAATTAATTTTCATGATGAATCTCCTTTTATTTTTTTAGCGGTAACGAATTTACTTCGCGCATCAGCACATCCAAGTCGCCATTTCCACCAAGTCCGTTGTGATATGAACGGTGCATATCGTTTAGAATTCTTCGGTCGTCGAAGTCTATCTCGGTTTCCGCTATATACGCTTGTCCGAGGTAGCGAATGCGGTCATACAGGACAAATTTAAGTGCCTCTGTTTGGGCATCCATTTTACGCTCGATTGTTTCAAGGCGTTCCTCGGCGTTCTGACTGTCATCATCCTCTTTTTTTGCCTTTCTTTCCCGCCTGAAGCGAAAGGCTTCTTTAATTCCTTCTATTACTGCTACAAGCACACCGCTTGACAGAATACAAGTCAGCATCGCAAACCAAGGTTCCATTGTTCTTTTGCCTCCTTAATCAAAATCAAAACTTGCCTTAAGTGAAGCAATTTTACCGGCAATTTGCTTTGCCATGATTTTATTGCCCTCGAAATTCGGGTGCGTTCCGTCGGTTCCCGGTCCGCCCTGACCTTCCATAAAGTAATTCAGTCGCATCGTCGGGAATATGGGGTTAAGCAGGCATTCGTTGAACATATCAAGAACGGGAATGCCGTAGAATCCGCAAACTTCTTTAATCGCTGTTGCGAATTGGTCGAGAGTGTATCCGAGCGCATTCGGGCTGAAGTATTCCTTACCCGTTTCCGTTCCGTCCCCTCTGTCACGCTTTATAGGAGTTAAGAAAAGAATCTGCTTTCCGTACACGGCATATTTGTTCATCAGCCCTTTGCAAAGCGTATCAAGTGCTCCGTAGAAGGTGTCTGTCGCCGTGTCTCCCATCTGACCGAGCGGTGTGTGATTATGCGCCCAGTCATTCGTTCCGCCTGCAACTATAACAAGGTCAGCATCATCATCCATTTCCGTGTATCTTACGCACATCGGAGTGTAGGTTGTGTCTCCTGCTGGGTGCTGTGCTATTTCGCTTGCGCCTATGCCGTAGTTTGTGCAACTCATATTGAGGTAAGAAGCAACGAGCCTCGGGAAAGGTAAAAGGCTATTAGCGCTTACAAGGCTTCTGTCTGCGGTGATACTGTCTCCGAGAGCAACAAGCTTTTTGCCGCTGAACGGGGTTTTTATATAGCTTTCCGTCGGAGCAACAGTCTGTTCAAATCTGTATGCTGCCGCATACTCCTCATAAGGAATTCCGTAGGCCCTGACATTTTCTCCCTTGATACCATAAGCCATAAGATTTATCGCCCATGCGTTCATAACCGAGAATGCAAAATACTCTGCTCCCTCCGGAATGGGAATTGTCCAGCACATTGAACCGTTGGACTTCGGCGAAAGTAATGCGGTCTGCGGATAATTTGTGTTCGTGTAATGTGCCACGCAAACCATATTCTTGTCAAAGAACAAAACCGCATAAGGAAATCCGGTAATCTCATATGCATACTGCAGAGCAACCTTGTCATATCCTCCTACATAGATTGGCAAGCAAGATGTGTATGACTGACTGGGCTCAAGTGCATGGTTCTTATTGAATGCGTAACTGCTGAGGATTGTTTCAATCCAATTGTTCGTTGAAGATACATTCATCAACGCTTTGTTGTTTTCCAGCGGAACGCCGACAACAGATTCATAGTTAACCGTATACGGCTCATAATCTGTCTGCATAAATGCTTCGAACTGTCTGTCAGCCCCACCGTATAAATCGCTGTATGTGCAATATCGGCAATATCGTGCACCTTCTGGTGCTGTTATTGAGCCGCCGGCCACATTGCTTGCAGAGCCGCTTATAAACTCTTTGTCTTCGTTATAAAAAGCATATGCACGAATATTTTTTGACCGGGTACCGTTTCTTGTAACGGTTGCGAAGTAAGTTTGTCCTTCGATAACCTCAATCCATCCGGAAGTGCAGAAGTTGTTGTTGTTGGTCGTAGGCTCACCCTGCGCATCAAGCAGTTTTCCCTGCAATATGTCAGGGTCCTTAGGGTTATATAAGTTTTTCCCAAGGGATGATGCTACGGGAACAGTGTTTGCAATCTCTTCTGTCAACTTTTCTTTTGTTATTGCGCCGTCTGCTATTGCCGACTCATCGACTTCGCCCGGATAGATGTGCTTAAGGCTCGGGTCGTCTTCAGCGTTTTTTCTGGCTTCCTCTGCTACAGATTTTGAAACGCTTAACTCAAAAACATCTGATGCCTTGATGTTTGTTATTTCTCCGTCTGTCAGTTTGTATCCGAACACCTGCGCCTTAACGATGCCGCTGAATACCAGAAATTTCGCCTGAAGCGGCACGGTTATTTTTCCGTTGGATATCGTCAGTTCATCACTTTCAACCTGTGCCTTGTCAGGCCTTACGGCTTCAAGTTTGTAGTAGGCGAATCCGCTCAATGCCGTTCCGATTGTTATTTCAAGTTCTTCAGCATTTTTCTCTTTCGCGTGCCCGACGGTATAAGCTCCGTTCTGCAGGTTGTCCAATGATATCGAAATCATTTATTATTCCTCCCTTTTTATGAAAAAATCTACTGCCTCAAGGAATGAAGGCGAAACAGCGAAATTTTCCAAATCCGAAAGTGTCAGAAGGTCATCTCCGATTATCTTTATCTTCGCCGACAAGAGCGTATCCATTTCTTTTTTGAAAACTTCTGCTTTGTCGGGCAGAAGTTTAACTCCGTTGCCTTCGGTCACGGGATTGCCTTCTCCGTCCTTTTCTGCGTACTCATCAAGCAATTTTCTCATTGATATCGAAAACGCTTCCTTTTCGGGGGAATACCGTTTTATAATCGTCAGCACCTTGAACGCCGCTGCGATATTCATTCTTTCGTTTCTGATTTTTTCAAGCTCGTTCAAAGCCGTAATCAGTTGTCCTAATGTTACCTTCATATTCTTACACTCCTATCTCAACACCATTAGCGTATATATGTTTGCCATATAAATAAAGGTCCTTGCTTTGGTTGTAATCTCCTACTCCAATTGCATTTCCAGCAAGTAAGAATAATGCATCGACTGTGAAACTTGAGGCTGCATCTTTTAACACAAATGTGTTGGCGTTCATTCTTGCCACCCATAGATGAGCGTATCCGCCTTGCGTTCCGTTGCCCAGACAAACATCCTGATGTGCAATTCCGAAAGGCGGTTCATAATAGTTAATCCACAGATTGCCGTTGGTGTTATATGTTCCTATTTCAATCGAATTTCCGATGCAGCCGACAGACGAGCCCTGTCCGCTT
>Ga0247611_10002559_pt1 | contig 28965 bp, 21 predicted proteins | sample 177DNAGHGhighgp2_FD_192422 | JGI IMG/M metagenome (GOLD analysis project Ga0247611, IMG submission 192422) | Sheep rumen microbial communities from Palmerston North, Manawatu-Wanganui, New Zealand - 1770 DNA GHGhigh gp2 | ecosystem: Host-associated > Mammals > Digestive system > Stomach > Rumen... | reverse complement strand
CACGATCAAGATTTATCCTGCTACAATGGTGCTACAACCCTGCTACCCTTACAGGAGGCATCCCCATCATCAATCAGAGGCATCGGTTGGTATTGTTAAAGCAAGGCACGATTTGAACTCAAAGACGACTGGCAGGGCAACGACTCTGCCAGTCGTTTTGTTTGTGATAGTTTCCTACCGACAAACTGGTCGTTTGTTACCGACTGACGGTGGGTTTGTTACCGAGAAACTCATTCTTCTCTTACGCGCGTGCGCGCACGCACTATAATTTTTTAAATCCTTGTCACCGTTGCCACCTTGCAAAACTATTTGATAATCAAATGGTTGTCGGTAACAACGAGGTGACAACGGTGACAAGGATCTCCCTGTTAAAAGTAAATTCACTGTATTTACTGAGTAAATTCAGTGAATTTAGTGAGTAAATACAGTGAATTTACTGAGATAAGTGCCACTGGAATAAAAAGCACCCAATAGGCGCATTTAGTGAAGGGGGGAAAATTATCATGAGACGTAGCGTCATCCTTTTTTCCAAAAAAGAAGGGGAAAAGTTTGGTGATATGCAGGAAATTGTATAATTTTGCACCGCATTTTGAATAAATATACCAAACATGAAAGTAAAGAATGACCGATTGGAGACCCTGCGGATGATTATCTCCAGTCAGGAGTTAGGTAGTCAGGAAGAACTTCTAAGTGCTTTAAAAAAGGAAGGTTTCCAGTTGACCCAGGCGACACTCAGTCGTGACCTGAAGCAACTGAAAGTTGCCAAGGCGGCATCGATGCGTGGTAATTATGTATATGTATTACCCAACGACACGATGTACAAGCGTGTCAGTACGCCCCACAGTGTCCGTGAGATGATGCAGGTACCTGGTTTTCTGAGCATTAACTTCTCAGGTAATATGGGTGTTATCAAGACCCGTCCGGGGTATGCGAGTAGTATTGCGTATAACATTGACAACAACCATATAGAAGAGATTATCGGAACCATCGCAGGTGACGACACCATCTTTATTGTCATCAAACAAGGTGTCAGCAAAGAGGAGGTCATCAGTGCCCTGAGTAAAGTCGTTCCCAATATGAGATAAACCCCTCCCCCTTCCCCTCCCGAGGGAGGGGAGAATTAAAATAATATAATAGAGACTGATTGAAAGTGAAATGACTGAAGAAAAAGAGATAAAAGTATTGGTTGCAGGACCAGAGCATGAAGCATACGTGGACACCATCCTGCAGACCATTGCGGACGCTGCTAAGGTACGTGGCACAGGTATTGCCAAGCGTACCCATGAGTATCTCGCCACCAAGATGAAGGAGGCGAAAGCCGTGATTGCCCTGTGTGGTGACCGTTTTGCCGGTTTCAGTTATATCGAGACCTGGGGCAACAAACAATATGTGACCACGAGTGGTCTGATTGTGCATCCTGACTTCCGGGGACTGGGTGTGGCAAAGAAGATCAAGGACATGACGTTCTCCCTTGCCCGTACCCGCTGGCCCCATGCCAAGATCTTCTCGTTGACGAGTGGTGCCGCTGTGATGAAGATGAACACCGAACTGGGTTACCAGCCCGTGACCTTCGCCGACCTGACAGACGACGAGGCATTCTGGCGGGGCTGTGAGGGGTGTGTCAATGTGGACGTGCTGCACCGTACCGGTCGTAAATATTGTATCTGCACAGCGATGCTTTACGACCCCGAGGAGCACCTGCCCGCCAAGATCCCAGAGGATGTGATTGAGCGAATTAAGAAACTGGATGACCCCACCCCATCCCTCCCAAGGGAGGGGGAAAAAGCCTAATAATTAAAGTATAACAATAAAAGACAACAAGATAATGAGTAAGAAAGTAGTAGTAGCATTTTCAGGAGGTCTTGACACCTCCTACACCGTGATGAAACTGACGCAGGACGGCTGGGATGTCTATGCCGCCTGTGCCAATACCGGCGGATTCAGCGCCGAGCAGTTGAAAACCAACGAGGAGAACGCCTATAAGTTGGGCGCCAAGGCATACGTCACCCTCGACGTGACCCATGAGTATTACGAGAAGTCGTTGAAATACATGATCTTCGGTAATGTGCTCCGTAACAACTGCTATCCCATCTCCGTCAGTTCCGAGCGTATCTTCCAGGCGATTGCCATTGCCCGTTATGCCAAGGAGATCGGTGCCGATGCCATCGCCCATGGCAGTACAGGAGCCGGTAACGACCAGATCCGTTTCGACATGACCTTCCTCGTGATGGCACCAGGCGTGGAGATTATCACCCTGACCCGTGACAAGAAACTGACCCGTAAAGAAGAGGTGGACTATCTGAACGAGCATGGATTCTTTGCCGACTTCACCAAGTTGAAGTATTCTTATAATGTAGGTATCTGGGGTACCAGTATCTGTGGCGGTGAGTTACTCGACCCCACGCAGGGACTGCCCGAGGAAGCCTATCTGAAGCATGTCACCAACCCCGAGAAGGAGTCGTTGCTGAAGATCCAGTTTGAGAAAGGTGAGATAGTTGCCGTCAATGGCGAGCAGTTCGACGACAAGGTGAAAGCGATCCAGAAGATCGAGGAGATTGGTGCCTCCTATGCTATCGGTCGTGACGCCAATGTCGGCGACACTATCATCGGTATCAAGGGACGTGTTGGTTTTGAGGCAGCCGCTCCCAAACTCATCATCGAGGCACACCGTCTGTTGGAGAAGTCAACGCTCAGCAAGTGGCAGCAATACTGGAAGGATCAGGTGGCAAACTGGTATGGTATGTTCCTGCATGAGAGCCAGTATTTAGAGCCCGTGATGCCCGATATCGAGGCGATGCTGACCAGCAGTCAGCGTAACGTGACAGGTACTGCTATCCTGAAACTGCGTCCCTATGGTTTTGAGACCGTTGGTATCGACTCTGCGAACGACCTGACGAAGTCGAAGTTAGGAGAGTATGGTGAGACCCAGACGGGATGGACTGCCGACGAGGCGAAGGGCTTTATCAAGGTTAGTTCTACCCCACTTCGTGTTTACTACGGAATCCACAAAGACGAGAAGAGATGATTAAAATAGGTATATTAGGAGCAGCAGGCTATACAGGCGGAGAACTCATCCGTCTGTTGCTGAACCATCCCGAGGCGGAGATAGTCTTCGCCAATTCAGAGAGTAATGCCGGTAATCTGGTGAGTGACGTGCATGAGGGACTCATCGGTGACACCGACCTGCGGTTTACCGACCAGATGCCCTTCGACCAAGTTGATGTCGTCTTCTTCTGTTTCGGACATGGTAAGAGCGAGGCTTTCCTGAAGGAGCATAGCATCCCTGCCCACGTGAAGATTATCGACTTGGCACAAGACTTTAGAGTAAAGCAACCCCCTCTTAATCCCCCCAAGGGGGGACTAAAGGACTCCAGCACTTCCACCCTCGGGGGGATAGAGAGGGGGTCCTGGGTGTATGGGCTGCCCGAACTGAACAAACTGGAAATCCAGCAGGCGCAACACCTTGCCAACCCCGGTTGTTTTGCCACCTGCATCCAACTGGCACTATTGCCAGCCGCCAAGTTAGGACTGTTGCAAGAGGATGTAGCCGTTAATGCCATCACTGGGTCTACCGGTGCCGGACAGAAACCCGGTGCCACCACCCATTTCTCATGGCGTAACAACAACCTGAGCATCTACAAGCCCTTCACCCACCAGCACCTTGCCGAGATCAAGCAGTCGCTGATACAGGTACAGGGCAGTCTGGAGGCAAGCATCGACTTCATTCCCTATCGTGGTGACTTCGCACGAGGCATCTTCTGTACTGCCGTCATCAAGACCCAAGCATCAGGAGAGGATGTCATAGCGGCTTACAAGGACTTCTACAAAGATGCCGCCTTCACCCATTATAGTGACCAGTCATTAGACCTGAAACAGGTGGTGAACACCAACAAGGCACTGGTACACATCGATGCCTTTGAGGGAAAGATCCTGGTTACCTCCTGTATCGACAACCTGCTGAAAGGTGCCGTCGGACAGGCTGTACAGAACATGAACCTGATGTTCGGCATCGACGAGACAGCAGGCTTGAGACTGAAAGCCTCCGCTTTCTAAATAAAAAAGACAGAAAAAGTGCGGAATATCGGATATTTACCGTAACTTTGCATCGTTTATAAAATACACAACATGAAACTATTTGACGTATATCCCCTGTTCGACGTGAACATCGTAAAGGGACAGGGTTGTAAGGTATGGGACGACAAAGGACAGGAATACCTTGACCTGTATGGCGGTCATGCCGTCATCAGTATCGGGCATTCCCATCCTCATTATATTCAGCAAGTAACGGAGCAACTGAATAAGATCGGGTTCTACTCCAACTCCGTCATTAATAAGTTGCAGGTGGAACTCGCCGAGCGATTAGGACGCATCTCCGGCTACGACGACTACCAGTTGTTTCTTATCAATAGCGGTGCCGAAGCGAATGAGAACGCCTTGAAACTCGCCTCCTTCACCAATGGACGTACCCGTGTGCTCTCCGCCGAGAAAGCATTCCACGGACGTACCTCCCTTGCTGTAGAGGTGACCAACAACCCGAAGATCATCGCTCCGATTAATAATAACGGTCATGTGACCTATCTGCCGCTGAACGACCTGCCCGCATGGGAGAAGGAGTTGCAGAAGGGGGATGTCTGTGCCGTTATCTTAGAGTGCATCCAGGGTGTCGGTGGTATCAAACTTGCCACCAAGGAGTTTGCCCAAGGACTGCAGAAACTCTGTAAGGAGCATAACACCGTCCTGATCTGTGACGAGATACAGTGCGGTTACGGACGAAGCGGTAAGTTCTTCGCCCACCAGTGGTTGGATATCAAGCCCGACATCATCACCGTGGCAAAGGGTATCGCCAATGGGTTCCCGATGGGCGGTGTACTCATCAGTCCCGACTTCGAACCCGTCTATGGTCAGTTAGGAACCACTTTCGGTGGTAACCATCTTGCCTGTGCCGCAGCCCTTGCCGTGCTGGACGTGTTTGAGGAGGAGCATCTCGTAGAGAATGCTAATGAGGTAGGTAATTACTTGATGGAGGGACTGCGTTCTTTGTGTAGTTGTGGCACAACGACACACATCACGGATATCAGGGGGCGTGGTCTGATGATTGGTATTGACCTTGACATTCCCCATAAGGACGTGCGCCAGCCCCTCATCTATCAGGAGCACTGCTTCACAGGCTGTGCCGGCACTAATATCCTGCGTCTGCTGCCACCACTTTGTCTGACCAAAGCCGAGGCAGACCTGTTTATCGAGAAACTCAAGAAAGTATTAGTATCATTATGAAGATAGCAATGATCGGCGCCGGTGCCATGGGTGGCGCGACGGTGGAAGGACTCATCAAGGGTGAGCGTTTCAAGAACGAGGACATCACAGTATCAGACCCCTCCCAACAAGTGTTGGAGAAATTCACCAGACAAGGGGTGTCTGTCACGACCGACAACCAGATGGCGGCACATGATGCTGACATCGTCTGTGTCTGTGTGAAACCCTGGTTAGTAGAACAAGTATTGACAGGTATCAAGGATGTGCTGAATCCTCAGAAGCAGATCCTCATCGTCATCGCCGCTGGTGTATCGTCAGCAAAGATCAAGGAGTGGCTGCCCGACTGTCCGCCCCTGTTCCTGATGATTCCCAATATCGCCATCGCCCAACTTGCCTCGATGACCTTTATCGTTCCGTGTGCTGCTGTGACACAACAACAGACAGAACTGGTAAAGGATATCTTCGATGAGATGGGACAGACCATCATCACCGATGAGCAGCACCTCGCCGCAGGCACTACCCTCGCCTCTTGCGGTATTGCCTATGCTATGCGCTATATCCGTGCCGCCTCTGAGGGAGGTGTGGAGTTAGGTTTCAAAGCCGATGATGCCAAACAGATCGTGATGCAGACCATGAAAGGTGCCGTAGAGTTGTTACAGGCAAGCGGTCTGCACCCGGAAGCAGCCATCGACTTGGTAACGACCCCAGGTGGTGTCACCATCAAGGGACTCAACGAGATGGAGCATGCCGGTTTCACCTCTGCCGTCATCCGTGGACTGAAAGCAGGAGCGAAGTGAGTCGAGAGTTGAAAGTTGAAAGATTAGAATTAAGAGATATGGACGAACAACTAAGACAGATTGGGGAACGGTTACGTGGACTGCGTGACGTACTTGACATTCCCATCAGTGAGATGGCAGAAACCATTGGCATCTCCGCAGAGAAATATGAGAAGATAGAGGCTGGTGAGTCGGACATCACCATCTCCAACCTCATGAAGATAGCCCATAAGTATGGCATCTCGGCAGAGGAGTTGATGTTTGCCGAGGCAGCCCACATGAAATCCTACTTTGTAGTGCGCAAAGGACAAGGCATGAGTGTGGAGCGTACCAAAGCATACAAATACCAAAGCCTCGTCAGTGGTTTTGTCGATCATAAGGCAGATGTCTTCATCGTCACTGTTGAGCCCAAACCCGGTGCCCGTACCATTTACAAGAACACCCATGCCGGACAGGAGTTCAATCTGGTACTGGAGGGAGCCATGGAACTGTACATCGGTGGTAAGACTATTGTCCTTGAAGAAGGCGACAGTATCTATTTCGACTCCACTAAACCCCATGGCATGCTTGCCATTGGCAACAAGGCGGTGAAGTTCCTCGCATTTACAGTAGATTAACACAAAGGCTATGATAGAAAGATTTTTAAAGCAGACACATTTTGAGTCTGTAGAGGACTATAATCAGCATCTGGAGTTTATCATCCCAGAGAACTTCAACTTCGCCTATGATGTGATGGACGAATGGGCAAAGGTGAAGCCCGACGGACTTGCCCTGCTCTGGACAAACGACTTAGGAGACGAGATACGTACCACCTTCGCAGAATTGAAGGAGCAGACCGATCAGGCAGCCTCCTACTTGCAGTCGTTAGGTATTGGCAAGAACGACCCGGTGATGCTGATTCTGAAACGCCGTTATGAATGGTGGGTTGTCATGCTCGCCCTGCATAAGATCGGTGCTATCGTCATCCCTGCCACCCACATGCTGACGAAGCATGATATTGTCTATCGCAATACCCGTGCCAGTGTCAAGGCGATTATCTGTGTCGATGACACCTATGTGACAGAGCAGATACGTCTTGCCATGCCAGAGAGTCCGACGGTGAAGACATTGATTACCGTCACGGACCATGGGAAACCCATTCCTGAGGGATTCCACGACTGGCAGACTGAATGGAAACAAGCCCCGAAGTTTGTCAAACCCTCATTTGTCAATACCAATGAGGACACCATGCTGATGTACTTCACCAGTGGTACCAGTGGTGAGCCTAAGATGGTTGCCCATGACTACCTCTATGCGATGGGACATCTGACAACAGGTGTGTTCTGGCATAACCTGCATGAGGGTTCCCTGCACCTGACTGTAGCCGACACGGGATGGGGCAAGGCTGTATGGGGTAAGTTCTACGGACAATGGTTCGCTGGAGCCACCGTCTTCGTATTTGACCATGAGAAGTTCAATGCGGACACCCTGCTCCACCAGATAGAGAAATATCACGTTACCTCTTTCTGTGCGCCTCCTACCATCTACCGCTTCATGATTCGTGAGGATCTGTCGAGATACGACCTCTCCTCCCTCGAATACTGTACCACGGCAGGTGAGGCGCTGAACCCCGCCGTCTTTGACAAGTTCAAGGAGAAGACAGGTATCCAGATGATGGAGGGTTTCGGACAGACGGAGACCACTATGACACTGGGCACCTTCCCATGGATGAAGCCCAAACCCGGAAGTATGGGAATCCCCAATGCCCAATATCACATCGACCTCATCCGTGCTGACGGTACCCCTTGTGAGGATGGTGAGAAGGGAGAGATTGTTGTCCGAGTAGGTGACAAGAAGCCTATCGGACTCTTTAAAGAGTATTACCGTGACCCTGAGTTGACTAAGGAGGCATGGCACGATGGTATCTACCATACTGGTGATATGGCATGGCGTGACGAGGACGGCTATTACTGGTTTGAGGGACGTATTGACGATGTCATCAAGTCGAGTGGCTACCGCATCGGACCGTTTGAGGTGGAGAGTGCATTGATGACCCACCCTGCTGTGGTGGAATGTGCCATCACTGGTGTCCCCGATGATATTCGAGGCATGGTGGTAAAGGCTACCGTTGTCTTAGGCAAGGAGTGGAAAGACAAGGCAGGTGATGACTTGGTCAAGGAGTTGCAGCAACATGTCAAGAAAGAGACGGCTCCCTATAAATACCCCCGTATTGTCGAGTTTGTCGATGAACTGCCCAAGACCATCAGCGGTAAGATCCGCCGCGTAGAGATTCGTAATAAAGACAAGAAACAATGAGACATCGTATCGTAGTGAAGGTAGGCTCTAACGTGCTGACCCGTCCTGACGGGAAACTCGACGTGACTCGTATGTCAGCCCTCGTTGACCAGATAGCATGGTTACGTCAGCACGACTATGAGGTGATCCTCGTGTCGTCAGGTGCTATGGCATCAGGACGTGGAGAACTGAAAGTAGACCACTCCCTTGACTCTGTAGAGCAACGACAACTCTTCTCCGCTGTAGGACAGGTCAAACTGGTAGGACTCTACTATGACCTGTTCCGTGAGTTCGGTATCCATGTGGGACAAGTACTGACGATGAAAGAGAACTTTGAGCCTGGTGAGCAGTATCGCAACCAACAGGCTTGTATGACCGTCATGTTAGAGAACAATGTTCTTCCTATTGTCAATGAGAACGACACCGTCAGTGTCACCGAGTTGATGTTTACCGATAACGACGAGTTGTCAGGACTCATCGCCCGTATGATGAATGCCGACACACTGGTCCTGCTCTCTAATATCGACGGTATCTATACTGGTCATCCCGATGCCCCTGAATCCCAGTTGATTCGTGACGTGGAGCCGGGCACAGACCTCAGCGAGTATATACAAACCGAGAAGAGTGCCTTTGGACGTGGCGGTATGCACTCCAAATACACGACGGCAAGCAAAATCTCCCAAGACGGCATCCGTGTCATCATCGCCAATGGTGAGCGTGACAATATCTTGGTTGACCTGGTACAACGTCCACAAGAAATACCACACACAGAATTTACGCCCAAACAACTATGAATCTGACAGAAACCTTTAAGAACGTCAAAGTGGCTAGTAAGAGTCTCGCACAACTCTCTGACACTCAACGAAACGACATCCTGAATGCTGTTGCCGACGCTATCGTGGATTATAAGGAGCGTATCCTTGTCGCCAACGAGAAAGACTTGGCAAAGATGGATGTCAAGAACCCACTCTATGACCGTCTGCAACTGACAGAGAAGAGACTGGACGACATTGCGGCTGACATGCGTAATGTAGCCTCTCTCCCTTCACCCTTAGGACATATCACCAAGGAGAAGACACTACCCAACGGACTGCGTCTGTGTCGTGTCTCCGTACCTTTCGGTGTGATCGGTATGATTTACGAGGCGCGCCCTAACGTTACCTTTGATGTGTTCTCCCTCTGCTTCAAGAGTGGTAATGCCTGTGTCCTAAAAGGTGGCAGTGATGCCGACCTGTCGAATCAGGCGTCCGTACAACTCATCCATGAGGTGCTGGAGCGGTTTGGTGTCAATCCCGATGTGGTCACCTTGTTACCTGCCACCCATGAGGCTACTGGTGAGATGCTGAACGCCGTCGGCTATATCGACCTCTGCATCCCTCGTGGAGGACGCCGCCTCATCGACTTTGTCCGTGACACGGCACGTATTCCTGTCATTGAGACAGGTGCCGGTGTCGTCAACACCTATTTCGACAAGGACGGTGATTTAGAGATGGGCAAGGCGATTATCTGCAATGCCAAGACACGACGTGTCAGTGTCTGCAATGCCCTCGACTGTCTCATCATCCATGAGAAACGATTAGGTGACTTATTCGACTTGGTAAAGCCGCTATTAGACTATAAAGTAACTATCTATGCAGACGCTCCAGCCTACCAGTTGTTGGCAGGGCATTATCCCGACATCTTATTACGTCCTGCCACCGCCGACTCTTTCGGCACAGAGTTTATGGACTATAAGATGGCGATTAAGACCGTCACTTCTTTAAAAGAAGCCTTGAAGCATATCGACCAATACGGCTCTGGACATAGTGAGGCGATTATCACACAGAATGAGGAGAACGCAAGAATATTCCAGCAACAGGTGGATGCCGCCTGTGTCTATTGGAATGCGCCCACCTCTTTCACAGACGGTGCCCAGTTCGGACTGGGTGCGGAGATTGGAATCTCCACCCAGAAACTCGGACCGCGCGGTCCTATGGCATTAGAGGAGATTACCACCTATAAATGGCTCATTGAGGGCGAGGGACAAACCCGCCCCTAATTCGGAATAACGAAATATCGACAATATATGAAGACCTTTATTAATGTAGAAGACATAGGACCTCTGGAGAAAGCACTCGCTGAGGCACAAGAGATTAAGAACGACCGTTTTAAGTATCAGCATCTGGGTAAGAACAAAACCCTGATGATGATATTCTTCAATAACTCCCTGCGTACCCGTCTGTCCACCCAGAAGGCTGCAATGAACCTTGGCATGAACGTTATTGTACTTGACGTCAATGCAGGAGCATGGAAATTGGAGACAGAACGTGGGGTCATCATGGACGGTGACAAGAGTGAGCATTTGTTGGAGGCAATCCCTGTCATGGGCTGTTATTGCGACATGATAGGTGTTCGCTCGTTTGCCGGACTGACTGACCGTGAGTACGACTATGCGGAGACTGTTCTGAACCAGTTTATCAAGTATAGCGGCAAGCCTGTCTTCGCTATGGAGACGGCGACCGTACATCCCCTTCAGGCATTTGCAGACCTGATTACAATTGAGGAATACAAAACAATAAAGCGACCGAAGGTCGTACTGACATGGGCTCCTCATTGCCGTGCCCTGCCACAGGCTGTTCCCAACTCTTTCGCCCAGTGGATGAATGCCGCTGATGTCGACTTCGTCATCACTCATCCTGAGGGATATGAACTCGACCCGAAGTTCGTAGGAAACGCACGTGTAGAGTACGACCAGAAAAAGGCTTTCGAGGGTGCAGACTTCATCTATGCCAAGAACTGGAGTAACCCCGGTGTGACAAATCCTGCCGACTATGGTAAGATTACCTCCAAGGATATGTCTTGGACCGTTGACACAGAACACATGTCATGGACCAACAACGGTAAGTTCATGCACTGTCTTCCTGTCCGCCGCGGATTGATTGTCACCGATGATGTCATAGAGAGTGCCAACTCCATCGTCATTCCCGAGGCAGCAAACCGTGAGATCAGTTGTTCTGTCGTCATTAAGCGAATGTTAGAGGCACTATGATATCTTTTGAATGCGACTATAACAACGGTGCACATCCCAAAGTGCTGGAGAACCTGATTCAGTATAACGGGGCGAAACCGACACCTTATGGCTTCGATGAGTTCAGCAATCGTGCCAAAGACCGCATCCGTGAGGCATGTGGTATGCCTGATGCCCAGATATTCTTCCTGACAGGAGGAACCCAGACGAATGCCACCACTATTGACTCCATGCTCTACCAATATGAGGGTGTGATCTGTGTGGAGACAGGACATATCAATGTTCATGAGGCTGGCGCCGTGGAGTTCACAGAGCATAAGATTATTACCCTGCCTGGTAATCATGGCAAGATGAATCCGAAGGTCCTCGATAAATACCTGGATGACTTCATGCACGATGGCAACAATGCCCATGCCGTATTCCCCGGTTTAGTGTATATCACCTTCCCTACGGAATTAGGAACTATCTACACAGCCAAGGAACTCGACGAGATTTATCAGGTATGCCAGCATTATGAGATACCCCTTTATATCGATGGTGCCCGCTTGGGATATGGACTGATGGCTGAGGGGAATGACATTAGCCTGCCCTACCTTGCCCGCCATTGTGATGTTTTCTATATCGGTGGTACAAAGATCGGAGCCTTATGCGGTGAGGCGGTCGTATTCACCAACCGCCATGCCCACAAACATTTCTTCTCCATCCAGAAGCAGCATGGTGCTGTTATCGCTAAAGGTGCCCTCATCGGGTTACAGTTTGAGGCATTATTCACGGACAATCTCTATTTCGACCTGTCCCGTCATGCCATTGAGATGGCGATGAGGATGAAAGCGATTTTCCAGAATAAGGGGTTTGAGTTCTTCATCGAATCACCCACCAACCAGCAGTTTGTCATCCTGCCCGATGCCTTGGTGGAGCAACTCTCCAAGGTGATGGTGTTCACCCATTGGGGACAAGCCCCTGGTCACCGTACCATCTGCCGTTTCGTCACCAGTTGGGCGACAACAGAGGAGGAACTGGAAGAACTGGAAAGAATCTTGAATCATGCATAGTAAGTTATCCGCATCACACTACACAGTGATGACAGCCCTATTATGGGCTGTCACGTGTTTTGTGTTCTTCCAAGGATACTATCCCTATCATTTCTTTTATAAGGAGCAGAACCAACTATTCCTTTGGACGAGTAACTACTTTTTCTCCTATTTCGACAAACCAGCCTGGCTTGCCTGCTGGATAGGTGATTTCCTGACACAGTTTTACTATTATCTCTATGCGGGAAGCACCATCCTGACAACATCCCTTCTGTTGTTGATGGGAACACTCTATGTCGCCTTCAGACAGACTGGTATAAAGAAAGGATGGGCATTCGGTATTGCCGTTGCCCTAACGACATTAGAGGCAGTCTGCCATTTACGTCATGACTTCAGGTTGTCCTCTACTTATGCGATTATAGGTGCTGTCCTTCTCTTCAACTGCATACCCAAAAGGCATATCTGGGTAGAGATTCTCGCTCCTCTCACCTACTGGCTGTTCGGCTATGGCGTATGGGTATATCTTATACTCTCTGCCTTTAAGAACTGGAAACGGACTGCTCCTTTCTGTATCGTCATGCTCGGCAGTGTCTACTTCCTGAAAGGGACCTTTCTATTGTCTACGGAACAACTCTATACCTACCCCGGCATTGGTAAACTGACCATGCCCAACTGGTATTTGGAGAAACAATTTCAAGTAGATGACGAGTATTACTTTGGGAATTGGAATAAGGTAGTACAACTGGTAGAGGAAGAGGAAAGTCCCACACAAGAGATGCTGTTCTTTTATAATCTCGTCAAGGCTCAACAAGGACAACTGCCTGAAGTTCTGCTTCACTATCAGCCTAATGTGTTAGGCACCTTTTATCAGATAGGTCCAGACACTCCGATGCTGACCATCAAGAACATGAATGAACTATATTATGCTTTGGGCGACATGACCTTCTGTGAGCGAGCCGCCCTGATGGCATGCGTCTTCTCACCCAATAACCGTAACAACCGTATGATCAAACGGTTGGCAGAGTGTAACCTCATCAAAGGAGACACGGATGCTGCCCAGAAATACTTGGGTCTACTTGAGCACACTCTCGTATGGAGAAACTGGGCAAAGGACGCGCCCCAGTCTGTATTCTACCCAAAGAAAGCCTGCTATATGAATCAGCAGGACACCATCAGTGTTTCAGACAATGCCCATGCTATTATGATGCAACTGCTCGACTCGAATCCTAAGAACGAAGTGGCTCTCGACTATATCCTATGTAGCACACTCTTACTCAAAGACGTACAGAGTTTCAAACGTGACTATGACCGTTACTGCACGGAGCAACCTCGCATCCGCAAACTCTATCAGGAGGCTCTTTGCATCTGGCTTGCAGCCTCTGCGGCACCCCAAGAGGACTGGCAACGATATATCAAGGATACAAGTGTCATGCAACAATTCATACAATATAATCAACAACGTGGCAGTGCCCAGTTCAAGGACACCTACTGGTATTATTTCGATAAAGGAAAGGCACCCAAGATATGAAATACATACTCTCCATCCTAACATTGCTTACCCTCTTCTGCTGTACTCCGACACCATCGGATGTCACTAAGAGTGAGGACTTACCTCCTATCTACCCCGACTATACCGATGTGACTATTCCAGTCAATATTGCCCCTTTGAACTTCCTCGTCAGGGATGAGGTGGAGGCGATACAAGTGACCGCTGGTACTATCACGGTAAACGCTAAAGGGAACGAGGTGACGTTCAATGAGAGAGACTGGCGTGCGTTATTGGAAGCAAACGAGGATATAAAAGTAACTGTGACGACCTTGAAAGACGGAAAATGGACAGAATACCATTCCTTCCATTGGCAGATCGTCAAAGACCAAATAGACCCCTATCTCACCTACCGCCTTATAGAGCCAGACTATGAGATATGGAACAACCTGCAGATCAAGCAGCGTCGTGTGGAGGACTTTTACGAGAAAACACTCTGTGACTACCACCTCGCTGGTAACCAATGTATGAACTGTCATGTTACAGGGAGCCAGAGCCCTGACCTCTCCATGATGTATGTCCGTGGACCACGTGGAGGTGCTATTCTGAACCAAAATGGCAAACTGCGTAAACTCGCCATCAAGACCAGTGACATGATCAGCGGTTCGGTGTATTATGGTTTCTCCCCATCAGGGCGTTACATCACGTTCTCGACGAATATCATTATCCCTGCGTTTCATAGTAAGGCAACTAAGCGTCTTGAGGTATTCGACTCTAAATCAGATGTCTATGTCGCCGACCTACAGGAGAACCGCATTATCCGTTCTCCTCTGTTGAGTGACAGTCTGACTTTTGAGACCTTCCCCACGTTCTCTCCCGACGGTAAATACATCTATTACTGTGCTGCCCAGCATGTGCAACTGCCACAGGAGTTGAAGCAACTGCAATATGCCTTGGTACGTATTCCCTTTGACGAGAAGACTGGGACGATAGGTAATAAGGCAGACACCTTATTCAATAAAAGGAGTGTCTGTCATCCCCGTATCTCTCCCGATGGCAGATATCTCGTTTATACTGTTGCCGATTATGGTACTTTCCCCATCTGGCATCAAGAGTCTGACCTTCAGATGATGGACTTACAGACAGGTAAGATTGACACGATGTCGATAGTCAATAGTTCCCGCAGTGACACCTATCACTCATGGTCCAGCAACTCCCGCTGGCTGGTGTTTGCCTCCAAGCGTGACAATGGGCTTTACGGTAAACCCTATTTCTGTTATATCGACCGCAACGGCAAACCGCATAAGCCTTTCGTATTGCCACAGCGTTCCCCGTCGTTCTACGACCAGACACTCAAATCTTTCAATGTGCCAGAATTCTCCAAAGGCAATATACCCTTTGACGCTGTTGATGTAGAACGATTACTAAAGCAAGAGGCAGAACCTTTCCGTTAGGTCCTGCCTCTTACCTTGTCATGGTCTTACCTTCGTACCCACCCGCTTATCGCTTATCACTTCGGAAGCGGCTTCACGCGCCCTAAAGTCCACCTTCTGTTTCGTGAAATCAGGCGTATTAAAGGAATAGACACTCTCGTCATAATACTCCTTCGGATGCCGCTGAGGTAGCATAAACGGTTTTGTAAACCTTCCCTTGTCATCCACAGAGGCAAAATAGAGACGGGAATAAAGACCATCATCCCTTCGACTGGTAAACACTATCCAGTGGGAGTTGACATTCCAGTTATGGTAACTGTCTGCCCTCGGACTATTGATCTCTTTCAACGGGCGTGCCTCTCCTGTCTGTAAATCAAGCAGCCACTGCTCACTCTCCTCATGCCAAATAGAGAAATATCCATAGTCTATCAAGGTGAAAAGGAGATACTTCCCGTCATACGATGGTCGAGGCCATGTCAGGCTCTTCCCCATAGCCACCGCATTAAACAAGGTATCTACATGGTCGCCATAGGTTCCTTTATCGGGATAGAAGGCTATCTTACAGAGATTATACTTCTCGTCTTTAAAACGGACCTGATCGCTTTGTTGTTTACAGGTGATATAATACAGGGTCTTCCCGTCTGGCGAGAACACAGGAGAGTTCTCCGACCAGTCTTTCGTCTGAAGCAATGAGTCTTCGATAATCTCATGAGTAGCAGGGTTATAGACAAACACGTCTGAAGAGAGGTCTTTTACCTCAATACGCTCTTTCTCTACAATATGATATCCCTGACGTGTCTGGTTCGTGGAGAAGGCGCAATACCTACCACTGGGGTGCCAGTAAGGATATACCATTGAACCGCCCAACAGGTCGTTCTTTGCCTTCAGCCATTCCCTCTTTCCATCTATCTGTATCATCGTGGCACCATGATCGCCTCGAACGTGGAACACGAAACGACTGGGGTCTGTACGGTTGGACATGTGACAGTTCAGACACTGACCCGGAACCTGACGGTTATCAAAGATTGCCGCCTCCTCGAAGTTGGACAAGTCACGCTGGTATAACCCCATGTGACTGTATACCTCATAGCCTGGGGCGATACGACGATAAGTCACACCCCACTCCTCTAAGGCATAAGGACTCACATATATCTTAAAGTCCTGATACTGCAACCATTTACCCCCTTTACGGACACAGACGGTAACTGTCAACTCACCACCTTTGTTCTGCTCTGTCAACTGATGCCACTCGTCAATATCAAAGTCGGCATACTCACCATTGGCATGCAACGCACCACCCTTACTTCCTGTCACCTTCGCATCGACCCTGTCGATGTCCTCTCCGATGACATTGAAGTTCAGTGGGGCAATACCCACAGGGATTGTCACCCCTATATAATCAGGATAGATAGCAGGCTGCTGTTTCACCATCACTGCATCGGCAGGTTCCTGCCGGCATCCTACCAAACCTAACAAACCTACCACACCTATCAACCCTATCAAAAAGACCTTCCTCATCTCGAACCCATAAAATAATACCATGCTGTATTCTTATATTGTCTTAGTTGTGGAGCATCCTTACCCCCACTCGAATAAATATTGGCAAAGTCACTGAAACTTCTCATAACCATCTCGTTGATATACCCTTGCGGAGGACGCTGGTTTCGCTGTGCATAGGCAAAGACTACCGCTTCCTGACAACTACGAGGGCGATAGCCGAGATGCAACCCGTCAACATATATCATGTAGTTCATAAACCTGTTGATGTCACGGTCGAGAAGCGGAGCGGCAAGCAAGTATTGTAATGCAAGACCGTTGCGCTGGTTCTGCATCACTAACTGACCGAATATCTTATCCAGTTCCTGCTCACTAAACATAAAGTCGTCCTTGAGACGCGACTGACGCAACCGACCATAGACGGGATGCTCGTTGATGGCTTTCTCATCCCCCAACAAGAGCATGGTCCGCTTAGCCCACTTACTATATCCTAATGTCTTTTCCAACAACTGAAGATATTTACGTGCCACGGCATATTCTCCGTTTACCAGATTGGTCTCCGCCAGCCGCTTCACGGCACGACTACTCTTGGCATAATTAGGGATTGCCTCCATCATCTCAAAGGCAAAGCGCTGGGCACTATTCACAAGCCCTAACTGCCAATAGGCCTCACCTGTCAGCATGATAGAAGAGAAATTACGCTCGAACGGCGGAACCAGTCCTTGTGTTCCATTCTGAAAGAAATCAAAGAGCCGTTCTCCCAACTGTCCCTTCATGCCTAAGGCAAGATTGGTGGCACATACGGTCATCGGCAGATCAGGAGACTTCTTGTCTGCTTTGGCGATGATGGCATCCCAGTCCTGGCAACGCACCAAGTAGTCATACTCCATCACCTCATATTTACGTGTCTCATAGAAGGAGGGACGAAGAACAAGGAATACGGCAAAGATGACCACTGCCTCGCCTAAGCCCACCAATAGCGTTTTCTTAAAAGAGGGAATCCAACGGAGTGAGACTGGAATCAGTACGCTCAACACCATCGTGATAAGGATCATCCAGTAAAACACTTCCATGAACCGATAGTAGTCAACGCCATAGAACAACCGTTTCAAGGAATATGGAACGACCCATGAACTGGCAAGAATACAGGCTAAGGCATAGATGATCGCGCAACCTCCTATCAACAATCCTGTCCATTTGGAGTCCGCTGTCTGTAACTGACGAATAGCCACCCATGCGGCAAACATCAGAACGACTGGTCCTGCAAGCCAGTAAAGAAGTGGTATGAATAAGATAAGAAGGTATATGCGTAGCCTCCCTGTCCATTCATAAACCCACATCACCGCCAAGGTGATTATCAGGGCAATGGCGTAAGTCAATAGCACACTCTCGTCACCAAGCATCAACCCAAGGGACAGGGCTGGCAGGAAACTCAGGGCATAATGTCCACTGGCGTTTTTACTGACTGCCGCCATCAACCGCCATACTAACCGTTGTATCAATACGAAGATAACGGCAAGCACCAATGCACCTAACGCATGGTTGGCATAATACTGTGTCAGGAACTCTCCTATGCAACGGGCAAAGCCATCGGGTACGGAGAGCAACTGCCACAGGTAGTCACCATCCATCAGGAACATCTGATACTGTTCTTGATAGGACAGCATCACCGGATAGGCAAGCCACCAGTACAGGAACACGACCACCCCAAACAGGAGTGACGCGCCTATCTTCCAATATTTACTCAACAGGTTCATTCGTATCGGCATTCATCGTCACTACTCTTCCGTCAGGATACTTACGCTGATAGGTCAGGGGGAACATCCCTTTCAGGAAGTCGCCAAGAATCGTTCCTTCCATATTAGCAGCCATGGCACGGCTGCGGTTCTTATAGGCGATGTGCATCTTCTGAGCCTGCTCTTTGATTTTGGCTGCCTCGATGGTATCACCCTGCTTTGTCTTGGCATTGATCAGTTGGTTCAAGGCACCGTAATCACGCCGATGTGCCTCTGTCATCTGTTTCCAGACCTGCAAGGAGTCATTCTGTGGGGTACCTACCGCAGAACTGACGGAGTCAATCTTCACCTCAATCTCTCCTGGTTCGGCAACGACAATCAGTGGCTGGGTACCAAAGCGATAGTGATAGTCCAACAGAATCTTATACATCTGCATGGAGTCTGGCGTAAACTCAAACTTACCATTCTTGACTTCAATACTGTCAACTGTCTCGGCTGTGGCAGGACCGGTAAAGGGAACCAAGAAGATACGCTTGCCCTCATACTGGTCGCCCACTACCGTACCATGTATCTGGCAGACAGTACTCTTCTCACATCCTACAAACACCATGGCTCCAACAGCCATACACAAAAACAAAATCTTTCTCATATCTACTACTCTTTTATCTTCACTGGAATACGCTCGTTACGGAACACTTGCCGTTGTGTCTCACGGGCATCAAAGTCAACCTTCGTCTTCGTAAAGTCAGCGACATTATACGAGTCGAACATCTCCCGATAGAACTTCTTGGGGTTACGTTGTGGCAACAGGAAGGGCTTCGTCACCCGTCCTTTGTCGTCGATAGAGGCAAAGAACAGTTGGGCAAACATCCCATTCTCCCGTTTCGAGGCAAACACGAGCCAATGACTGTCACTCGACCAGTTGTGATAACTCTCCGCATCCTTGCTGTTTACTTCCGTCAGAGGTCGTGTCTTTCCTGTCCGCAAGTCCATCAGCCACAGGTCTGCGTCAGGCTGGAACACGGGGAAGTTACTACGACTCGACACATTATACATCATCCAACGACCGTCATACGATGGACGTGCCAAGGTATAACTACGGTTGTCTCTCTGTCCGTTCAGTAGGGTATCTACCTGATGGCCGAATCGTCCTTGAGCCTCATCAAAGCCGATGCGACAGATGCTGCACTTCACCTTCATATACTCGGCTGGTACCTGACAGGTCTTCGAGGTGCTATAATAGAGGTACTTCCCATCATGCGAGAAAGCAGGGAATATCTCCAAGTCGGTCTCTGTCATCAACTCTGGGGCAAGGATCAACTCATCACTACGGACATCCAGCAACACGACATTGCTGAAGTTATGATAACCCTCTATACGCTGCCCTCGTCCCACGAAGAAACTCTGGTGTACGGCATTGGTGGCATAGGCGCAATAGTTGCCCGAAGGATGCCAATAGGCATAAGAGCCTGCCGCCTTCGTCGAGTCGGTCTTGGTGTCATACCATCGTTGTTTGCCGTCTATCTGCACCAATGTACCGCCACCCTCTCCACGAATCTGTAAGGTCAGATGAGAAGGGTCAGTCCGATTTGCCGTATGACAGTTCATACAACGGCTGGGCAACGCAGACTCTCGCAGCATTGCATACTCGTCGAAAGTGTGAATATTACGCTGGTACATGCCAATATCACCACCCACCTCGTAGCCAGGGGCGATACGACGATAGGTCACACCCCAGTCATCTAAGGCATAAGGACTCACATATATCTTGAAGTCTTGGTATTGCAGCCACTTGCCGTCCTTACGGACAGAGACGGTAATAGTCAATTCACCACCTTTATTTTGCTCGGTAAGGGCATGCCATTCATCAATATCAAAGTCAGCAAACTCCCCATTGGCATGCAACTCACCACCCTTGGAACCCGTCACCTTCGCATCGACCCTGTCGATACCTTCCACGATGACATTGAAATTCAGCGGGGCAATGCCTGCAGGAATCGTTACCCCTATATAGTCAGGATAGATAGCAGGTTGTTGTTTCACCAAGACGGCATCTGTCGGCTCCTGCCGGCACCCTACCAGCCCTAACAAACCTACCATACCTACCAACCCTATCAACAACAACTTCCTCATTGCTTCATCATCCTCCTCACATACGCTCCGTACATCGACCCAGGCAGGTCACCATGCTTCTGGATACACTGAACGGCATCCTGATAACCTACCGGCATATAGGAATAACCACCATACTGCTGTGCCCATGACATATACTGCATCACACCCTGTACGTTTCCTCGCAACAGCATCTCACCAATGAAATAGTCAAGTGCCATCTTGTTGTCGTGATTGTCCATAAATAACAATCCGAATATCTTGTCTTTCTCTGAATGACTATACAAGAAGTCTTTTTTGAAACGGATCTGACGAAGCCTTCCTAACTGCGGATGGGCATTGATACGCTGCTCACGGGTCTTCGCATCTGCAGTCACGACACGCTCTGCCTCCTCTGCCCAACCACGATAGAAGAGACTTTTCTTCAGCAGGTCAATATACTTCAAGGCTGGTTTATAATGCCCGTTTACCAGCATACACTCTACGATACGCTTGGTACATCTACCACTCTTCTTGCCATTCAGAATCGACTCCTGGATATCAAACATATAACGTTGTGCTGAGTTCACCAGTCCTAAACGGTAGTATGCCTCTGCGGAAGGGAGATTACTGGTCAGGTCACGCATCCTTGGCATAATCAAAGCATCGTCACCACTCTGATAGAAATCAAACATCCGTTCGGCAAGTTGACGCTTCTGCGACAGGGCAAGGTTCACACTGTTCGACCAGAATGTCGTTCTGACCACATGGTCCTTGGCACGCTTGATGATCTTGTCCCATTGCTCATGACGAATCTGGTAGTCCTGCCATATCAACTCATAGACCTCCCTGTCATATCCTTTCTGATAGGCAAACCACCCTAAAACGAGAAGGAGAATCACCTGCCAGGAATACCACATCCATCTGCCAAACCTACTCTCCCTACAATACCTACCATCCCTACAATACCTACCAATTCCTACCATCACAGCCATCACCACAGGAATCAGCCATTGCAACACAGGAATCTCCATCGGTACACGATAGTAGGTCATCGAGAGGGTGATCATCGTCATGGGCCACTGCACCAGTATCATAGCGGAAATGAATACCATGACGGCTCCGACATATAACAGTTCCCAACTCCACTTCCAACCATACAGAGCCAAACGAAGCATGGCATACAGCCACACCATCGGACCCAGCAACCAATAAACGACAGGAATCAAAAGAATGTCCCCTAACATCCCTACTTTCCCCACCAAACCTACTCTGCCAGCTAAACCTACCAACCCTACCACCAGCACCATTGCCACCGCATACGACAGCAACACACTCACATTACCCATGAACCACCATAACAGCACCACAGGTACGAAACTCAACAGATAAACATTGGAAGGTATTAAGGAAGCGAATAGCCGTTGCAACAACATATAGAGAATGGCTACCAATACAGCACCCACCCAGGGATAGTAATAGAACTGCGTGATGAACTCTCCCAACCAGTCGGCAAAGCCGCCAGCCACACTTACACGCTCCCAGAAATAGTCTGTCGTCCACAAGAACAACTGATATTGCTCCTGATACGACAAAGCATGGGGGTAACCTAAGCCCCAAAACAAGAATACTCCGATACCCATCAGTATCGTGAGACCCCATTTCCAATATCGCATTAGTAGTATAGCCATATTTCTTGCAAAGATACTAACACTTTTTGAACCTACCAAATTATTCCTGTTAAAACAAGACACCGCCCCCTATTCCAATGCTTAGAATAGAGTATTACGTGTAGGAAGAAACCGCCCCGCATCGGGTTGCGATGCGGGGCGGTTGAAGAGAAATTACTATACTAATTTAATTGTCCAATGCTGAACTTATTTAGCCTTGAAGTGCCAGAAGGAAGCCTCACCCCAGCCACCAAGACTGCTGAAGTCACCTTTGTCAGGATATACCAACGTCATCTTATCAGATGTCAGGTAAACAACCTCAAAGGTTGAAGGCATATTACCTCCTGAGTTAATTTCAAACGGCCACAGGATAGTTCCCTGAGTGTTCAGATCTGCAACCTTCCACACTTTGTCAGCGCCAGTAACAGCCTTGAACTCATAGACACCACTACGAATCTTATTGCCATCCTTATCGTAGGAGGTAATCATTCCATCCGTACCAATAGTCATCCAAGCGTCAAGGTCACCATCACCGATATTTGTACCAGTATCTGTGTGTCCCAACTGACCATTAAACTCGTCGGAAGTAGTTACACCCCACCACTGACCTTCACCAGAAAGACCAACTTTAGAACCATCACCGCCGCAGTAACCCATGTTACCCCAGACAGCACCTGTGATAGATGTATCCCATGTCCAATCCTTACCACTGCCATAGCCGGCAGCCATACCATTGAGGTCGGAATTGCTACAGAAGTGCCAGAAGGTGGCTTCACCCCAACCGCCAAGACCGTCAAATGCGCCACCGTCAGGATAAACGAGGGTCATCTTGTCGGCTGTCAGGTAAACAATCTCGTAATTACCAGGAATATTACCTCCTGAGTTAATTTCAAACGGCCACAAAATAGCATCAGTCTTTAACATACCAACCTTCCATGCTTCAGGATTGCTGTCATCGAAGTTCTCAATTGAGAATGAACCTGAACGAATCTCAGTACCATCGGCTGCATAAGACTTCAGTTTACCATCATCAGAGAATACCATATAAGCACCAAGATCACCGTCACCAATATTCGCACCAGTGTCAGTATGCTGTAATTGACCATTAAACTCGTCAGTAGAAGTAACACCCCACCACTGACCTTCACCAGAAAGACCGACTTTAGAACCAGCACCACCGCAGTAACCCATGTTACCCCAGACAGCGCCTGTAACAGAAGGATCCCATGTCCAAGTCTTGGAGCCATAGTCATTAGAAGCCAACAACTTTATTTCATAAGCGATATCACTTGGAACAAACACGTTGAATGAGGTAGAAGCCTCAACACTCTGACCTTCCTGATTGATGTAGCGGAAGTATACAGTCTGATCGGGATTAGCACCACGTCGAGGAATCAGTGAGAACATACCACCACCAGTATGTGTGAAGGTACCAGTCACAGAATTCATCAAGTTGGTCTCATTACCATCATCATCTTTGGTAAAGATCGTGATAGCGTTGACACCAGGAATGTTATATTGAATATAGTTACCATCTGCAGCCTCCTCATAGCCCGTAATGTTACCATCTTCGTCTAAGATGGCAGCAAACTGCTTGAAAGTAGCATTAGCCAACAGTTGGTCAGATGTAATATTGGTCACGTCGAAACCCTTCTCCTCCTTCTGGGGATTACAGGATGTCAGCAGACCCAATGCTACTGCGAACAATATTATTGATTTTTTCATATTGTGTTTCCTTTTTAATGTTAGAATTAATAAACAGGTGTACCAGACATGTTAGCATCTGAAACGCTCGAACCCCAGCCGGCATTCTGTTTCAACACTGTCTCGTCTGCAGCAATCCTGATCTGTGCGGGAGGAATCTGCAGGAAACCGTCGGTAGCGGCATAACGTTTTGCCCAAGAAGAAGCAGCATGGTGCATCGTCGTCCATGTACCAGTATAGTTCACACGAGAGCCATTCTGACGCTCCAGGGCTCTGGCTGCCTCACAATTCTCACCACCGTCCTTACCAGACCAGCGGCGCAGGTCGTTGAAGCGGATACCCTCACCAGCAAGTTCGAATCGACGTTCATTCTTGATGTTCTCCCAAGAGTAAGTGGTTGCTGCCAGTCCAGCACGTGCACGTACCTTATTCATTTGTGTAGCATCACCTGTCAACTCTGACTGCATCAGCATCACGTCAGCAAGACGGAGTAGGATAATGTCACCGAAGTGGTCACCCTGGAAGGAGTTACCATTGGTATTGGCTGCATCTGTTTTTGCCTTACGATAAGCACCCCACCAAGTGTAGCAGTCGTTAACGTCATCCCAGTTAGTACCAGAACATGTATAAGGCATCCATTTCTTGTTGTAGTAACCAGCATCCTCTGAACAACTCTGAGAGAACACGAAACCAACATTGAGTCCAATCTCTGCGGGAGCATCAAGAATAGTGGCTAACTTACGAGGGTCGCTGTTTGACCAGTCGTCCCAGAGGTTAGCATTGATAGTACCCTGACCCCAGCCACGACCGAAAGGCATTGAAGCCTGACGACCATTCTCATAGCCATTGGTCTCGTCGCAACGCAGACCGCAATACAGAGAAGTCATGTTGGTATATCCCATCGTGTAATCAGAATTCCAAGAAGCGAAGTTACCGAACTGAACCTGGAACATCTCCTCTGAGTTGCCATTGCCTGCCCAGTATTTACCAGCAGCAACAAGGTCGGCAACATAAGGATAATCAGGAGCAGACAACTCATTCGTGTACTGCCACAACAGACGGAAGTCCTCTACAAGGCTATAACCACCATTATTGATGGCATCGTTCAGATAGTTTACGACCTGAGCCTTGGTCAAAGCACCTGTCACACCTTCCTGCTCAGGAAGTTCCACATCAGCAAGATTTGCCTTGGCGAGTTCACCAGCCTTCTTATAGAATCCCTCATAGAACATATAGGCACGAGCCAGATAACCCTCAGCGGCACCCTTGGTAGCATGACCGTCACCACGAGTAGTATATCCGTGAGACATCAGGTTAGAGGCAGTAACGAAGTCAGCAAGGATATGTGGCATGATAACCTCCTCTGCACTCTGCTGAGGACATGGATCGGGAGCAGCGGCTGCCCAATAGGCAGGAATATCGCCCCAGAACTGAACACCCCACAGATAGAACAGACCACGCATGAAGTAAGCCTCACCAAGAAGTTGGTTACGGGTCTTCTCCTGACCTGTCCAGTCGAAAGCGTCAACAGCATAGATAATAGCATTAGCACGGGCAATACCAACATATGTAACGTGCCAGGCATTATCAAAAATACCTTCTTTATTCACCATCAGGTGACCGATAGCGTGACTCTCCACGTCACCAGTACCACCTGCACCGTTAGCGTCATCAGACATGATGTAACTAACAAACCAAGGAGTCTGCAATGGATCTGTGCAATACTGGTTCATCACACCATAGAGGGCTGCCAATTCCTTGTTCAGGTCTGCGGCTGAAGCAGGATAGTTGGCTGTATTTGCCTCTGTGTAGTTGGAGGAATCGAGGAAGTCTTCACACGACGTAAGACCGAAGGTGAATGCTGCCGCAATTGCCATTAAAAATATCTTTTTCATATTGTTTTTCTTCTGTTTTAATTAATCTGTCGATTAGAACTTAATGCTTGCACCAATCACCCATGTACGTGCAGAAGGATACAGACCTACGTCGATACCACGGATGAAGTTCATGTTGTCTGTAGACTTACCACCATCGGAACTACACTCAGGATCAACACCTGTGTAACCAGTGATCGTTGCGATGTTCTGAGCCTGTACATAGAGACGCAGTTGCTGGAATGGAGAAGACTTCCAAAGTTTGCAGAAGTCATAACCCAAGGTGATGTTCTGAATCTTGAAGTAGTCAGCATCCTGCATATAGCGGGTAGATACCCACTGGTCAGCGATAGAGCCAACAGTCAGACGAGGCTGAGTATTGCTGGTTCCCTCACCGTGCCAACGGTCGAATGCGTCAACAGTATAAGTATTGTACTGGTTAGCAAGCAGAGCGGTACGGTAGCACTGCATGATCTGCTGTCCGAAAGCGCCGAAACCAGTTATACCGAAGTCAAGACCCTTCCACTCGAAACCGAGGCTGACACCAAGGGTAACTTTCGGGTGAGGCTGACCAATCTCGTGACGGTCTGTGTCGTAGTCGATGGATCCGTCATTGTTATAGTCGTCCCAGATAGGATCACCAGGCTGTGCGTTAGCAAGAACTGCCTTGCCAGCGGCACGGGCTGCGTCAATCTGAGCCTGGTTCTGCCAGATGCCACTGTAAGACATACCACTGAAATAACCTACAGGATGACCTTCCTCTACTACAGAAACGTATGAAGAGTTCTGGAAAAGGGTGCTTCCATACTTCTTGGTATCTGTACCGATAGGCGAGGAAGTAGCAAGACGGGTTACCTCATTCTTATTGGTAGCAAAGTTTACGTTAGCATGGTAATTGAAGTCCTTACCAATCTTGTCACGCCAAGAGAGCGCAATCTCGACACCAGTATTCTTGATATCACCACCGTTGATCATAGCGGGCTCCTCATATCCAAGCACCTCATTCATAGGAGCCTGTACCAACCAGTCCTTAGTCTTCTTGACATACCAGTCGAAGTTCAGACCTAAGCGGCCGCTCAGGAAGCGGGCATCCAAACCGACGTTCCACTGCTCAGAGGTCTCCCAAGTAACATCCTCGTTAGGAACGTTCTTGGCGTATGCACCCTTGGCGTAGTTGTTAGAACCTACAGTGTAGATCATATCGCTGGAGAACTTATAACCATATTCAGACCAGCCCGTGGGCGAGAAGCCAATGTTTGACAGATAATAGAAGTTACCGATAGCACAGTTACCGTTCTGTCCCCAAGAAGCACGGAGTTTCAAGAAATCCAACCACTTGCTTGCCTTTGCCATGAATGGCTCGTTGGTGATGACCCAACCTGCAGATACAGATGGGAAGGTACCCCAGCGCTTACCTTTGGCGAAGTTTGAACTACCATCGGTACGGAGGATAGCGGTCAACATGTACTTCTCATCGTAGTTCCAGTTGATACGTCCGAAGAAAGAAGCAATACTTCCCTGCCAAGGATTGTCATAACCAGAGTGACCAACCATGTAATCTCCCTCATAGTTAGATGGGATGTTATAGTCCCAACCGTTGAGTACCATAGAGTTGAGGTTATCCTCACTAACTGTGAAGTTCATCGACATACCGCTGCTCCAGTTAGAACGCTCAATGCTCTGACCTACCAGAACGTCAATATTATGCTTGCCGAGTTGTGGCAGAGCGTATGACAGGGTGTTCTCCAAAGTGAAACTTGAACTCTGGCTCTCAGACATGTTCAGCGAGTAGTTAGAACTTGAACTGGTGCTGCTCTGGCTATATGGCTTAGAGATGCTACGGCTATTGCTTGAACTGTAACCGATATTGAACTGTCCACGATAGCGGAGGTTCTTGATAGGCTCGATAATCCAATAGAAAGTACCGCCAACACCGAAGTCACGGTTCTTGTTGATAGAGTTATAACCACCATTGAGGAAGTGGTTCAGAGGCTGGCTGTAGATATTGGCATCGTAGCCTGCACTATTATTTTTATAACTGGTGAGATTACCATCTGCATCCCATGCCTCAACAAGAGGAGAGGCTACGTATGCAGACTGCATGATGTTCCAGTATCCATTGCCCTCAGCCAAGTCGTGTGAGCGATGATACCAGAAGGAAACATTCTCACCCAATGTGATGATGTCGTGATCCTCACCAATCAGGTCCTTGCCTTTCAACAGGACGTGCTCAGAGTTGATACGAGCACCGAAACGCTTGTAGTTAGAGGCGTTGCTACCACCCATGATACCCTCGTTAGAACTGTAGTTCAAGCCCATAGAGAACTTAGAGCGGTCTGTACCACCACTCAATGTTACAGCGTGACTGAACTGGAGGGCGTTCTTGTTCTCATACTCCTTGAACCAGTCGGTACCAGTCCAACCGTTTTTAACCTTGTCAAGAATAGCCTGTGGAACATGAGCACTCCAATCGGTAGCGGTGCCGTATGTGTTGAAGTTGGTTTCACTGATCAGTTGCATATACTGCTTGGCATCCACCAGACCAGGAACCTTATAAGCGTTTGACCATCCAACGAAACCATCATACTGGATAGACAACTTACCTGCCTTACCCTGCTTAGTGGTTACCAAGATAACACCATTGGCAGCACGGGCACCGTAGATGGCTGCGGAGGCAGCATCCTTCAGCACGTCGATGCTCTCAATATCGTTGGGGTTCAAACCATTCAGACCATTATCGGCTGTACCTGCATTGATACCATCGATAATCAGCAATGGAGATGACTCACCAATAGTTCCGACACCACGGATGTTAACCTTGAAGCCCTTACCAGGCTGTGAAGAACTCTGTGTGATGTTCACACCAGGAGAACTTGCCTGCATGGCGGTCAGGGCGTTGGTGGTGTTCAGTTTGGCGATGTCCTCACCCTTCACCTGAACGGTTGCACCGGTCACCAGTTTCTTCTTCTGGACGCCGTAACCTACGACTACAACCTCCTCCAAGAGGGCGTTGTCCTCTTTCAGCGTGATGTTGAAGTCAGACTGGTTGCCTGTGGCAATCTCCTGCGTCGTGTAGCCGATGTAAGAGATCACCAAAGTGGCACCCGGCTTCACATTGAGAGAGAAATTACCG
>Ga0247611_10002557_pt1 | contig 28968 bp, 21 predicted proteins | sample 177DNAGHGhighgp2_FD_192422 | JGI IMG/M metagenome (GOLD analysis project Ga0247611, IMG submission 192422) | Sheep rumen microbial communities from Palmerston North, Manawatu-Wanganui, New Zealand - 1770 DNA GHGhigh gp2 | ecosystem: Host-associated > Mammals > Digestive system > Stomach > Rumen... | reverse complement strand
TGATTCAATAGGTACTACTGATAATGGTATATATGCTAATTTTTATAATTTTAAAATAGGTAGAAATGTAAAACATAATACTAATGCTAATACAAGAATTGGAGAAGGTTTCTTTGGAGGAGATACCGATTCTGATACGGAGTCTTCCTATAGAAAGTTTAAAGTAATTATTGAATCTGGCGTATTTAGATATTTTGTTGGTGGTGGAGCACAAGCTAAGAATTATTACTTGTATGAAAAGGTAATTCTTGGTAGTGATTTTGATATTGCTAATGATAATGATGATTCAAAACTAAGATTCTATTTTTCTACTATTTCTGTTTATAGAGGAAATTTACGTACTGAAGATCTAACAAAATCTAATGTTTCTTTTGTTGTTAAAAGTGGTAGATATGGAAAATCAAGTTCTAATCAATATGATGCTAATTATGATAGAGGTATTTATGTAGGTTGCCGTGGATATGCTGATGACTATGGTTTAAAAACTATGAAAGTGGAAGGCGGAGACATTAATGTTATTAATGGTGGACCTGGTAATGATTCCTCTGTTGAAGGTAAGAATGTAATTCATATTAGTATTACTGGTGGAACTGTTAGAAGTGTCTTTGGAGGTGCTGGTCGAAGTCCAGCGTATGGAAATAGAATAATACAAGTTACGGGTGGAACTGTTAAGAATAATGTTTTTGGTGGTAGTAATAGTTCTTCTAATGATGCATCTGATGATGATGGTAAATTGTTTGGAGATACTTTCTTATATTTTGGTGGTAATGCAACTATTGGAGGAGGAACTACTTTATTTAATGCAGCTCCAGGAGACGTTTTTGGCGCAGGTAATGGTAAGAATGGAGATAGTTATAGGGAACTTGGAACTATTGCAAGTACTCATATAGTTGTAGAAGGTGGCGTTGATATAAAGGGTAACCTTTATGGTGGTGGTAACTATGGTACTACTGGACGTGCTACTGCTTCTGAATTTACAACTACGAAGATAGAATTGCTTGGTGGAACTGTTGAAGGAGACGTATATGGTTCTTCAAATAGTAATGGTTCTGGTAAAAAATCAGTTAAAGAAGAGTCACAAAATGCTAATGTTTACTACTATATGGGATATAAGACATTTGATCAAAATGAAGTAATTCCAACTACGACAACTTATACAAAGTGGGTTGATAATTCATCGCAAACTTATACTTATGAAAACTATCATTTTAATAATACTTTAGTTCAAGATGGTGATGTATGTGATGCGAATAGTCCTTCTTGGAATGCAAACGAAAGCAAATGTTATATCGCTTATCAGGTGATTAAACCTGGTGAGCCTGACGATAAATATTCCGTATGTCCTTCATGGTGTGCTTATTATATGCAAAGTTTAGATAGTGTGGCTTATGTAGCTGGTGAATGGCATAAAATCCATGATACTTCTATAAGTTTTGGAGAAGAAGCTCATGCAATAACTATTAATCAAAAAGGCTCAACTGTTAAAGGAAATATTTATGGTGGTGCTAATTCAAAGGGAACTGTATTTGCTAGTGTTACAATTAATCTTGAAGGAGGAAGCGTTGGAGATTCGGTATTTGCTGGTGGACGTGGGGCTGGTACCTATGTTTCAGCAAATATGGATGTAGAAATAGATGGCTTTGATGATGAAGATGTAAAAGTATATGGTGGTAGTGCTTATGGTGCTATTGGATATACTGATGAAGATAATGATGCTAATACTGTTAAACATACGGTTGTAGTTAATATGAATTCTGGAAAAGTTGGTACTATTTTTGGTGGTAGTATGGGTACAGCGTCTAATCAAGCAAATGCTATTAAACCATTAGTTGCTTCTGTTGTTACTGTTAATATTAATGGTGGAGAAGTTACAGAAGTTTATGGTGGTAATGATTTGAATGGTGAGTATGTTAGTTCACCAACAGTCAATTTATTAGGTGGTACTATAACTAGTGTCTTTGGAGGATCTAATAGAACAGGAATGGATGTACCATCAGTTGTAAATGTTAATGGCTCTACTGCTACTGAAGTGTTTGGCGGTTCGAATAAATTGGGTGAAACTAAATCAAATTATGTAAATGTTATTTCTGGTACTGTAACTAATGTTTATGGTGGAAATAATGAAGGTGGAACTGCTATTAATCCAAGTGTTATTTTAACAGGTGGAACGGTTACTAACGCTTATGGGTGTGGAAAAGGTGAAGGAACATCTTGTGAAGCACCGAGATTATGGGTTCATGGTTATAATAATTCTTCGACTACCGTTTATGGTGGTGGTGCTAAAGCTTCTGTTACTAAGGCATCTTCAGTATTAATTGATAGTGGAACAGTCGGAACTATTTTTGGTGGTTCTAATGAACTTGGTACAGTTGTTAAGAGTAATGTACATTTGTCTAATGGTACTGTAACTAATGCTTATGGTGGTAATAATGCCGGTGGACAAACTAATAAAACTTATGTTGAACTTGGAGGTGCAAATGTCACTAATGTATATGGTGGTGGTGATGATGCATTTACAAAAACAACAAAAGTTTATACTTATAGTGGAACTGCAACTAATGTATTTGGCGGTGGCCATATGGCTGGAGCTACTGATACTAATGTAGAAATATATGGTGGAAATATAACAAATGTTTATGGCGGTTCAAATGAAAATGGTACTGTTGCTGACACAAATGTTTGGTTAAAGAATAAAGGCACTGCTCCTACTAAGGACTATAATGTTGTTTATCATAATGCTATTACTTATCCGGATGTTAATACAATAAATATGAAATCTGTTTTCACAGATTTACAAGATGTAAATGTTACATGGACATCTAGTGATACTGATGTTGCAACTATTAATGGTGATAGTGCAACGATTGTTGGTACTGGTGAAACTATACTTACTACAACAAAAGATGATAAAACATATAAGTATTATTTAGATGTAGATGATTCAATTGTATATCCAGATGAAAAAAATATTATTGGTGGTGGACAGAATAATGGAGATGAACCATCGTCACCAACACCTATAAATGATGGCTGGACAAGTAATTATCAATATAAAGACATGACTGTTGATGTTACAGTGACTGGTAAGAATTATAATATGTGGTGTGATGCTAGTAATGATGATTGTCTTGGATATACTTATCAAGAAGATGTCTATGTTAAAGTAAATAATCCATATAATACTCAAGTTTTAAATTATAATTTGTTATTAATTGGATCTTCTCCTTTTGTAGCACCAGAATCTATCCAACATTATCCAAAGGTAGAATTTTCCCAATATAAACCTTCAATATTAAAAACTACCGGATATTATTATTCTGGACAATCTTGGTGTAATCCACAATACAATTGTCAAATACCATTGAATGCTAATAGTACAACTGATTTAGGTCATTTTAGAATTTTCTTTAATGAAAGAGATTTTCAACTAATTGGTGATTTTGAAGAAAATGTTAGTCCAAGAGTTATTGCCCAAGCTTCAAATGGTGGTACTGGTGGAAATAATGATTACTATACTTATATATATTCTAGAGACATGTATAATATTCCAAATTATCAAGTTGCGGATAGAAATGTAACTAATGTATTTGGTGGTAATAACGCTGGAGGTTTATCACAAAATACACATGTTAATGTTTTAGATGAAGCGACTGCTGATACGTTATATGGTGGTGGAAATGAAGCACAATCAAATAATACTAATGTATATTTAGAAAATGGAACTATTCAAACTTTATATGGTGGTGGAAATGGTTCTGGAGCAGTAGTAAATGATAGTACTTCAACTATTATCACTGGTGGTGTAGTAAATAGTAGTGCCTATGGTGGTGGAAATAAAGCGATTGTTAAAAAACAATCTGAGATATCTTTGATAGGTGGAACTATTAATGGAAGTCTATTTGCTGCTGGTAACCAGGCTGTAACTGGTGATGCTGAAACTAATACTGGTAAATCTATTGTTAATGTTTTAGCAGGAACTGTAAGTACTAATGTTTATGGTGGAGCTAATACATCAGTAGTTAATGGTGAAACATTTGTTAATATTGGGGATAATGCTATTAGTAATAATGATCTTAAAAAATATGATTATGAACATATTATTTCAATTGGTGATCCTAATGATCATGGTACTGCTATGGCACCTAAAGGAACTATTTTTGGTGGAGGCGAAGCAAATGCTTCTGGATCTTCAAATTATGACTTTAGCTTTGTTAGTGTAACAGTAGGAACTAATGTTAATATTGATGGTACTGGTTATTATGGAAAAGAAACTAGTCCAATATCTGGTGTAGAAATTAATAAATCTATTAATACCTATGGTTCATTCTTTGGATCAGGTAATGCTTCAGAAATAGCTAGTGATGGATATAGTAAAATAACAATTAAGAATTATGGAACAAGTGCTAAACCGGCTACTAATGTTTCAATCCAAAGAGCTAGAGAAACTAAGATAATAAGTTCGCATGTCCAATTACTAGGTACTACAGATAGAACCAATGATTGGGGCGAAATTGATTTTACATTTAGTAATACTGATAGTGTATATATATTAGATGGAACAGAGTTATATTTACAAGCTAGTGGTAACTTATTAAAGAATTTATATAGTGGAACTTATAATAATGATACTTTTGCTAAAGAAGAAGTAGTAATAAATGATGATGGGGTTATTACTGATCAAAATGTTAATAATAAAATATTTATTCTTTCCGGTAAGCATCTAGATGTTGCAACTAACCAAAACGTTACAGCATTTGGTAACGTAAATGGTATGGCTTTCATGGGTATTTATAAACCAAATAATGATGGTACTGTAAGTACAGGTATGTATAAAGATTCATATCAGACAGGGCAAACAGCTGATGGAGCTGATGTAACTGTTGTTAGTGGTGGTACTTATATTCGTGGTAAGCATTATAAAGATAATGATGGTGTTTCTACTCATGATATTAAGGTAGATGGTTATTATTCTCATTATGTAAATGATAGTAATGTTATTTCTATAGAATATGTAGTTCCAACGCCAGAAAATGCAGATGATTATACTTGGGCGATTGGTGTTAACGTTTACGAGTTTGAAGTAAATATGACAGCATCTAAGTTCTCTACAATGGGTACTGCAGAATTGTTATTAAGTTTCTTTGAAAAGCCTAATACAGAATTCCAAGTAACAGGTTTCTCTTATGAGGGATTGAATGATGAAATAAATCTTGTTAATAAAAATCAAATTCCTAAAGTAGCTGCTACTGATGATGATGCCGATAATAATTTTGCGTTAATTATGGGATCTTCTGATTCTGGTTGGTCTGCTAATTCAAAAATGTCTTTCTTTACTGATCCTGATCATAATAGAGCTGGCGATGAGTATTATTATGCCGATAATACTAATACAACTCCTTCGTTATTGTTTTATTTATATCACTCAAAGAATATTGCTACTGTTGGGGACATAGGATCAGTTAATATTAGTATGTTAGCTAGAGCACCAGGACCAGAGTTATCTATTGAAACTAGTATAATAAGTATTACGGTTAATATTTCAAGAAATGTTATAGAAGATGTAGTATATGATGCTTCTATTACAGCTGGTAAGAAGTATGATATCTTCCCATTAACAGAAGTTGCGATTACTAATAAGAGTTCTTTCTCAGCATTCTATACTTTGTTTGCCGAGACAAAACCAAATAAATCTTTATATGAAGAGGGTTATTATAGAGTTTTAAATTCTGATTCTGTCTTCCCAGTTGGAACAACTATTACAATGATTGATAGGATAGAAAATGAGTATTATTATTATACTGTTAATGAAACTAATATCGTTGCTAAGCAACAGGAGTTAGCAGCACAGCGGCAGGTATCATATTATTTACATGATTTTATGAAGATGGATAGTACTAGCCCGACAAATGTTTATAATGATGCTTATGAAAACACTGTATATTATCATGATAATGAAAATTATGTTGATGAAGAATTTATTTTTATTGTAGATTTTGCTAATACAAATATGACAGAAAATATTATTGATTCTAATTTAGAGTTAGAAGTGCGAGCACAAGATGATCAAACAATGATTCCTATTCGTGGATATTTACATAATAAAATTAAATTTAGTGCTTATGCTGGAACGGCTGCACAAATAAATACAACAGGTCAATTTACTGATCAACAAGTTTATGTTGGCGAGTCAACGACATTACAATTAAATACACAATATAGAGCACAACAATATAATGGAACACCAGTTGCTGATACAGTTTATTATGATTATAAGTTAGGTGCTAAGATTACGGTATTTAATAGTGATGGAGATATGCTTCAAGGGGTTGATTTACTAGGTGTTTCATTTATCTTGAATGCTGGAACAACTAATGAAAAGAAGTTTTATCCACAATTAGATGGAACAACTAGAATTACTTTAGCTGATAGGGTGTCTACAGTAGATTCTAATATTGTAATCGATACTGCTAATTCAAATCTTTCTAATGGTAATTATACTTTTGTAATTGAGAGTTTTGGATCTTATGATGGTTTGTATTATGCTGAAAATACTAATCCACCGTTAGTTTTACAATTAAGTGTATTGAATAATAAATATGGTTTAGATGTTCAAAGTGAAGATGTTTATGTAACTAGAGATAAAGTAACTGGTTTAGATGAAAATGGTAATAATGAAATAGTATATGAAATTAAAACGTCATCTGGTCTTGCTAATCCTAATTTAAGAGTTCATTTAGAAAGAAGAGTATATGGAAATGGAAATGAATATAGTCTTCAATATCAAAGAGTAAACTTACAAGATTTTGTAACGGATAATTTAACAGTTGCTAATAGTGATAGATTAGAATATCAAGTAACATCTGATTTGCCGGCAAAAATTACATATTCAATTCATATTGGGGAAAATAATACTACGGGAACTTATAGATTAGTATTTACGGTTTGTGATGGAGATACTCCAATAGGTAGTGTATATCAATATATTATTATTAGATAGGAGAGTGTTTATGGAAGTTGATATTAAAGAATTGAGTTTATCTGAACTTATTGAATACTATAGAGCAGTGGAAGAATTTATAGAGTTTTTAAGTACAGAAGAAAATACTGAAGTAGAAAGTAGGAACAAATAGTGAAAATAAAAAAAATGGAAGACTTTGAACATGATGTTGTAGTTGCAAAAGAAGTTCTATCTAGTATGCCTATTAATAATCAAAAGAATTTAAAAGCTTATAAAGAAAAAGTTAGGGACCTTAAAGAAGAATATATTGAGATAAAAGAAGATTTATATCAAGAGATAAAGAAACGTTCAGGTAAGTACTTAAATATTAGTAAGAATGAAAAAATAGATGTACTTGAGAAGGAGTTAGAAGGATTAAAAGATTTATCAATCTTTAATCCTTTGAATACTCCATTTGAAAAATTAGAAATTAATAATACTTTATATAGATTAAACCATTTCTTTAAAAATGATTTAGATAATGTTAATAAAGATATAAAGTATATTATTAAGGTATTTAATGATGTTGGTGTATCTCTTACAGCTAATGATTTCGTATATAGTTGTTATGCAAAAGAATATATTAGAGAATTACTTACTGATGATTCTTTGGATAGAATGAAATATATTTTTGAAGAATTACATTGGAAATGTCCTGATGTTATAATGCATGTATCTATGAATATTAGATTACTTTATAATAAATATAAGAATAAGTTTGTTGATTATTTAGAAAAGAGAAAAAAGGAATTAATTGATGGTAATTTATCTTATGATGATTTAGTAATTAAAAGAGAAAATATTTTAAAAGAATTATATGATTTAAAACATTATGATAAATATAGTATTATTAATGGTTTTATGAATAGTGAATTAATATTAAATGATTATACTGTAGTAAATGTTGATAAATGTTATTCTAAGTATTTTGTAGAAGGTATTACTAAGGAAGAAAAGAAAAATGCTATTGGAGATTTAAAAAATCTACTTGCAAATGTAGAAGAATATAGAAATTATTTGAAATATACCTTTATTTTAGATGATGCTAAGAAAAAATATGCAGATAGAGTAAATCATGTGGGTGAAGTAACGACTATTACAAAAGAAATAGATACATTATCTTCAGAACTTATTAAGATTAATAATGAGATTAATGATGGTCCATCTAAAGGATTTTGGATATTTAAAAAGAAAATTGATATTGAAAAATTATATGTTGATTTAAATACTAAAATGAAGGAATTAAGTGAGAAATTCGATCAATTTGATACTGCTTTAGTATATGATGAAATTGGAAAGGCATTGACTGATACTTCTTCTATTTATGAAGTATTTAAATTTGCTATATCATTTAAGACTTATTTACGTAATTGTATTAAATCTAGTAAAGAAGAATCTGGTATTGAAGTAGTAAAACAATTAGTTAAAGAATTTGATGAGTTTATAAATAGTAATAATGTTAATGTAATTAGAAATAGTAGATTTAATTATGATAATGATCTTGCAGAAGTTATATCTGATCATTATCAATTATTAAATATTAGAATTACTAAAGATTTATTAGATGATGGTAATTTGGATAATTTAGTAAAAGATTTAAAAATTATGATTAATAGTTATTATTTAGAAGATATGGGAATGGATATTGACTTGATTAATAATTTGTTTGATAGTAAAAAAATAATTAATAGAGACAAGTAGAATAGTACTTGGGAAAGGTGATCATATGACTAGAATAAATAAGAAGGAAAAAGAGAAAAGAAAAAGAAAACTTATTTTAATTATTTTTCTATTTGTATTTAGTGTAATCATTTTATCTAGTGCTACTTATGCTTGGTTTTCTGCTAATAAAAATGCTTTGATTGATTCGATTGATATCAATGTTGCTACAGTTAATGGTATTCAAATATCTGCTGATGCTATTAGTTGGGATAATGAACTTACTATTGATGAATTACATAATGCATCTAAAACTTATAGATCTGCATTAAATCAATTTCCATTAACTTTATATGGGGTTTCTACGGATGGGTCTGTTAGTAATGGTACTTTAAATATGTTTTATGGATTAGTTCATGAAGATATTGATGGTAATTATTTCATTACTTCTAGACAAGAACATGAGATTAATTGTGTTGGAGATGATGAATGTGATGGACATCATTATGTAGCTTTTGATATATTTGTATTAGCTACAATACCTACAGATTTGGTTGTTACTTCAAATTCTAAGATTTATGTTAGAGAAGGAGAAGCTTATGGAGCTGAAAACTCTGCTAGAGTAGCTTTTGTTTATGAAGGCACAGTTGGTGAAACTGCGTCAGTAACTGCAGCTCAAACACAATTAATGGGAAATAAAGCTATTATTTGGGAACCAAATTATGATGTTCATACTGAAGGTGGAATTAAAAATGCTAAAAGATTTTATAATTTAAATCTTTCAGAATCTGGTGGTAGCTTAGTACCATATGTTGGAATTAATCAAGAGTTTTCTGAAGAAGTTCCTTTTGAAGGAACTAAAAATTCAAGATATTTTACAGCAATGCACCCTGATATAACAACGACCGTTGGCTTTAATCAAAATCAAGATTTAATGAGAATACCTACAGGTGTTTCAAAAATAAGAATTTATTTATGGCTTGAAGGTGAAGATGTTGATTTTGAGAATAAAGCAGCTGATGGAAAGTTAAGACTAGATTTAGAACTAGCAATGTCTAATTAACAAGTAGTAAATACTTGTTTTTTATTGTATAATATAATGTATTCGAGGTGAGAGTATGAGAATTATTAAGGTTGCTCAAGTAATAGGTAAATGGGTTGGAGCAGGAGCGGAAAATGTAGTTTTTAATTATTTTAAGTATATCGATAAGAAAAAGTTTAAATTTGATTTTATTTGTGAAAGTGATTCAACTAATATTCCTTATGATACTATTAATAAGCTTGGAGGAAGAGTTATTTTAGTATCACCTTATGAAAATACTTCTAAATATATAAATGATTTAACTGAGGTATTTAAAAAAGGTAAATATAATATAGTTCATTCTCATACAAACGCTTTAAGTTATTTGAGTCTTAAAGCAGCTAAAAAAGCAAAGATACCTGTTAGGATTGCTCATTCTCATAATTCATCTATTAAATTAGAGCAAGGAAAATTACTTAAGAATATATATAAGATATTATTAAGACAAAGTGCTACTCATTATTTTGCTTGTAATGAACAGTCTGCAAAATTTCTTTTTGGTGAGAAAGAATATAATAGTGGAAATGTATTTATTATTAGTAATGCTATAGAAGTAGATAAATTTAAATATAATAAAAAGAATAGAATAAAGAAAAGAAAAGATTTGGATATTGCTCAAGATAATATAGTAATTGGTCATGTTGGAAGGTTTATTTCACAAAAAAATCATGAGTTTATATTAGATTTATTTAAATCTATACATGATAAGAATCCCAAAACTATATTAATGCTATGTGGTCAAGGACCACTTATGAAAGAAATAAGAGAAAAAGCTTATTCAATGGGAATATATGATGATATAAAATTCTTAGGACAAGTAAGTGATATAGATAAATGTTATCAAGCAATGGATCTTTTTATCTTACCTTCGTTCTATGAAGGTTTCCCTTTAACTTTAATAGAAGCTCAAGCAGCTGGATTACCTTGTTTTGCTTCTACCGATGTAGGTGAAGAATGTATCCTTTTAAATTCTACTACTTTATTAAAGTTAGGATCATCTCTTAAAATATGGCGTAAATTAATATTAGAGAGTTTAGTAGATTTTGAGAGGGTTGATACTACAGAAGAGATAAAAGCAAAAGGCTATAATATTGAAGATGAAGTTAAGAAGTTAGAAAAAAAATATATAGAGTTAACAAAATAAAAATACATCTTATTATAATGATGTATTTTTATATTTTTTTCTTTTTTATAAATATTTTAGTTATATAGAATAAAAAGCAACACATTAGTATGACAAATGCCCATTTTAAACAAGTATTAAATAGTCCTCTAGTATAACTATCTATAATAGCGAATATATTATCAGGTATATACTTATTTAATATAACAGCGATATCTGTAACAGGTATATTATTCTTTATAAAAGATACTATTCGTAAAAATGTTTCAATAATTCCTAAAGCTAGAACAAAAGAACTAAATCGTTTAAAAAACATTACAACAAGTAATAATAGTACTACTAAAAGAATTACATCTATATACATATTTATCATTCCTTACTATAGTATTATTCTATCATAATATATGTTATTTTTCTATGATATAATAACTATATTAGTAGGTGTTATTTATGGGATATGTAGATAAAAGATCATTTGATGATATTATTAATGATATTTTATTGAATAAAAAATTTAATAGACTTTCTAATGATGAGCATCACGGAATTACTAGATATGAACATTCTATTAGAGTTGCTAAGTATAGTTTTCTAATAAGTAAGAAATTTGGTTTAAAAAATGTAAGAGATATTACAAGGGCGGCTTTATTACATGATTTTTATATAAATAATGATTTAAAAGGAATATATGGTTTTAAAAAATGGAAAAAGCATCCAAATGCAGCTTTAAATAATTCTTTGAATTATTATAATTTGAATGATTTGCAAAAAGATATTATAGTAAATCATATGTTTCCTGTTACTAAGACACTACCTAAATATAAAGAGAGTTACTTAGTATCATCTGTTGATAAGGTAGTAGGTTTATATGAAATGTTAAGATATAAAATACCTTTTATCTTTAAAAAGATTACTATTAGGAAAAATTTGAAATGTAGATAATAATGCTTTATAATTAATTTAACGAAAGGGCAGTGGAGGTGAATTTTGATGAGCGATATATTAGTTATTATCCAAGTAGCAATTATGTTTTTGATAGGTCTTGTTTTCTTATTTGAAGGCTATAAGATTGAAAGAATTATTATTACTATACTTTGGTTTGTATTAGGTTTTAATATTGCTAAAGATGTTTTGGGTATGTTTAATTATAGCGTCGGAGTTGTACCAATTGTAATAGAAGTTATTGTTGGTTTGTGTTTTGCATCTGTTGGCTTTAAACTTGAAAGAATTGCATTTTTTATTGCAGTTGCTTATGCGGCATTTATTGCTATTCCTAACTACTTTGTATTAGATAATAGTATTTTATTCTTTGCTGTTAGAGTACTTGCAGCTATTGCTGTAGGTTTATTAGCAATTAAGTTTAGAGCGCTTATATATACATTAATTGCTAGTTTTCTGGGTGCTACACTTATGAAAAGGGCAATATTTATATTGTTTCCTTCTCTATCACCAGGAATAGTTACAGCAATTAATATTGGGGTAATAGTTCTAGTAGTAATTGGTATACTATCACAAATTCAAGAATATGGAAGAGCATCATAAAGGATGCTTTTTTAATTGTTAAATGATATAATAATTAAAGGTTGTGATAGTATGAATGAACAAGAAGAGATATTAGTTCCTAAGATTGATATAATTGGAAAAGTATTTCAGTTTATAGTATATATTTTGTTTTTAACACTTGTTGTTACTATATCTACATATTTGAGTATTAAACTAGATATAAAAGACTATAATAAAGTATATGGTGAAAAAATAGATAATAAGTATTACTATTATACAAATGATAATGAAAAGATAGTGATAAAAAAGTTTAAAGACTTTTATAATAAGAGAATAAATAAAATAAATGATAATAAAGTTCCATTGTTATATTGTAATAAAAATGAGTGTTTATATATTAATTTAGAAGATAGATTAGAAAGAAATAATTTATATCCTAAGTTTTTAATTCTAATAATAGTATTTATTATTGCTATTTTAGAATTATTAATCTATATGAGAAAAGATACTCCTCTAAAAAAATATAAAATATTATATATATTATTGCTGATGATTACTTTAATAGGACTTATTAAAGAAGTTAGTAGTATTAGTAGTTATTATTTTACTGTTAATAAAAATAAGAATTTTGTAAAAGGTGTTTTATTAGGAGAAAGACTAGATAAAGAGTATGTTTATAAGTATAAAGTTAATAATAAAACTTATTATTTAGAAACTAATAATAAATCTGATACTATTTATTATAATAAGAAAGATTATAGTAAAGCTTATAATAAGATGAATCCATTTAATATAAAGATATTAATACTGTATTTTTTTAATATTTTATACTTGGTATTTGCTAGATTATTAACTAAAAAGAAGAATTCTGAATAAAGGAATTCTTCTTTTACATTTACTAAATAATTAACTATTATTTGCTAAAATGTCATGATATAATTAATAATAGGATAGTGGTAATTTATGAAAAGGATAAAAATTATTCTATTATTAATGTTTTTAATATTATTACCAGTAAAAACTATGGCTTTAAGTGTTGATAGTGATTTAATTAGTGTTAATAAAAGAGGAGTCAATATTGAGCTTGGTGATTTATTATTAAAAAATGTTACTTTTGTTTCTTATAATAATTATCAAAATACTAAAACTAAGGGATATATTGTTAATGCTAGTTTTTATAGCGCTTATGATAAAGAAGTAGAAGTTAAAATTATTTTAAAATTATACGATAGTTCAAAAAATATCTTAAAAACTTATGAAGATAATTATAAATTATTAAAGGATAAAATAGCTTTATTTGAAGTAGGTGAACAATATCCGGCTGTAGATGGTATTGCTTATTATTCTATTTATTTGGAGATGCTAACAGATGTATCAAAACCAGAAAAAAAAGAATTATCATCAGCTTATTATATTGATAGTTTCAATTCTACTATAGATATAACAGAGAAAAGAGAAGTTAAGTATAATAATAAAATAGATGTTAATTTTGAAAGTTCTAATTATTTTTTTAATTATTATATTCCTGTTAAAGATATATATGTATTACGTGATATAAATGTAAATAATGTTTATAAGTTAGATCTTGAAAAAGGTATTAATAATTTAAGAATAGGATCTAAAGATAAGAAAATGAATAAAAATGAATACTATAATATTACATATATTTATGATATGGGTAAAGATTATAATAAGGATAAGGATATTGTAGAGTTTGATATAGTTAATTCTTTTTCTAATTATGTAAAAAAAGGGAACTTTATAATAAATGTTCCTGATAGTAAAAGAATTAATAATATATACTTTTATTTAGATGGAAAAGAAGAGAAAATAAAGTATAATCTTAATAATAATAGTATAAAAGGTAGTTTTGATACGATAAAAAGTAATAGTGTACTAAGTGCTAAAATAGAATTTGAAGATAAATATTTTATGAAAGCTAGTTCTATTATAGATATTTGGATGATGTTAGGACTTTTTTTGCCTATAGCTTGTTTATTAATTATACTTCTTATATTTATTTTAGTGAGAGATAAAAAGATTATTGCTAAAAAATTAGATTTAGATTTATTAAAGAAGTATTCTTCTTTAGAAGTTGGTTTTTTATATAATGATAAACTAGATGATAAAGATATTATGTCTATGTTAATTAGTTTGGCTAATAAGGGTTATATAAAGATAGAGAGAAGTAATGATGGTTTTATTCTAAAAAAGATTAAAGAGTATCAAGAAGAAAATGAATTTGAAAAAGATTTTTTAGATGGTATTTTTTATAATAATAAAATTGTAAATGAAGAAGATTTATATTATATGGATAGTAGTTTTATAGATGATATAAAATATAATATTAATTATAAGTATAAGAATAAATTTTATAATAATTATTTTAATAAGTATTCTCTTTTTATAATAATTTGTTATATTTCATTATTTATAATTAGTTATCGTCCATTAATAAATTATGATGAGTCTTTTTTAGTATTAGGTGTTTCTTTATCATTGATTATTTTTACAGTTATATTTGTTATAGTTAATAGTAATTTTAAAGTAATAGAGAGAGTTATTGGTTATTTATGTATTTTAGTATTCTATTCTTTCTTACTTTATTTTATTATACTTCCTAGTCTTAATATTAGTTCTTTATACCTGTTTATTTATTTTATAGGATTACTATGTTTATCAGGAATACTTGCAATATATAGATTAATACCTAAAAGAAAAAGAGCGACTAATAAACTACTTAGAATTATTAATAGATTAAAAAAGAATATAGAAAAGAATAAAAAAATTCCTGAAGAATCGTTTTTAGAATTATTACCTTATACATATGCTATAGATTGTTATGATCAATATACTAATACTAATACTTGTGAAAAAGTAGATTGGTATGAAGATGAAAACTTTGTTTATTTGGATTTCGTAAGAGATATAAAAACTTTACTAGCAAATATAACTTATGATTTAACACATAATAATGGGAATGGGGTGAATAAATGAAAGAAGAAATATTAAATAATTTAGAGAAATATTCTAAAGATAAGAGACAGTTAGAATATGAAAAAGAAATATTAGATTTATTAGAAAAAAAACCATCTCTTATTAGATATATTCATCCAGCAATAATATTTAAAAATGGAGAAAAGATACTTAATATGGTGGGAGATAATAAAAGATATATAAAATATATTCCTACTAGTGTTATTAAAAAGAATCAATCTTTAATATTTGGTTTTTGTAAGTATAATCCTGTTTTATTTTCTTATATAGATAAAAAAATTCAAATGAAGAATATCTCAGATGTAATAGATATAGTAAAAAAATATCCTCTTAATTATGATTATTTAGATGAGAGAATAAAAAATGATAGTAAAGAATTATTTAAATATTGTATAAATAAACTATATAAAGTTAAAGATAGTTTCTTAGTAGATACTTATTATAAATATTCTTTTGAAAATAATAGTTTATTACATGATATAAATGCTGTTATGTTTAATAAAGATTTAGTATCTATATTAGGAGATAGTACAAAAAGAATTATAAAAAGCCAAAAATTAATGAAGGATATAGAAGATCTAAGTAATAATAAATATCGTTTTAAAATATTTATTGATTTATTAAGACTGTATCAAAATGGAGAATATATTGAATTACATATTAATAAAATTATAAAGATGGTTTCTAAAGATTATTACTTTTTTAGAAAAAATGGAAATATTATTAGTTTAAATAAAGATTTATATGTATCTTTATTTAAAGATAGTCTTAGTATTAATGAAATAAAGAAATTGTATTATATATTAAGTAATGATTTAATACATGTTAATAGTAGAGAAGAGTTTTATTCTTTTACTAATCTAAGAAATGATTATCTATATGATATGAAAACTGATAGTATTAGAGATATAAAAAATACTATTTATGAATATAATTATGCTATGAGTTATGAAGAAATAAATAGTTTAATTAATAAATATAGTAGTAGTATAGATTATCTAGTAAGTAAGTATAAAAAATATAAATATAATATAGATGAAATAGAAGAATATGAAACTTTATTAATATTTAGAGAGATTCTTAAAATATCTAATTGTAATAATATTAGTAAATTAAAAGATTTACTTGAAGATGCTTATATAAATCATAAAGAAATCAAGAGTTATGATATTAGAATAAATATAGAAAATAGGATAAAAAGAATCTATCATAAAGAATATGAAAGAATAATTAATAAGAGAATAAAATATTCTAGTGAAGAAAAAATCTTATATGAGGATTTAGTTTCGAAGAATAAGCAATTAGCTTATTATTTGGGAAAATATGTTAATATAAAGATAGTAGATATAAATGATTTCTTTAATATACTAGTAAGAAAAGATATAGATGATGATAATTTATTTAAAAAGTATGATTATGTAAGTAATGAATATTTTATATTAGATAAAAATGAATACTATTTAAGAGTAGGAAAGGTAGCTAATAAAATTGTTGATATTGATACTAAGTCATATTATTTGCCTGGTAAAAGGTATAATAAGCTAATAATAGAAGATAGTAATATATTAGGAATAATATGTTTTAATGAAAAAATAGATGAAAAAGTAGTTAGAAGAGCAATAGAATTAGGTGTTCCTATAGAAATAATTAATATTAAAAATATGAGTAAAAATATTAATGAATTGAGAAATAATATGTTAAATAAAATATTACATTATATAGATAAAGATGTATTATATATAGAAGATAATAGGATAGATAAGTATACTCCTATAGATTGTATAGAATTATTCTTTAATATTAGCAATAATATGGTAATAAGTAATAGTATTTCTAAAGATTTATTTACTAAAAATATAAGAAATATTATAAGTAAAATAGATAAAATAAATGATAATTATATTCAAATAAGTCAGATGTTAATTGTACTAAGAAAATCTATAGAATCGATAGATAATACTTATGATAAAAAAATAGTATATAGAGATTTAGATAAGTTATATAGAAAGTATAATCTTTATAATAAAGAAAGTAATAACTATGAAGAAATATTACTTTTATTAGATAGTAATAAAGTTAATGATATTATACTCTTTAATAAGTATAATAAGAATCAAATAGAATATAGTGATGTTGTAGATATTATTGATTTTAAGAAAATAGAAGAATATTTAAAAATATTAGAAGATAATTATTATCGGGGAGATATTGAAAGAATAATTAGAATATCTATTTTTAGTAATATTTTAGCTGGTCTAATAGATAGAGAGTTAATAAATCTATGTTTATTAACAAGTGTTTTTTCAGACATAGGAAGACTTACTGATGTTAGGTTTGGTGATTATAGTGCTTCAATATTTAGATCTATTTTTAAAAATAAAATAAAAAAAGAAGATATTGATATTGTTTGTGCAGCAATAGATTCTCAAGATAGTGTAGAAGATACTGAAAAATTAAAGAATAAATATAAACTAAAAAATATGGATAAATTTATGAAAGTATCAACGATATTAAAAGATGCTTTATACTTAGATGATTATAAGTATAAGAAAGACTTAATTAATAAAGAAGCAACAAGAATGCTTAAAATAAAAGATATAGTTATTAATAATATTAATAATTATAATATTGAATTATTAATAAGAAGAAATATAATAAGTAGTAATTATTATTTAAATCTATTAAATATGGGATATAAATATGAGGATATTATAGAGATATGCAAGAAGTAGTAAAAGGAATGATAGGTAAAGAATTAACAAATTCTTTATTAAGAATGCTTAGAGATTTTAGGGAACTAAAATATGATATTGGAGAAATATATAGAAATGTTAAAGATTTAAATGATATAAGTATTATGGGTTTATATTTACTGGCAACAGAGAAAAATGATAATTTAGCTTTTTATATTAAGAAGTCTTATGATATGGTTTTAAATAATAGAGTTAATAGATTTAAGAAAAGTATTAAAGAAAATAGTTATATAAATTATTTAAACAGTTTAAATAAAACAGAAGTTATTAATATGGCTTATTATATGAATTTATATGATTTAAGTAAAAAGGATTATAGTTTATTAAATAGTTTAGATAAAATGTATTATAGAATTCTTAATAATTATATTAAAAATATGATATAATAATGACATTGGAAACAATGTCATTATTGCTGGTATAGTTTAGTGGTAAAACACGTCCCTGGTAAGGACGAGCGGCAAGTTCAATTCTCGCTACCAGCACCATTGAATAATCTGTTCGAATTAATCGAACTTCAAATATAGAGAAATTGAATAAAGTTCTTTTTGTGCTATTATACCAACAGAAAAGGATATTCAGTTTTACTGGGGTGAATGTCTACCTTTATTTTTAAGCAGACACTTAATTTCTTATGAAATTAAGTGTCATTTTTAATTACTAAAATAAGATTTAGATGTTGAAAAATTGTCTAAACAAGATACTATTGAATAGTATGTGAATCAAAATCGCTTGCACAATTTTGAGGTTTTATGTTTTAACGCAGTAATGGCTTCATCAGAGGAATTAGAAATAGGTGAGGATATAATTCAGTAATTATTGAACAAGTATCCAATCTTTTCAATATCTATTGGATATAGAGCTAATGATAATGGAACGATGTTTACTATGGATGAATCTACTTATAAAGAACTATTTTTAAAGCACTGTAGTATAAGTTAAATACCTTATCATATATGTATAATAATAAATAATTATTCTTTCTATTATTAAAAATGCTTTGCCATAAATAATTATTTGTAATAAAATGATATTATATAAAATATATGGAGATGTAGTAATGAAAGATATTAAATTTTTTGCATTATTTTTGTTGTGTATGTTGTTTTTTCCTTTTGTAGTTAGTGGTCGAAATGTAGAAGTTGGGGATTATTTTGAAATAATTCCTGATGCAGTGACATATGAAATACCTTCAGTATTAACTGGATATGAAAGTAATCAAATAATAAAGCCGAAGGAATTAAATTTATGGCGAACGATATCAAAAAACAACGATGGAACAATAGATTTGGTTTCTGAATACGTGTCATCTGATAAGATTTATTTTAGAGGAATAAGAGGATATGCCAATTTCGTTGGAGCTATGCAAACAATTGCTCAGTCGTATAAAAAAGAAGGCTATACGCTAGGTATGAGAATGATGGGATATGATGGACAGACTTTAACTATAGAAGATACATCTAGATTTGATGGAACGAATAATCACTATCCATCTATGAATCCTACGTTGAATCCAACTTCTGGGACTGGATATGAAAATAGTGGTGGAGTTTTGGGGGATACATATTACCTTAAAGATTATTTATTGGTTAAAGATGTTTATGGAAATATAGCTGCTCAAAAAGTAGATACAACAACCTCGACCGCTTATTGGCTTGCTTCTAGAAAATATGATTATAAATTCTCTGGAGAATTTACCTTTAATGTAAGGATGACAACTATGGGGTATATATTTGATGATCCTTTGAGGTCTTGTGATGATGGTAATTGGAAGGATTTTAGTGTAGGTTATTCAATTAGACCAATTATTACTATAAATCCAGATGATTTTAATGGAGGAACTGGTACAAAAAGTAATCCCTATAAATTAAAAGAATTAAGTAAATCGAATATTATTATTGAGAACGATAGCTTAAAAGGTAGTATTATAGATTTGGATAATACGGTTGATATTGAAGAGAACTCAAAAGTTGTTTTTTATATAGAAGCTAAAGAGGGATATTTATTAAAAGAAGTAAAAATTATAGATTCAAATAGTCAAGAAATTGATTATATAATGGATGGTAATAAATATACGTTTAATATGCCTGATACAAATGTTACTATTAGTACTGATTATGAAAAAGTAAAGAATAGTGTTAATATTGAAATAGTTAATGAAACAAAAGATTTAAATGTAAAAATAGATGATTTAACGCAAGTTGAATTTGGGGAAGAAGTAAAGTTTCATGTAAATCCTATAAAAGGATATAAATTAAATAGGATTAGAATTATTGATGAAAACAATAATGAGATTGAATATACTAGAAATACTATTGAAAACGAATATATATTTACAATGCCAGCAAGTAGTGTAACTATAATACCTTCATACGAAAAAGTAAAAAATGCAGTTAGTATAGAAGATAATAATAATACTAAAGAATTTGTGATCGAAGTAAATGATTCACAAGCAGTAGTATATGAGGATGTAGTAAGATTTGTATTAAAACCTGAAGAAGGATATGAAATTGAATATATTGATATTGTTGATGAGGAGCAAAATAAAATAAGTTATACTAAAACTAATAATGAAAATGAATATGAATTTATTATGCCTGATACAAATGTTACTATTAAGCCGACTTATAGAAATATAGAATTAATAGATTTAGCTAATAATTTAAGTGATTCAAATGACTTGGTCAATCCTAATACTGGAGATAAGTTATTGGTTATTATTATATTGTTATTTGTTAGCCTTGGAGTTGGAGTATTTATGTACAAAAAAAATGGATTTAGATATAATATCTAAATCCTTTTTGGTTAATTATAATATTAAATTATTGTTTTCTTTTTAACAATGGTGTCTTCTAAATTGAATATTTTAATTAATTCTTCTAGATGTTTTTCTCCTTTTTCAATCATACCTTTTAAAAATGGAGTTTGTTCATAAGTATATCTTTTTATTCTTAAAGCCATTTTTGGATGGCATCTAATAATTACTTTTTTACCACTTTCTAAAACTCCGATTCTAATTGAGTTAACATTGCCTAAACTTGTTTGAGCATTTTCATCAAATGGTTCAATATATTTTAGCTTATCATTAGTTAATTCTGAGTTTATTTTGGAAAATAATTCTTCGTTGGTAATAGCAGAGTGTCTATCTTTCCATATTAATGCAGCTTCTTCAGCACTTATTTTTCTATCTGTTTGCCAATAGAAACAATCATCTCTATTACAGATTCTTTCGTTTATATCTTCTAAGTTACTATTTGACATATAATCACCTCACGAATTTGATTATGTCATAGGTTTTAATAATTAAAACATAATTATGAAGGTATATAATAACATGTGTTATAATAGTAGTTGAGTTGAGGAAAATGATGAATGTTTTAATTATTAATGGTAGTGCTAGAAAAAAATGATTGAGAAATCTAAAAAAAACTATTCTGTTTAATATATTAAAGTATAAATATTGGAGATGATTTTTATGAATAAAATAAAAACAATAGATTTATGGACAGAACAAAAAGACAATCAAATCGAATGTTTTTGTGGAGCATTTATTGATGGGTTTGATAATGATAACATTCCATACGATGCATATAAAGTTGTTAGAAATGTGAATTGTATTATAACTAGTAATTACCCTGGTTTAAATGTTAGAAATAAGCATAATGCTATAGTATTTTATAAAGATTATGTTCCTGTTAGATTAGTGGTTTTAAATCAAAATACTGATATTGATCTAGGTATTAGTATGGCTCTATGTCAGCCGGTATATAATGTACTATTAAAAGATGCTTTTAATAATCTTTCTATTAAAAGATTTGATGTTGATTTACATCAACAACCAATTGATAATGGTGTTAATCCAGCTTTTGAAATTGATGTTGGTTCTTGTGATAGACCAGATTTGCTTAGTTGTATGTTGAAAGGGAGTTATACTCAAAGTGATACAGAATTTGGAAAAAGTAATAGTGATAGTGATTATACTTTTTTCCCAAATATATTTATACAATATAAACTTATTACAGATACTGAAGAATTTGAAATAGAACATCAATCTGCTTTCCTAAATGGGGATAAAACTAGAATAATACCACTTCAAGAAAACTCTTTATTAGATATAGAAGCAATTAAAGGTCAATATACATATGGTGCTGGTGGATGGCATTTGTGATAAAATGCATATTAAATGCAATTCGAATAGAATTGCTTTTTTTAATAATATAATTAAGATATACTTATTAAGAAGAATAGTTTGTAGGTGATGAATGGTGTTTAGTTTATTTAAAAAAAAGAAAAAAATTAGTATTGACGATAATAAAAATAAAAGGAATGAAATTTTGAAATTAAAAATACAAATATATGAAATAATAAATAAGGATGTAGCAAATGATAAATTTAGTTTGTTTGAGTTTGATGTTGTCAAAGTTTTTTTTAGAGAAGCACAATATTTAAATAATTATGATACTTATTTATATATGTTTAATGTTATAAAAGGATGGAATGATAGTTCTAATATAAATAGAGAGGCTGGAGAATATCTTAATAAGCTAATGAAGGAAGAACATGGTGTTTTGGGTATTCATCGAACTAATATTGGAAGATTGGAATATATTGATGGAGTACCTACAAATGGAGAATTACAAGATATTATGAATAATGGAGTTATTAATAATGGTCATCTTTCTTCAGGAGTTGTTAGTGATAATCCGGAAATAAACTTAGCGCTTTCTCCTTTTTATAGTATTGACGGAATTATATTTTTAGTTAGTTCTTATAAAAATAACAATAGCATTATATTATTTCAATTTCCTGAGGATGTAGTGGATAAAGATTTACTTTTTAAAATAGATCCTAGTGATTTTTATACTTCTGGTGATAATTATATATCACCAGAGTATATTTTAGGAGTACTTGTAAAAGAAGAAAATAGAATAACTTTTTATGATAAAGATCAAATAATATCTGTAAAAGAATTTTCTAAATAATACTTTAATATGCATTTTGATAATAAGATTAATACTGTATCATGCATATATTAGTTTTTAACAAATTTGACTAATATGGCTTGAGGACATATAATAGTCTAGCAATGGGGTGATGGTATGGTTATTAAAAAGAATTATAATGAAATAAGAGTAGATGTATTAATGGTGTTATGCCATATATTAGATGATTTTGAAGCTTTTAGATCTAGTGAGGATATAAAAAGTTTTAGTTTTGATTATACTTTAGTAGATGAAATATCTCGTACTGGAAGTAAATTTCTTTGCGGACCTATTAATAAATTTTGCAAAAGAAATAAAAAGGTATTAGATATTATAAATAAATATATGGGTTTTGCATATTTTATGAATGATACTTTTGATCTTGGCAGTCATACTTTTAGGGGTGAAGTAAATTATTTTTATAATTATTTAGTTGCTCATCGAGATAGTTTAGATAGTATTATTTCTTTATTAGAAAAAATGCAAGAATTAGGTATTTTCAAAATATGTTGTGACGATAGTGTAGATTTTAAAAATGAAAAAAATAGTATATGTATTAGATTTGGTGGAAATAATAGTTTAAATTATTTTGAAAATATGAAAGCTGTTCCAAATTCTACAGTTGATAGAGTTAGTTATATTACCACTGGTTCTAAATATAAAATAAGAGTTTTAGGGGAATTTCCAATAATTACTGTTAATGATTTGTTGTTTGATAGTAGTCTTTTACCAGATAGTATTGATCCTCATAGATTATTTGATGAGATTATGAAATTAGGAACTGCTGTTCAAGCTGATAATCAAAATCTTATTAGTTATGTAGATGCGGCGACAGTTATTACTGGATTGAAATTGAAATACTATGATTTAATGAAAATTTTTAATGCAAGAGAAAGAGAAAATCCTGAGAATAGAGAAGCTTTACGTAATTTATTATCAGAGTTTTTAAAAGTTGTTGAAAGGATTTCAGAGATTAATAGTAGTTATGGTAGAAGTATTGTAGAAGGTTCTGAGAATCTTACTCCTGAATTATTAGAAGAAGATTTAATATATACTTTAAATTATCGAGCTGAGAATTCGGGTAATGTTTATAATGGATAAAAGAGATTTATCTCTTTTTTTGTTCATTAAACATATAATAACATATAGTTAATTATCTTTTTGTCATGATATAATATAAAGGGTTAAATATTATTGATGAAGTAGTTTATAATAATAGTTGATTAAGAGTTTCATCTAGTTTAGATCCCCATAGTTTTGGCTTTTTTTTCTTTAATAGATTTTCTAAGCAATTAAAAACTAGAATATGGGACTTTTCAAAAAGATTAATACATTATTATTTGCCTTATGTTAATAAAGGTAATTTTAAAAATGGAGTAAAGGTAGCTATAGAATCACTTAAAGATTCAGATTTTCAAAATTTAGTAAATATGGCTTATGAAGATAATAAAGAATCTTTTGATTTGCTTTGTGAAATATTTTTAGAGATTAAGGAGAAGAAAAGAGCTCCAAAAGTTTAATATATTTCCAAATTGCATTGATTGGAATATTATGATAAAATTAAATCATAAGTAGGTAGGTAGTGGCTATGACTGAAATCAAAAAAAATGAGAGATATATTCCAACTAAAAATTATATTATAGCTTTTGGGGTTGTTATAGGCATTTTACTGCTTGTTTGGTATTGTTTTGCTTGGTATAAAGTATATAAGGAAGATAAGGTTTCTACTTCTTATTTGATTAAAAACAATATTATATCTAATGAAATTAAAGATTTAAATGAAATAGTAGATGTTTTTTCAGAAGCTCCTGATGAGTATTATGTTTATGTAAGTTATACTGGAGATGAAGAAATATATGTAATGGAAAAAGAGTTAGCTAAGATTATTAAGAAATATAATATTGCTGATCAATTTTATTATTTAAATGTAACAGGTATTAAAGATAATAGTGACTATGTAAATGATATTAATAGGGCTTTAAGTCTTAGAAATGAAAAAATAATACGTATACCTACTATTATTTATTATAAAGATGGAGAAGTAGTAAAAGATGGAATAATATCTAGAAAAGATAATAAGATGATGACTTCTGCTGATTTTCAAAAAATTTTAGATAAGAATAATGTAAAAAAATAAAGACCAGTAGGTCTTTATTTATTAGGAGATTAATATGATAAATGTTGTGTTATTTGAACCAGAAATACCTGGTAATTCTGGAAATATTATGAGAACTTGTGTTGCTACAGATACTAAACTTCATTTTATTAAACCTTTGGGTTTTTCTTTAGATGAAAAGTATATTAGAAGAAGTGGTGTTAATTATATAGATTATTGTGATTATACTGTTTATGAAAACTGGGATGACTTTTATTCAAAAAATAAAGATGGAGATTTTTATTTTTTGACTAGATATGGACATAAACCACATACTTCTTTTGATTATAGTGATAGTAATAAGAATATATATTTTGTTTTTGGAAAAGAAAGTACTGGTATACCAAGGGAAATATTAAAGCCTCATCTAGATAGGTGTATGAGAATGCCAATGACTGATAAGGTTAGAGCTTTAAATTTATCTAATACTGTAGCTATTATGGTTTATGAAGCTTTAAGGCAACAAAATTATAATAGTTTACTCTTCGATGAACCAGACGATGTTGGTCATAAAGGTGATCATTTTATTGAAGATTATGAAGAATAAAAGAAAGTCTTACTAATGTAAGACTTTCTTAATTATGTTTAAACTCTTTGTATTCGTTCATAACGTCGTTTATGTAGTTTATTAGTTTTAATACTTCTGTATATGCGCCAATTTTTCCCCCTTTGTTTGCTACTGCTATGGCTATATATGGGTATTCATCATCAAATACAATGCCTGTTTCTATAACGTCTAAAGAAGCAAATCCTGTTTTTGAAGCACTTAGTTTATTTGGTATAATCTCTTTGAAATAATTATATTTTCCATTTACTAATATATTCATAAATTCTATACCTTTTGGTGATTCATAACTAAATTTATATATTTCTTGCCATATTAGAGCGGAGCTTCTGCTACTAGTGTAACTCCAAGGATTATTAGGTGTTAAATATAAGTATTTTGTACCTATGTTTTTTAACATATTGTTATAACCATTTACACCAAAAGTTTTATGTAACATGTTATGAGCAACGTTGTCAGATTCTTGAATAGAATATTTTACTAGTTCTTCTATAGTATATTCAGTTCCTTCTTCGCTATTTTTTATTATTCCTGTACCTGTTTTATAATAGTTCTTTGTGTAGATAAGTTTTTTGCTTTCATCTATATTTCCATTTGCTATCTCTTTATAAATGTATAATGCATAGGGGGCTTTGATAGAACTTGCTGTTTCGAAGTATTTATCTACATTGTAACCAATAGTCATTCCGTCTTTTAAACTAACTATATAGAAAGATACTGGTTGTCCGTAATTAGTTATATCTTCTTTAATAGTATTTAATAGTTTATCACTTATTCTATAATTAGTGTCTAATATAGTAATGTCATCACCATATATTTTAGAGTTTAAATCTATTGGAGTAAAAGATTCATTTGGATAGTCAGCAACGTCAAATAGGGAATCTTCATGAATGTTAGTTATTTTAGTTGTTTTTTCATTAATTGCATAAGAGTTATTATTGTTATAAGAAGTACAAACAATTATTGTTATTAAACAAAAAATTAAGTTAAAACATGTGAATAATAACATATTGGTCTTTTTCATGAGTCACACTTCCTCTATATTTAATAATATAATATTTAATAGTTTTTAACAATAATTTATTATTTTATTTATTGTTTTTTTGTCTTCAATTTTTTATATATTTATGATATCATGTTGAATGAAATGGTTGATTGCTATTAGAAATAAGAAAGGGTTAATGATATGGAAGAGATTAATTTAAAGGAGTTATTTAATTATTTTAAAAATAGAATTGTTTTAATACTAATTATTGTATTAGTAGTAGTTTTATTTGGTTCTATATATTCGTTATTTTTAAAAGTTCCAGTTTATGAAAGTATGTCTAGTATTGTACTAGTTAGTGATGAGGGACAAGCTGGAGGTAATTCTTCTTCAAGTTATAGTCAAACGGATGCACAGCTAAATAAAAACTTAGTTTCAACTTATAGTGAAATAGTAAAGTCTAGAAGAATAGCAGAAGCTGTTATTAAGAATTTATCATTAAATTATTCTGTAGATGAATTATTAGAAGAGGTTAAAGTTACTAATTCTGATAATACTGAAATAATTAAAATAAGTGTTATTGATAAAGATAGAGGCCTTGCTGCGGATATAGCTAATGAAATTGTTAAAGTATTTAGTGAAGAGATTAAATCAATTTATAAATTACAAAACGTTTCAGTAGTAGATGTAGCGGAAGAAGCAGATGGACCATATAATATTAATTATATTAAAGAATTTGTTATTTATGTACTTGCTGGTACTGTATTAGCTTGTGCAGTAATCTTTATTATTTATTATTTTGATACAACTATTAAGTCAGCTGAAGAAATAGAAAATGGTTTAGGTTTAGCTGTATTTGGTGTTGTTCCAGAAGTTAAAAGAAAGCATAAGGATCGTAAGTAGGTGAGAAGATGAAAAATAATACTGATTTAATAATTAATATTAATCCTAAATCTATGTTTAGTGAATCCATTAAGAATATAAGAACTAATTTACAGTTTTCTGCTGTAGATAAAAAATTAAAGGTTATATTAAATACTTCTCCTGAAGCTGGAGATGGAAAGAGTTTTATTTCTGCTAATTTAGCAGCAGCATATGCTCAGGAAGGTAAGAAAGTATTAATAATAGATTGTGATTTAAGAAGGGGAAGACAACATAATATTTTTGGAGTAGAAAATCCAACTGATGGAGGATATTCTAACTTAATACTTAATTATAAAGAAGAAATAAAAATGAGTAGATATATTGTTTCTACTAAAGTAAAGAATATAGATTTAATTCCAACAGGCCCAACACCTCCTAATCCTATAGAGTTGTTATCATCTCGTAGTAATGGAGAGTTAATTGAAACATTAAAAAAACATTATGATATTATAATTCTTGATTCTCCACCAGTATTAGGAATAAGTGATACATCTGTATTACTTAAATATAGTGATGCTAATTTGGTTGTTGTATCGAGTGGTAAGACTCAATATGAGTTATTAGAGAGATGCAAAAAAGCTTTTGAAACTGCTAATAGTAAGATTACTGGTGTAGTTATAAATAAAGCCAATGTTAGAAAAAATGGTTATTATTCATATTATACTAATGATTATTACACAACAGAAAGTAGATAATTATTGAGGATAATAAAGCTGATAAGCTTTATTATCCTTGATTATATTGTTTTTTATGATATAATTAAATCGTTCTTGGTCCGTTGGTGAAGTGGTTGAACACATAACCCTCTCAAGGTTACATTCATGGGTCCGAATCCCATACGGATCACCAAGTTAAAAAGAAGACGATTTAATCGTCTTTTATTTATTTAGGAGGAGTTTATTATGACTAAAGAAAAAAAAGGAGTATATGAAGAAAATGGTAGAATAGCTGGTTGGGCTAATACATTGAGAATTATTTGTAATATTTTTAAAGTGTTCTCTATTATAGGAATTGTATTGTTGGCATTTGTTTTAATACTTATTCCTAAAATGGCTAGTGAGATTAAGATTGATGATAAGAAAATAGAATTATTTGGGCAAAAAATAGAATATTCATTTAAAGAAGTTGATTTTTTAACTATTAGAATAGATGGTAAAGAACAAACAATTAATACTAAAGATGTTTATAAATATATAAATCTAGCAGATATTGAGAATATAAATGTTAAAAAGGTTGGAAATATT
>Ga0247611_10002556_pt1 | contig 28979 bp, 20 predicted proteins | sample 177DNAGHGhighgp2_FD_192422 | JGI IMG/M metagenome (GOLD analysis project Ga0247611, IMG submission 192422) | Sheep rumen microbial communities from Palmerston North, Manawatu-Wanganui, New Zealand - 1770 DNA GHGhigh gp2 | ecosystem: Host-associated > Mammals > Digestive system > Stomach > Rumen... | reverse complement strand
AACTACTGACACTCAAATCACTGAAACCTACCATCAGGTAGAGGATTTGATTCCCGTAGAAGAGATTGTAAAGATTAACTTCACTTATGACCGTCCAGTAGTCAAGGAGATTACTCCTGAAGAACCAACTGAGTAATTAATTGTTGTGATTTGCTTTCAAAATTAGTATCTTTGTGGCGAGAAACATTAAGCCACTGTGGATTTGATTATTCTCAGTGGCTTTTAAATTTAAGAGTTAATTATGATAAAGTTAAATAATAAGAATATTACATACGTAGCATTGGCTGATAGTTCAAACTCCTTAAAAGCACCAAAGGAGATTTGGTATGCTGATAGTAATAACTCAGTGAAGTTAGTGTATAGGAGGAAAGATGCACTAATTGAAGGTGAAGACTATGAAAAGTATCATTGGCTTGTTGCGAATGGTGATGACCTACAAAGTAGTAGTTCTCAAAATGTTGCGTTATTTTCCTTTCCTTCTGATGTGAACTTAGTAGGAAAAACTGTCCAATTAACAATAGGTGCTCCATGTCGCGATATATATGTATATAGATATGTTGGTGCTGGACTTTACCTTGTACTATACGTTTGGAATGGTAATGTTGGTATAAACGTAAATAACCAAGCAATCCTTTTTTCTCCATTAGTCAGCCAAGAGCCTATGGTTCTTGATTTTGAGAATAATTTAGTATCTTATAATGGACAACAGGCACAAATCGCAGGTGATAGTTTTTATATATATTTCCCTTCTAATGCGATTGAGGGGAAACGTAAGTACGGACGAATTTATTGCCAAGGATTGTTTGATTTCATTCCCTGTAAACTCCTCAAACCAGTCCCTAAATGGCTTGACGCTAATGGCATCAGGAGACAAGTAGGAGAATGTGGAATGATAGATTTAGTAAGTGGGAAGTTCTATGGGAATGTGAATAGTGTAGGTACATTCACTGTGGAAAATTACTATGAGAGGAAGGAGTGGTTAGTTGGAGATGGGAGTGCATATATAGTAAATCAGTACAATCTTTGGAATAATAAGGTTGAAACAAAGAGTGCAAGGATTGACTTGCAAAAGACTGAAAATAATGACTTGGTGTATACGGATGCTACTGGACTAAATTGGGCGATACAACAAAATCCAACTTTGGTACCTCAATTAATGGTTAATTTCAGAGAGGAAGGTGCTGGTGTCCATATTTTGGAAGTAAATCCTACCCCCGAGACGTTTGAATTAGAATTTTACAAAAAAAACGGATATGCTGTTTGTCTTTTTGATGGAATAGAACACCAAGGAAGAACTATAACTGAGTCAAAGTGGAATAAAGACATTTCTCCACGCATTTATAGTTACAAGATGGCATACATCCGTGAAGTTCTACCTGACGGCTCATATCGTTCTAACTTAATCCCTTGTACCCTCACTATGGACTTGCCTGCATCTATGGACGCTAATAACATAGCCCGTACAAAAGGTACATCAGGTATGTGGGATTTGATTAGTGATAGATTCTATGGGAATGTTGCAAATAGTGGTACATTCAAGGCAGTGAATTTAGCGGAAGGAGTGGATTATGAGGTACATGATTGGTTAGTTGCTGATATTCCAATAGGGATAGCCATGATGTCATTACCTATTAATTCAAGTACATTTAATTGTACAATTGAACATACAGGAGCAAGAGCTAACTTACAACATCTTTATTCCAACGGGTACATATATTATACAGAAAGTAGCAATATGGATATAATTTCTGTATGGGATGTTAATGGAGTAAATACTCTTTTTAGTACATCAGTTGGTTCATTGATGACTATTGAAAGTAATGAAGAATATTTTAAAGTTAATAATATAAGTATAACAAAATATGGGTTTCCTATATTAAGAATGGTTATACAATCAGCACACAACTCAAATAATGCATCTACTACCAAGACTTCCAAAATCTCAGTTGATGGTATTGAGAGTTACATCCCAGTCAAACTCCTCCGTTCCATCCCATCAAAATATGATGCTAATGGAATAGCACGTCAAGCAGGTGAGTGTGGAATGTATGATACGGTGAATGATAAGTTCTATGGGAATGTAGCAAGTAGTGGAACGTTTACGGTATCAGATGATGAATAATTATGTAAAAAAAAAATAGACACCCCGCGCATATTCGCGGAGTTTCATTTCTCTTCATTCTTTATTATCTTTAACAAAATTCTTATTATTAATGAAATAATTTAATTAATAATAATTAAAATGATAAAGTTTAGACATATAGACTCTGCGAGTACTTTCAATACAACTAAGTTTTCCGCTAGGAGTTCTAACGATGCTTATTTTACTGGAAATGATAAATCCAGGATCATTGAAGGTTCCCCTACAGTAGTATATGATGAACTCGTATTTTGTAAAGAGTTAAAGCTAATATATACACACGGAGAGTTGTATAATGCAGCTGAGGCTGATCTTTCTGGTTATTATACAATAATTGATGCTAATCAAACATTTGCTACAAAAACAGAATTAAGCACAAAACAAGATAAAATTTCTGGAAGCAATGGTGAGGTTGTTTATCATAATGGTACAAATGTGTTTACACAAACTATCTTGAATGAAGGATATGTTGTTAATACTCAAGAAGACCTGAATCGTTGTAAAAATAATTCACCCTCATTTGAGGATGTGCTTAATACATGGCAAAAGTTTAGTATTCTGAATGGGGTTAGTAATGCTAGACCAGAAGAGATGAATAGTTGGAGGTTTAATAATAATACGATTATTCAACCAACAGATACAGAATCTTATGTAGGATTCTTATCACCGAATTCTTATTCATCTTATGATATTACTGTTAGATGCTATTCAACTGGGGCTGATGATGATACTATTGGCTTAGTAGCAGCTTATGCTAAAGATTCTAGTGGGAAAGAACATACACTATCATTCTTGAGAACACCAGGGGGAACAAGCAGAACTGGAAAGCCAAGATGGTGTGCGGTATTAGATTATAATGGAAATATTGATGCAACCAGTTATAATCAGGCTGTTATTGTAGATAATTCAAGTTCAACTACATACCCGGCCTCTACAACAACTTGGAATACCTCATCCATAGCTAGTGGTACCATGATTAATATAGTTAGAAATGGAAATTTATTTACGGCTAGATGCTCTCAGTTTGGATCATCAGAAATAGACGATACGACTCTAATTACACTTAATCTGGATACTTTTGCATCTCAATATCCTTTATTAAATCTATTTAGAGGTTCAAGTAAATGGGGTTATTCTACATTTTCTCAGCCAAATACACAATATGAAAATATAGCTATAACTGATCCCTCTAACTATATAATTGATGTATTAAATAAAAAAGTATACCAATATAACAGTTCTACTAAAACTTGGGATGTAATTCCTGGACAAAATCCAATAACATCAATTGGAGCTGGTAGATTTAGTTATAATAGCATAACTAGTAAATCATTCTACTGCAATGGATCTAATATAATTGAAATTAGCTCAACCGGTTCAAGTACAGAGGGCCAAAAAGTTCACGTTGTAGATGCCAGTACTTTGACTAATAATACGTTAGATCAGGTAGCGGGATCATACACAAATGATCTAGTAATTATAACAAATGTATCAGCAAATGTTTCTTACTCATTTGTGAATAGTAGAGGAACAACAAAACACTTTATGGGTGACAATGAGCATGACTTATTATTTCGTTGTTGTGGAGATAATAGATATCAGCCGATAATGTTTCCAATATTAACGGATTAATCAAAAATATTAAATAAATGGCAGTACAGACATTAGAAACTTTAAAGGGATATTTCAAAGCTGGTGAATATCCTACTCAATCAAATTATGAAGATTTGATTGACACAATCTTCTCAATGGCGCAGGGATCTGTAAGTTCAGACAATAACTTTCTGCAAGTTGATGTATTTTCGTACGATAGTGCTAAAACAGGAGATATTGTTCAGCACGTAGGGCCTACAGCAACTACGAACATCAACGGAGATCTAATTACATACACTAATGGTTATGTATATCAGTGTGTGAAGAATGTAAAATCTGGTGACTGGGTTATTACTCTAGTAGTTGATCAGAACACTGTATATAATCAAATTTTACCAGAAGAAGGAACATATTTTACATACCAGGATGTTACTTTCGATGATCTATCTGATTATTTGACTCAAGGTGATACACACTATCAAATAGATCTCGTATATTCTGATGGTACCTCTGGATCAAGTATTTACGATCTTACTAATATCACTGATCACAAAAGAGCGATAGATATTAATAGGAATGTAATAGAGGTAATCGGATACAATAATTCATATTGGAGGAGAACTAATTCAAAGACTAGTTCATCAGGTACTACTTACGAAACATGGCAGGAAGTTACTGGAACTGCAGTAGTATCACCATCGGTTGAGTGGGTTAGGAGAAATGTTCAACCTACCACTGGAAATGTTGTAACTGTATCTCTTACAGGTTATGGTAGCACAGGTCTTTCTCCGTATGATTTTAATTATATTAACAGTCCTTATACACCAATTCAGATTAGTGATATTGCAGAAGAGGTAGGATTAGCACCTGACGGAGTAGATTACTATTATCTAGATATTCCGATAAGTACATCTATTCTTATAGTTCACAATGATGGATTCTGGTATGGTAACAATTCTCCATCAGAAAATAATGAGGTCTATGTTTCTTGGAAAGCAGGTGGGAGAGAAGGAGCTTCTTTAGCGATGTCAGGAGATTATACTGATTTAAGATACTGGGATGGTACAAATTTAATAGCTAAACCACAGATTGTAGTTATACCCTGTGGATGCTCTGTATCGTTTGGACTTACAGTTGGTGGTTGGCAGCCACTTGGTACATTTACACCTATTTCTGCATCAGATTTACAGGCAAAAGAAAATGAATATCTAAATAATCAATAGAAATGGCAGTACAAACATTAGCACAACTAAAGGAAGCATTTAAGGCAGGATCAACCCCTACACAGGGTGATTTTATTGACTTGATTGATACACTTGCTTCTACTGGTGGATCAAGTATGGATCAACCAGTAATTATCGTAGCAAATGATGATCTTAGAACCTACTTTATAGGAAATTCTAATTCTGGTATCGATATGACTTGGGAGAAAACTCAATATGATCCGATTTGGGCTGAGGAGTTAATTAAATATACTCTTGATTTTGAAGAAAGAGGAAGTATTTATGATGACGTAACCTATGTTATTATTCAAAATAACGGATTCTGGGGAGAGTATAATGAGGAAAAGAGGATGTTTATTGCAACATGGGATGGCCCAGAATACAATAAAGTAATAACCGTTATTCCTAATGGAAGCATGGTTGCGTTCGCAAGGTCTACAACAAAGACATCTAGCGATGGTGGAGAGACTTCTTATTCAAATGAAGGACTTTCTGCTAACTGGAGACCAGTAGGCAATCCTATTGGAATTACTGAGTATGAATTATCTCAATTAGATCAAGAGTCTAATGGTGGAGGTGGAAGTGGTTCCTAGTATTTAAACTATAAAAACACATTTTTATTATGATACCTAAAGTAATACATTATTGTTGGTTCGGAAAAGGACCTAAACCCGAGAAAATACAGAAATGCATTGATAGTTGGAGTAAGATAATGCCAGATTATGAAATAAAAGAGTGGAATGAAGATAATTGGGATGTTAGAAAGCATTTATATACATCACAAGCTTATGATGTAAAGAAATATGCTTTTGTCTCTGATTATGCTAGATATGATATTCTTTTTAACAATGGCGGTATTTATCTTGATACTGATGTTGAATTATTGAAGAGCCTAGATCCGATTGTACAAAAAGGGAAACCTTTTGGGGGGTTAGACTCATCAGGTTGGTTTACATCAGGACTAGGAATAGGTGGTCCAAGACATTGTAAAATATTCAATTTACTGAGATTGGATTATTGCTGTTCTACAGCTGTAGATAAATTTGGTAATGTTAGATACAATACTAATGTATCTCATGAAATCAGTATTATGAGTCGACTTGGCATTAAAAGGGGTAGTAATGAGATACAAGAAGTATGTGGAATGACTCTTTACCCTAAAGAGTATTTCTGTCCAATCGATTTTAATACAAATAAAATCGATATCACTGACAATACTTATTCTATTCATTATTATACCTGTACGTGGATGTCTGATGAGATGATTAATAATCTGATTAAACAGCATCCAGAATTAAAAGAACGTTATAGCAATAAATAATTATGTATTACCTTAGTGAATGTTTAATAATAAAAGATGAAAACCATTACCTAATTGAACATTTAACAAAAAGTTTCCTAGCAGGGATAGAGCACGTCTTCATATATGATAATGAAAGTTCTACTCCTGTAAGTGACTTCTTGAAAGATTACCAAGATCTTTTTAATAAATGCACTGTTGAAATCTATAAGACAAATGGATCTGATACATGTCAGATTGATTGTTACAAAAAGTTCACAGATGACCACAGGAAAGATACTAAGTGGTGTATATTTATAGACACAGATGAAATGTTAGAAGGAAACTTAGTAGATCTTATTAACTCCTATAACAATTACTTCTCTCTTAGAATACATCAAATTACACATGGGGCTAATGGACATGCATATGCAGATTACTCAAAGTCATTAACTGAGCGATTTCAAGAACATGTAACTAAATTTCCTATGGTCAAATTGGTTGTTCAGATGGAGTATTTAGATCGTCAATTTCCACACCACTCATTCTTGAATGAAAAAGCTGAAGTAAAAGATTTAAAATATTGGCTAAAAGATATAGGGTGGAATGAAACATGTCAGCTTCATCATTATTTTTATAAATCATTTGAAGAGTGGCTCATAAAAATAGTTAAAAGGGGGTCTGTTATATCCGCGTTTAATTGGAAACTAAACCAATTTTTTGAAGAAAATACGATTCCTTTAGAAGATAAAATTGAATTATTAAAAAAATATAATGTAAGTTTAGAGTAAAATGGCTGTAAAAACTAAATCAGAGCTTTATAACGAATTCGCTGTTGGTAAGTATCCCAAAGATACTGATTACCAGGATCTTATTGACTCCTGTTTTAATGGAGATTCTACAACACTCGTCTATGTAACAATCGGACATAATACTAGTTACGATGTTGAATCCTCAACTGGAAAACAATTTGGTGATTTAATCGGTTCTGGACAGGGTACTGTTATGTCACCTGCACAAATTTCACAAATATCTGGAGCCCCCGTAGGATCTCAGTTGATTATTTGTAATCAGAAGAGTGAACCGTTCTTCCTTAAAGTTCAAACAATGGGACCTGGCTATGGCAACAGCGGTAGTGATCCTGAATGCTCACCTGCTGTAATAGCTATAGCACCAAATGGCTCTATTATGTTAGTAAAAACCGGTGCTACTTACGAAGGTTCGGTTCCTTGCTTCTCACTTATTGGAGTAGCAGTACAGGGAGCTGTAAGTTAATTTATTAATTAAACCTAAAAATTAAAATGGCTACGTACTATATTTCAGAATGCCTAGCTATTAAAAATGAAAATCAATACCTGTTCGAACATATTACGGATAATATGGGAGCAGGTATTGATCATTTTTATATATTTGATGACAAAAGCGATGTTCCGGTGAAGGATTATATGAAGGAACATCATCCCGAACTTTTGCAATATTGTACAATAACTGATATTGACGAATCAGTTTGGGATCCAGAATTGGAGAGACAAACTAATGTATATACAAAAAATTTTCTACCTAATTTCGGTTCAGAAACTGTTTGGTGTGCATTTACAGATACAGACGAAATCTGGGAGGGAGATATGAAAGAACTCTGTAAAAAGAATGAAGATTTACCCGGATTTTCTATTGATGGTTTGATTCATGGATGTAATGGACATGCATGGGTTAATGGCAAAACCATGAAAGAAAATTTTTACGATGATGTAGTAACTAGGTGGAGCTATATCAAATTTCTTGTTCAGGTCAAGTATCTAATAGAACAAAGAGCTCATAAATGTTTTATGAAGGATGATTTACAAGAAAAAATAGTTCATAATCCCGATGGTGTTAAATTACACCATTATTATTACAGAAGTCTAGAAGAGTTTATAAACAAGGTGAAGAGAGGTACTTTAAATAAAAGATTACTACTACAGATTTGGATGTTCTTTGTTGATAATAGAAGTTTAAAAGACGAGGATATTAAATCAGTAATGAGGAAGTATAATGTAAAATATACAACCCATTCACCAAATGAACAAAATTCCATTTATTCATGGAATACTACAAATACATAATAAAATGATAAAGTTTAGACATATAAGCTCAGCAAGTACTTTTAATTCATTAAAATTCTCTGCTGGAAAAAACAATACTCAATATTATATTGGAAAAAACCCGGAAAAACATACCGGGGTACCAGATGTCTTATATACTGAATTGGCTTTCTGTAGAGAGTTAAGAATTATTTATACACACGGAGGATTTTACGAGAATCAAGTTGGTTCCTATTTAAAACAGATAGATAACCTTGACAATTATTTACAGGCAGGTAGTGGAGAAATTGTTGAGTATATTGGACAAACAAATAGTGAATACGTTAATGGTTATCTTTATCGTAACATAATTTCTCAGACGAGTATTCCAGTACGTCGTATTTTAACTACCTCTAATGAGAATATCCTACAACAAGGAGATACTTTATACTTTAAACAAGAATTATCAGGAGAAGCTGTATTCGCTAATTTAAGTAGAAGTATTTATTGTTATGGATCTCCTATTATTGGTACTAAGATATATGAAGCAACAAATCCAGTTAATGAGTTTGTAATAACCTCAACAACATCAGTAACAGGTGGTTATCAAGTAAATTATTCCCCTGTAGATGATTATTCTACTACTTCTACTGTAAAATTATTAGGTATGTCACCTAAAATGCTATGGGTTAGTACCGGTGGTGTTCAAGTTTGTGCAGCACCACCAAATGATACTTTAACTGGAATTGTTGAAGTAGGAGGAAATAGATATGTTAATGTGACATCAGAGTTCGTTCAGAATAAGAATAATTACTGGGAACTTGTATTGCCAAGTAGCATCTCTGGTGGAGGAAGTACCGGAGGATTTAGAAAAGTCCAAGTAAATAATTCCGAAATTGATTCCGTTAATTATGATTCTTTTAAAATAAAGAATGGTAATGGAGTAGAATTAGAATGTAGAAATAATGAAATAGTTATCAATCGTCTATCAGAAATCGATGATTCAAATTCATCTTCTACAACTACTTGGAGTTCCGAAAAAATTAGTAGTGTCATTAGTGCATTCTCAGCTAATACATTTTTAGTAGTTGATGAATTACCAACAACTGATATAGATCCGAAAGTTATTTATATAGTACCAAAAGATGGTGGAGAATCACCTAACCTCAGGGAGGAGTATGTATATATTAACGGAAACTGGGAACTCGTTGGATCAACTGAAGTAGATTTATCAAATTATTACACTATACAGGAAGTTAATAATAAACTTGCTGATAAGCAAGATAAGCTAACAGCGGTTGGTATAGTTAATATAACAGATAATAATATTTCTGTTGATTTAACCCAATATTATACTATAGGTACCGTAGAAAGTAAATTAGCTGTTAAACAAAATATAGTAACTGGATCAGAGGGAGAAGTTTTATATCATAATGGCTCTGATGTATTTACTCAATTTGTAATGAGTGATGGTTATGTAGCAGAAACAGCTAATGATTTAGCTCTCTGTAAAAATTTTAGACCATCATTTAAAGATATCTTTGAGACATGGTATCAGTTCAGTCACTTAAATGGAACGGATCATGCTGGTGTTTATGGTACTAATGGAGATTATTATTGGGTATATGATGATCAAACCGAAAGAATAAGAGAAACCAGAAACTCAAATACATACACTGGTTATGTTTCTCCAAGATCTTACTCTAACTATGACGTTACTGTAAGGTGTTTTTCTACTGATGCTGATGATGATACGATTGGTTTAGTAGCAGCTTTTGCAAAGGATGCAAACGGAAGAGAGCATACATTATCATTCTTAAGAACCCCAGGTGGAACTGTATCATCTGGAAATGGTAGGTGGTTTGCTGTTCTTGATTATTCACAATTTGCTATTAGTAATAATAGTTCTACTGGTCAAACTGTTCTAGCTGTAAAGGAGTATGCTTTCCCACCGCAGAGAGGTTGGAACTTTAGTGATCCTAATTACAATCCACCTATTGATATGAGGCCTGGTACTATAATTAGAATGGTTAGAGATGGTAATGTATTTACAGCTAAATGTTCTCAATTTGGTTCTAATATACTAGATCCAAATTCTACAATAACAATTGACTTGGATCAATTAAGCGATTCATACCCTGTTTTGAGTTTATTCAAAGGCTCAGCATCATGGGGTTATTCTTGTATGTCTCAGACTAATTCACAGTATGAGAATATTTCGGTAACCGATCCAAGTGCATTAATCTTTGATACTCTAAATAATCAGGTTTGGTCGTATGATCCATTACACGACAATGGTGATGGTTCATTAGGTGATTGGGTAGTAGTTCCAGGAAGTCCGATAAATATGATGGGTATTGGTAGGTTTAATTATAACTCTATTACTGATAAGTTGTTCTTTAATAATGGAAAGAAAATTATCAGAATAGCTAATAAATTAACTGCCGGAGATAATGTTAAAATTGTTAATGATGTTATTTCAGCCATAGTACCAGTAACCAATGACGGACTACTAACTGTAAAACAAGGAGATGCAACACTCGGTACATTCAGTGCTAATCAAGAGACTGATTCTACTATAAATATCCCAGTACCAGCAGCTCCTGGTAATGGTACATTAACGATCACGAGGGGTAGTGATACGTGGACATTTACTGCTAATCAAAGTACAAATACTAATATAAATCTTCCTGTTCCAACAACTCCTGGTAACGGTACGATAACTATAAAACAGGGAAGCACTACATTAGGTACTTTCACGTTAAACCAAGCAACAAACGAAACTGTAAATATTCCTGAACCAGCTATACCGGGTAATGGAATAATAACTATCAAACAGGGTGATTCCGTATTAGGTTCTTTCACATTAAATCAAGCAGCAAACGGAACAATAAATATTCCTGTACCGTCTACTCCTGGTAATGGTACGATAACTATTAAACAGGGAAGTAGTGTACTTGGAACATTTTCAATGAATCAAGGAACAAATGATTCTATAGATATTCCTGTTCCTGCAGTGACACCGGCAAGTAATTATGATATAAAAGATTTAGCTGACTCTACAAATTTAAGACAAACTTGGAGTGGTAAGCAAGATCCTATATCTGGAACTGGGGTTATTAGTGTGTCAGGTAATGTTGTTTCTGCCAATTTAAGTGATTATTATAATAAATCTCAAATTGACACTAGCTTAGCTACTAAACAGAATACCCTTACTGGAAATATTGGAGATGTAATTTACCATAACGGAAATACTACTATCCCACAACAAATAATGAGTTCTGGTTATGTAGTAGATACTATAGAAGACCTGAATGCTTGTAAAAACATTTCTCCATCTTTTAGAGATGTTTATGAGACTTGGAAAATGTTCAGTCACTTAGGATCCAGTGATAATGCCAACCCCGATGATATGCAGCATTGGAGTTATGATTCTACACTAAATACTATTATACAGAGCAAAAATTCTGATTCTTATAACGGTTTTATTTCACCAAGATCTTATAGTGGTTACGATATTTCAATCAGAGTATACTCAACTAATGAAGATGATGATGTTATAGGTTTAGTAGCGGCATATGCCAAGGATAGTAATGGGAAAGAGCATACATTATCTTTCTTAAGAACTGGTGGTGGTGTAGGAAGTCAAGACGGACATGTTATTTCTTGGGCTTGTGTATTAGACGATAGAGGATTTGCTGTTAATGGTACAGAAAGTGGACAGGTGTTGTTAGCTGATAATACTACCAATTCTGGATATATTCCTCTACCTAATAACGAAATAAATACAATTGCTAACTTCAAAGGCTGGAAGGGTTTAGGAACAGGTTCGGTTATTAGAATAGTCAGAACAGGTAATGTATTTGAAGCCTGGTGTTCTGAATTTGGTTCCAATACATTAATTTCTGGATCAAAAATAACAATAGATTTGGATGAATTGTCTACTACTTACCCAACATTGAACCTGTTTAAAGGTTCTAGTCCTTGGGGTTATTCTACGATGAGCCAAGCTTACTCAATGTATGAGAATATATCAATTACTGATGATAACTTGATTTATGACCTTGTGAATAATTGTGTGTGGTCTTATGATCCTAGTCAAGCTGCATGGACTACTGTATCTGGTGCAAATCCGATAGAAGCTATGGGACCAGGTAGATTGAACTTTAACTCAGTAACCAATAAACTCTTTTACAATGACGGAAAGAGTATTACTGAATTATCCGCTAGCAGCTCTTCAAATGCATCTGTTACCGTAAGCAACTCTAGTCCGACACTTACCCCAGGCACTACTGCTACTATAGGTTCAATAAATTCTACTAATCTGACTTGCAGCGTTCCGAATTTCGTATTAAATGATAACGGTTGCGCAAAATTAAGGTATATGAGTAAAACGGATTATGATTCCTTAACTACAAAAGATAGTAATACTATTTATTTCATACCTGTGGAGGAGGTAGTTGTATGATAATCATTAATTCAAAAGAATTCAGGAACATTAATCAACCTATTTACGTAGGTAATACCCAAATAGCTCAGGTATATAGAGGTACGGAACTTATCTATCCAGAAAACGATATTATTACTGAAGATAACACTGAGGTCGTCCTTGAAGACGTACCTCAGGTTTATGGTAATATATATGATTCTGGTATACCCGCGGAAAAGGATACATTAGTTGAACTATTGTTTAAATTAGCAGAATCCTCTACTAGTGAATATAGGGCATTTTTTGGAACACATGATAACTCTACTACGTATACAACTAACAGCAATAAATATACATCCGGAACTAAATTTCATTTTATAGTTAATGGAAGTTATGATATGTACCTGAGGATGGGGACAATAAACAAACAACTGAATATGGGTAATTTAACCAGTTCCGAAAGAAAAGGTATATTTTGGGTTAAATTTACAGAAACTATGTTTAGTATAGGTTGCGGATCTGTACCTGGAACTAACACAAAAGCTTCATATGATATAGCTTCTGGAAGAAGTAATTACCCCTCAAATGTCCTTGGCGGTAATCTTTGGATCGGCGGGCATAATCAGGGTATGTCATCCCCAAACTCAGATATACGAAGCTGGTTAGGAACTGGAATGACTGGATTATCTATTGCAAAAACGGATTTTTATTATGTAAAAATTGTAGATAGTAATAGAGATGTTCATGAATTTATACCAGAAGCAGGAAATCCAGGTACCGGATATACTTCAGATACCAGTTATCCTAACGGAGGAAATCATTTAGTTCATAAGATGAATAGTGTATTCGTGGAGAATATTTATCCATTTACCTATGTACAGCCTTCATAATTAATTTAAAATAATCATGATTATGGACAAAAAATATTATTTATCCGAATGTCTCATGATTAAAAATGAAAATCAATACCTGCATGAACATATCGTCAGTGATATGGAAGCAGGTATTGATCATTTTTATATATTTGATGACAAGAGTGATATTCCTGTTGAAAAGTTCTTAAGTGATAATCATCCAGAGTTGCTACGGTATTGTACTATAACCGTAGTAAATGAAAAGGATTTGGATAGAATATTATTAGAACAAGAAAATAAGCAAGTAGCTGTTTACAATAATTGTTTAAAGTTATACGGAAACGAGACCGTATGGTTATCTGTAACTGATACAGATGAGATTTGGGAAGGAGATGTAAAGTCTTATCTCAAAGAGAATGAGGATAAAATAGCTGTTTTTGTTCCTTGGACTATTCATGGAGCTAATGGACACATAACAATTGATTATGAAACTTTGAAAGATGCTTTTAGTAGTGATGTAATTTCATTAAAAGATTTTGATAGAAATAGAAATGTATCTAATATGCATCTATTTTATAGAGGTAAGTCCGTTTATCAATGTGATAAATTAATAGAAGCATCCAATGAATTTTTTATTGATGTTCATGCACTTATTAAACGAGAAAATTTAGGTTGCCCTAGGGATTCTAAACTGTTCATTAGCTATAACTATTGGACTAAGATTGCAAAAGAATATTATAAAGAGGACGGAAATAAACTGAATATTATACTTCATCACTATTTCTTTAGAAGTCTCGAAGATTTTCTTATAAAGAAATCAAGATCCTACACACACTTACTTAACTTAAGCGGAACTATGGACAACGGTGAATCGATACAAAAGTGGGAAAGTAATTGGGCTGGTTTGGATAATTATTTTGATTTAAATAATATGAGACCTTTCGATCCCGCTGTTGTAGATCTTTTAAAGAAATATAATGTAGAGTATGTTTCAAAATTCAGAAATCCAGCTAATTATACATTATCCGTTTCTGAATTAATGAAAGATCCTAATTCATCAAAGGCTAAACAGTTCCGTAGAGTTTTTAAATCGCTTAAGGATCAACAGAATCAAACAGAAAAGCTACAAAAAATATTAATAACTGGCATTTCAGGATTCATAGGAAGAAGTTTAGCTAAGTTTCTCATAAATCAAAAATATCCGTTTGAGATATACGGCATTGATATTAATTTTCTAAAAATAGATGAGAAGATTGCAGAGAAGATTAACTTTACTCAATTAGATTTAAGAGATGATAGTGCTGTTAAAACATACTTCTCTTCACATAGATTTGATGGGGTTATTCACTTAGCAGCAATAAGTAGAGTTGCTATTGCAGAGTTAGAGAAAGAAGTTTGCATAGAAACTAATCTTCGAGCTACAAAAAATATAGTAAATCAGCTATCTTATACTCCAAATACGTGGCTAATTTATGCAAGTAGTAGGGAAGTTTATGGTGAACCAGAGAGTTTGCCAGTAAAAGAATCTGATCCAAAACACCCTATTAATATATATGGTGAATGTAAATTACGATCTGAACAATATATACAACAAAACGTTAATAAGTATATAATATTCAGATTTAGTAATGTTTATGGGAATGAATTTGATATTAAGGATAGGGTAATTCCTAATTTTGTTGAAAAAGCTATAAATGATGAACCGTTAATTATTGAGGGAGGAGATCAAGTTATAGATTTTACTTATATAAATGATGTTGTTTTCTCTATAATTTCTGGTATAAATGGTTTGAATTGGGGTAATATAAATAAAGATATTATCCACCTAAGTCCTGGTGTAGGAAACAGTCTACAAACCGTTATTGATATCATAGAAGAATATCTAGGAAAGAAAGTAAATGTGCAGGTAACCAATAAGAGAGATTATGATGTTGTCAAATTCATAGGTGATCCGGAGCATAGAAAACAAATTCTAGGTGAAAGAGAGTTTAAATCTTTAAAGGATGGATTAGGAAATTATATCTCGAAAATAGTAAACAAGGAAGCGTAAAAACTTCCTTGTTTTATTTTTCGAATAAAAAAAAAACACCCCCGGCAGGGGTGTAACAAATTGGGAAAAAACATAATGACAAAACATATTAGCCAGGGGTGATAACTCACTCCAGTAATCCTCACGGGCCTAGAGTTTATGTGTGGTCTAGAAATGAAAACCACAACCGATAAAAAATGATAGTTAAAAATTCTCTAAAGATAAATTCTTGTACTCCTGATTGATAATAAATTATCAATCAATCGCATCATGTTAGTTTCTCGGCTTTAGCGATGCTTTTATCCCCCTAACCACGAAAAGGTCTGATGTTTTCTAGGGAGGTGTGTGAGAGTATAATAATAAAAGAAATAATGATTATAGATTAATAGAGTTAACTATCTTTCTATAACCATTATTACATTTCTTAGAATTTCAGGGGTTTTTAAAGATCATTTATTTTTTTTTTTATTTTTTGGCATGTAATGGTTTTTCAAAAGTTCTGATTTTCTTACCAGTGAGTAATAAATTAGAAAACTATATAAAATACACAACATGAGAATTATTATTGTAGACAAGATTGCGACTACATCTCAGTTCTATGGACTAGGGTTGACAGATGTTATAATAACGTCTGTTGAGGCTCTAATGCAAGAACCGGATGGTGGTCAAAGTCAATTAAAGCTTGGTGTTGGGGATACTGCAATGGTAGTAGGAGGTGATGCTTTTAATTATCTCCGTCAATTCTATCATTTTGGTGTCAGAAACGAGAACTACTATGATTGTTCTAAACTTTTTAGACTCTCAATAGAAGGTGGAGCATTTATTAAAGTACTAGCCCAACCACCAAGAGATAGAGAAGAGCTGAATAAGGTATTCTCCGAATGGTATAACCCTGACTTCACTAAAGAAATAAAATATAACTTCAAGCATAAAGTATGTCACACGTATGAGGAAGTTTTTAAGTTTATGGATTGGTTGGAAAGTCTTCCTATGAGTACAGAATTCGGTGCCGACTTCGAGGCATCCGGTATGCCTATGGAAATTCAATATGAAATTTCGGGGTTAAGTATTTGTACAGAACAATTCGGTGGCTTTATTTCTTTTACGGATTTAAGACATATTGGCGAACCTGATAAATATTTTAGTTTAATTAGAAGAATAGGTCAATGGGTTATGAAACATCAGGATCATATTTGGACATATAACCAACAGTATGAGTTCCAAGCGTTTCATAGAATGTTTAAGATCATTCCTTATAATCTATGTGATGCTGGTGTAATTAATGTCATTGATGGTTATCATCTTGATAAAAAGTACTCATTGAAATGGACAGCTCAGAGAGTTTTACTTGCTTCTGTTTGGGATTCTGAATTTGATAGAATATCTGATATAGTTAGAAGAATGCTATTTGAAGAAATACCAGACGGAAAAAGCAAAACAAAAACAATATCTCAATTTAAGCAATCAGTAACACCTCAGAATTTTACTCAAACGCCAGAATTCCAAGAATTAGTTAATAGATATCCAAATTATAGAGACGAGTTTATTCAGTTGATTCTTGAATATTGGGGTAATGAATTTATGGTTATTCCATCTGATATACTTGGATATTACTGTAATCTTGACTCTTTCTATACTTTAATGATTGCAAAAGTAGGTAGAAAGAATTATTCGGAAGACTGTGTTAGAACATTCTTGGATAATGCAAGGTTAGGGTGTTTGCTTCATAGTAGTGGTTTGTATATTAATGAACCTCTACGTGTAACTTATAGAGAAGAATCCATCAGAGAGATGGCTTGGAGTATTACTTATTGTGCTACCGCTAGGTGCATGGTTAATATGAAGATTCTTGAGAATAATCTCTATAACTTTAATAGACTACATCCTATTGTCAAGAATTTACTGGAAACGGGTAGATTTCATGAGGGTGATATAAATGAAATCACAAAAGATTTACTATTATCCAATATAGATTATGCTGATTGTTATCCGTTAGGATTAGATGAAGGAAGTCTATATTTAAATTATAGTAAATTAGATAAAGATTTTGCTGGATATTTTATAGGTTTTGTAAAGGATGCTATGAAGGAGTGTAAAATGATTAAGACTCCTAGAGCAACTAAAGCAAATCCAAACCCATCAGAAATAATTGCTGCAAAGATAGATGAAGGAATAAGAACTAAAAAGAAATTAATTTCTATAGTTAGTGAGAAATTAAAGACTTATCTCGGACTGGATAAAATAAAAACCGATTCAGTTAAGTTCCAGAATCTAGAAACTTACCTAAAATATAAAGGAGTTTATGAAATGTTTCAAGATATCTCAGCTAAACAGTTGAATGATAGAAAAAACATGCCAAGTACGATTTTATATAAAGGTAGACAATTAGATTTACTCGATTATTCTACAGAAGTAAGCAATGATTATTTTAAATGTAAATCTCCTCAAGAAAATAATCAGATAATTCTAGAAATGGCATCAACTTTCTTTGAAGAGAGCTGTTATTTGGCTGGATTATCTGTATCAACACATAAGCTGAATGGTGAGGAAGGATTTTATAAGAATCTAAATATAAATTCACCTCAAGACGCATTTCTTCATTTCAAAACAGAAATGAATGAATGGATTAATGGCAATAAAACATATCCATATACTTACCCAGAGGAACTGTTTGAGACAGTAAATACCTTTGCTGATGAGTATAAGAAGGGATATTTCATTAAAGAAGAACAGGGAAAAGAGAAAGACCCTAAGAAAGCTATATGGGATGATTTTAATGGTTTTAATACACAGCAACAATTCTTTAAATATATAGGAAATGAATTTAAAGAATATGGAGAACCATTTAAGGAATCTGATATGGATGAAAGAATGTTCTTTATGAGGAAGTTGAATATCAATTATCTACGCTACAAAAAGTATTCTAAAGTACTATCTACATACATAGACGGTATGTTTAAGAAGCAAGTTGCGTGGGTTATTGAAGATAAATTCCATATTCCTATCAGATATGCAGATCCAAATGAACCCGGTGCTGTAGCAAAATGTATGGTTCATTATGAAGTAAACATGAAGAAAACAAAGAGATGGTCAAGTAATTTCCATACTATTATCGCTCATGCTGACTTCAAGGATCTTATTACAACTCCACCTCCTTTCTATTTCGATCTAGAAACAGGTAAGTTAGTTAGAGGTAAGGATTGCGTTGAAACCTATTATGATATTTCATCTGCAGAGGTTAAATCTGCTGGTTTTGCCAGTGGTGATCCAAAGCTTATTGAGAAATTCGTTAATGGTGAGGATATTTATATTTATACAGCAAAACTTTATTTAGGTGATGCTAAATGGGATAGTCTTGATAAAGGAGCTAAGAAAACATGGAGAAAGAAATTTAAGACTGTGTTCCTTGGTGTACTCTATGGACTAGGTAAAACTACATTAGCAGGAAAGTTACATTGTTCTGTTGATGAAGCTTTAAAGATTATTGACTCTCTCTATAAAGCATTCCATCAATTACGTGTTTATGTAGCAGGTCAGCAAGAATATCCATTAAGTCATAATGGATTTGTGAATACAATGCTTGGTGATAAACTTCAAGTAAATATCTGGGAGGCTTATAAGTATTCAAGAAGCTCTGGAGAAAAACGACAACTAGAACAGAATATCAAGAGACTTGGTGTTAATATGCCTATTCAGGGCGGTACTAGTGTCATAATGGCTTCAGGATTCTTTAATACGATTAGAAAAAGTTATGAAGATAATTGGGAGTTACCGTTACAACCTATTATTGTGGTTCACGATTCCAATACAAACTATGTTCCTGTTGATCGTTTGTTTGAGATCTCTAAATTCTACGATAAATACTTTACAGAGTATTGTGCTTCGTATGGTCCTAAGATCGTATTGTTATTCGATCTATTAGCTGGTACTGGTTATGAAAGCGCTATGCCCATGAAAGTAATTGATGATTCTACTCTAGAATTTACAGGTAGTGCATATCAGATTCTATCATTGTATGATAGGTTAATGAATTCTCCTGATATTAAAGTAGAATCAAATATGAAGAGAGAAGATCTTATAAACAATTGGGTAGAAGATCCGGTTCAACGCTTTATAATGGAGAAAGGAACGTGTGTTTGGAAAGACACTTCAAATTATACTATTCAATTTCATAAAATTTCATAAATGAAAAATACATTATTAATAGACAGACGACTAGGTGAGGGAACAGATATTTATAAAGTATCCGTTTCTAAACTGAAAAAAGTTCCTAAGTTCATTTCAAATGTTCTAAAAGGAAAGAAGCTAATTGATGGTCTTTACTATCAATTTGGTTCTAAAGTACAGATTGTATCTGAGGCAGATTACTCTATAATCAAATACAAGAACTGTTTTATTACATTTACAGATACTGGTGCTAGATTGTATAAAGCAAATACTGATGTTAATATAAAGGACTTCTTAATTAACACCAAGATTGAGAGTACTTCAGGTACTAAAACAGATGAAATAGATCTTAGTTCACTTCATCTTGAGTTTGTAAATGAAACAGATATTAACGCTGTTTATATCTACGATAATTTAATATCAATTCTCGTGGGTTAGTATAGTTTAAAAAAAAAAAAGAAGAGAACCTATAAAAGGTTCTCTTCTTTTTTATTTATCTTTCTTCTCAAACTTAACTGAGTTGCCACGACTTTGTGGCTGATACTTAGTCCAGGTATCTACAAGGCTAAGCAAATTATCTATTTCGCCTGGGAATAGCTCTCCGCCTCTACGAGCGCTTGATTCATTGGGCTCGTTGAAATCAATCAGGAACCCACTATTATTGTTCTTGTTATCTTCCATTTTATTACGTATTTTTAATTTGTTTAACAATACAAAAGTAATATAATTTTAAATAAAATCAAAATTTTTAATGTTAAATTAATGTTAAATTTGAAATTAAGTAAAAATATTAAAAAGGGATGTCAAAATCTTAGTGTTGATTATTATAATAAATAAAATTAACAAATATGAATACTGAATTCGAATTATTAGAGGAACAAGATGACATCAGGCAGCAAAAATGGCCTGAGTGTGTAAGAAACAGACCCGATATGTACATCGGAACTGTGAATGGTGAAGATGATTCAGAAAGTTACGACACAATGTTTAGAGAGATTTGTAATAACTCGACAGATGAATGTGCCGTAAATGACAATCCAAAACCAGTAATAATTTTGGAAAGGAATTTTAATGGATTAGTACTAGTAGCGGATAATGGTCGAGGAATTAAGATTGAGTATGATAAGGATGGCTCCGGTAAAGTTCAGGCTGACTTATCTATATCAGACATACATACAGGATCTAAATTTACCAACTCAAACAGTAAAGCTAAGAGGGTTTGTATTGCTACTTCTGGTAAAAATGGTGTAGGTTCAGCCGCTGTTAATGCATTATCAGATGATTACATATTACTGTCTTGGATAACTCCACAGAATTTTGATAAGTCAACACCAGAAGTTAAGAAACTTTGGGAAAGTTGTGGTCCGAGAAGTAAGAAGGAATTATTTTATATTGTTTGGTATAAAAAAGGTATAAAGCATTATGAAGGAGCTTTAAAGAAATCAGACATTGAGATGATGTTGTTTGGTTCTATGCCCGTTTATAAAGAACTTCCTTCTGGAATGAGCACTGTAGTGATGTTTAGCCCGGATCCTACTATTTTTAAGAATAAAGCAGAGGAAGCTAAAGCTAAGGGTTGTACTATGGGTATGCTTATGGATATTCCTGAAGAATATTTAAGATATTTTCTATTAACTCAGGAAAAGTTTAGTAAGAAAAAGGTTAGCATTTTCATTGAAGGAAAGTTAATGGATTCATCGTCTTTTGATGGATTTATGTTTGACTTTACTAAAAGAATAACACCGACCGATACTTCACTTAACCCGTTTGTAGATTTCTTTGTTTCCTTTGATGTTGAAGGTGATCTAGCTCCATATAAAAATATTACTAAAGGATCTGTAAATGGTTTGGTAGTTAATTCTGGTTATCATATCGAATCAATAAAGAAATCATTTTCAGCTATATTAAAGACTCTTATAAAGAAGGAAACGGGTGTAGAAATACCTGATAGATTATATACGTCTGGATTACGACTCTGTGTAGTAGTTCAGTGTATGGAAACATCATTTAGCTCCCAAACAAAGGAATCCCTTGGAGGTATTCCTGGTGTTAAAGCATCAGATCTTACGCCGATAGCTAATGAAATTGCTAAGGTAATAAAAAATAATCCAGATTATTGGTCTAGACATTTCGAAAGTCTTGTTAAATATGCAGAATCTCTGAATAATCTATCAGCAAAAGCAAAAGCTGATAGAATGATGGCAGCTGGTAGATCTGGTGGTGGTATATTTATACCAAAGGGAACACAATTAAAGAAGTTTGCTAACTGTACAGTATCAGATAATAAAATAGCAGAGTTATGGCTCTGTGAGGGAGATTCAGCAGGAGCCGGTATGAAGAGTGGAAGAAAAATAGATCAATCACTAGGAGGAATAGCTCAGGCTATCTTACCGTTAAGAGGAAAAATTCTTAATGTAAAAGATAGTGACGTGTCTAGAGCTCTTCAGAACAAGGAAATTCACACTTTGTTCACTGTTCTTGGTGTAGGTATCGGAGCTAATAATTGTTTAGTTAGTGAGAATGCTAAAACATATGAAGAAGAGGAAGCAGCTTTGGATAAATGGTTGAGATTTCATAAGATTGTAATATGTACTGATGGTGACCCTGATGGTTCTCACATTCAGAACTTATTACTTTATCTATTCAGTAAATTCGCTCCATTCTTAATAACTCATGGCAAACTCTATATAGGTAGAGCACCATTGTTTTATCAGAATGGTAAGTATTTCTATCCTGGTGATCCTCTTCAACCCGGTACAATATTCCCAATAGGATTAGATCAAACTAAATTGTATTCTCGTTGGAAAGGTCTTGGTTCTATTCCAAAAGATCAAGTATATAATTCATTCTTTAACCCAGCTACGAGAAAACTATTTAGAGTAACACCGGAAGGAATAGATGAAGCGATGAGACTTGTTGAAAGTAATGAAGCTAGAAAGAAATTTCTCGTGGATAATGGTATTGTAACTAATCCATTTGGTGTATGATAAATTATATTAGAGGAGATATCTTTAGTTCCGCATGTCAGACCCTCGTAAATCCAGTTAATTGTGTTGGAGTTATGGGGGCTGGCTTAGCGTTACAGTTTAAAGAGAAATATCCAGATATGTTCAATTTATATAAAGAATATTGTAATGAAGGATATTTAACTCCAGGAAAATTATGGCTTTGGCAAGGACCTGATCATTGGATACTTAACTTTCCTACTAAAAATGATTGGAAAGAAAAGAGTAGTTATGATTATATTCAGCAAGGATTAATAAAATTCTCTGAGACTTATAGGGAGAAAGGAATCACTTCTATAGCATTTCCAATGCTTGGAACTGGTTGTGGACGTTTGGTAAAGGATGACGTCAAACTCTTACTCGCGAAATATTTAAGTAATTGTGATATACCAATTGAGGTATATGAATTAGTTAAATAAATTATTATGAGGAAGAGGGTGTAAATAAAAAGTAAACACCCTCTTCCTCTTTTATTTTTCACGATTATTAACAAATAAAAAACTCATAAACATGAGAGTAAGTATAAGCTATAGAGAACCAGCCTATAATTCAACAATTAAATTGATAAAGGTTGAGCTTCCTCTACCAAGTATTGATGGTAAGAAACTCATAATTGATGGATTAAGTAAGCCCATCAGAGATATTCAAATAGAAACTGGCCCTGCTGAGGTTAATCCATCAAAAGAATATTCAATAAGTTATGATGTATATTCGAATCTTTCAGTTTATCTTGCCTGTGAGGGGACTGCTGGTGAAATATCACCAACTTCACCCAGCACTTCAGCTAATATAGATCAGGCGTCTATATTAGATTTAACTGAAGATGAAATAAGTAGAATTGAGGATGAATTCATAAAAAAGTATTATGAATCCGCAACAGAAGAGGATTTAGATAGATTACCTCCTAAAGATGTAATTTATCTAATCAGAAAAGCGTCTGAAAGTGCGAATAGGATAATTCAAGAAGTAAAATCAACTAAGAAGTTGAGATTATCAGCTTCTATTTTAGCTGGAAAACAATGGTTTGTTAGCTATGTTTTGAATTCAATTGGATGTCCGGATAATGCAGTATTAATTCCAGAAGGAAGTAACTTGATTCCTATTGGAAATAATGAGAATATTATAACTTTAATACCACTAAAGCTTAATTCTAAGAATTCTGGTAGGAAGGAACGAATTACAGAGTTTGATCAACTATGGTTTTATGAGATTTATGGAGAACATATTTGGAATAATTATCATAAATATGTCCGTATTGGCTCAGATCAGTATTCAGATGATATTGTAGACGATTGGAAGGATTACGGATATTTAGATAAGTGTCAGGTTATTAGACCTGATGGAAGTATGTCTGCCCCCTTAAGGGCATATCCAAACTCCTTCTCGATAGAGGATATATCTTATCAAATTAACTATTCAATCCCGAGATTATCAAATGAATCAATCTACTATTATAGAGATCTTAAACTTTCGCCAATTAAAGTAGCAGAAATCGATATTTATCCAAAATCAATAGATGACCCTACAAAAATAATGGATAATAGAGGATCCTTGGAAGAGAATTTAACCTACTGGCAACAAAATTCAGACTCAATTGAATGGGTGATTAGTAGCTTAGTGAATTGGGAATGTTACACACCACCTTTTGAGCTTATAGAAGAACATTTAAGTAAATACGGCATAAAGAAGATTGAGTATCCATTGTGGATGCAGCCATTACGTAATTATATTAATAAATATGGATATGATGACGTGAGTGATTATGAATCGGCTGAATATGCAATAATGATCTATTTAAATGCCGTGTATTGCAATAAATGTTTTAACACTAGTCACAAAGATAATAAAGCTAAACGTTTCTTTTTGGAAACTGTATTCAATTTTGATTGTGAAACATTGGACGGTACTTGGGTAAACCCAAATTGGGAGTTATACGAGAATGTTAATTGTGTCAAGCTAATCAGATTGTTTTGGAAAACATACTATGACAAGATTGACCCAATTATTCGTGGTTTCTATTTCGGTAATATATCTTCTTCAGGAGTTATTAAACTAGGAGATACTGTAAATACAGCCTCTGATGCTTTAAGATTAATAACGAATTGGGTATATAGAATAGACATTAATGTAGCTAATAGAGAAAATGTCACACTGGATACAAAACCTTTATTAAATACTTTGAAATCAGCCCTAGAATTAGGGATATCCCCATTTCAGATTATCTCAAATTACTTTAGACAATTTGATAATTATCATTATGATTATCTGAATAAAGATTTATGGGATTATAAATCTATTGATGAGATAGTAAATGAAATTATAGGTAGATTTGTAGAATCTGTTTATAATTCAAGCAATTGTAACGTTATTATAAATATAATATAGAATGAAATATAGATATGTCTTGTGTTACACACTAGTAACCCCAACTCCATCTGGAATAAATGATGTAATAGAGGATAAAGAGTTCTGGTTAGACCATGACCTCACTGGTGCATTATTTCCATGCCTTGAAACTGCTGTTGTAAGAATAGTTGAGAGTAAGAATTATTCTTTAGAGATCAGTGATGAAGATCGTAAATACTATTCATGTTTATCAGGCAGAAATAATATTACAAGCTTTAGTATACATGTCGGACCAGTAAGTAACCATTACAGTTCTAATCTGACATGGGATGATTTAGAAATCATTAATGATATAGTTAAAGACTATCCTGTGGTACGAGATAGTTTTAATGATTATATTTTATTTCTTCATTCTTTAGTGGATGAAATAAAAAAGACAAAAAAACTTCACATAGGGAAATTATTTAGGAATTTAACAAATGATTTCGAGAAATTTATCCTATTAAATATAGGATGTCCTGATAAGTGCGTGTTGATTCCTGAGAATAGTAATGTAAAAGTTAAAACAAACATCGATCATTATTATCTAACAATTGAAGGTGGAATATTAAATTTACCAGAGACATCAGCAAACTTACTGAATCAATTCGTCAGAGTGTATGAAGAATTATTCGCTAAAACTTGTAAAGAAAAATCTCTATTTTATAATTGGCCAGAAAATGTTTTAATAGATGTCAATAGACCAGTGAATGATCCACTTGATTATAATGATTCTTTATCAACTATGAGAAATGGATATTTCAGTGATTGTTATGTTTATGACAGTATAACGGGGGAGACTTGTTCGTACCCTTTAAAACGTTTTGTAAATAGTGGACAATTAGTTAATATACTTGGGAAAAAGAGTACTAGTACGAAATTACTATCAAATCTTTTTCACGATACGGTAATAGATAATCATCAGAATCACATTCCATCAGTAGCTTTAAATTCTATTGATGCTTTTACAAAAGAGTGTGATTATTCGTTTCATTTAAAAGATGTCTCAGATTTTCCTTTTAATGGTAATATTTTTACCTTGATAGGGGATCTTGCTAAAAATTGTAAAAATTTTCCAGAATTCGTTGATAAATTAAACAAGAATCATCCACTAGATTCCAATTCTGCTGAGATTTGGAGCATACATGTACAAGATTATAGTGGTTTGTTTCCTCCGTTTGAATTATTAAGAGATAGGTTATTCGAATTAGGAATAACTAGATATGAATTTGATCCTAAGCCCGTAAATGATTTATGGTTATTGTTATTGGATATTGAAAATAATAACGGTAATTATAAATCTATCGATATCAATAAAATCCAGTTTGTTTGCACTGAATATATTGAATTTTTATCATTAACTAATAGTAAAAAATATAAAGAAGTTCAAACAATATTCGCGATGTCTTATCCAGAAGCTTACAAGTCTGCCATCTCTAGTGGCAGATATGCTCATAACTATGAGACTAATCTTATTGCTCTATTTAAACATTTTCAGGATATCTGTAAAGATTTAATAGAACCAGAAGCTAAAGAATTCTATTTTGGTGCTAAAAATGAAGATAGACTTAATTATGTGAGCAATAACGAAATTACTCTTAGACAAACATTGTCAGTTGATTTCGAAATAGTAGAAGAATTAATTCGAAATAAAGAAGATCTAATAAAGATAAATACTAAACCTCTTCTGAATTTTATGAAGAGTGGGTTAGAATTAGGCATCGATCCAATTAAGTTAGCCAGTACCGTAGAGGGTGATGAAAGTGAAGCATTTCTTCGAATTTATGAACGATCATTAACTTACATAAGTACTCCAATTAATGGGAAGTATGTAGTTAAGACAGCTGAGGAGATTGTATTATATTCTGTAACTGACTTAATAAATAAAATCTTTTATGCAGATACTAAAAGATCTATAGAAATTGTGTAAAATTTAAAGAAAGAAAAGATTAATTTTAGCTAATCTTTTCTTTCTTTCTTTTTTAGTGGACTCTGTATTAAAAATTGCATCTAAAAAGCGTCGAAATTCTTAGTATTGATTAAAATTTAAAAGACTTTTATAACTCTGTCATTCGACAGAGCAGGAAAGGCTAGAAGTTAGGTACCGAATTTCTAGTAGCCCTGACGACGATCTTTGTTTTAGTCAAAGTAGAGATGCCAATTCTACTTTGACTACAATGAATGACGGAGTTTTTTAAATTATATGCCCGTTTGGCGGAATAGGTAGACGCAGGAGACTCAAAATCTCCCGCCCCGAAAGGGGTATGCTGGTTCGAGTCCAGCAACGGGTACAAAGGTACTATAAAGATAAGATAAGACCACAGCTGGCACGGCTGCATACCTGATACAAAGTATGTAATAAATGTGCATATTGGTCTGGCGATTATCTTTCTTTTTGGGGCCATAGCTCAGTTGGCTAGAGCGTCTGCTTTGCAAGCAGAAGGTCCAGGGTTCGATTCCCTGTGGCTCCACCAGTTAACGTGCGGGTTCCCGCAGCTCTCCAGTCTTCTTAAATGAATCGAAGCTTTTTAGACTGGATTCAGTAGCCCAGGCCAAGGGTGAAGTAGCGCGGGGGACCTGCTATGGAGAGATGGCAGAGTGGTTTATTGCAGCGCTCTTGAAAAGCGCCGAGGCTTAAAAACCTCCGGGGGTTCGAATCCCTCTCTCTCCGCTTTTATACGGCATTAGCACAATGGTAAGTGTGGCAGCCTGTCCAGGCTGTCTATCGAGGTTCGAGTCCTTGGTGCCGAGCAATTACAATTGGGGCGTTCGTCTAACGGTTAGGACAGCAGCTTCTCAAGCTGTTAATATCAGTTCGATTCTGTTACGCCCTACATAAAAACTAACCAAAAAAGATAGATTGATGGCCGGTTCGTCTACCCTGGTTAGGACAGCACCCTTTCAAGGTGTAGAAGCGGGTTCGAATCCCGCACCGGCTACACAATTCGGGAAAAAGCTCGAGGATCCCGTAAATGTACTCGAGCAATATTGGCTGGTAGCTCAGTTGGTTAGAGCATCGCCCTGATAAGGCGGGGGTCACTGGTTCAAATCCAGTTCAGCCAACAAATTATATGCCCTCTTGGCGGAATAGGTAGACGCGCAGGTTTGAGAGACCTGTTCCCGAAAGGGAGTGCTGGTTCGAGTCCAGCAGGGGGCACAAAGATGCACTGTAAAGATCGGGGTTCGAGTCCCTGCTGGGTTATGCGTCCTGGGTGACGTATGGCTCGGTAGTTCCAATGGATAGAACGTTACTGTGCATCGTTTAAAATTACCCTGTAGCTCAGCTGGTTAGAGCTACTGACTCTTAATCAGTAGGTCGTGGGTTCGAATCCCACCGGGGTAACTTAATTTTTTTTTACAAATGCACTCGTAGCTCAACGGATTAGAGCATCTGGCTACGAACCAGGAGATTGGGAGTTCGAATCTCTCCGAGTGTACTTTTTATTAATTAAACAAAAAAAAAACCAAAAAAAAAATGGAAGAAGATCTTAAGATATTTCACACTTCTTCGTCGATTGAAAGTTGTGATAAACCAATGACTCTATCCCAGCTTAAAGAGTTGGTAGATAGGGAAATCGATAATGGCAATGGCAACGCCATTATTATGATTCAGGCAAACCGAGATGGTGTGTCTGACATAGTGATTACAGACTTTGAAGGCTGTGGTCACGAATTCGGAGATCCGGAAGCACCTTTGGTTTTCGGACTCGAATCAAACTAAAATAATGGCCCTTTAGCTCAATTGGATAGAGCAACAGCCTTCTAAGCTGTGGGTTGAAGGTTCGAGTCCTTCAAGGGTCACAAAATATAGATGG
>Ga0247611_10002555_pt1 | contig 29018 bp, 15 predicted proteins | sample 177DNAGHGhighgp2_FD_192422 | JGI IMG/M metagenome (GOLD analysis project Ga0247611, IMG submission 192422) | Sheep rumen microbial communities from Palmerston North, Manawatu-Wanganui, New Zealand - 1770 DNA GHGhigh gp2 | ecosystem: Host-associated > Mammals > Digestive system > Stomach > Rumen... | reverse complement strand
GCCGCTGGGCAGGCCCAGGTCCACCCATTCATGCTCGCCGGAAGGGGTCACAGTGTCTTCAGGCCAATAACCACTCAAAATGTAACTTATCAAGCAAGCCACGTCGGCAACATCAACTGCTCCATCATTGTTAACATCACCACGTTGACACTCTTGTGCATTTGATGAGAATGATACAGACGTCAACAATAATACAATTAGAAATGAGCTAAACTATTTCATAGAGTCTTTGTTTTTATTGGTTAATTAATGTTCGTTAAATTATAGTCACAAAAATAGTAAATATCATCGGCAATCTGAAACATTTATAAGGAAAAAAGAAAAAAGTTTAGCGAGCTGAGACTGGAACCCCTTCGGTGTCAGCCTCGTTACTATTTTCCATAGCAACTTCAGGCTTGATGATGCCGTCAAGCGGGCACGTGATAGCCATCATGATCAGTAACATCGTGAGCACGACCGACTGCGTCAACCGTCCAGCAAACGAGCGGCCATGAGGCCATAACCTGAAGCTGGATTTACCCATCATGATTTATCACTTTATCTGAATAAACACCACAAATGTAAACATTGTTTTCTAAACGCGTCTAAAAACGACTGTCATTTTCTGAAAGGGGCTTCACCGGGCAATCACAACACCCTATTCTCGTGCACCTGAATCGCCATTCCACACATCGGCACAAGAAAAAATGCAGTCTAACGGTTTTTTTCGGTTTTTTCTGCCTGAAAGTGTCACGTTTTTCATTACTTTTGCCTAATCAATCATTTAGCATGCTATCTGCTTGCGAGAGTTGAATGATAAGGTAAACGATAGGCACAAGTTGTCGAATCAAGCGATTAAAACAAGAAAGATTATGACCGAACGCCAAAATCCACATCCACTCGTTGCGCTCATCCCGGTTGCTGTGCTCATCGTGCTGCTGGGAATCGTGATCAGCCTGTTTGGCAGCGACTCGTTGAGCGGCGGCAGCCAGATTGCCCTGCTCATGGGGGTTGCCACATGCGTGTTGATCTCGATGACATTTTACCACACGCCATGGCAAGCATTTGAACAACAGATGACAAGGACCATCGGTGACGTGTCGGTCACGCTCTTGATTCTGTTGACGGTGGGCATGCTGTCGGGGTCGTGGATGATCAGCGGCGTGGTGCCCACGCTCATCTACTATGGCGTGCAGATCCTGTCGCCACGGTTTTTCCTGGTGAGTGCCTGCGTCATCTGCGCGCTGGTGTCGCTACTCTCGGGCAGCTCGTGGACGACGATCGCGACCATCGGTGTGGCACTGTTGGGCATCGGCGAGGCACTGGGCGTTCCTGAGCCCTGGACGGCGGGTGCCATCATCTCGGGGGCCTACTTTGGTGACAAGATGTCACCCTTGAGCGACACCACCATCCTGGCATCGTCGTCGGTGCGGGTTGACATCTTTGAGCACATCCGCTACATGGTGCTGACCACCACCCCATCTATCCTCATCACGCTGGTCATCTTCCTGGTGGCCGGTCTGGGACACGGCAACAGCGGGGCACTGCAGGTCGAGCAGTACACTGCCGGCCTGGCTTCGACCTTCCACATCTCGCTGTGGACTCTGCTGGTGCCATTGATCACGGGCATCCTCATTGCACGGCGGGTGCCGTCGATCATCGTGCTGTTTGCCTCCTCGGTGATGGCGGGCATCGTGGCCCTGATCCTGCAGCCCCACATCTTGTGCCAGATTGCCGACGACCCGTCGTTGAGCACCGCCGCTGCGATGTTCAAGGGCCTGGCCATCACCTACTATGGCTCGACCGCGATCGAGACAGGCTTTGCGGCCCTCAACGACCTGGTGTCGACGGGCGGCATGGCAGGCATGTTGAACACCATCTGGCTCATCCTGTGCGCGATGTGCTTTGGGTCGGTGATGGTGGCCAGTGGCATGATCGGGAGCATCACCGGTGTGATTGTCAAGTGGGTGCGCACCCGCTTGAGCCTGGTGACGTCGACCGTGGGCACGGGCATCTTCCTCAACCTCACGACGGGCGACCAGTTTATCAGCATCGTGCTCACTGCCGACATGTTCCGTGACGTGTATGACAAGGAAGGCTATGAGGCGCGGTTGCTGAGCCGCACCACCGAGGATGCCGCCACGGTGACCTCGGTGCTCGTACCATGGAACACTTGCGGCATGACCCAGGCCACAGTGCTTGGGGTCCCCACCCTCACCTATCTGCCCTACTGCTTCTTCAACATCCTGAGCCCGTTGACGACGATCGTCATTGCCGCCATCGGCTGGAAAATCAAGCGCCGCAGGCAAGAAACAAGCACATCCTAATCACCAATCAGCGCTCTCATCACCCAGCACATCACCTATTATCAAGAAGTTTAACCTAAAATGCGATCAATTATGAAAAAAATGAAACTATTGAAAAAAGCCCTGCTGCTGGCAACCATCGTCGTGTCTAACGGCTTGATGGCATCGGCTTATGATTTTATGGCAGACAGCATCTGCTATAATGTGATTGGCGATAACGAGGTAGAAGTGACTTATAAAGGTCCCCAATATTATAGTGGCAGTTACTATCAAGGGGACATAGTGGTTCCGGCAACAGTAGAGTACAACGGCATCGTCTACCAAGTGACACAGTTAGGCATATATGCTTTTACTAACAGTAATAATTTAACATCGGTCACAATGCCTGAGGGGTTGAAAACCATAAAGAAATACAGTTTATCGAACTGCAAACTGATTTCGCAATACGACATTCCTGCCAGTGTGACCTTGATTGAGGGCGGTGCATTCAACAGCAGCAGCTTAGAGCGCATCAATGTCGATAGCGCCAACGAATGCTACTGCGATGTCGATGGCGTGTTGTTTGACAAACAAATGACAACAATTATCCTCTATCCCGTTAATCGTGACCCGAACTATATCATCCCCGATGGCGTGAACAGCATCGGAGAATACGCTTTTTCCAATAACGGCAAGCTGAAATGGGTCGGTATTCCTGAAGGAGTCACCACCATTGAAAAACGCGCGTTTTTTTCCTGCACAAGTCTTGAGGACATTGAGTTACCCAACAGCCTGGTGACCATCGGTGAGGAAGCCTTTAGGGGATGTACGTCTTTCACATCAGTCGAGATCACACGAAACGTGGCTGAAATTGGCCCTTTGGCGTTCTTTTATTGCCCCAGAGTGAAGGAGTTCAAGGTGAGCCGCATGAGCAACCACTTCTGTAGTGTCGATGGCGTGCTGTATTCCAAGGACATGACCGTAATCCATTACCTGGCACAAGGCGACAATAGAACCACCTATGAGATTCCTAACACTGTCAAGACGATTGAGAATTATTGCTTCACCTCATCTTCATTGAAATCTGTGACGATTCCCGAAGGAGTGACAACCATCTGTCGCGGTGCATTCTACGGCAGCCGCGACTTGGCCGATGCCCATATCCCAAACAGTGTGCGAGAAATTGGTGATGTGGCTTTCTGCATTTGTCCCAGGCTCAAAGAAATCAATCTGCCTGAGGGATTGACGCGCATTGGCGAACAATCATTCCTCGGATGCGACTCAGTTAACGAGATCATCATCCCCAACACCGTGCACGAAATTGCCGACTGGGCATTCCGCGACTGCAAACTGGCCAAAACAATTAAAATAAGTGATAACGCCACATCAATCGGTCAATTAGCATTTAGCGGTTGTGAATCGGTTCAGGAAATCACAGTACCGGGAACAGTTACTTACATCGGATCGAATGCTTTCAGTAATTGTTATGCGCTAAAGAAGATTATCATTGGCGGACCGAACGATACCACAACAACCACTATCGGCCTTTGTCCGCTCATTGGTTCGGACTCGCTTCAGTACGTGGAACTGGGTGCGAACGTCAAGTACTTTGAGCACGGCCCCCTCATGGGTTGCAAATCACTCTCGAGAATCGTTTGCCATGCTGCTATGCCTCCTGAACTCGTAGATGACAACATTTATTCCTATAGTAATAATCCGCCCATCCTGTACGTCCACAAAGCTTCGTTAGAGGCCTACAAGTCACATGTGTATTGGGGACGCGTGCCACGCATCATTCCTATAGAGAGTGTTGGCGACATCAGCAACGATGGCATTATCGATGTTAGCGATGTCACCAAACTCATTAATGGATTGCTCGATGATGATGTGCACCTCGATGAAGCCTATGCCGACGTCAACTTTGACGGAGTCATCGACGTCAGCGACGTCACGGCCCTGATCAGCAACCTGCTCAAAGCCATTTGACGACTCAACTGAGCCAACATAATAGTGAACCCCGAAGGTGGTGTTTTTGTCCAACCTTCGGGGTTCATTAATTACTCTATTGCGATGAAGAGCGTCGTTGAGCGGGCATTACATCATGCCGCCCATGCCGCCACCCATGCCGGGAGCGCCAGCGGGCATTGCGGGCTCGGGCTCCTTCTTCTCGGCGATGACGCACTCGGTGGTGAGGAACATGCCGGCGATGCTGGCAGCGTTCTCGAGGGCGATGCGAGCCACCTTGGCGGGATCGATGACACCTGTCTCGAACAGGTTCTCGTAGTTCTCGGTGCGGGCGTTGTAACCAAAGTCACCCTTGCCCTCCTTGACGCGGTTCACCACAACGGCACCCTCAAGGCCTGCATTGGCCACGATCTGGCGCAGGGGCTCCTCGATGGCACGGTAGATGATGTGGATACCCGTGGTCTCGTCGTCGTTGTCACCCTTCATGCCCTCGAGGGCCTTGAGGCAACGGATGTAGGCGGTGCCGCCGCCGGGAACGATACCCTCGGCCACTGCGGCGCGCGTTGCACTCAGCGCGTCGTCCACGCGGTCCTTCTTCTCCTTCATCTCGACCTCGCTGGGAGCGCCGATGTAGAGGACTGCCACGCCACCCGACAGCTTGGCCAGGCGCTCCTGCAGTTTCTCCTTGTCGTAGGTCGACTTGGTGTTCTCGATCTGGACGCGGATCTGTGCGATGCGGTCGGCAATCATGTCCTTGTTACCAGCACCGTTGACGATGGTGGTGTTCTCCTTGTCGACGGTGACCTTCTCGGCTGTACCCAGCATGTCGAGGGTAGCCTTTTCAAGGGACAAGCCGGTCTCCTCGCTGATGACGGTGCCACCGGTGAGGATGGCGATGTCCTGCAGCATCTCCTTGCGGCGGTCGCCAAAGCCCGGAGCCTTGACAGCGCACACCTCGAGCGAGCCACGCAGGCGGTTCACTACCAGCGATGCCAGAGCCTCGCCGTCAACGTCCTCGGCGATGATGAGCATGGGACGATGAGCCTGCACGGCACCCTGCAGCAAGGGCAGGATGTCCTTCAAACCCGAAATCTTCTTGTCAAAGATGAGGATGTAGGGGCGCTCCATCTCGCATGCCATTTTGTCGGCATTGGTGACAAAGTAGGGCGAGATGTAGCCGCGGTCAAACTGCATACCCTCGACCACGTCGACGCGGGTCTCGGTGCCCTTGGCCTCCTCGACGGTGATGACACCGTCCTGTTTCACCTTCTTCATGGCCTCGGCGATGAGCTGGCCGATGGCATCGTCGTTGTTGGCGCTGATGCGGGCCACGTTCTCGATCTTGCTGAAGTCGTCACCCACCTCCTGGGCCTGCTCCTTGATGCCGTCGACAACAACCTTGACAGCCTTGTCGATGCCGCGCTTCACGTCCATAGGGTTGGCACCGGCGGCCACGTTCTTGAGGCCCTCGGTGATGATGGCCTGAGCCAGCACGGTAGCGGTGGTGGTGCCATCACCGGCATCGTCGTTGGTCTTGCTGGCCACCTCCTTGACGAGCTGTGCGCCAATGTTCTGGAACTCGTCCTCGAGCTCCACCTCGCGGGCAACGGTCACACCGTCCTTGGTGATGTGCGGTGCGCCATACTTCTTGTCAACAATCACGTTACGTCCCTTGGGACCCAGGGTTACCTTAACGGCGTCGCTCAACTGGTCAACGCCCTTCTTGAGCTCCTCACGAGCCTTGATATCGAATTTGATTAACTTTGCCATAATAGTTTTTAGTCCTTAGTTTTTAGTCCTTAGTTATTTTACTCCTCAACGATGGCCAGGATGTCGTTCTGGCGCATCATGAGCAACTTCTCACCGTCGATCTCGATCTCGTTGCCGGCATACTTGCCATAGAGCACCATGTCGCCGGGCTTAACGATCATTTCCTCGTCCTTAGTGCCATTGCCAGCGGCACGCACCTTGCCCTTGAGCGGTTTTTCCTTTGCACTGTCGGGGATGATGATTCCGCCGACAACTTCCTCAGCCTTAGCCGGTTCGATGAGAACGCGGTCGTTTAATGGTTTAATAGTCATAACTTAGATTAGTTGTTATTAATTATTTTTTATGTTGATAATTTAGTTGTCAGTTGTTTTAGTTTTAAGTTGAATGCGGATGTCAATTCCTAAAGCCTAAAGCCTAAAACCACCCAACGAGACAGCAACCTCCGTGCCAACCGACAAAACGCACCCCCAACCCGACATTTTGTCACTCCATCCTGCCAACCGTGACACCACCCCCACACAAAAACCCCAAAAACCACTTTTTATTGTCCGTGGAAGATTTTGTGCAGTGTCACGATGCGCTGATTTTCAATTAGTTTAGCGGGATTTCATTCGCATGGTCTTGCCTGTAGCGGCTATTACTGTAGGGCCTCGCCTTGGCGTGGCCGTTGTTATGGCAGGACAACGGGAAAAATTGTCTCCGAATTAGCGAATATATAATTGTCTCCGAATTAGACGAATTGACTGTATATCAGTGCGTTACATACAGGTACATTGCATCCACGCCAAGGCGAGGCCCTACATTCTGCACCAACACTAAACTTTCCCCGGGACCGCAATAAAAAACCACGAATTACGCGAGTTTTAACGAAGGCTCCGCTGGGTAGCCCATTCGTTAAACTCGCGCAATTCGTGGTTAAAAAACAGTATCTTGTCTTGCGTGGATTACTTCACCACAATCTTGTGGCTCTTGCCACCGATGATCACGACATAGACACCCTGCTCCACTTCATGACGGTTGACACCGGTCATGACCGCAAAGTCTTGCACCACACCGCTGATGGCAACCAATTGCACGGTGCCGTCCTGCGGCGAGTCGATGCACAGGGTGCGACCCTCGACCCACACGCGTGCCGTGGCCATGTTGAGGTCGTTGACGGCAGTGGCATTGTTGACCATCGCCATGCAGTCGGCCACCCGCCATGCCACGTCCTGTCCATCGGCCAGCACGACGTGGGTGAGCGCAATCTCGCTCATCGTGGCCAGCGAGGCATCGGCGCGCACCGTAAGTTTGAGCACAGCCTCGCGGTCAAAGGGCCGCTTGGTCAACGAGTAGTCCACCATGCGCCAGGTCGACTCGCTAAGCTCAACAGCCTTGGTCTCACTGCCATTGCTTGCAGCAACATCAACCAGCGTCAAGCCAGCTGGCAAGACCAGGTCGCACTGCATGGCACTGTAGCGCGGTGAATTGTCAAGCTTCACGTCGATCGTGCGGGTCTCGCCCGGCTTGATCAACAGATTCTTGGCATGCAGCTGGTCGCTGCAATTGGGCTGCAGGTGCAACTTGTAGGTCGCATTAAGGATCATCTCGATGATCGTGTTGATGTCGGCCAGGTTGATCTCGCCGTCACCATTCACGTCGGCACGGCCCATGGTCTGGCTATCGGCCTCACCGCCCAGCACGATACTGATCGTGGCATTGACGTCGGCAATGTTGACATCGCCATCGGCATTCACGTCACCCTTTGTGACACCGCTCAATCGGTAGGTGAAAGTGGCCACCTCGCTGTCATACAGGTTGGGAGCCGTCGCCATGGCCTTGATGGTCACATCGCCCTCGATGATGATGGGCGAGCCGTCATAGGTCATGCGCGCCGGGGTGTCGTCACACGGGCAGCTGCCGTCGAGCGTGTAATAGATGGTGGCACCCTCGGTAGCACACTGCAGATAGACAGGAGTACCCTTGGTCACCTCGCTGCCAGTGGCAACCGATGCCGTCGGCATGGCTACCGTCATCTGGCTCTCCATCATCACGTTGACAATGGTGGATGCCGTCAGGTCATAATCCTCGATGCCAAAGAGCAGCGACGTCGTGCCAGGCAGATCGCCATGGATGGTGATCACGGCCCTGCCGTTGCGGTTGATGGTATAGGTCTCGGCATCGGTCGAGGCAATCATTGGCAAAGCACTTCTCACGGTAAGTTTCTTGCCCTTGGAAGCACTGGGAGCGACCACGGTCACTGTCAACTGATGGCTGTCGCCATAGGGCACATTGACCACCGAGTCAACATAAATCTTGGTCATCTCGGGCTCCACATTGAGCTCTGCCACGTAGTCTTCATTCATCTGCAACTCGGCATAGCTCTCCACATTGCGCTTGACGCACAGGGTCACCTTGGTTGCATAGAACGGGCTGCTGGCGTTGAAGCGCACCTTGGAGGCAAGGGTCAGTCCCGTGCCCTTGGCACGACGCAACGAGGTGATTGCGGTGGGATCGTCCACCTCGGCGTTGAGCAGTTCAATGGTTCCATTCACGGGAGAGCCCTCGACCGTGACAATGATATTGTCGGGGGTCAGCGTCTCGGGAAGCATGAACTTGTCAAACTCTACTTCCACGGCCTGGGAATAGGCGCGCGCCTTGATGACCTCGGGTTGGCGCATCTGCACCATGCCGATGTTCACGTCCAATTGGGGAGGAGGCACGGGCAGCCAGTCGCTGTAAGTCGTCTCATAGCCTTCCTTCTCATACTTCACCTGCCACTGTCCGATGGGCACATCCCAGCGGTAGTAGCCATTCTCGTCAGTCAGCAACGGGTTCTGCTGGCCATACTGCTCAGCATCCCACAGCACCACATTCTCCACGGGGTCGCCATACATGTCCTCGACCGTCTCCTTGTAGTAGCAAGTCGCCGTCACACCCTGCAGGCGGTTGGAAGGCACGCCCTCATACACAAAGCCCGAAGGATCGATAGAAGGAAGGACATTCTCCGAAACAAAAATCACATTATCATCCTTTTGATCTCCAACAGAGCAATTAGAGTATTCAGACCTTATCCTTTTAATGAGGACACATTCCAGTTTATTGAGGTTTGTAAAGGTTTCCTCATGCCACTTTTCAATTGGTTTAGCGCACCATGAATCAAACAAGTCCACTCCATCAATATCATTGAAGTAAGCATCACCTATAATGAGAGAAAGTTTCTGTCCTAATGTCTGACGAATAATAATAGCTATATTTCTCTTCTCATTAAGAGAAAGAGAAAAAATCACATTGTGCTTTTTAAACCATTCATGAACACTATTAATGGTTTTATTGTGTATTTTAATCCATGATCCAGCAACAATTCCAACGGTTGCCTTTGTCACACAAACACATTTTACCCAATTCGTTATATTTTGAATTATCTGATCTAACTTCTCTAATGCTTCATCTGATTCCTCTTTCCATTTATTAATTCTAGCCTTTTCGATTGCTCGGACTTCTTCGCTCTTAATGCGATAGGAGCCATCACTACATTTTTCATTCAGATAGGACCACATCTTGTGGTATTGAGCTGCTTGATTCATTCGCTCTACTTCGAGAGTCTTAATCCACTCATTAATATAACCTTTCTTAATGAAATACTCTGCAAATGCCATCGCTATTGAACCAATAGCACTAATTACATTTTCCGCAGGTCCAACACGATTTGGTCCTTCACACAAGTTGGGATTGAATGACAGACTATTTACACTATAAGCTTCTTTATCAATATTATCCCATATAATGAGCGAGAAGAAGCCATCATCGCTGTGGGTCTCGTATATCCCAACATCGATGCCTGCGGTGTCATTGACAATTTTATAACATCCTTCTCGATCATACATCGAAATAGCCGTATTATAATCCAAAGACCTAATGTTATAATTTTCTTGATTGGAGTATCCATTTGGAATGGCTAACACCGTTGCAGTATTATCATTTGCAGATAACAACTCAAATACACCTTCAGCGTAAACTGTTTGAAGCTCCTCAAGCAAAGAAACCAACAGACTGGAGGCTTCATGTGACATTTGAGTTCCACCCACAGGTGATACATTTTTGCGATTGTAATTCACTGTCGCATTGACAGGAATTTTATAGCTGTCAGGATATTCGGTAACAACAAACCATATGCCCTTGTCACCATCATAATCACCTTCAAGTGTTCTTATTTCACCTTGGGTATCTAAAACCTTAAATTCTACATTTCCAATAAGAGATGTATCGTTTGGCCAGAATTTAGCAGTAAAGGTAAAAGTACTGTAACCTGGTACATATAAATAGTAGTTCGGAGTTACCTTACCACCTTTTTGGTCAAAAACTATCTCTTGTCCATCATATACCATGGTCACATTCAACACTTGTGGGACAGTTTTATCATATTCCACTATCTTTACCTCAGTTGTCAATTCGAGCAGATCATGTGACTTAACCTTTGCATAAACATAATGATGAGTATGATCATAGGGCATGTATAATGAAGCTGCTGTACGCCACTCCCCATTAGCAAGACATTGTGTCTCGGCTATCTGAACTTCCCCATCAAATACCCGAACAGTAGATCCTGGTAACGCTATTCCCGAAACGGTTATCACCGAGTCTGCCGTAAATGAGGGCACAAGGATGGACAAGGATTTTGCTTCATAGGGAGCGCTGCCGATGGGCTGGGTGACGGTTTTGCCATTGATCGTGAACTGAACGAATGCACTGGGGGCAAAGTCGCCTCCCATAGTTGGGATGGTACAGAAGCGGACGACTGCATTGTTGTCACTTAGCGGGATGATGATGCGGTTGCCCTCCTGAGTGTAACCCCCTATCTGGCCTGCGGTCAATACCGAGCCCTCATAGAAGTGGCATGACTCGGGCAGGTCAACAATGAGCTGCACGTCGCTCACCTGTGCGGCGTATTGTTCCTTGAAATCAACCTGTGCCCTGAATGTCAAGTAGTTGCCAATAACAATCGATGGCTTGTTGACTGTGAACGACGTGTTGTCACCCGTGTAGTACAACTTGGTCTCATCAAGGAATGGTACCTCGTTGATAACAACTGGTGTGATGAGGCCCGTTGCAACAGCAACGTCGTTGCGGGCATAGTCAACACCACGCTTCAATCCGGCCTCGGCCAGTCCAGACAGATCATAGATGGAGTTGAAGAAATCGCTCTTGCCCATCGTGATGAGCTTGTACTCGCCATCGGGAAGGTCACTCAGGGTCAAGGAATCACCCCTGTAGCTCTGTGAGGTCACCAGTTTATCGTCGGCGTCATAGAGCGTTCCCACCACCGCGGGATTGATGTTTCTCTTCAACTTGGCTGCCACCTTACCTGGCTCAACGATGTTGAATGTCGCTGTCGCTGCTTGCTCGCCGATAGTGACCGTTGCCTTGACAGGCTTGAAGGCATTGGTGCGGCTGGTGGCTGTGAGTTCGAGCACATCGCCGTCGTCCACACCCTCCATCAGGATGATCTGGGGATACTGCACACTGATGACGGTGACGGCCTCATTCTTGGTCTTGTTATAGACCGTATAATCCACATTGCTGTAGTCACTGTACCAGTTCTGAGTCTCGGCGGGTTCATTCTGGAGACGTGCAGGGGTATAGGTAAGCTTGATATTGACCACGGTGCCCGTGATGGGGCTCAAGGCCATATCAGGGACAGTGACCGCATCACTACCTGTCATATCACACTCCACAGTCTGGCTCAAGTAGCCCATTGCCGCAACCGTCAACGTGGTGGGCACCGAGGCAACCTCCATGCTGTAGTTGCCCTGGTTGTCGGTCTGTGCCGTCATGGTCCTGGTGTTATTGTCACCAAACGACTGGATGGCCGAAACTGTCGCACCCGTCAAGGGCTGGCCGGCAGTCGCATCCTTAACCCGTCCGCTCAGGTTGATCTGGCTGATAGCCGTGAGCTGGCACACAATTGTGTTATTGCCATCTTTGACAGTATAGGCAGTGGACGCGGGCAAGGCATAGGCCGTTGCTAACTCTTGCGGCAGGATGACCTGATACTTCAGCTTGCGGCCTGCGGGCAACCTGTTGATTTCATTGCCCTGGGTCAGGAGTTCTCCATTCTCGTCAGTCCACGACACCTTGCATCGAGCGGTCACATCCTGGCCATCAGGAGTGACGACCGTCAGCGCCACGTTGTGCGGCTCCAACAGGTCATCGAGCGTGGCGACGGAGTTCTGTTCCTGCAGGACGAGATTCTCAATCTTGCCGAACTCGTCACCCCACTGGTTGGTCAAGTCAACACGCCAGGTGAGATTATGGTTAAGGGCATTGAAGACGTAGGATGTCTTGTTGGACACCGTGTAGTGGGAAGATTTTTCGCCGTCGGTGCTCGAGACGGCCAGCCTCATGCCGGCATAGTCGCTCATGTTGGTGCCATCGGGGAACCGAACGGTCAGTCCCTTATTGTCGGTGAGGGGCTCGATGGTGTAGTTCTTCCACCCACGGGCAGACCTGTAATCCTCAATGACCACTGCCGGAACATAGACCACCATCGTTTCAGGCACTCCATAGAGATAAGAGCTTGAAATCACTGGAGGCACCAGCGTGTAGGACGTGAATGATTGGAGATTGGGACATTGATTAAACGCATAATCATTAATACTTTCCACACCACCGCCAATCGTCACCGAGGAAAGAGCGGAACAATACTGGAATGTTCTGGATTTGATAGCAGTCACCGCATCGGGGAGGGTGATACTGGTCAGACCCGTACATTTATTAAAAGCATATTCGCCGATCGAAGCCACCGACTGGGGAATTTTGATGGCCTTTAAACCAGCACAGCCACTAAAGGCATACTTGCCAATGGCGGTCACCGCATCGGGGATCGTGATCGATGTCAGCCCACTGCAGTTAGACAGCAAATAGTCCGGAATAGCAGTCACGTTATCGCCAATCACCATGCGCTCAAGGGTGGTCGGGAAGGGACCTTTATAGCTTGAGGTATAATAATCATAATTTGATTGGATTTGACAGTTCTGCGCATTGTAGTTAACGGTCTTCAGGGACGAGCAATTCTCAAAAGCACGATTGCCAATATAAGCGACTGCGGCAGGTATCGTGATTTCGGTCAGGCCACTGCAGCCAGAAAATGCACCGTTTTCAATAGTAGTCACTGCGGCAGGTATCGTGATTTCGGTCAGGCCACTGCAGCCACTAAAGGTATAAGACTCAATCGTTGTCACCGAATTGGGGATCGTAATCGATGTCAAGCCAGAGCAGTCACTAAATGCAGAACCGCCGATGGAAGTCACCGAATTGGGGATCGTGATCGATGTCAAGCCAGAGCAGCCGTAAAAAGCGGAGCTGCCAATGGAGGTCACTGCATTAGGAATCGTGATTGATGTCAAGCCAGAGCAACCCGAAAAAGCGGATTTGCCAATGGAGGTCACCGAATTGGGAATCGTGATCGATGTCAGCCCGCTGCAGTTAGACAAGAAGTAGTCTGGGATGGCTGTCACGTTGTCACCAATCACCATGCGCTCAAGAGTTGACGGGAAAATGCTGCCAGAGTAGCCATAGGAATCATTTTCTATCTCACAATTACCTGCATTAAAATAAACAGTTTTTAATCCCGAACAATCGCTAAAGACTGATTCTCCAATCCATGTCACAGTATTGGGGATCGTAATTTCTTCAAGCCCTGAGCATCCATAGAAAGCATAACTGCCAATGCCTGTCACCGTGTTAGGAAGGGAAGTGCTTTTGCATCCCAATAACAATCGATTGGTTGCAGTCTCGATCAAGGCATTGCAATTGTTGCGGGAATCGTAGTTTGGATTACCACTCTGGACCTTAATGGAGTTTAATGAATGGGAATTGAGCAGGAATGCTTCTTCACCGATGGATTTCACACCGCTTGGTATCTCCAGGCTCTGCAATTGACATGCACGGAAGGCTTCGCGGCCAATCGACTCAACCGAGCTGGGGATGATAATATTTTGCAACTGCGATTCCCTAAAAGCGTAGTCACCGATTGACTTCAAGGTGCTGGGGAGGTTTACCGAGGTGACTTGCGCATACTCGCAGAAGCGATCGGGCAACAATGTTACCCGTTCACCGATCGTCACTTGCGTGATGTTGTCGCATGACATAGAGCCAGTGTTGTCGCAATCGATCGCATTCCACGTCAGTTTCTTCAAACCATAACATTCTGCAAAAGCGTCAGGACCGATGCTGTGGACGGCCTCGGGGATTACCAAACTGGTCAAGCCTTCACAGCCATAAAACGCGTTGCTTGAAATCAGCTTGAGCGATGCCGGCAATGAGATGGATGTGATTTGGGAACCATTGAGAAAATCCAGTGGCAGGATCTCCACGCCATCGCCAATGGTGGCACTGGTGATATTGTAGGTTGTCATGCGGCCATTGGTCGCACAATGGATCGCGTTCCAGTAAAGGGTTCTCAGGCCTGTGCTACCATAGAAGGCATAGTTGCCGATGCTCACCACGCTGGACGGGATCTTCAGTTCGGTCAATCCTGAGCAATCATAGAAAGCCGAATCTCCAATGGCAGTGACTGTCTCGGGGATTGTAACCTGGCTTATTGCAGAGCCTGAGACAAAGGCAACCGGTAACGCCTCAACCTGATTGCCAATGGTGACACGCGAGAGGCTCACGGTAGAGAGGTTGCCATTGGTATGGCAATTCTTGGCATTCCACACCAGGTTGGCAATACCGTCACACCCGGCAAAGGCGCCGTTACCGATGTGGGCCACACTGGCAGGTACAGTCAACGATGAGAGGCCTTTGCAATCGGTAAAGGCAGCGCTGCCGATGTATTGCAGACCATCAGGCAAGTTCAATGAGGTCAACCCCGTGTTACGGAATGCCTGTGGCGCGATTTTAGTGACACTCGACGGGATTGTGACGCTGGTGAGGCCACTGCAGTCCTTAAAGGCATTGTATCCCACCTCGGTAACTTGATAGGTCTTGCCGTTGATAGAAACCGATGAGGGAATAGTGACACTACCACTGTAACTGTTGTAATTGTTATCCTTGAAAGTCACACTCACCGCATTGGAATCTATTATGCGATAATAAATACCGTTAGAGACTCCGTCATACACATTATTATAATCTTCTTTTCCAATCCTGTTGACAAACGAACTCCACCAGTTGGTTTCTCCATAGACATTCTTGACTATGTTAGGGACATAGAAGGATGCCAGGTTGTAGGTGTCGTTGCTGAAACAGCCGCTATTGGCCATGACGGGAGGATTCATGGCACGGCTTGTCACACTTGTCAACCCGTTGCAATTCATGAAAGCGTCGCTGCCAATGCTCGTTGTGGTGCACGGAATTTCCAGTGATGTCAATCCTGCATTATTGAACGCTTTCTCGTCAATGGTGATTACCGAATTAGGAATATACAGCGACTTGAGCGATGAGCAATCCTCAAAGGAGCGCAATCCAATCGTCGTCAACGAGCCCGGGAGGACAACGCTCGACAGACTTGTGCAGCTAGCAAAGGTGCTATTCAACGAGATCACAGAATAGGGGATCTCGATGCTCGACAGGCTTGTGCAGCCAAAGAAAGTACCGTTCAACTGCTGAACCGATGATGAGAGCTTGACACTGCGCAACCCGGTGCAACCATAGAAAAGGTTATCCCCCAGGGTGCGTACCGAATTGGCCATTGTCACCTGGGTCAATCCAGTACAGTTCTGGAATGCTGCGCGACCAATGGTTTCGACTCCGTTCGGGATATCAATCTTTGACAAACGTGAACACCCGTAAAATGCCTCATAACCGATGCTCTTGATCGTGTTAGGCATTGTGACCGAAGTCAGTCCCGTGCTGCCGCTGAAGGCATTATCGTCAATTGAACTGACAACAAAGGTAAGGGTCACCTCTTCATAATTGGCGTAGACCGTGTGAGTGACGGTACGGGGAATTGTGATATCGCCGCTGTAGGGGGTATCATAATTGCGAGTGACGGCAACGGTATTGTCGCTTGTCGTAACATACCAGATGCCATTCTCAACAAAGTCACCGTACACATCGGCCGAAGCGATGGGCACGGTTACAGCAAGCAGCAATAGCAATAGTGCAGATCTTAGGGTTAATAATAAGTTTCTCATAAGCACAAAGACTCAATGCGCCATTTCCCGTCCCCCACTGATGCGGCAGTTGTTGTTAAAAGGTTTATCTATCAAGTATTAAAAAAAAGAAAAGCGTGAGGACGATGTTCTGTCTATTAAAAAGTAGAGCAAGAAACGCCTTTCCTTTTCTCTCCAGGAATGTCATTGTGCATGATGACCATGGTTGCCATCATCCACGGCACAAAAATACTATAAAATTTCATAACGGCCAAGCAGATGTCACCAAAAAACTAAAGAAAAAAATTAACGCAAGCAATACAAAAACGCAATACACACGCCCGTTTCAATCGCGGACAATGAAGAAGGTATGATGATTGATGGCGGGTTCAGTGCAATCGTTTGCACGGAATTTTTCATATTTTTGGGGGATGGTCTATTTTGCTATTTATTGATAAAATGTGTAATTTTGAGGAAATTTTATACTAACCTTTTAACAAATTTATTCAACATGAGTTACCGACCGACCAATTTCAAGTTTATCATGGCGCTATTGCTGGCAATGACGACCATTCAGCAGGCATGGGCCGCATTTGTGGGAGGGCGCGACGACTTCCGCGACGAGAGCATCTACTTTGTGATGACGACCCGATTCTATGACGGCGACCCGAGCAACAACGCCCAGTGCTGGGACGGCGCTGCGGCCAACAGTGGCGACCCGTGCTGGCGCGGCGACTTCAAGGGGCTGATCGAGAAACTCGACTACATCAAGGCCCTGGGGTTCACCGCCGTGTGGGTGACGCCTGTCGTGGAAAATGCCTCGGGCCTGGACTATCATGGCTACCATGCGAGCAACTTCTCGCGTGTGGACCACCGCTATGAGAGCGGCGACACGACGTTCCAGACGCTCATCGATGAGGCGCATGCCCGCGGGATGAAGATCATCCTGGACATCGTGCTGAACCATACGGGCAACTTTGGCGAGGAGAACCTGTGCAAGCTGTTCACCCGCGACCGCAATGCCAACCAGTTCAAGATCAACGAGTGCATGCTGCCCTACACCACCGACTCGGTGGGCGGCAAGCTGCCCACCAACTATGTCAACCTGCCCGCCGGACAGCAGTATGACGCGCGGTTGAAGATGATGAAGAATACCGACAACCAGAACCACGACAACCACAACTACTGGCACCACTTCGGGCAGTTCAACTGGGACGACAACACCCGCTGGTGGGCCCAGATTGCAGGCGATTGTGTGGACCTGAACACCGAGAACCCCGCCGTGGCCGAGTACCTGATTGATTGCTATGGCGCATTCATCAAGATGGGCGTAGACGGTTTCCGCATCGACACGGGGGGGCACATCTCCCGCCTGACGTTCAACAAGGTCTATGTCCCCGCCTTCCAGGCGCTGGGTGAGCAATACAAGAGCAAGCGGTTGAACGGTTGCCCGTTCTTCATGTACACCGAGGTGTGCGCCCGCTACCAGGGCAGTGTCACCTATCGCAACCAGCCCGCGTTGTCGCCCTATTTCTACACCTGGGCCGAGAGCAAGAACTACAGCTGGAACAATGATGCGACCTACTGGGACAGCAAGGCCATCTATGAGAGCACCGACCTGAGCACGCTGGACAACATCAGCTCGTGCCAGGCGATGTATGCCGACAACAACAAGGAGACCAGCAGTGCGATGCCCACCTCGAGCAATGCCGTGCTCAACGGCAACGCCTATCACACGCCCGACGTGAGCCGTGCCTCGGGACTGAGTGTGATCGACTTCCCGGTGCACTACTCGTTCCACAACATCGCGAGCGTGTGGAACCTGGCCCTCAACGGCGACAAGTACTATAACGACGCGACCTATAATGTGGTGTATGTCGACAGCCACGACTACAGCCCCGGTCCCAACGACAACATCCGCTTCAACGAGGGCACGGCACAGTGGGCCGAGAACCTGTCGCTGATGTTCACCTTCCGCGGCATCCCGTGCCTGTACTATGGCAGCGAGGTGGAATTCAAGGCCGGCAAGACCATCGACCCGGGCGGCAACGGCTCGCTCAGGGACAGTGGCCGTGCCTACTATGGCGGCTACATCAAGGGTGACGTCAACGTGAGCGACTTTGGCGTGGGTAGCGGTGCCAATGGCAACATGGCAGCGACACTCAGCAAGCCGCTGGTAAAGCACCTGCAGCGGCTCAACCGCATCCGCCAGGCCGTTCCCGCCCTGCGCAAGGGCCAGTACAGCACCACGGGCTGCTCGTCGAGCGGCGGGTATGCCTTCAAGCGCCGTTACACCGACGGCACGACCGACAGCTATGCGCTGGTCACCATCAACGGCCCCGCCACCTTCACGGGCGTGCTCAACGGCACCTACACCGACTGCGTGACCGGTGACGTCAAGACCGTGACAGGCGGAACGCTCACCACCACCGCATGCAGCGGTCAGGGCAACATGCGCGTGTATGTGCTCTCGACCTCGCTCACCCCGGCACCGGGCAAGATTGGCGAGGACGGCCCCTACCTGTACACTACCAGTGCCAATGCCGGCAGTGTGCTCAGCTATGACGGCACCCAGGAGGAACTGTCGAGCAACAATGGCGAGGGCAACGGCAGCACTCCCCCACCCTCGACACTGACCCCCTATGAGCCCAGCTGTGAGGAGGACGACATGAGCGTGTTCCTCGAGACCGACATGAGCGTGAGCAATGTCACCACATGGGTGTGGAACAGCAGCGCCAACTACACCGGCGGCACCTGGCCGGGACAGGCCATGACCCTGATGGGCAGCACTGCCGACGGCAGCCGCAAGATCTGGAAGTGGACCTACGGCGGCACGTTGACCACCCAGCCCACAGGCATCATCTTTGTCACCGACGGCCAGCAGACCAGCGACCTCACCTATTACAACCACGGTTACTACATCGACAGCAACTACCACCACACGGTGACCAACTACACCTCACCCGCCCCCACCCTGACGATCGACAAGGCAGCGGGACAATATGAGGGCAGCGTCACTGTCACTATCACAGCAAGCAGTAGCGACGCCGTCATCGTCTATACCACCGACGGCACCACCCCCACTGCCACGAGCCAGCATGCCACAGGACAGATGCGCCTCACCTTCACCGACAACACGGTGCTCACCGCCGGAGTCCTCCACGAGGGCAAGGTGCGCAATGTGGTGCAGCGCGAGTACATCTTCCACGGCTTTGTGCCTTACACTGCCACCGTCTATATCAAGGACCCGACCGCATCGCCCAACAACTGGGGCAGTGTGTACGTGTATGCCTGGGACTCGACAGGAGCCATCAGCGACAGCTGGCCTGGCGTGAGGATCACCGACACCAAGACCGTGATGGGGCAGCGCTTCTACTACCGCACCTTCAACGTCGACAGCGAGGACTACACCTTCAATGTGGTCCTGAGCCAGGGTGACAACGCCCACCAGAGTGTCGATGTGACAGGCATCAACAAGGACATCTATCTCGAGGTCACCTCCACGACCAACAAGTACACCGTGGCCGACATCACGAGCCAGTACAACTGGATTGTGGGCGACGTGAACCGTGACGGCGAGGTCAATGTGGCCGATGTGACAGCACTCATCGCTATCATCCTGAGCAGCAGTTATGATGACTCCAACCTGTCGATTGCCGACGTGAACAATGACCATGAGGTGAACGTGGCCGACGTCACCAAGCTCATTGCCATCATTCTGGGAGCTTGATACCTTGAGCCGCAAGTGTGTGGCCGCCAGAACCATTGAGGGCACCCGACGGGTGTGCGCCAGCAATGGTCCTGGCGGTTCTCTTGCCTGCCCTGCCCCACCAAAAACCGCACCGGTCATGCAGGAGGACAGCACAAAATTTGGCTGAGACAAAAAAAAGGTGTAATTTCGCACCGTTTTTATAATTAAGAATCACAAAGACCAATGAAGAAGATCATAATCATGATGATGGTTGCCGTGACCGCACTGACGGCATGCAACCGAGCAGGCAAGTTCCACGTTGACGGCACCATCGAGGGTGCCAGCGACACCACATCGCTCGTGCTTGAGCAGTCAAGCAATGGCCAGTGGTTCCTGGTCGATAGCGTGAAGGTGGGCAAGGACGGCAAGTTCAGCGTGAGCAGCGCCGCTCCCGAGGTGCCCAGCATCTACCAGCTGCGCATCGGCAATCAAGCCATCTGTTTCCCCATCGACAGTCTGGATCACCTCACCATCAAGGCGAGCCTCCCCAACCTGACCGACGGCTATGCCATCACTGGCAGCGAGCATGCCGAGCAGGTCATGAAGATCGATCAAGAGGCCATGCGCTATGCCGGCGGCAAAGCCACCGTTGCCAGCCTGCAGGCCTGGAAGAGTGAACTCTCGCGCCAGATTGTCGCCGACCCCGGTGGCATCGTGGCCTATTACACCATCAACAAGTATATCGACGGCAAGCCACTGTTTGACCCCATGAACGACAACGACTTGCGCATCATCGGTGCCGTGGCCAATGCGTTCAACTCTTTCCGTCCCAACGATCCCCGCACCGAGTATCTGGTGAACCTGCTGCTTGACGGGCAGCGCCGTCGTCGCTCCATGGCGGCACCAACCGACACCGTGTTTGCCGACGTGGCATCGATCATCGACATCAAGCTGCAAGACTACAATGGCAAAGAATACAGCCTGTCAAAAGTTGCCAGCGAGAACCGCGTGGTGTTACTGGACTTCACTGCCTATACTACCGAGATCTCGCCGCAGCTCAACAAGTTGCTCAATGACATTTACCAGAGCTATCACAGCCGTGGCTTGGCCATCTATCAGGTGAGCGTTGACCAGGATAACGTGGCTTGGCGCCAAGCAGCGCAAAACCTGCCCTGGATCACCGTGTTTGACCCGATGAGCATCAATTCACAGACTGTAGGAACCTACAACGTGACAGGCATTCCCACCACGTTCATCATTCGCAATGGCGAGATTGTTGAGCGCATCGAGGACGCCTCACGCCTCAAAGCCGCTGTAGCAAAATACTTTTAAGGAATTAGGAATCGGGAATTGGCATCCGCTTTCAGCCGACGACTGACAACTGAAGACTAAAAACTAATCCCCTTCCAGAAATCAAGATAACGCTGCGCCACAACAGGTGCAGCGTTGTGTTTCTCGACAAATGCCCGGCTGGCTCTGGCCATCTGGGGCAGCTGGTCTCGATGTTCGACAAGCCACGAGAGCTTGTGGTCAATGTCACCCTCAACAAGCGGCGAGACATTGACGATGGGCTGGTTGGCAGTCTCACCAATCAAGTCATAGTACTCAGGTTCGGCTCCCGACACAGCCACCAGCCCCTGTGCCATAGCAATCAGGGCATTGGTGCCAGGGGTGTAGCTATAGAGCTGGTCCAGAATGATGTGTGAGTCACGCATGCGACGCGTGTATTCATCATAGGGGAGATTCTCGACCACCTCGAGCTCAACGATGCCCGGGTAACGCTCGCGCACGCGCTTCATGGCCGCCAGCAAGCGGTCGGTGCCCTTGATGACATGTCTATCTCGCTGGATGCCGATGAACAGGCGCACCTTGTCGGGGGCCTTCTCCAGTGGCCTGAAGGTGAGAGCCTGGGTGTCGATAGGGATGCCGCCATAGGCGACACGATCGCCCAGCAAGGGCTTGTAGGCCACATAGTACTCATACAGGCAAGCCACCGCGCCATCGATGCCGGCAAGGATGTGATCGCTGTGCTCCTGCATGAAGGGCTCGCCCCAATTTTCCTGATGCTGGGCAATGTACTCTCCCGAGCCCACATAGGGGGACGGCTCCTGGCCCAGCATGTAGTCACTGTAGCGATAGGTGTGACCATCGTGGCACGCGTCATAGTAAACCCTGTCGGTCGCCAAGGCCGAGAGCACGACATGACGGTTGTGGGCCTTGAGGTAGTCAAACACCCTTGCGACACGATGCGGCTTGAGGCGCAGGAAAATGGGAGATGCGATCTCGACGATGTCAAAGCCCTGCATCAAGGGCAACGCGCGATGGATATCCATCAGGTAACGCAAGGTGCCCAACTTGCCCGGACGGCGCACGAGATTAATGTCACGGTGGGTATTCATCCACCGCGAGCCATCGGATGCCACGACAACCTCGTGGCCTTGCCGCCGCAGTTCCTGGGCCAGACAATTGTGCAGATTGCTTGCGTCTCCAGCAAATAGTATCTTCATTGTGGGGACAAAATTAGGGCAAGTCGCACGAAATACCAAATTTATTTGAGGTTTTCACAGGATATAGCCCAAATTGTCTAAAAGTGGATTTTTTTTTGCTGATTCCCAAAAATAGCAGTACCTTTAGCCCGTTTTATCACGACATGGAAGTCTCAATCATCATACCCGTCTATAACCGCGCCAGTGTGGTCATCTCCACACTGCAAAGCGTGCTGGCCCAGACCCACCGCCCCCTGCAGGTGGTGCTCGTGGACAACGATAGCACCGACGGCACGATGCAGATGCTCCAAATCTTCAAGCAGGAGCGTGAGAGCGATGACTTCAAGGTGGTCATCACCCGTGAGAGCCATCGCACCGCTGGCGCCGCCCGCAACCGTGGGTTTGAACAAGCGACAGGCGAGTGGGTGCTCTTCTTTGACAGCGACGACCTGATGGACAGCGGACTGGTAGCATCCTATGTGAACGTGATTGAGAAATACCGCAACAGGGGCAAGGAGCCCGACATCATCAGCACGCGCTCAACGCTCGTCTTTCCCGACGGCAGACAGCGTGGGGCTCCATTCCACAAGCACGACCTGTTTGCCAACCACATCCTGCACGGGCAACTGGCCACGCAGCGCTATGCCGTGCGCAAGGATTTCTTTGCCAGCACCGACATGTGGAACATCAACCTCCCTGGCTGGAACGATTGGGAACTGGGAATGAGGCTGTTGCTTGACAACCCTCGTGTCGCCTTCACGGCAGGACGGCCTCGCGTGATCATCAACCACAACGGAGCCGACTCCATCACGGGCACCGAGTTCCACAGCCGCCACGGGCAGTGGGAGCACGTCATTGACATCATCATCAACGAGGTGCGTTGCTCCAGGCTCAAGACCCGCCACAAGGTGCGCTTTGAACGGTTGCTGGAATATCGCCGTCTGGTGCTTGCGGCCCATTATGAGCGCGAGGGGTTCCCCGAACTGGCCAAGCCCTTGTGCCAGGAAGCCTACCAAACGCTGCAAGGCACCTACTGCAACAATCGCCGCTGGCGATGGCTCGTTGCCCCGATGACCCGCCGCTTGTTTTCACGCATTGTAGCCGGCAAGCGCGGCTCGGCCCGCATTGCCCGTCTGCTCTACTAACTCAACTTTGCAACCCGGTTGCACGGGATTTGTGTGTACCTTTGCCCGCAAGAAAACAAGAAATGCTTTTTAATCATGGCAAGAGACAACAGCATTGACAGCCTGAAAGGGTTCCTGATCATCCTGGTCATCGTTGGCCACGTCATCACATCGCTTGACAACGTCAACGTGATCAACCATGCCGTGATGGGGCTCATCTACATCTTCCACATGCCACTGTTTATCTTGATTTCGGGATATGTGACAAAGCGCCCTGACCAGCAATCGGCCAGCGCCATGTGGAAAGGGATCCTCAACATCCTCATCCCGTTGCTCATCTTTCAAGTGCTGACGGCCTTGAGGCTCTATCTCTACCACAACGAGGATTTCATCTCGAGTTTGGTGACGTTCCCCTATGGCATATTATGGTACTTGATGTGCCTGATATACTGGCGCATAGCTCTTTACTACACCCCTAAGGCGATCCTCGACAGGCCCATTGTGCACCTGTCACTGGCCTTGGCATTGTCGTTGACGGTGGGGCTCACCGGCATCGGCAGCTCATGGGCTATTCACCGTGCGCTCAACTTCTATTTCTTCTTCCTGCTGGGCTTTTACTACCGCCAGGGAGCGTTGGACGGCCAGTGGTGGAACTGCAACATCCTGCACCTGGCCGTTGCGGTGATCATCCTGCCGCTGCTGCTGTGGCTCTATCCCCGCTGCGGCAGAATGATGAACGGTGCCGAGAACTATGCCCTGGCCGACCTGCCGCAGAAGGCCCTCATCCTGAGCTGCTCGATTGCCATGTCGCTGCTGGTGTTCAACCTCAGGCGCGACATCGGTTGCCTGCGCCACATCGGCAAGGAGAGCCTGTTCTATTATCTGTACCACATTCACATCATCACACTGTTGATCGTCCCGCTTGTCAATAGGCTTGACCTGATGCTCACCTTCCCCTTCATCGTGGTCTATAGCGCTGTGGTGCTGGGCATCGTGTTGCTGATGAACAAGATTTCCTTCTTCAAGTGGCTGATTAGACCCACCTTTAACTTCAGCCGCAAGCAGCAACAGCAGTAGTCCCTTAGCAACAGGCACATCCGTCCAGGGAGAGGAGGCCGTCTTGCTTTCTACACATCTTTATTAGAATATAATTGATAGAGCACACAGCTCCACATCATAGCTCGACTCGAGCCAACCACCTTTTTTTAAAAAACTACCTAACCAATGATACACAATCACGAACACGACACTAATGGCCATTGCCATGAGGATAAGCATCACCAGCATTGCTCCAGTCATGGATGCAGCTGCTGCAGCGATCATCATGAGCACGACGAGGAAGAGGAAATGAGCTGGTGGAAACCCATCTTGTCATTAATCCTGCTGGCAGCAGGAATCATCATGAGCGCAGCCCATGTGCAATGGTTCCAGAACCAGTGGATAAGGCTGGCATGGTATGTCGCAGCATGGCTGCCCACCGGCTTGAGCGTGCTGCATCAAGCCATCGAGGCCGCACGAGACAAGGAGCTGTTCAGCGAATTCTTGCTGATGTCGGTGGCAAGCATCGGAGCCTTTGCCATCGGTGAATACCCCGAGGCTGTCGCCGTGATGACGCTGTACTGCATCGGCGAGGCGCTGCAAGACCGCGCCGTGAGCCGTGCCCGTGGCAACATCAAGTCACTTATCGCCTTCCGCCCCGACCATGCCATCGTCGTGCAGGGCGATGAGCGCAAGAGCGTCGACCCGGCCCAAGTGCACGTTGGCGACATTGTTGAGGTCAAGCCAGGCGAACGCGTTCCCATCGACGGCACTCTCATGGAGCAGGCCGCCGCGTTTGACACCGCCGCCATCACGGGCGAGAGCATGCCCCGCACCATCGAGAGTGGTGACCCTGTGCTTGCCGGCATGATTGCCAGTGAGCGTGTCGTGCGGCTCAAGGTGCTGCGTCCTGCCAGCGAGAGTGCTGTGGCCCGCATCATGCGCATGGTCGAGGATGCCACCGAGCAGAAGGCTCCAGCCGAGTTGTTCATTCGCCGCTTTGCCAAGCTCTACACGCCCATCGTGGTCGCTCTTGCCGCACTTGTGATCACCGTCCCGTGGCTCTACTCGACAGTCGTGCCTGGCTTTGACTACAGCTTTGGCGATTGGCTGCATCGCGCCCTCGTCTTTCTGGTCATCTCCTGCCCCTGTGCGCTGGTCATCAGCATCCCGCTCAGCTACTTTGCCGGCATCGGGGCTGCCTCACGCCGTGGCATCCTGTTCAAGGGCAGCAACTACATGGACTCTATCGCCCAGGTCGGCACTGTCGTGTTTGACAAGACCGGCACGTTGACCACAGGCCGCTTTGCAGTGAGTGAGGTGAATGGCCTTGACGACCGTCAAGTGGCCATTGTGTCGGCCATCGAGCAAGACAGTACCCACCCCATCGCACGGGCCATCATGGACTACCGCCAACCCGCATCAACAGCGGTGAGCGATTTAAAGAGCATTGCCGGTTATGGGCTCAGTGCCCAGGTCGAGGGCGGCAGGTGGCTTGTGGGCACACTGCGGCTGCTGGAGCACGAGGGTGTGAGCTACCCCGCCACACTGCATGAATTGACGAGCACCATCGTGGCCGTTGCCGTCGACACACGATTTGCCGGCTACATTCTCCTCAATGACCAGCCCAAGGACGATGCCCACCATGCCATCGACAAGCTACACCAGCAGGGCATCGGCACTGTCATGCTCACCGGCGACAAGCAGGGGCTGGCCCATCAGGTAGCCCACCAGTTAGGCATTCAGCAGGCTCACGGCGACCTGCTACCCCAAGACAAGGTGGAACACATCAAGAGATTGAAGGCCGCAACCGGTGATGGCGGCAGGCTCGTGGCATTTGTGGGCGACGGCATCAACGACGCTCCTGTGCTCGCCTTGAGCGACGTGGGCATCGCCATGGGCGGCATGGGCAGTGACATGGCCATCGAGACTGCCGATGTCGTCATCCAGACCGACCAGCCGTCAAGAGTTGCCGACGCGGTGGACATGGGCAAGCGCACGCGCCGCATTGTGGGACAGAACATCGCCTTTGCCATCGGTGTCAAGGTGCTCGTGATGGTTCTGGGACTGTTGGGCTTGGCCAACATGTGGGAGGCCGTTTTTGCCGACGTGGGCGTTGCCCTGCTGTGTGTGCTCAACTCGTTGCGCCTGATGCACATTCCTGCCAGCGAGCCGGCCACGGCACCAAGGTCATTTCACAATATTTAATCTTTATAACTCACATTTTGCTTGTAGCTGTGTGGGAAAATGAGTACTTTTGCAGTCACAAATTCACATTGTAATTCTAACAAGATTAAAAAACATAAAATCATGGCTTTAACAAATGACAAATTGGTTATTGTCGGCGCTGCCGGCATGATTGGCTCCAACATGGTACAGACGGCCCTCATGATGGGCTTGACAAGTGACATCTGCTTGTATGATGTTTTCTCGCCCGAGGGTGTGGCCGAGGAAATGCGCCAGAGCGGTTTTGGTGACGTGAAGATCACGGCCACCACCGATGCCAAGGAGGCCTTTACCAATGCCAAGTACATCATCTCGAGCGGTGGTGCCCCTCGCAAGGATGGCATGACGCGCGAGGACTTGCTCAAGGGCAACTGCGAGATCGCCGAAGGCCTGGGCAAAAACATCAAGCAATATTGCCCCGACGTGAAGCACGTCATCATCATCTTCAACCCGGCCGACTTGACGGGTCTGGTAACCCTGCTCTACAGCGGCTTGAAGCCCAACCAGGTGACCACCCTGGCCGGCCTTGACACCACCCGCCTGATGAGTGCCCTGGCCAAGAAGTTTGGTGTGATGCAGAGCGAGATCACCGGTTGCGCTACCTATGGTGGCCACGGCGAGCAGATGGCTGTTTTCGGCAGCCACGTTGAGATCGCTGGCCGCAAGCTCACCGACATCATCGGCACCGAGGAGTTCCCTGCCGAGGAATGGGAGCAGATGAAGACCGATGTCACCAAGGGTGGTGCCCAGATCATCAAGCTGCGTGGTCGCAGCTCGTTCCAGAGCCCAGCCTACCTGTCGGTAGAAATGATCCGCTCGGTCATGGGCGGCGAGAAGTTCCGCTTCCCCGTTGGCACCTATGTCAACAACGAGAAATACAACCACATCATGATGGCAATGGACACCGTGCTCGACGAGAATGGTGCCAGCTACAAGGTGCCCCAGGGTACCCCCGAGGAGAACGCCAAGCTCGATGCCAGCTATGAGCACCTGTGCAAGATGCGCGATGAGCTCGTCGACCTGGGCATCGTGCCTCCCATCAGCGAGTGGAACAAGATCAACCCCAACCTGTAATCCACACAGCAGGGTAAACACATTGTTCAGGCCTGGAACATCAATCCCGATGTTCTGGGCCTCATTTTTTTCGCGCAAACTAATCTAAATTAGTCAAATACACTGGTGTCAGGGGAAAGTTTAGCAGGTCGAAGGCCTGCACATGGCCAGCGGCCTTGGCAAGGTCTTTTACCTCACTACAGTCCCCAGTCTTTTTCAGCTGAACCATAATTTGAATCATTCAGATGAGTTTGGCTGCGCCTCAGCATAATCGAGTCAGCTCGTTTGCATTCGACTTCCACACAAATTTTCACTGCAATATTTTTTCTTAAAAGTTTGTGAAATAGGAAAGTTTAGACTAATTTTGCAGCGCTTTTAAGCAGATACCCACATTTCGGGCAGTTAGCGCAGTTGGTTCAGAGCATCTGCCTTACAAGCAGAGGGTCGGGGGTTCGAATCCCTCACTGCCCACGAGAAAAGAGTTTTTTTTAGACTAAACATGATTTTATGAAACGGCCGCGAGGCCATAAAATTAGTTATAGAAAGTAACAGTATTTACAACCAAACAATTTAACAACATGATGGACGAGAATTTGAAAAAACCTAAGAGGCCAAGAATCGGTGAAACCAGCGGCAATCTTGATGACAACATGGAGGGTGGACGCTACGAGAAAGTAGAATATAACGCCCACGACAAAAATCAATCAGAAGACACTAAAGTCCCCGAGGGCTATCAGCACCATGAGGGTTATCAGCCTCGTCAGCAGGGTGACTATTCCCGTCAGGGCGGTTACCAGCAGCGACAGGGCGGCTACCAGCAGCGTCAAGGCGGCTACCAGCAGCGTCAGGGCGGCTACCAGCAGCGTCAAGGTGGCTACCAGCAGCGTCAGGGCGGCTACCAGCAGCGCCAGGGCGGCTACCAGCAGCGTTACAACCAGCGCTATCAACAGCCCCAGGCTGCCGGCGATCAAGAGAACAATGCCGAGGGTGCCATGAATACCGAGCAGCAGGGTGGCTATCAGCCCCGCCAGGGTGGCTATCAGCCCCGTCAGGGCGGCTACCAGCAGCGTCAGGGCGGCTACCAGCAGCGTCAAGGCGGCTACCAGCAGCGTCAAGGCGGTTACCAGCAGCGCCAGGGTGGCTACCAGCAGCGTCAGGGCGGTTACCAGCAGCGTCAGGGCGGCTACCAGCAGCGTCAAGGCGGCTACCAGCAGCGTCAGCAGGGCGGTGGTTACCAGCAGCGACAGCAGGGCGGCTATCAGCAGCGTCCCAAGCGTCAAGGCCCCAAGCCCCAGATGCGGTTCACACCCAAGCCCCAGCGCATC
>Ga0247611_10002554_pt1 | contig 29029 bp, 25 predicted proteins | sample 177DNAGHGhighgp2_FD_192422 | JGI IMG/M metagenome (GOLD analysis project Ga0247611, IMG submission 192422) | Sheep rumen microbial communities from Palmerston North, Manawatu-Wanganui, New Zealand - 1770 DNA GHGhigh gp2 | ecosystem: Host-associated > Mammals > Digestive system > Stomach > Rumen... | reverse complement strand
CTCCAAATAGAATAAGCTAATTCTTTTAAATCAGTCTCATTGTATCCAGTATAGTATGGCTCTCACCAACTATCAACTAATCTGTATCGTTTCATTCCCATATATCATTACAATCTAAAGTATATCATATTATTTTACTTGAGAAAAATAATCTCAAATAAGGTGAGTATTCTTTTTAAGCCACCAAGAAAACCAAGAGTCTCTATCAATCTCTGTAAATCATTTGTATAATTCATACATATCATTTTCTTCTAGTTCCTCAGTAAATCTCTCGAATAAACTATCTTCTATAGTCCAATAGTTTGCTACCACTCATTGATACTTTAGCTCTGGGTCTGATTGAGTTCAATGCCAAATCATTTCAACTCATTCAATACCCCTCCACCAATCTTTAGTTGTTTCATTCATCTTGTATTATCACACATATAAATATTTTTTATCTCTTACAGTAACTTCTTTTAACAATCTTTGTACGTCTTCTATATTAATCCATATATAAGCATATTTTGGTGAATAAACACGGTCATATGTAATACCATCTAGCATATTAAGTATATTGTCATTCTCTAAGAATTGTTTAGCTAACTTACACCATTGAATTCTAGAGTGTCACTCTTCTCAATGATGTACCTTTAAGTATCATTCAATATCTTTTATATAATCTCTAGCTAGCAATTCTACATATATATCTAAAAGGCTTCAATAGAGTTCTCTATTTCAATTTTCTTCTCAAAAGTATTTTACTATACTTTCTGGTGATACCCTATAGTTTTTCACTACAAATCTTCTATGTACAGCATCTCAATACACTCTTACACTAAGCCAATCACATATCTCTCTAAAGAAATAGCAACAAACTTTTTCCTCCCAGGTTAATTCAATTGTATCCATTGTTATGTTATCAAACATATAAATACTTTCTTTTTCAATTTCTTAAATCATCTTCTGCTTTTTGTGTCCAAGGGTCATTGAATAATTCTCCCCAAGGGAATCTATTATAAAGATATCTATAAACTGCAGGAGTGAAAGCATTGTTATAATCTAGCATAGCGTGTAATCTTCATCTACCATTTCAATCTTCTCAAGACCATCTATCTTTTTCTTCTGGTAGAATCTCATAAAAATCATCACTCATAGCTTTTTCTGGATTAGTACCATTCCAAGCCATTAAACATTTCGTTCAATCTCTTGTCATTCGGAATGTCTTACCTGAGTTCACAATAGCGACTCACCACCATTCCCACTCTCACTTGTAGTACTTATACTTGTTTAGTATTCTAGGTCGCATTTCATTACCATAAGATATAAAAAACTAATCTCAATCTGTATAATATTTATCAATGAGTTTCTTTAATCAATCAACTCACCACTCAGTATATAGTTCAACACAATCTCAAGTAGCTGCTCAAACATATATACTTCAATATTCAACCTCAACTTCCTTGTCTGGTTCTCTGGTCTTTAACTTAGACTTAGGTCAAAGCCAAGCATAAAGATATAAGTCTGTCTTTAACTCGTCATTATATCAAAGAAACAAAGAAACAAACTCAAAGTTTTTTATTGAATAAAAAATGTCCTCAACAGTGAAGACTCCTTTCTCTATGTACTCACAATAGTATTTCTTACCCATTGCTTTTTGCTAAGATATAAATTATTCTTCTCCTAACTCAGCAAGTTCTTCTGCATAAACCTCTGCATCACCTTCCAATAATCCATAGATACAACCAATTCAAGTTTCAATACCTGCCTTTTGGTCTGGATTATCCTTATCAATAATACTCTCAATGTAAGCTGGGCTAAATGTTGTCATAAGAACTGCCTCTAATTCCTTATCAGTGAGTTCTCTATTCTCTCATTTAAAAACAACCTCAACTGCTTGAAGGAATAGCTCAAGAACTAATCATTTTTTATAATGAAGCTCTGTTGTCTTACTAAGATAATGTGTCTTTAGCTTTTCAAAGAACTCCATTTTTTCTGGGAATGATAACCCTCTCAAATCTTTTTCCATATTTTATATAAGAATAAATAAAACTAATCCACATATTTATACTTAATATGAGAAGTCATAGCTCTAAACTTACAATTGATATCTAAATAATAATTCCATAACCCTACAATATAATCTGTCAACTCTCTATAGTTCTCAAAGTGTGGTACATAATCATCGTCCCATTCTTTTACAACTACTGTAAAGTTTCATTCTGGTGTCTGGACAATTCAGAACAAATATATCATTGTACTATCTCCAAAGTCTCATCAGTTAGACCTTGCTACATATACCTTAGGAAATATATTATAATGATTGTTGATTACACCATCTAACAAACTATGGAAATCTTCTATATCTCAATCCTCTAAATCATATCAATAGTTTTCAACATATGATAGTATTTCAGAATACTCATTCTTAGTTACCTCATCTAGTACATTTCATAAGTTTATCTTTTTCTTCCTCCTCATATCTATTTATCTTAATCATATAAATACTGTATACAATCGTCAAGAGGTTCTCGCTTATGAGTAAAAGGATTTAACCCCTCATAAACTCACCTAGCATTAGCAAAGATATTGACTCACATAGGTAGTCCTAATCTATACTTAACTGAGTCAACTGTAGGGAAGTTGTCTTTAGTATAGTAAAAAGTTCTCTCCATATTTTCTTTAGCCTTTTCACTAAATATCTTTTCTTGTTTCCACTTATTCTTTTTCTTTTTCTTCTTCTTACCATACTCCCATTCAGTATCTAGATAGTCATAGTTATATCACGCAGAGGGGAATGCTGACTTAACAATATGGTCGTCAAGTTGTTCTATTAAGATATCACTCCACTCTTTCCAAGCTACGACATCATCATCAATAACTGCTGGCTCATTACCTATAATCTCTTCAGCCTCAGTCATAGCCTCTTGATACACATCAGAATAAATCTGTTGTAGTTTTTTGTTTGGTAGTTTAGTTTGAACATAATTCCTATAATTTTCCTCGAGTTCTCTAGATATATCTATTCATAAATAGCTTAGAAGTTTACTATAATCTGGCATAACATTAGCCTCATTCAACTCTTCCTGCTTTTCTAGAATCTTCTCATCAAAGATACTCTTAGCCAATTCTTTAATGTTAGCCTCTCTTTCATTGTCATAGTTAAGATAGTTACTCATTTCTGAATAATAATCTCCCTCTTCTATTTCAACATCTGCATCAATCTCAATATTGTATGGCTTATAAAAGTTAACACAACTCTTATAAGATATTTCACCATCTTCTGGTTTACCACTATAAGCTGTCACCACAGCCCAACATAGTGTTCTTCAATCATTATAACCTAGTCTAGCATTGTCATCAGTTCAAGACCAAAAGCAACTCATATGGTGATGTGAGTGAAGGATACAATTCCATTGTCATAATGGCTGTCAATCTTCCATTAAGAAATCTACAGCCCAATCCATTCACTTATCTGTAGCCTCACAATCAGCAGCTGAGACTTTTTGTTCTGGGTGTATCATATCAACTAACTTAAATACTCCATCACCAACTGGCTCAATCCTACATAAGGCAAGCCACTCTTTATCTGGTGAATAGATATGTAAGTTCCTAATATGATTATGACACCACTTAGAGATTATGAGTTTAGGTTTTTGACTAACTTGAATGTTATTCAATTTCAACTTCTCATTCATCTCCTTATAGTCCTGTTCTATGATTTCACTAGAGTCAATAGGTCTCTCCTTTTTAACTCCTTTCTTCATTTCCTAAGAACTAAATACATAAAGTTTATAATTCACCAAGTCTAATTGATATGAATACTTAAGTATAGCTCCATTAAGATAATCACACACTAGACTTCAAACTAATCAAGCCATTGCTAAAGCATTAAAGGCGACAGCTTTTTCTGTACACCTAGTACCCTCATCAATAGCATCAGCGTCTTCTCTCCATTCTTTTTCCATTCGGACATCTCTTTGAAATCAATAGAGAGTATTTATGATACTCAACTTTTTTACCATACGAGTATCCAAAATAAACTGGTCGTCTTTACAAGTTTCAACAACCTCTTTCCTAACCTTCAAACTATCAAGGGCTAAGATAAGGATATCACAATCCTCAAAATACTCAGGCTTGTACTTATCATTTACTATTTCAATGTCCTCATTACACATTGCTTTTATATTTTCCTTAAGCATTTCTACTTTAGGTTTTCAAAGCTGTTCCATTGAATAAAATTGGCTGCTAGTATTCACACTATCAACCTCATCGAAATCACAAACCTTTACTTTAATTCACATCTTAGCAAGAGCATAAGCTGAATTGCTCCCAATTCAACCAGCTCCAATAATTCAAACCTTTTTGTTTGAAAAGTTTTCTGGGTTAAATATATCTAACCCTCTGCTAAAATCTCTTTCCATATTATTTTATTAAGATAAATACTTCTCAACCATAGCATTATATTTTTCCTCATCTCTATTTTCAGAGTTAAGATAAGCTGTTGAAAAGATATTTCTCAAAGCATTACTATTTGATACACTCAACAATTCTCTCACAAAATTCTCATCGTCTAGCATTTCTTTAAACCATTCTCTAGAACTTCATAATTGTAAGAAGAAAGTTGGTGATACCCTACAAAGTGTTCTCATTATCTCTATAAAAGGTATAGGTATATTCATAATGTTTTCTTTAGAACACCTTATTTCATTTTCTAAATATCTCGCTAGACAATGACTAGCATCTCTCTCTCCTCAAGCGGCATCAGTACTAGTCCATTGTAAACCGAATTCAATCATTCACATTACTAATCAGAACAAATCTTTTTCTTTAAAACATTTGTCTTTTATCCTTGTAAGTTCTCAACCTAAACAAGGATTAGGGTGTAAGTTATGAGGGTGTTCTCAATCACAACTTATTCTTCTATTTCTAATATCAATATCCATTCTAAAAGGTGGTGCTACCATTTGAGGTATAACTCCACTCGAATCTGTCATCATTCTCCAACCAAAATCAATAGAGAATATTCAATCTCTAAATGATATATGGTCAATACATCATAACTTATTACACTCTTCTTCAATCCTATTAAAGATATCTTTACTTTCTTCAATAGTCTTAGTTCAAATCTGAGAGTACAAGATTAAATCTGCCATAATTTTCTTTTCCATTTCAAGTCTATCATAATCCTCTGTCTTATTGTGATAGAGTTCATATGTCTCAACTTGTTCTGGAGATAATAAACCTGACTTCTTAAAGAACATTGGAGTGCTATCAATACAAACTATTGGCATAACAATTCTACCATATGGTGTCTCAATCATTGAGTCATAAGGTTTAATTGATACTCTTCAATAGATTTCTTTGTCTCACTTCTTAACATAAGCTCTTCTATTTCCTCAATAATTATTGGATATATAACTTCTTATAAGGTTATCAACCCTATATCAATTTCAATCCATAAGCATTACTGTTCCACTCTCATTAGTCCACTTATGTATATCGTGTTCTTTAAAATATTCTTCAACTGTCTTATCTTCTCAAGACATTTGAAGAACACAACCGAACGCCTCAATTGGGTCAGTTATTTCCTTATCAGGGCAGACATAATCAGCGACTTCTTCAGGTTCGAGAGGTTCTCCAACCTCAATCTCTGATTTAACAGCAGTTCTTTTAACTACCTGTTCTGTACTACCTTTTCTTCTCATTAAATAAAATTTTATAAAACAAAAAAAAGAGAGATACTATTCCAAGCATTGCTCTCTTTTCCTAGCCAGCTATATAGCTCGCTAGACTAACCTTGTGTGTGCTTTTTAGTTGAAACAACTAATACGTCTCCGTCATCAACTTCATCATCAGGTCAATATTGAACTCAATCAACTCTGAATTCTGAATCTCTAGGAAGACCTGCTTCTACTAAAGCGTCACCTGCAGTTGAACCTTTTTCAATTTCAACTACTTCTGATTCCTCACCGAATCTTTCGATTGTAACACTAATTGTGTTAGAATTTGCTCTTTTCATACTGAAAAAAAACATAAAGAATAAAAATGTACTCCACAAAGGGAGTGTATTGCTAGAGAGAAAATTACAAAACTCTCTAGCTATATACTCTCTTTATGGTACAAATCTATATGTAGTATTATTGATATACATATTGATTTCCAGTAAAAGTTCTCAATCTAAATCGTCTACATTAACTCAGTCCTCATCAAGTATATCTTTCAATTCCTCATAAGAGGATATGGTATACTCATCAACCACTTCAAGCTGTGCCTCATAATAAATGCTATCTTCAGTATCCCAATATCTTCTTAGCCATTGATATAAATCACACTCTGGCATTCTCCAACCAGGGTCAAAGTTATCACAACCTTCAGAAACAATATCGTCCCTATTATCATCTCTCCATTCATCATAACTATCTTCAGTGTCATTATTATTGACAGCATTTTTCCATTCCTGCAACCAATCAATGTCCTCTTCTACTGCCTCTTCAATTCATTCATAATGATGGTACTGAACCTTAATAAGATTCAATTCCTTTTTCTCCTGTCCAGGAGGTGCTTTCTTTAGCACAAGACACATTCCATTGTTATACCAAATGAAATGATATCCTTCTCATACAATTTCTGGTCTAGTCATTACCAATCATAATCAGATAAAAGTTGTTTCTCTGCTTTAGTCCATACCTCAGTAAACCACTTGTCCTCAAATATTTTTTCATCAAATCCTAAAGCATTCAATACCTCTTCGGCATCTCTACTATAAGGGTACTCATAGTTTGACATTTCATAATACACAGCACCCTTAACAAACTCCTCATCTTGTTCTTTAATCTTGTTCTTTATGTAGTTCTCAAAGTCTTGAGTGAATTGATTTAGCTTTTGATAATTCTCCTCATCTGCATAACAACCACCTCAAATATTGTATACCTTTTGGTGGTTCTGCTTGAGTTTGAAAAGCTCTTCAACTCACTTCTTAGAGAGAGCCACCATAAAGTGAAGGCTATCAACTTTCTTTTGATAGTCCTCTTTTAATTCTTTATAGTTCATTTTAGTTTTCTCTTAAGAACTAAAACTTGTATCAATTCTAAATGTCTTCAAGATATAAATCTCAACATCTCCAATAGTCTTAAAATAATCCCTTACATTTATATAGTTATAATTATCCCAATCTGTACTACCAATTGTCAAAACATATCACTTATCTTCTTCAAAGCGAACCCAAAAAGTTAGATTTCAAACTTTAAGTTTCCACTGTTGAGGTTCAAATCTCAGTACCTCACTAGTTTTTCTTTTCATTATAATTTGTTCTTAACATATAAAGCAATTCCAAAACTTGCCATACTTAAAAGCCGTGCTCCAATTCACCAATACACTAGGACTTCTTTCCAGATACCTAATATAATAAGCACAACAAAACTAAAAAAGAACAGTGAACCCATCACTGCCCAATCTTCTCAGTCAAATCTTTTCATTATTCGTCCTCTTTTAATCAAGCTAAAACCTCTTCAACTGGCAATCCAAAAGCAACTGGATTTTTCACAAGCTCCACTCTTGATTTCTTGTTAGGAACTTTCACAAATTTTCTAGCACCAATAGGAGTCCAAAACTTTCTTTTTTGGTCTTCTCTCATAAGCATAAAATCTCTATGCTTATATAAGAACTCAACAACCTCCGCCTGAGTTCATTCATAGACACACTTGTCTGCATTATTGAAAACACACAAGTTGTCCTCATCGGTAGCTTTCAAAGTTCGCTTGTTGTAAGTAAGCAACTCTTTGAAAAATCACTTGTAGTATTCAACCATTGTAATTTTTTTTGATATAAAATTGTTTGATTTTGTTTGTTTGTTTATATTGTTTTTGTTTGTTTGTTTTTGTTTGTTTGAAATAGTTTTACAATATAAATCACTTTTAAAAAAAAATTGAAAAAAAATTTTTAAAAGTCTAGTTCATACCTAGTGAAATTCTATTGAAAATATATCGTAAAAACATAGTTTTTTTATAAAGTTTGTAGGTGTAAAAAGGGATTAGAAATTTTTATTTTTAAAAACAAAATTGATTTTATAGTTCAGAATTAGCTTTACTATATAAAAAAATTATTTTATTTTTTCCATAAAAATTTAAAAGTCTAGTTCATACCTAGTAAAATTCTATTTTAAAAACAATAAAAATTTATTGAAAATAAAAAAACACCAGTTTAGAACTAGTGTTTTTTAAAATCCTATTTCGCGCTATATAAGAACGCGCCTGCGTATGTATACGCGTGTAGAAAACAAAAAAATTTTTGACAAAAAAAAATCCCTAGAGGGGAATAGGGATTTTTCTTTTTTACAATTAGAATTGTCAATTATGAATTGAGTTTTAGTAAAGTGCTTTACAATAAATAGGGAACATAACTGGGATTATTTCTTTTTTGAATTTAGAAATAGCCTTGAGAACTGCCTTTTCTTTATTTTTTAATTTAGCAATAGCTCATTTTTCCAGTTGGTGTCTGCTATCATTCAATTTCTTTATGTTTTTTCTAAGTTCTGAAGCTTCGTCTCAAGTTGCTGTCTTTAGGTTTTCCCTAAGAGTATCTAGCTTTTCTTGAATCGGAATGAGTTTTTCTAAGGTGAGACTATTGATATCTTGCTTTACAAGTTCTAAATCCTTGAGATAAAGCTTGATTTCGTGCATTTCATTAGGGAAATTAGAGTTTAGAAGCTCAATTATGAATTCATAAGATAATTTTTCTAGCTTATTACCTTCATAATTTTGATTTCATTTTTCATTAACTCAGTTAAAAACTGACAGAAATCTTTTTGATAGCTTAATCTTGTAGTCTTCAAGCTTGATTTCGTTGATTAGAGACGAGAATCATAAGTTTTTAACTACGATTTCAAATCGTATCCATTCACTTGCGAAGTGAGATATAGCTTTATCACTGAGTTTTCCGTCACTGTCAATGTATGAATTCCAGTTCTGCTCTATAAAATCCAAGTCTCAATTTTGATTTTTCAAGATAAGACCTAGCATATCTGGAGACATTTTATTAGCTTTTAACCATAAAGCCTCTTTATACCTAGCATTTGTCTCTTGCCTTTTATAAATACTCCAGTTAGCAAGCCTGTTCTCGCTATCTCAATTTTCAATTTTGGCTTCTCTTGAAGAGAATACACTTGAGAACTGCTCTTGTAAGTTTTTTAAGCTGTTCTCATACTTGAGAACTACTGAAATTGCTTCTGAAAAGCTGTTTTTGTAGTCTAAAACTACGTTTTCCTTTACGCTTGTTTTCATTCTATAATACTGTTAATGTTCTAAAAGCCTAGTTCTTAACTAGGATTTCCCCTCGTTGCTTTCATACTGCTTATATATAAAAGCAATTTATAGCTTAAGAATTAGGGTTAAAAAGTCAAGAGATTTTTTTTATTAGGTGAGAATTAGGATTACTCGTAAAAAAGGGTAAAATAAAAAATGAATTTTAAAACAATAGGTTAGAATTAGGATTACTAAATTTGGCGATAAGTTTTGCTAGTTTTTAAAAGGGATTTTGAATTTTGTTTTTTCTTATTTTTTCAGAATGATTTTTTGAGAAGATAAAACTATAGGTGAGAACTAGGAAAATTATTTTTTAAAAAGTGTAAAGCCTTTTAGGAAGTGAAGACTTTAGGAGAGAACAACCTAAAAAGTAAAGTCCCTTCTAAAGTCTTACTTTTGTCAAGGAAAACATTGACAGAAAAAAGGGGGATACAGCACCCAGACACCCCCTTACTGCGCTTTCTTTCGGGGTGTTTGTCCTTTCGGACAGAGTATAGAAATTTCCTTTTAAAGGGAATATTTCCTTTTTATAGATATATTTCCTTTTTAAAGGGATAATACTCTTTTAAAGGATGCAATCCTTTTTAGGATACAACACTCTTTTAGAGACATTAGGTATGAATTAATAAGGTTAGGTAAGTTAGGTAAGTTAGGTAAGTTAGGTTAAAAAAAAGAGATATAGGTAATAAAAAAGTGCCGAGCCGCGCCGACACTTAAAGGTAGAGAGTTTGATTTACAGAAATGTTTATCGTGGCAAAGGTACATTATTTGTAACAAAGTCTGCAATAGCTTTTCTCTTTTCTACATAAGTATTATTCCAATTATAGTGATTAATATAGAAGGTATATTTAATATTCTTATCTTCCTTAGGTGAGCTAATAGTATTATTATATATACTTTGATAGTTATAGAATAACTTAAATAAAGAGTCTACTCTATTAGGGTAATTATAAGATATATATGAAGCTTTGATAGTATTAATAATAAATTCAAATAGAGTACATTTATAATGGTCTTGTCTCCATTGAATAACATCTTTATTAGTTAATAGTTCTTTAGCAAATTTTCTTTCATTCTTTGAGTCATATACTCATCAACATTTTTCTATAGTAGTTTTTGCTTTATCTATTATTTTATCAATCAACTCTTCTATATCCACTTCACTATTATCTTTTATTTCCTCAAGCTCGTTTGGTTTTTCTTTATTATCCAACTCACTTTTATTTTCTTCATTTTCTTTATGTATATTATTCTTAATATTATTCTTAATATTCATATTAATATTAAGGTTGTTTTTCGGTTGTTTTTGGGTTGTTTGTTGTTTTACTATGTTATCCAAGTTCTTAACTGCATTTTTGTTGCCTATAGGGGCACCTCATTTTTTACCATTTTCAGTGTTTATATTTCTTCTTCTCTTCGCTTTTTCAATCAAAGGCACAGCAATTTCCATCAGTTGCTGTATCCATTCGTTATCAAATTTATCAGGAATTTCTCAAAAGAGTCAAAATTTTACGAGGATGTCGTATGCTTCACAGCGGACTTTTTTACTCTTAATTCTTTGTAGGGTTAGAAAGAATGTCTCATAGAACACGAAGTTCTCTAAGTTATCAGTGCTTTTAATTACCATTATTATTAGATTAATCATATAAATATTTTCATTCTTCATAATCATTAAGTGCTTTAATATCTTCCTCTAATAATGATGCACCATTTTCTTCTAAGTTATAGTTTCTCTTTTTAGATAATTTGTTTTCGTGTTTTTGTATATCATTATCAATTATTGGTCTAGTTACTATAAAGAACATCTTTACTTGTGTAGGCAAAGATTCTAAATCTGGCTCTACATTGTAGTAGACATAGTTGAATAATGTTGTTAGGGCTAAGTCCCTTTCTTCTCATTCCATACAAGCTAGCGAGTCACTAAAGCTTTTATAGAAAATAAAACTTTTTCTAATAGGTTCTTCCATTTTTGTAAAAATTAATAAACTAAAAGTGACCGCAATATAATCGTTTCTCTGCATAATTCAAGGGAAAATTATGTACAATAAACTACAAGCAAACTACAAGCAAAATATAACCCATCGGTTATTGTTCGGTTATTTAATTTTATTTTTAGTTGAGCATAGGGGTTTTATATAATAAATGGTTTAGATAATTAATACTTATGATACAACTAGCCCCTGTGATACAGAATCCTAAAGATAGCTGAGCCTATAGAAGATATCTTAAAGAGAAACAAAGGATTATTGAATGAGACGAGAAGTTGAAGAAAAGAGAGGAAGAAGAGAAAAGAATGAAGGAGAAGTTGAGCAAAGAGGATTTTGCTAGATGGAAAGGGAATAGGTATTACAAAGAACATAAGAAGGAGATTAATGAAAGATATAGAAAGAGGGCATTGTTAAAGAAACAAGAAGAATTAGATGAGTATGAAGAATTAGCTAAAGAGTTTCCTATAGTGAAAACCGATAGGGAGAAAGAGCTTGAGTTATTAGAGAAATATAGAGAAGATTACACAGATTGAAATTGACAGTTTAAAATGTATTGGCGATGTACTAGGTTATGGAATTTAAACTTCTCTGCACAGACAGCTTTAAGAAAGCCAATAAAGATTATCCCTACTCCTTGAGTAGAAAAGAGCATAAGGTATAGATTGGAGCAACAACATAAGGTGTATGAATATATAAAACCACATATTGATAAAGTCAAAGCCGAAGACATAATTATCAATGGGAAACAAATTATGCACAACAAATTACAATATAGTTTTAGAGAGGGAAGCTTTATAGCAGAATTGGCTAAGGAGAAGAAAGTGAATAAGAATACCTTAGCACAAATCTCTAGAGCAATGATTGATTGAAAGTATATTGATAGTGAATGTTTCCTCTGACCAGTGACATATCTTTGTGGAGATAGAATTTACACATCAATGGGTGCAACATTCCCTATTAGTCCTTATAATAACTATGCTTATCTTACAGAAGATAACTTTGACCAGGTGCACCTAGACACCCAAGCATACCTCAAAAGAAAAGATAAAAGGTGTGCAATAGCCATTGGTTGGTATTGTTATCTTATTAGAGTTCCAAAGGATGTTATACAAAATGAAGAGAAAGAGAAGGAGGTATTAAGGTATGATTACTATATTGTGCCATACAAACCTACAGCACATTCTCGTTCATTTGAATGGACATATGATTTATTTTATAAAGAACATTAATGTATTGATTTTTGTACAAAGACTTTAGAAATGAAAACTCTTTGTTCTATAATTGAGACCCTAGTACATTGAGATATACTCTTAATGCGAAGGAAGCTACCGAATGGTATGAAAGGAATAAGAGTTTAATGGTTACTGTTAACATTAAGCGTCCGCCTAATCTAGAAGTTCCCACTAATATTCCATTAGGAAGTAAAGACTTAGATGAGAAGGATATTGACACAGATTTCCTTGGCTTTATTAACAAGGGGTCGCTAAGCACTAGGATGGAACTTATCCTTAATAGATTTATGGATAATTACAATCTAGGTAAAGATTGAGTCTTCTATAGAAGAGAAACTAATTATCATAAGATTCCATTTAAAGATAAGATAAGCTTATGGATAATGAAGGATATTATTATGTGAGTGTTTAGAGTAAATCCATTTATGATTCCTATAGGTAAAGACAAGAAGAACTTGAACAAGACTGAGTTTAAGCCATATGAGATTGGGCAAAGTTGAAGTATTACCTATCACGTACATTGAAAAGAATTTCAAACTAATGTCTTTGGTGTGTATATGCCTACATTGTTTGATATTATGACTTGAGGTAGAAAGCTTGAGGCTAATGGTTTTAATCTTCAAGAGTGGCAATTAGAATTGCTTTTATACTCTGGTGCTATCACTTATTGTATTGCACCTAGATGAATATGAAAATCTATGGTTGTGAATGGTAAGGATAGTTGATACCTCTTAAAAGATATCACAGATGTAGATGAAATAATGCAAGAGTTTACAGTTCTCTATATGGGTGAGACACAAGACAAGAACAAGCCATATATGAACTATGCACAACAAATGCTAAACAATATTGTAGACTTATCTAGTTTCTGTAAGAAGAGAGACAATAACTTAATCCTTACCGATTGAGACAAGGAGCGTAGTCTAACTTACATTACTTGTAACCAATATGACCCTTGAAGAGGTAGAAGAAATAGGGAATGGACAGTTGATGAGGCTTGAACGCAAAAGGATTGGAATAAGGTTGCTACCTTAGCAGGTACAATGGATAGTGTTTGACTATTAATTTCTACTATCAACCCTAAAGCACAAGCTTGACCTTTCTATCAATCTTGGCTAAAGGCTTATCAAAAACAAAGAGACTATCAACCTATTGATGAACTTATCCACGACATATGGGTTTCTCATAATATGCATCTATGCACTTCTCCAGAAGATTATAAAAAGAAAATAGCTACTTGAGAATTCAAAGCTATGCGTAATGAATTCTTACAAGCTAGACCTTTAGTAGCTCTACACTATACTATTGATGACTCACAAATATGGACTGAAGAACAAAAGCAAGCACAGATAGAAAAGGTTATGTCTATTAATGGATATGACTATATGCTTGCAGAATACTATGGAGAATATTCAACAGAGCAAAATGTCTTTAAGTTAGAGTGAGCACAAGCTCCTTCACCACATACTTGAGACTACTATGTTATCTGATATGATGAGGCAGGACAAGCACAAGAAAGTGACAACCCTTGATTCTGTGCAGTTGTTGTTAAGGATTGACATTACTATGTAGAGAAAACAGAGAACCTTCCTAAAGATTATCAAAGTAGATGGATGAGACTTAAGGAACTTATTAATGATTATAAGAATAGAGAATGACCGACATTCATTGCTATTGATGGTTCTAGATGAGATACTGTAGGTATGGTTCTTAATGATGTAGGTATTAACTGGGATATGCAAATTAAATGGATGCCGAAGATTACCTTTAAACCTTGATGGAAACATCAGGTGTGAAAAGCTTGGCTTATCGATATTGCTGCTACAGAATTCTTTGACCAGAATAGAATACATATCGACCCTAGTTGTTATTGAGAGTGATGATTAGTTGAAGAGATTAAACACTTTAAGAGATATAAAGACTCTTATAGATGAGAGAAGCATACTCACGATGACCAAGTTATGTCATTGATGTTATGTATTTATTTTATTTGGCAACAAGAGAAACTTGGCTCTGTAGTATGAGAACCACAAAAGAGTAATTATGTTTTATGAAAAGAGAGATGGGTTAGAGAAACTCAAATGTGAAAAGATATAAGGCAACAAACACTAAATGATATTAGAGAGAGGTTGTTTTAGGTATTATATATATGATACCACCATTATTTATTTTTACTACCACACTATGATTTTAGAAATAAGAGATGAAGTTCTAAAGCAATTAAAGACAAACTATGCTTTAGTAAGGGATGAAGATGGAGAGGTTCTTTGTTTGTTATGAAGAGATGATAATTGATACTATGCCCTATTTATGGAGCATTACAATCTTACAAAAGATAATGTCGATGAGCTACTTAATAAATGTTCTTGATTAGCATTTATTCCAGTAGTTGATGAAAAGGCAAAGGAACAATACAAAAAAGAACTTGCTAAAGCAGAAGCTATTACTAGAGAACAAGTAGATAAATTATAGACACTCCAGTTAAGCTAATATAAAAAGCGACGTTTTATTTTTGGCTAGGGGGACTAACCATCCCCCTAACTGGTTGCTTTTATTTTAAAAATTAATTAAGTTGATGGCTTTTTTAGACACATTAAAATCTGGGTGGGATAAAGTTAAAAGTCTATGGAATGATTTAACAAGTCCTACTACTACAACAGCCACTACTCCTACTACTACAACTACTACACCTACCACAGATACAGCTACTAAGGTAATATGAAATGCTTGAACAGTTGTACCTAATATTCAATCAGCTCAAACTCTTAATGCATTAGCTGCTTGAGATACTCAAGAAACTACTACACCTGATACTACTAACTTTGTATCTAAAGGTTCTGAGTATTATAACTATGATGCTAATGATGAGCAAAGAGTTAAAGATGCATTAAGAGAAAGGGAAGAATGAAATGAAAGCATTTGGGATTGGCTTACAAAAAAAGGTAAGGCACTCTCTAATTTTGTATCTAACTTATCTAACTCAGCTAACGCTGAGGATGAATATGCTAAAAAAAGATTAGTTACAAACATTGGGTATGATAGAGATAGCAATGATGTTTACACCTTAGAGCTATGAGATAACTATGTAAACAATAATTGACAAACCATAACAAATCAACAAGCATTCAATAATGCACTTGAAACCTATGATGCTACTTTTCAAATGTATTGATGATATGACAATGCTCCTGATGAAGTAAAGATTCAGGCATTTCAAAAGCTTTATGATGACACTAAATGATTATTTGTTGCTAAGTGAGAAGACTACTATCGTAGTGATGACTGAGTAAAGAGAAAGAAGAATATGTTTTCTGAAGCTCAGCTTGAAGCTCTAGCAAATAACAATGTAAAGAAATGAGCTTATGTTCCATCAATGCAGCAATTCCAAACATACATTCAAAACTTATGAAAGAATGCAGAGATTGGTAATGCAATTAATGAGAAGTATAAAATTCAAGATACTTGATTTGATATAGACAATTCACAAACATCTCTAGCACAATGAGTGTTTATGAATAAGGCTATGCAATGAGTTATGGAATTAGCACAAGCTAATCTAGATTCTAGTCAAGTATGAGAGGCAGTTGCTAATGCTTATGTTATAGCAAAAGATAATTTTGAAAGAGCTTGGGAAACAGCAAAGCCTGTATTTGAAGATGCTGCTATCTTAAGAGAGAAAGCTAAACAAGGTAAGACTTTAACAGAAGAAGAGAGAAAGACATTAGAGTATGCTAATAAGTTAGATGATTGACTTAATGCTGCTGCATCTGCTCTTAATGATTTTATTAAAGAGCATATGGATAAAGCCTATATCTCTGATAGTTGAAGTATTACTGAGGCTAGAGATTTATTCTCTTGAAATAGAACTTTACACGAAGTAATAAGTAAGCCAGTTATTGAAGCTCTTTGATTAGAGGATGACCCTAATATGTCTTGGATAGATGCATTCCAAGAAGTTACTAATGATGCACTTTATAACTATGAGATTAGTTCTTGAAGTGAGTTTGGTAATTGATGGGAATGGTTCCAAAATAAAATGGGTAAGGTATGAGCTTGATTAAGTGAGTTTGGTCAACAAACTGTTTATGGACTTATGCAATTAGGTAACTACTATACTGATGCTACTTTATTAGATTTTAATAGCTTATCTGATAGATTGAATTGAAGAAAGGCTTGAACTAAAATGTGAGAGTACTTAAATCAAGACTTCACTATCGGTACTATGATTAATACAGAAGAGACTTGATTCCTTAGTAACTTTGGACAAGACTTTAGTAGAACACTTAGAAAATACACTGCAAAGGCTGCAGAGTATTGACCTGAATTTGCTTGAAATGTAATCCCTGACATATTACTTATTGGACTTACTTGATGAGCTTGAGCTCCAGTTTCTTTATGAAGCAAGTTCCCTACAATAATGAGAGCTGTTTCTAAAGGGTCAAAACTATTAAAGCTTAACAATATAGCTGAAAAGCTTAGATGAGCTAATAGTATTAGAAAGGCTATTGGTTGAATGAGGTGATTAGAAGAAGCAAGTAATGCAGTAGCTAAGACTTTAGATGTGCCAGATGTGTTTAGATTCTCTGCTCAACGTTTAGGTAAGTTAGTTAAGGATTGAGTTATTGACCAAGCAATTGATTGACAATATAACCAATATGATACTGAAGCTTATTCAGATTTATCATTTGGATTATCTGTTTGATGAACTGCTTTATTTGAAATTCTCCCTTGGCTTTACAAGTCTTGAGCATTTAAACAAATTAAAAACTTAGTAGTATGAGATTATATAAATAAAGGTACTGCTTGGGATGCGATAGATTTCTTAAGCAAAGAAGAGAATCAAAACATATTAGAGAACCTTACTTCTAAATACTGAAAGAACTGAACTCTTAGATATGATGACTTTAGGAGAATAGCTAGTAATATGGATGAGCTATGAGACTTCCTAGAGAAGAATTGGAATGCTATGCCAGATTATTTAAAGCCTAGTGTTAATAGATGGAATAAAGAAATGGCTTGGAGAATTATGAACCAAGTATATGATATTAACACTAACTCACTTCTATGAAGAAACATTAGAGCTATTATTTCTAAGGAAGGTACTAGTCTAGCAGACCTATATAAATTTATTGGTAACATCCCTTGAGATGTTAAGATAGGACCTTGGACTTCAGTTATTAAACTTAAGAATGCCGATGGTACATTATGAAGTGTACTATGAGTAGAGTGAGGTAAAGTATCTTGATATAATACAAAGCTCGACACAATATTAGATTGATGATTAACAAGTAAACTTGAGAATGGATTTACTTTATTAGACATCAACAAAATAAAAACATTACCAGAATATAGTAATCTTACAGATGACTTATTCACATTAGATAAAGATTGAAAATATTATATAACAAAGAAATGATTAGATGCTCTTTGAGTATCATCAGTTGATATGCCTATAGAGTTCCAAGCTAGAGAAATAGCTAAGGCTGAAGCTTGAGAAACTTCTGAACAATTTAGGAATATTATGAAAGAAACAAGAACAAGTAGAAAAAATCTTTCCGATACAACAATAGATGAAATTGCTAATACTTGAACTTATCAAGATGTTAGAGATAAAGTTGCAGATGTTGTTTGTTAATATTTATTTACAATTAAAAAGTTAATGACTTGTACAGAAGCAGATATTGTTGCTACCACACTATTAGCTTGAGATGATGAACTAAGTAAAGAACTAGTACAACTTGTTAAAGAAAAAGATGAAGCTATATTAGGAAGGGCTAAAATAGAAGCACAAGAGAGCACTACTTGACTAAGTTTCTGAGAACAAAAACACGCTATGCGTTTGAAAGCTAACTCTGCAGATATGAAGATTAGGCAGATAGTTAACTACAAGATTCTTAATTGAGATGCTAAAGCACAAGCATATGAAAAACTTGCTAAAGAAATGGTTGAGAGTTGAGAGAATGCTTGAGCTACCATAGACCTTATAAGGAAGATTGATGAAACTCCTGTAGGTGATTATGACAATATAGCTAGGTTCTTTGTAAAGGAATGAGAAAACTCAGCAGAAGCTATTAAGAGAATTAAAGACAATATTGCTAATGCTTGAACAAACCTTTATGAGCAAGAGAAAGTTGCTAAGAAACTTTCAGTTAATAAAGCTATTAAGGAAAAGAAATCAAAGAAAGAAATAAAAAAATTAATAGAGTGAAGTTCTAATAGTGATAAGGAACTTATAGAAAAGTGACTTACTCCACATAACTTCTCTAAACCAGATGATGAATGGACTGTTATTAAAAATACAGTTAGTGACCCAGATGAACAATTTAAAAGATGGGGACAATACTGTTTAGGTAAAGCAATCCTTTGATGAATTGATAATAATGTCTTAGAATGGATTGAAGCAATTTATAAAGCTAGTGATACAGTTTGAAAGCTTACTGCTTACCAAATTAATTCTTGTGACCTCTTAGAAGAATTAGTAGCAAGGGCTTATACAAACACAAGGGACTTAGTAGAAGATTGATTGCTAAGAGATTTATTCCAAAAGAGACTAACTGAATTATTATCTAATACGGCAATAACTAAAGATGAATTAGATTATGCTTCACATCTTATTAGAGTATCTAGATTCGCTGAGCAATGAGCTTGATTCTCTAAGATTGTAATGTATGATGCATTACAAAGACAAGCAGAAAAGATGTGAATTAAAGTATCTAATGCTAAAAAATTATATGATGATATCTTTAAGACAATTAAACAGAAAGACTTCATCAAGAAAATAGATGACAATGGTATGGTAACTATGGCTAGTTGAGATAAAATGTCAGCTAGTAACTTACTAGAACTATTAGTTGTTGCTTCTTGAGATGAAAGAATACCTAAGTTAATTAGAGAGTGAAGCTATAGTGATACTTCAATCTTAGGTATTGTAGTACAAAAAGAATTATGAAATTCTGAAGATGCTACTAAAAAGATAGTACAATTAATTAATAAAGTTAAAGAGCTCCCATCATTAGATGATAGTAAAGACTTAGCTCTTATGACTTTATGTTGAACAAAGATAGACAAGGGAGCAAAGAAATGTTACTTCAACTATAGAAGTATGTATGACTCTTCTGATGTTCTTGAAGAGACTAGATTAAAAGCTAATTTTGAAGAACAAATGGCTAATGCAAATAGGGCAGAAGTTAGTGTTGATTGATTAGAAAACTTAACTTGAACTAGTGACTTGGCTAAGAATTTAAAAGAGAATTATGCTTGAGGTTATATTATTACTAATGATAGTTGATGGAGAAATAATAAAGACTTAGTTGCTGCTATAGATAGTGCTAATGCACAACTAGATGCAGATAAACAAATCACAGTTCTTTATCCTAGACAAAGCTTAATGTCTAACTTCACTATGGAAGGTAACAAGCTTATCTTTAGAAGTAGAGATGCTGATGCTTTTAATCAAATGATGGATAAAGTAAGTCTTAGGACTTTGTGAGATGCTAGTACAGTTCCAGAGTTAACAACTGCAATGGAATCTATAAGAGATTGAAAAGTCTATGATAGAGCTAAGGCAATAGAAGAATACAATACAGTATTAGAAGAAAAGGCTAACAAATATTTCGCTGCTATGCTTTGAAAGAATGAATGGTCTAATCCTTGATATAGAGATGTATTACATTCTAAACTTGAAGACCTTACTTGAATAAAGATTAAATCATTAAGAGATTTAGTTGGAGTTGATAAGAATAAACTTTGGCAAGCTGTAGATACAGAATTTACTAATGCACAAAAGACTACTTGAATCTTTAAATCTGAGATAACAGATATTACAGATACTATTGCTAGGATTGAGGCATTAGATGTAGATTGAATGAAGACCGAATTAAAATCTATTCTTAACAATATGGTTACCGATTCGGCTATTACTAATGAGAACTTAGATTTACTTAAGCAAGCATTAGAGGATTATGAAGTATCTCCAACTATAGAAGATTGGATGATGAATAAAGGTAGGCTTCTATCTATGGCTAATGGATGAGAAGCAGAGAGTTTTACTCTAGACCAATTAGTTGATATATTCTCTAATAAAAACTATTGAGCATATAAAGATATGTTCTTCCCTAATCAAGAAGTAACAAAAGAAGTATATGACAAATATGTAAGTTGAATCAATAATATGATATTTGATTGACTTACAGTTAGCTTAAGCAATAACTTAGTAAGGCAATGATATGCTCTACCTCTTGAATCAGTTAGAGAAGTAGTATTAGAATATCTTACTTGAACATTAAAGACATCAAGTAACTTTGCTAAGTCATTCTTATATAAGAACTGATTACCAGATTCAGTATCTGTACTTGAATCTATTATTAAATCTGCTATGCCTTCAGATTTAAAACTATGATATGAAAAGGCTTTATATACATTAAGAGATGAGAAGCCTAGTTGATTAGTTACTAGAATTACAACACAAGAGAATCCTTTCTTGCCAGATATTTATTCTTCATTAGCAAGTATTGTTAATGCCAAGACTTGAGTTATTTGAGTTAATAACGAAAGTAAATATCTAAGTAACTTACTAGACAAATATGAGAAAGTTATTAAAGAAAAGCTAAAGGATTGAATTAAGTTTGAAGAGGCACAACAATTAAAGACACAACTATGATATGCTCTAGATATCTTTGAACAAGATATTGTTATGGCTAAGTATTGAGCTTATCTTACTCCACAACAGAAAACTTCAATAAGGAATATTAAATCTTATATCCCTATTGTTGTAGGTAAAGAGGGAGATTGAGCTATATGAAGTCAAATGACAAAGCTTGAGAACATCAATAAAGATATTATGAGAGCTTTTGATAAGTGAATTGAAGAAGTTGTTAATAAATATTCTACATTAAAGACAACATTAGCTAAGTGAAATGAAGAAGCTATAAAGAAAATGGAAGACCAAATGAAGTCTAATGGTACAGTTATGGCTAATGTAGATTGAGAAGTAGTTATTATTGATGTTAGAAAAAATATTAGAGAGTCATTAAGAACTCTCCCTGATAGTATTAAATGATTTGCAGGAGTAGATAACCTATGATGAAATTCACTTGATGCTTTGAAAATCCATCTGCTTATTTCTTAAACCAATTAATTGAGTCATCTAAGAAACTTGATGCATTGGCTAAATGGGAACCAGCTATGATGTATTATATAGACCCAGAGTTATGAATGACTAGGTTCTTTGAAACATTTAAGTTAGTAGATTTCTCTATATGAGAGAAGATGCCTGCTGCTTTAATTGGTAACATCTTAAGTTGAAATAAAGAATTGGCTAAGTTCAATTTAGCTTGACTTGATGAGAAGCTTAAGATTGAAATCTTTAAGAAGATTAGATGAGAGTTTCAATTAAATCATACATTGAATACTAAATGATTAACCGATATTATTAAGAGCACTATTGATGATAATGCTAAGATGCTTAGTGATGCTGTGAATACTACAAGAGAATCTAAGCTTAATGAATATAAGCAATTAGTATTTAATCAATATCAACAAGCATTTACTCCTTATACTCATCTTAGAGATATTCCAAGTTGAGTTATTGATTTGGACAAAGAGTGAAAGCATAAACTAATTTCTCCTAAAGAAAAGATTAATGAGATACTTAGTAATGAGGTAACTAAGATTAGATGAGCTCTAGAATGATTACCTACAGAATATGCTTGAGCATTAGACAATGTATCTATTACAACACCTACTGGTGAGTCTATTACTTTAAGACAATTCTTAGATTGAACAACTCCTAATTGGAAGAAGGCTATCTTTGATGATGAAAGTATTATGATTAAGACTATGGATGAAGTAGATGCTGCTGTCCCTAAAGATAATAGTGCTAAAGAAATAGAAAGAGTTGATAAATTAAACAAAGATTATAAGAAAAGAATTACTAACCAATACAATGAAGTATTACAAGGTATTCAAAATCAACAACAAATAGTTAGTGAGGCTGAAAGGAATCTTTCATCTAGAATGCTTAACAATGCTAGAAGTATTGCTAAGAAGTATACACTAACTAATAGAATAGTAGATGCTGCTAATATGACTTGAGGTCTAGAAGAAGAAGCTGCAAGAATGGTTAAGTATTGGCTTATTTGATTTAAGACTAACTTAACATTTGGTAGGTTCTGAACTAAACAAGTTATGGAAAGGTTGGCAGATACTAAAAAGGCTTATGAGAAATTCTACACTATGTCATTAGATAGTTTGAATAACATCAAGCCTAAGAATGAGGCAGAAGAATTAGCACAACACTTATGTAGATACTTTAAGACAATAGAAAACTATTTAGGTTCTGCTGACGGTTCTACTGGTACTACAACAGTTCCTAGAATTAATAGGGCTTTCTATAATATCTGAGAGGTATTTATGAACATTGACTCTATTAAATGAGTATTTGCTTTTATGTCTGCTATCGAAGAGAACCAATTCTTAAAGTTCTTTAAATTCTCTAGCCCTTGACAGGCTTCTTATGTATCAGAATTTACAAGACCTGCTTCATTAGCTACTGAAGATATTATCTGATGATATAGAGAATATGTATCTAAGATGCCAGATAATATTGATAGAGATAGATTTAATCAAATATTTGCTGCTAACTTTACAGAAACAGAGTTTAAGTCTTTATACCAAGCATTATCTTGATTGACTTATGTTGGTTGATATGGTAAAACATTAAATAGGTTCTTAAACTTTGTTAATGGTACTTCATTTATTTGAAGATTGTTAGTATCATATCCTTGACAATTATTTACAATCCCTCAACAGGGAATTGCTTACTTCTTAAAATTAAAGGAACACGAGAGAAGATTATGAGAATCAGACTTGTGAGAGGTTGATAGAATTAGAAGTAAGTATTGAACTCTAGATAAAGCATATAATGAGATTAATGCATTCAGCTATGCTAATCCAGATGATATGAATTTAGAGAGTTACTATAATAGATATTGAATTCCAGATATCAATGACATCTATAGATGAGCTGCTTTAACTACAGCTGATGATGTTAATGATATGTATGCGAAGATAGCAAATTATCAATCAACTTGGGATAATATGGGTAAGCTTATGAGAAGTGTTGATGCTTATAAAGATAATGCTAACAATATTATCGACTGATTGTTTGCTAGAAACTTTAAGAACATTGCTTTCTTAAAAGCTATTAGAGAAAATGCATTTATGCAATTCGGAAGTGCTCAAGCATTTGAAGAGTTTATGATGAACAATGCTATTGATAAGCAAGTTAAGAAACAACTTATGGATGCAGTTAATGCTAGTGCTTGAAGAAACTTTAGAAATATCTTATGACTAGGTTTCTGATGATTAGATAGAGCTGTAGGTTGAAGTTGATTATCAAACATTGCCTATTGATTAATGCAAATGTTTAACTTTAGATGAGCTTGGTGACAAAACATCTTTAAACAAACTTGAGAAACATTCCTTAGTGCTATACAAATGCTACCTGCTTGATGGTCAAAGCAAGCTAGAGATGAGGCTGCTTTGTATATAGCAAGGACTCCAGAGTTTACAAATCTTATTCATACATTAGCAAATGATATGATGTGGGCTTGGAAACTACAAAGATATCAAGATAATGGTAGATGGAGTGAGCTAGAGGATGAATATAATATTATGGATTTCTTAGAATATTCTGCTGAGTTATTGAATATGACATCACAATGGTTCCAGGGTATCCAATCTTTCTGACCTGCTAGACCTGTTGTTGAATGATTAGTTTCTGCTTGGGATTCATATAGAAACCCAGAGGTTTATAAAGATACTTATTGAGTATGAGCTTTCTTTAATGCCTTAGGTAAGAATGCTTGAAGAAACTGGAAGCCAAGGAATTGGATATTCCAAGCGATACAAGCACTAGAAGAATGATGACCAGAATGATTTAATGCTTACTTCCAAAATCAATTTTGGAAACTTAGCTTCTGAAGTCTTAGATATATGATGGATGAAGATACAAGTAACTATTGATACACATATGATTTAATAAATGAGGAGTGATGAATTCCTTCTATCTTTAGATGAGAATCTGCTATAGGTTCAGATAAGTCATTTAGTTATACATTATCAAATGCTAATACTTGGAATGCATTAACTCAATTCTTTAATGATGAGAATCTATGGGAAGACCGCAAGACTTATCTATGAGATTGGTGGTGAGCTATATGGAATAGTTCTAATCTAGTTAATACTTGAAAGAATGCTCTTAAGATTCTTCCAGAAGATTGGAGAAATCTATTCTGAGTTTGAAATAGAATACAACCATTTACTATGGATACATTTGTAGATACTATTAAGTGAACTAAGGCTTGAGAGGAATTGATAAGGACTTGAAGAGTTACTCCTAAGACACCATTAGAGATGAAAGCCTTTATAGAATCTTATGTTGATGCTTGAAATTGAAGTAAGACTAGGAGTAATCTTAAACCATTTGGTTCTAAGTTTGCTAAATCTATTATGAACTTTGAACAATTCTGACACGTTGCTTGAGAAGAGCCACATTCAGAAGATGCAGAACTAGAGATGATGTTATCTGAAATTAGGTATGAGAAAGATTCTAGCGGTAAACAAACAAAAACAGAAACACAATTTTGGAAAGACTTAGTAAACTATGTACATAGTCATCCAACAGATATGGAAGCTACATCTAGATTAGTATCTCAAGATGTATTCAACTGGTTAGAAGAGCATAATGACAATCCTAATTATTTATTATATCAATCACTTGTATGACAAGGAATGGTAGATTGGTATATTGATGATGCTTGGAGTAGTTTCCAAGATGATTGGAATGAGATGCATTGAGGTAAAAAGGCAAATAAGAAAATAAATAAGACAGAAGGTATTGAATCTTGATGGTTCTATTGAGACTTTATGTCTTATATGTTGAACTCAAAAGTTGTTTGAAGTGATAAACCATTGGTTGAATATCTACAAGAACTCGATAGACAAACAGCTATGGAGTCTGCTATTAAGATAATCAAGAGCCAAATGACTGATGAATATGATAAGAAAGCTCTTGAGAGATATGTAACCTTTAGTACAGACAAGTATTGAAATGAATATGCTAATATTAATTCACAATACTTATCACAATTAAAGGCTCTTGGTTGAGTATGAGATGCTATTGATAGATGAGATGTAAATCTATTAGTTGCTAGAATGTCTAGATATGCAAACACATACATCAATACAAAGAATGACCCTACAGGTCTTAATACAGCTACAACTATTTGCTCTTTGGTTAATAGAGTTAGGGAATCTGATTTAGACCCTGAATTAAAACAAGATATGATGGCAGCATTAGCTGAACATAATATTGAGTTTATGCAAAAGAACCTTGATGCTTTAAGGAAAGTTCTTTGACCAGAGATGGCAGATAAGCTTGTTGCAGCTTGAAATGAATTAATTTATAGAATTGATTGAGCAGTTAACTCTGCTATATGAGAAGCTTTAATGAATTGATGAGACACAAGTAAGTGAAGTTCATTATCAAGTAAATTAAAGAATATGATGTCTAAGTATACTTCTCCTAATTCTCCTTATTGAGCTTCTTGAAATTGATATGGAGGAAGAAGTTGAGATACGGCTGAACGAATACCATACACATTAGACATAGCGAAACTTCTTGATGCTACAGGAGGTAAATGATACACTCCTAGTTTATGACAAGTTAAGATACATACCTTTAAACCTACTATAGATTTATCTATTGGTAAGGATGTGAAGAGAGGTAAAAAAGTCTACAATACTCAAGAAGTTAGTAAAAAGAAGGTAGTACTATAATAAAAAATAAAATAAAAGATATGAATATTTTGGGTGGAGTATTCTCCACTCGAGATATTCTATGTGTCTTATTTTTATTTTTACAACGGTATTACCTAGTATTATTGTTTATTTTTTAAAGTAACTTATGAAACAAATCGATGTAAATACTGTCGAACCAGATATTATTTGAGAGTACAAAGCTCCAGAGAATGAAACAGCTAGGGAAATGATTGATAGATTATCTAAGGAGATTATGTGAAAGTCTGCTCTTGAGGTGTATCTAGAAGGTATACTTAAAGAGGTTAGTTATTTAATGAATAAGCCAGAGAAAGATAAAGACTCAAATGAAAGAGAGAAACTTCTTAAGTACTTAAAAGAGATAGACAATATTTGTGGGTTCTCTAAAGATAAGAGAGATATCCAAATTGTTTCTAAGATTAAACCTTTATCTGATGTTGTATGAGCAACAGATATAAAATAATTTTATTTTTGTTTTAACTAATGCCAGAAGCAGAAAGCATAAGCGAGGAAGTGAGACAACAAAGAGAAAAAGAGGAGAAAATATATGAAGACAACACCACAGAAGAAGAAAGAGAGATATGGTGAAAGCTCCTTAGAATCTTTGAACACTTCAGAGACAATATCTTTCCTAATCAATTTGAGGTTATTAAGATGAATCTCTTATATGATGAGGAATATAAAAGAGAATTAGAGAGAGCAGGTATTAAACATAAGTCTGCTAAAATCTATCCTCTTATTCAAACAATCCAGGATGTATTTATTTCTAGTTTCTATGACTCAGACTTACATCCTAAAATCTTCCCTATTGATAGAGTTGATGCAGAAGTAATTGATAATGCTACAAAGTTCTTTCAATGGTGAGTAGAAGCGAGTGAGGCAGATGATGCTTGTGAAGAAGTTAGAAATGAAGCTACATTATTAGGTAGTTCATATGCTATCCCTTGATTCACGACTAGTGATGTAGAACTTGAAGATTGAACCAAGACTACAACATTTATTCCTACGCTCTATCCTGTCAGCTTTTTTGAACTATTTTATACTATTTGAGCAACCGATTTCTATAAAGCTCCAGAGAAATTTAGAAGGAGATTTATTTCATTTGATAAGTTATCATATGCTTATCAACCAATTCGGTGAACTCAAGAAAATGGTATGGGTGCAAAGGTAGAAGAAAAGAAAGATGCTATCCTTTATCATTGACATCAATTAAGTAAAGCTGACTTTACAAAGATATATGACATTGAAGCTTACTCAGGAAGTTATCTAGCTAAGCTATGAGATTGACGTCCTACAGGAAGCACATATGATGAAACATTTAATGTACTAGACACTTCAAATTATTGTGAGGTAGTTGAACTATACATTCAAAACAAACTTATGGTATTCGTAAATGGATATGTAGTTTATGATGATGTAAGTCCATTCTATTATTGAGATGATGAAATCTTTGGATTAGATGGTCCATTCATTGAACTTACTTTCGAAAAGAAGAAGGGAAGCTTACCAAGGTGAATCGGGCATAAAGTAATGTGATTACAGAAACAATGTAATGCATTATACAACTCTATTGGTGATGCTATCTATAGACATCTTAATCCAATGTATGCTACTGTTAAAGGTAGTATTGAAGACCCTACAGCTTGATGAACACCTACTACTATCAGTTATGAAGAAGGTAAGGTATATCAAGTTAGTCAAAGCTATGCTCAAATGAACCCATTGAATACAATGGACTTCACTAACTATAACTTCTTAAGCTTAGCTATGAATCATCTAGAGAACTTAAAGGCAGATGCTTATACAATCTGTTGAATTAACTCTTATGTTCTATGATGAGAAGGTAAGATTGAAAGAAGTAGATTCGGAGCAGAGAGTAGAATAGCTTGAAGTAAAGCAAGATTAGCAGGTATTACTAAATCTATTGGTAAATTCTATGCTAAATTATTCTATCATTGGCTTGGATTAGCTAAGACTGCAGGTATAGATGTTGCTTTTATCTCTAATGATGAAGAGCAATTAGAAATTAACCTTAATCAATTTATGCATAAGTTTAAGATTATTTGTTCTGCTGAGAATAATGTTGAAGAAACAAATGCTCAGAAGTTACAAGGACAATTAACTATTATGCAGAACTTAAGTCCATTTATGACTAATGCTATTGATGGATTACCAGATATGGATTTGGATTCATTCTTAGATGCTGTATCAAAGAATGCTTGACTAGATTGAGTTAAGAAATATACAGAAGCTGAGAAGAAGGCATTTATTGATGAAGAGTATAGAATTAAAGAGTATATACAAGATAAGGAAATTGCATTACAACAGAAGGCACAAACTACCCAACCACAGCAACCACAACAACAGTGAGTTCCTGTGCAACAAGCAATGCCTGTACAAGAGGCACCAGTTGATGAAAGCCAACTTGGTTTTGTAATGCCTCAATAAAAGCTATACCATCAATTTTTTAAGTCCCACTTTGGTATTCTATTATTAGAAAGATAGAACTTATATCTCTTTCTAATGAGTAGCACAAAGTGTGCTAATGGTGATGGTAGTTGGAGAGTGGCTACAGTTGACTTGGTAGGTAGACTGTAGCTCACAATCCATATTTATATTAACAATATAGATATATGACTACTTTATGAGAAGTTGCTGAAAGTCAGCAAAACTTAAATGCTTGATTGCA
>Ga0247611_10002553_pt1 | contig 29032 bp, 23 predicted proteins | sample 177DNAGHGhighgp2_FD_192422 | JGI IMG/M metagenome (GOLD analysis project Ga0247611, IMG submission 192422) | Sheep rumen microbial communities from Palmerston North, Manawatu-Wanganui, New Zealand - 1770 DNA GHGhigh gp2 | ecosystem: Host-associated > Mammals > Digestive system > Stomach > Rumen... | reverse complement strand
GCATCTATTATGGTGCTGGTGAGTGCAACAAGTCCGCTGTGGTTTGGATTGAGAATCCCAACACCACCGGCATCAGCGATATTATGACTGACATCAAGGCTGAAAAGGCAGTCATCTTCAACATTGCCGGTCAGCGCTTAGACAGTCCACAAAAGGGTCTGAACATCATCAACGGTCGCAAAGTCGTAATCAAGTAAGACTATCATTTTCACAATACCCCTCAATCGGTCATTAGGACGAATCATCGTATCCGTCTCTAATGACCGATTTTTTATCCTATTCTCACACGATTCTCACTTATTTTATGTATTTTTGCATCCATAATTAAGAACCTAAAGCTAGTGACATGAAAACAGAGAAACAAAAGGCTCAGGCAGCTGCCGAATTTGCTGAGCGGTGGAAAGGCAGAGGATATGAACGGGGCGAATCACAACCTTTCTGGATTGACTTGCTCTCAAATGTGTTTGGCATAGAAACGCCATCAGATGGTTTCATCCTTTTTGAAGACCACCGAATGGTGGATGCTTCTAACTTCATCGATGGCCGCATCCCTTCTACCCGTGTGCTGATTGAGCAGAAGTCTTTGGGAAAAGACTTACGCGCAGGTATCCGCCAAAGTGACGGCTCATTACTCAACCCTTTTCAGCAAGCCCGCCGTTATGTTGTCAGTCTTCCTGTATCGGAACATCCTCGTTGGATTGTCACTTGTAATTTCTCTGAATTCCTTGTCTATGACATGGAACAGCCCAATGGTGAGCCCGAACAGATCTTACTTGAAAACTTAGGGAAGGAGTATTACCGCCTGATGTTCCTTGTCGATGCCAAGAACGAGCATTTAAGCAAGGAAATGCAAGTCTCAATGCAGGCAGGCGAGATTGTCGGAAAGATATATGAGGCTTTGCTGAAACAATACGATGACGATTCACCCGAAGCCCTGCGATGGCTGAACATCCTTTGCGTCCGCATCGTGTTCTGCCTTTATGCTGAAGATGCCAGCGTGTTCACACACGACCAGTTCCACGACTACCTTGCTCGTTATGAGGCAGAGGATTTGCGGAGAGCATTGCGCGACCTTTTCGAAGTGTTGAACACTCCACAGGAAAAACGCAGCAAGTATCTGAAAGACGACTTGAAAGCCTTTCCCTATACCAACGGAGGCCTTTTTGAAGAACAAATTGAGATTCCTCAGTTCACAGAAGAACTAAAGCAGACCTTACTACAAAATGCAAGCCTCGACTTCGATTGGAGCGAAATATCGCCAACCATCTTCGGTGCAGTCTTTGAAAGTACGCTTAATCCGGAAACACGTCGAAGTGGCGGTATGCACTACACCTCAATTGAAAACATACATAAAGTCATCGACCCTCTCTTCTTAAATGATCTTCGACGTGAACTTGACGAAATATTGGAAGAAAAGGTAGAGAAGCAAAGACAGAAAAAACTCGATGCCTATCAAGACCGCTTGGCTTCACTCACCTTCCTCGACCCTGCCTGTGGCTCTGGCAATTTCCTGACAGAAACCTATCTCTCTTTGCGTCGCTTGGAGAATGAAGTCATACGTGAACGACACCACGGCCAATCTTTCCTTGGCTTTGAGGAGGTGAACCCCATCAAGGTAAGCATCCAGCAGTTCTATGGAATAGAGATAAACGACTTTGCCGTGACCGTTGCCACAACAGCCCTATGGATTTCTGAGGCTCAGATGCTACGTGAGACTGAGAAGATTATCCGTCGTGATATTGACTTCCTGCCGTTGAAGTCTTATACAAATATTCGTGAAGGCAATGCCTTAAGGATGGATTGGGATATTATCGAAATTCCATCTGGCATTCCGACCTTTCACGCAAAGAATGTTCACTTGATTGTTGAGCCTAAGCGTGAGCTGGCCAGCGAACCTATTGTAGAGTATAATGACATTAATGTAGTGACCCCTAATTTTGATGGTAAAGCAATACCCAATACTCTACGTTACCAAATCCCCATTAACTATATTATAGGTAATCCTCCATTTGTGGGAGCAAACACTATGAATGACAGCCAGCGAGAAGACCTTCGCTATATATTTGGGACAAAATGGAAAAACATTGGTGAAATGGACTACGTTTCAGGATGGTATATGAAAGCAGCCCGGCTGATGAAAGGAACTAGAATACGCACAGCTCTAGTATCGACAAACAGTATTTCGCAAGGAGAACAAGTTGCCAATCTATGGAAGCCGCTTTTTGAACAAAACGGAATTCATATTGACTTTGCATATCGAACATTCCGCTGGGATAGTGAGGCATCTATGAAAGCTCATGTGCATTGTGTAATAGTTGGTTTTAGCAGTAAAGATGAGAAAACAAAAGAACTCTTATTGTTTGATAATGATAAGGTTACTAAAGCGAGTTACATTAATGCTTATCTGATGGATGCACCTGATGTTTTTATTGTCAGCCGTAGCAAGCCTCTTTGCGATGTACCTGCAATTCGCAAAGGAAACCAACCCACCGATGGGGGTAATCTAATCATCGAAGCCGTTGATTTACAAGATTTCCTTGTTAAAGAACCTAAAGCTGCAAGGTTTGTCAAGCGACTTATTGGCTCTAAGGAATACATCAACAACAAGCCTCGATACTGTCTTTGGCTTAAAAACGCTTCTCCTACAGATCTCCGGCAAATGCCTGTTGTAATGCAGCGAATGGAACAGGTACGGAAAATGCGTCTGGCAAGTAGCGATGCTGCTACTCGAAAATTGGCAAATTATCCACACTTGTTCAGAGAAACAAACAACCCTGAAACCTATATCGTTGTGCCGAGTGTTTCATCAGAGCGTCGTCGTTATGTTCCAATGGGATTCCTCACATCTGACACCATACCCACAAATCTTGTACTTATCATTCCCGATGCCACTCTCTACCATTTCGGCATACTCGAAAGCAATGTTCACATGGCATGGATGAGAGCTGTTTGCGGAAGACTTGAAATGCGTTACCGCTATTCAAAAGATGTTGTCTACAACAACTTCCCATGGCCTTCTCCTACTGATGAGCAGAAAGCAAAGATTGAAAAGACGGCACAAGCCATTCTTGATGCACGTGCAAAATATCCCGATTCGTCATTAGCCGACCTATACGACGAACTGACCATGCCCGTTGAACTCCGCAAAGCCCATCAAGATAACGACCGCGCCGTAATGCAAGCATACGGATTCCCCGTCAAATCCTCCTTCACAGAAAGCCAATGTGTAGCAGAGTTGTTCAAATTGTATAAGGAAATGACTAAGAGTGATTAAGATATGATAGATGATATTATAAAAAGGAAAGATGAACTTAGAATGGTTGCTCCTCTCCTTGAAGAGTTAGGATATAAGCCAAATCTAAACATGTGTGGGGAAAGGCTTAATGTCAGACCCGATATTTTCCTTCCATCAATAGATAACAGGAGAATAGGAATAGAAGTTACAGAATATGTTACTAAAAAAAGGAAAAAGGCAGAAAAATCGTTATATCGAGTTTTTAAGAAATACGAGAAAATCTTCTATGCTAAACAAAATAATAGACATGGATTTATAACTGTAGAGTTCAAAGAGGATAAAGACCCGTATGAATTAAATTACAGAGAAATAGAATCACAGTTATTTAAGGAACTTGATAGTTTTCTTTTTCCTAATAATTGTTTTGTGAATTACATGTATCTGAAGAATGCCATATTTCATGAACTATCTAATGCTTCATTAACCAAAGTACACTTGGGGGCAGAATGTTATTTTGCAGATACTATTAATGAACCACTTCTAATAGAGCGAATAAAAGATAAAGAGTTAAAACTAAAAGCATATAGACAGATTCCTGATAATCGAACTATAGAAGAGTATTGGCTTGCAATCTATGCTTCATTTATTGAGCACCCAGAGAACAGATATTATAAATTGCCAGATAATTTTGAAACACAGTATAGTAGAATCTATTTAATTGATGATGCATATTGTAAACAGATAAAATAAGTTATGGAATACGGAATAGTTTATCTTTTAACCAATCCTGTAATGCCTGGTCTTGTGAAGATTGGCATGACGACACAGGAAGATATTGACAAAAGGATGAAGGAACTCTATACAACGGGTGTTCCTGTTCCCTTTGAATGCCAGTTTGCATGCAAAGTGAAGAAAGGAGACTGCGCCAAAATTGAGAAAGCCCTGCACACGGCATTTGCGCCACAGCGTATCAATGCCAATCGTGAGTTTTTCCGCATACAAGTGGAACAAGCCAAAGCCATTCTTGAACTTTTCCACCATACTGATGTTACCGAAGAAGTAAGTGACGAGATTGAAAACGATCTCACAGATGATGACAAAGCAGCATCTGTAAAGGCTCAGATTCACCGTCCTCCGCTTAACTTTTACGAAATGGGAATGCAAAATGGTGACATTCTTGTTTGGAAAGACGACCCGTCGATAACAGTAACGATTGTTTCAGAACGAAAAATCTGCTATAAAGGAGAGGAAACTTCAATCAGTTCACTATCAGCCAAATTGAAAGGTTATAAAACTAAACACATTGCGCCAGGTGCCCATTGGCTCTTTAAAGACAAACTACTGAGTGATATATACGATGAGACTTATCCTTTCGAAGAATAGAGAATATAGAGAATACTACAGAAAAAGAATCTATGATAACGCCCAAAAAATCCATGGACGCTGACAACCGGAAAAAGGTTCATTCCCAAATTGCGGTGATTAGGATTCAATTATTATTTCAGGTCATTTGTGTATTTTGGTATTAAAGAAATGCCTTTTGGCATTTGATATTGGTAGCCAGCCATACAGCCGTACTGTTAGGTACGGCGAAATGGCTGGTGAGGAAGACACCCACACACGGAACCTTGCTGATATGCAAGGGACAACATCAATCTATGTCGCCTACCACAAGGGCAGGCAATAAAAATAATAACAACTCTATCCCAGCCATTTCGAAACACCAAAAGGCGTTTCTGTATGGCTGGCTACCATTGTCTAATGCCCACGGCATTATAGTCAATATTATTTGACAAAAACTTGTCGGGAAAAGTGATGAAAGAGAAGTTAAAATTTGTAAAAACCGTTTCTTCGCCCTTCATTCACAATTCTTCATTTTGCGAAAGCTTAGGTTTCTCACTCCCATACCTTACCTTTGGCGTTGCCAAAGGTAAGGTATGGTGCGATGAAACATGACCTTTCACACGACGAAACCTTACCTTTCGCGCACCAAAACCTAAGCTTTCACAAATTCGGACTTTGTAAACCGATGGATTACAGATAAATAAACTTTGTAACGAGTTGTAAGACAATGCTTTACGAAAAACATCAAAAATTGCATTTTTTTCGGCCGAATGACTCTTTCGTTGTCAGCACCCCCCATTTTTGGGGGTCAAAATTCGAATTTTATATAACAAAAAAACAGCTTATGTATTTTACACATAAGCTGTCTTTCTAATTAGCCAAATATCTTAGCTGAATAAAAATGACCTGATGAAAGTAACTGGTCAGAAGAGATATTAAGCTTCAGCGGGTGCTTCTTCTGCTGGTGCAGCGGCCTCGGCAGCAGCGGCTGCAGCTGCAGCTGCAGCTTTCTTCTCTGCAACCTTCTTAGCAATAGCCTCGTTAACCTTCTTCTCTGCTTCAAGTTCCTTGTCTGCAAGAGCCTTCTTAGCCTTCTCTGCTTTCTGACGAGCAGCATCGAAGCCCTTAACCTTCTGATCTTTCCATGCATCGAACTTTGACTGAGCGGTTGCTTCGTCAAATGCACCTTTCTTCACACCTACACGAAGATGCTTCATCATGTAAACACCTTCCTTACGAAGAATACTGCGAACAGTGTCTGTAGGCTGTGCGCCTGTCTCTACCCAGTAGAGTGCACGGTCGAAATTCAAATCTACAGTAGCAGGATCGGTATTAGGGTTATAAGTACCAATCTTCTCAGTAAATCTACCATCACGTGGTGCTCTTGCATCGGCGATAACGATACGATAGAAAGCGTATCCTTTACGACCGCCGCGCTGTAATCTGATTTTTGTTGCCATTTTATAAAAAAATATTTAATTAGGTTTGAATTATGCTATCAACTCGTAATAGCGGCTGCAAAATTACTCATTAAAATCCGAATAACGTCCTGTATGTCAGTAATTATCATCGGATTTAATAATCATTAACATTACTTTGCTTTATCCACAGGTTTTATGATTAGCGTCTTCAGCCAGTCTTTCAATACGCCTTTATACCTGTTCTGGGAATCAGCGACCAGAATAATACTCTGTGAACCGTCTGTCAGACGCGGACCTAAGCACATCCCTTCATAATTAGCGATTGAACGTGCCGTGATGTTCAGGCGTGTACGCCATTTTGCCAGCAGGTATTTAGTCATATACGGGGAGTCATCAGACAACGGCTTGTCGCTTTCAATAGTCTCTTCACGGTCGGGGAAGACCTGGTAAATCTTATTGATGACATAGGAACCAATCTTCAGCTTCGGCACCCGGAACTCTCGTTCAAGCACTAATAAGCTTCCGTCGTCCAAAGCACAAAGCTCACTTACCCCCATCGCAAAATTAACCGACCGTTTGTGCGCCTTCGGCTCATCCATCTGATAGGCATACTGTGCCAAAGGATGAAGACTGGCATCAAAGGACTGAACACGTATGCGATTCATCACGCGATTAGTAGAAGAAGCCTGTGGGCCGTCGAAGGGAATCGTGCTTTCCGTACAAGTCCATAAACGCCGTGTCGAAGGATTGTAGGATAAAGACTCTAATCCATAATTGCTTGTAGAGGCATGGAAAATCTCGGGGACATCGACCTTTCTGCCGGTCAGTTGTCCGTCCATCTGATATTCGATGATATCATTTCCAGATTCACCACTTATCAATAGTGTTTCTGATTCAGGCAGATAGGCAATGCCTTCTGCATCCCTGTTGGGAAGTTGTGACGAGTAAAAACCGAGAACTCTTGCATCATGAATCTTTGCAGTAACAGAGTCGATATCTATCTGCAATACAAAAAAACCGTCGTGATCGGACTTATCCGTCACAACGGCGTACTTATTATCTCCCAACCATGCAATACCACTATAATTGCCAGCCGGAATCGTCTTCTTAAATGCTTTTTGCTTGTTATTGCGGACTATTTCCATGGTTGCCTGTGCAGATGAGCCAACCATCACCGTCCACGATATGAGCAACAAAAGCATCCATCTTTTCATTTTTTTTCTTTCAATAATTTAATAAGGTACTTATCTCATCGCCCTCAACACACGCTCATAATAGCGCTGCGTACCACGGACACTGTACTTGGCTCCCCCATTCCATGAGCGAATAGCTTTTTCAACATTGTTGTGAGGGTTATACCATGACTGGATAAGTAAGAACATTTCTTTTGATTTCTTCACACTAAAGCGATCGGCAAGAGTATATCTTTTCTTACTTCCACGCTGCTTCAGAATTTGATTACAGTCTGCCACCAGAATAGGAGTGATCTGCATTGCTCCAACCTGATTTCCATTCTTTGCATTCGAATTACCGCTACTTTCAACCTGAATAATTGCATCAATCACATCATTCCAATTAAATCTACTTGTAGAATTGCTACTTCCATTGCCTGCTGCCAGAGCAGAATGTGGGTTCACCGATAAAATGCACAATACAAATAAAACTCTCTCTAATTTTTTTAACATAACTATTATTTTTTGAACCCCGAACAAACCAATCATCTGTTCATAACCGTAAGCGACTAAACACAAGCAACCACGGTCAAAGTTCAGTTAGATACTTTAATGAATAACGCTCCAAAATTACTGGAACTAATGCTATCCTTATACTTATCGGGTGCAAAGATATGAAAAAAATATCAAACCGCCAAATTTTTTTGCAAATATTGACTAATTGGCAAAGACAAACAGGATGGAGGAATAGAGCTCAGCAGCAAGTACATAGAGCAAAAACACCCATCTGAAACGCACAATTCCGGCGGTCAGACAGTCAACAATCTTTACCGAATTATTTATCGTTTCTCCCATCAGTCCATAGGTGACGGAGAAGACGACCAACGCAAAACAGATGACCGCAACGATGCTATCTGAGAAGCTACTGGGGAACAATTTTCCCGTTACACTGAGCAGTATCGCATGCGGCATGACGGTTAACAGCAACATAATGGCAATGAAAAGAATCAATTCAAAGAACACAATCTTCATTGCATAGCGCTGCCTGTATGTTACTGCTCTTTTCAAGAAGAAATAATCAAGTAAGCCACTCTCCTGAATTGCCCCGAATGCAATACATAACAATAAAATCCAAACTAAAAACGGAGTGGCTAAGTTACGAATAAAATGACCGAAGAACCACCTGATGCCCTCACTGCTCAACAATGAGCGCACTGCCAGTTCCGGCATGGCGGCCGCTATCAGCCACGATACCAGAACCAACACTATCTGAGCTATAGCAAGCAGAAGGACCGTATGTCCAACGATTCTCTTTATTCTCATTGATCAGTCATTATCTGGATGAAGGTTGTCAATATCTAATATTCTCAGTTCAAGTGCACGGACGACCAGACGGGTCGCGTTAATACCTATTCCTCCATTTCCATCGGGGAAGAGTTTCTGTATCAGTTCGTTCTGACGCTTTTCAAGACTCTTCACTCCAAACGGCATTCCCCGGAGATTCGTTATCTGCTCTTTGGTGAACCCTAAAGCCAGATGTCTGAGGAAACGCTCATCGTATTCATCAATCTCGTAGTTGACGAATGCCTCCTGACGGAGCAGTTCTCCACCAACACTGTGTTTAAAGCGATCGACTATCTTTGCCAATATGGGTTGGTTGAACACCATTTTCTTTCCATCCATCACACTGGACACATCACCACGGGTCAGCAGTTCGCCGCTTTTAAGGATAATCCCATCACATCCGGCATCCAGCACATCCACCCATAGCTTTTCATTCAGTATCTCGCCTGTGAAAATGAGCACCTTCACGTCTGGATAGGCATCTTTTGTCTGTCGGCAGATCTCCACACCGATTGTCGTCGACCCTCCAAGTCCCAAGTCTAACAGCACCAGATCGGGCAACTGCTGCTTAATCAACTGCCAATACGCCCGTTCATTCTCAGCCGTACCGATAATCTCTGCCTCAGGTATCTCATTCCTGAAAATACCTTCTGTACCTTTCAACTCAAGGGGTACATCTTCAACTATGATAACTTTAAATCTTTCCATATTTTCTTTGTAAGCGTTATTTCAATTATTGTCTCTTCATTCTGTCCCTGTTTAGCCGTGATTCCGCATCCCCGTGCATTCGTGTACTCACCGATGTCGCGAATGATCTGCCTGCAAATAAGATACCTGACATTACTCGTCAGAGGAGTAAAGAGGTTATAACACTCATCCTCCGTGAGGTGAAGATTCTGCATCTGAACGGTAATCAGCATATAACGGTCGTCTTTCTCGGAAACCGTATAGGATGGCTTCACTCCCCCATTCTGCATCTGAAGGATTTCAAATAGATATTGAATCTGGTCATTATCCACAGGGAAGTTGCCCTCAATCTGGCGCATGGCCTGAGTGCTGAGCATCGAATACAATTCCTTATAATAGGCAACGAGTTCGGATATTGCCTGCAGATTACTGTCCTTCCCGTCTATCAGCATTCCAATACGAGACGGATAGTACATCGTTTCATGTTTCAAGGTACTCAGGCAGTTATCCAGCACACTGTTGCTCACATACAGCCTGTCACTCTCATACTGTGCCCTTCGAAGTTCATCCGATGCCATCTCCAGATTGTTCTGGAAGCTCTGATCTGATTCTATACTTTCATGTAAGGCACTCTGGATTTGGTTAACGACTGAATAAAGCTTTGACATCTCAGCATTGTCCACCGTCGCCTTCAGATTCCACGTGTTCGATATTGCCTTTAATTTGTCTTCTGCGGACATCTTACTCAGAAGGATATCATTGATGCTCCTTATCCTTTCGACACAGAAATGATAATACAGCCGATGCCGATAGTAAAGGAGGTAGTAGGCAGGAAATATCAGTAGCAACAGAATAATCAAGATAGTGACGGCAACACTCTTATTGCTCTCTGACTTCTGCATCACCCTGCAATAATGGGCAAGGGTGTTATCCGCTGAACGTTCACGGAAAAGTGAGGTGTATACCTTATTATTATATGTATATTTATCCCAAAGATGCAGGGCAAGGGAGGCAACGGCACTCTCATTGCGAATATCCAGAATGACCTGATAGTCTATCGGCAGGCTGTCACGAAACCATACCAGTTCTGCCGGCACTTCAGCACCAGAAGAAAATGCCTCCATCAGATCCTTGCCATTTGGATGACGGGATAAATAGAACTTATTTAAGTTCCTACAGCAACTGTCCAGATACTCGAGCGTCTCGATATAGCGATGATCCACATTGCACTTATAGGCACTATCAGCAAACGCATCTGCTCTTGCAAGATAATGGTTTTGCTTATCAATATCGGCACTGAAGACTTCGGGTACAGATGTAAAGAGAAGCAGCAATGGGATGAAGATTCTGACTATGCCCTTAGGAAGCCGGAAATAAAAGCGGCTCCCCTCTCCCAGCTTACTCTCTGCCACCAGCGTGCACACATTGAAGATCTGACTTATCTTACGGTATTTCTCTATGATACCCTTACAATTCATCAAGCCGAACCCATGAGAAGACTGAGTCATGGTGGGAAGCTCCTGCGTCTTGAGGACATTTACATCATCAATGATGGGCTTATGGTCAAAGACATGTTCAAGCTGTTCTTCGCTCATACCGATACCCGTATCTGTGACACTAATTTCCACATAATTCTCTTTCGTCGTTGACGAGATAACGACCTTTCCCCCTTTGTTCGTAAACTTGCGGGCATTATCGGCAATGGTGTTTATCATAAACAAAGTGAGTGTCTTGTCAGCCTTCACGACATCGGTTGTATCTTCCACTATCAGGTCGACTCCCTTCATCTGAAATCCCATCCTTCCCTTTTTCACTAAATCGAACAAAGGCTGCAAGGCAAAGCTCTCAATGTGCAGATTCAACTCACCCTGACGCATCTGTATCCAGTTCGTAAGTACATTATTATACTTATTTACCTGGTCGGTCAGCTCTGCAATATATGAATAGCGGTCATCCCGTTGTTCCTGTGTCTCATCCTTCTGCAGAAGCATACGCACCTCATGCACCATCCTGTCGATATATGGTGTTATCGTGTTGACAAAATTGATTTTAGCGCGTTGTTCAGCATTAAGCTTCTTATTCTTCTGAACATGCAAACGTGCCAGTTGTATCTGTTCCTCGATGTCTTCATACTCATTCTCGGCTTCCTTGATGCGCTGATCATTTGCCATCTTCCATTCCTGAAGAGGTAGCAACAACGTCTCCAATGAGAAACGACTGTCATTCTTGCGACGCATCCTGTCAAACAGAAGCAAAAGGATAATAAGCAGAACGATGGCAACGACAACAATGATAATCATTATATTCAATTGCCGGGAAGAAAGATCCAGCTGTTCAGCACGCGACTCTAACTGCCTGTCTTGTCGGGTCTGTTCCTGGAGATCCAGATACAGATTGCGATTAATGTCACTATTCACCTTGTCATTAATCGCAGAATAGACAAGACTTAACTGTTCACGAATGGAAGCGACCAGGTCTGGGGCACGAAAGATGGCAGAATCACGACTCAACGCCTCTTGCAGGCAAACCCCAGCCGACTGATAGTCGTATATACTCCAATAGCATTCAGCCAATGTACGGTATCCTCCTGCTATCTGATACACGTCACCATAATCCATGAAAATGTTCAAGGCTCGCTGGGCAAGATTACCGGCAAGTAATGAGTCGGGCATATCATCGACATTGATAAACCGGATGGCAGGAAGATTGTCACGTATCAACCGACGGCAATATACAGGATTCTCCATGTGTTCACTCATCGCCTGCAATGCCTGTGCTTCAAAGAAAGGATAATGTCCGGCTAATGACAACTGATAGCATTGCAGGAGATAATCGAACTCTGTCTGGTTGATTTCCTCTTGTGAGTTCCCTGAGATGATACCACCGGAACCAACATTATATAAGTAGTTCAGCCATTGAGCCGTATCCTGTTCTACATCATTGTATTGAGTAACGGTAAGTAACGACTCAACCGATTGAGATTTCAAGCCAACATAATAAAAATAGACGGAGTTTACAATAGAAAACTCACTTTGAGCATATAAAAAGCGTTCATGCTGATGAGGCGTCAAACGATTATTCTCCTCATTAATCCTTCTAATTCTCAACAGGGCTTTCTCTCTGACATCATAGAAGTTCTTGTTCTTTGACTGCCTCTGGCATAAACGCATATTCTGAATGTCCGCAATCAAAAGTTCAACCTGATTATCTGTAGAAATGCTATCAAGCAGACGATATGCCCTGTCATAATCCATCTTGGCAATACTGACAAAAGCAAGGTTGTTCATTGCTTCTGCTTTCCCGGCTTCGTAGTTTCCGGCAAGCGCTAATGCACGTTCTGCATAAACGCGAGTAGAGTCAAGATTCCGATAATGGTATGCATAGGAAATGCTATTCAACTTGTCGACTTCATTCTTGTCAACAGAGGAACAAGCTGAAATAAAAAAAATGCCCAATATGGACAGAATCCATATTGGGCAATACTTATTATGATTATGCGCGTGCTTTAGCAACGTAGCCAAGTGCCTCTTTGCACTTATCTGTTACATACTGCCAATCGCAGGCAGCAACCTTATCTTTCGGGAAGAGCTTTGAACCCATGCCAACGCAGAAGACACCTGCCTTGAACCAGCCCTTCAGATTCTCTTCTTCAGGAGCAACACCGCCAGTAACCATAATCTTTGACCATGGCATCGGAGCCTTTAAGCCCTTCACCATATTCGGACCATAGACATCACCTGGGAAGAGTTTTGTCAAGTCACACCCTAATTCCTGAGCCTTACCAATCTCAGAAACAGTGCCACAACCTGGGCAATAAGGAACAAGACGACGGTTACATACAGGAGCTATATCCGGATTGAACAACGGTCCGACAACAAAGTTTGCACCCAACTGGATGTATAATGCTGCCGTCGGTGCATCAACAACAGAACCGATACCCAATGCCAGTTCAGGACACTCTTTATCAGCCCACTTCACCAGTTCTCCGAATATCTCATGTGCAAAATCTCCGCGATTGGTAAACTCAAATGCACGGACACCGCCTTCATAACAGGCCTTAACAACATTCTTACAGACTTCAAGGTCCTTGTGGTAGAATACCGGAACCATACCAGTATCACCGATCTTCTTCAGTACAGCTAACTTATCAAATTTTGCCATAAACAATTATATTATTCTTTAAATTCACGCTTCAAATACATACAGGTATCAAACACAGCCACAAGCTCCCATCCTTCAAACCCAAGCTCATTCAACTTATCTTCACGCTTAAGCAGAGGACTGATGATTTTGTATTCAAATTGCTTCATGCTGTCAATTACACTTAGCGTTGTACACGGCCATTAGCATTACCACCAGCAAGGCTCTCGACTTCGTCAACAGAAACCAAGTTAAAGTCACCATTGATTGTGTGTTTCAAAGCAGAAGCAGCAACGGCAAACTCCAATGCCTCACCTTGTGTAGCCTTTGTCAGAAGACCATGAATCAAACCGCCAGAGAATGAATCGCCACCACCGACACGGTCAATGATCGGGTTAATCTCATAACGCTTGCTCTGATAGAACTCCTTACCGTCATAAATCAATGCCTTCCAGCCATTGAATGTAGCTGAGAAGCTCTCACGCAAAGTGGAAACGACATACTTGAATCCGAATTCCTCACGCATCTGCTTGAAGATTCCCTCATAACCGGAAGCATCAGTCTGACCACCTTCCACGTCTGCATCAGGCTTAAATCCAAGACAGAGCTCTGCATCCTCTTCATTACCGATACATACATCGACATACTTCATCAGCGGACGCATGATGGAAATAGCCTTCTCTGAAGTCCAAAGCTTCTTACGGAAGTTAAGGTCGACAGAAACTGTCACACCATGACGCTTTGCTGCCTCACAAGCAAGACGAGTCAACTCAGCTGCCTTGTCGCTGATAGCAGGAGTGATGCCGCTCCAATGGAACCACTGAGCACCTTCCATCACTGCATCAAAATCGAAATCAGAAGGATCTGCCTCAGCAATAGAACTGTTTGCACGGTCATAGATTACTTTTGAAGGACGCATGCTTGCACCCGTTTCTGCATAATAAAGACCCACTCGATTACCACCACGAGCAATAAACTGGGTATTTACTCCATAACGACGCAGGGCATTTACTGCAATCTGGCCAATCTCGTGCTTCGGTAGTTTTGAAACAAAATATGCCTCGTGCCCATAGTTGGCCACACTTACAGCTACATTCGCCTCACCACCACCGGGAATGATACGAAAAGATTCACTCTGAATAAAACGGTCATTTCCTTGCGGAGACAGGCGAAGCATAATCTCACCCAATGTTACAATCTTTGCCATTATAAAAAATTTTTATTAGTTGTTTGGTTATATAATCTTGATAGAAATTTCCAAACGCAAATATAGTCAATATTTTGTAAAGCGAGAAATAAAAACGCAAAAAATAGAGTTTTTTGACAAAATATATTGTTGTGTATGTACACAATTCAACTTTTATTTATAATTTTGCATGGTAATAATAAAATGTATGACGAGCAAAATCAGGATTAAGGATATAGCAGAACGGGCTGGAGTTTCTGCTGGTACGGTCGACAGAGTACTCCATAAGAGGCCAAATGTTTCTAAGATTGCACGAGAAAAGGTTGAAAAGGCGCTGAAAGAGATGGATTATAAGCCAAACATGTATGCTTCGGCTTTAGCTTATAATCGTACATATTCTTTCTATATGTTAATCCCGAATCACGATTCTGAGGCCTACTGGCAGGAGATTGAAGAAGGAGCCAGCAAAGCGATGGATGCCAGACGGGATTTTCATATCGACGTTCAGATTCTTTATTATGAACGATTCAATGCTGACAGCTTCATCCAGCAATATGAATTTATACTCAGCATGAATCCTGATGGAGTCGTAATCGTCCCTCCATCCCTCGATCTCACCCGTCAGTTTACCGATATACTTCATGAAAGGGAAATTCCCTTTATCCTGCTCGACTCATACATGCCTGACCTGAAGCCTTTGTCTTTCTTTGGACAAGACTCCTTTGCGAGCGGATATTTCGCTGCCAAAGTACTGATGATGGTTGCTTTCAAGGAAAAGGAGATCTTGCTGATGAAGCACACAAAAGACGGAAAGGTTACCAGCAAGCAGCAGGCGAACCGGGAAGTCGGCTTCCGTCATTACATGACAGACCACTTCCCCGATGTGAAGATCATCGAGATTGACATTCCTTTTGTCAGCACTCCAAGACAAAGGACACAGATTCTCGAAGACTTTTTTGCCAAGCACTCTCATATCCATCATTGTATCACCCTGAACTCCAAGGCATACTTTATCGGAGAGTTCCTGTCACGGACAAACAGAAGAAATGTCCAGATTATGGGTTACGACATGGTTGCACGAAATGCGACATGCCTACGACAAGGAACCATCTCGTTCCTTATTGCCCAACATGCCTATCAGCAGGGATATTCATGCGTTGATACTCTTTTCCAGGCTATTGTCTTGAAGAAGAAGGTCAACCCTGTCAATTACATGCCGATTGAGTTACTGATGAAGGAGAATGTAGATTTCTACCGTAGAACACAGCTATAACATTATATTCAAAATCAATAAGAACATGAAAACAGCAAGTTTTATTAAAATCAACCCTGCCGACTCTGTTGTCGTTTGTCTCCGTCCCATGCAGAAGGGAGAGAACATTACCGTAGACGGCATCACAATCCAGTTATTACAGGACACACCCGTCGGTCATAAAGTCCTGATTAAAGATACTGCCAAAGGTGAAGACATCATCAAATACGGCTACCCTATCGGCCATGCACGTGAAGACCTGAAAGCAGGTGTATGGGTAAACGAGAATAATCTGAAGACCAATCTTTCCGGCACTCTCTCCTATGAGTATTTGCCGGTGAATGAAAAGCTGAATATACCGAGCGAAAACCGCACCTTTAATGGGTATCTGCGTAAAAACGGAGAAGCTGGAACACGTAATGAGATATGGGTGGTTCCCACAGTTGGATGCGTTAATGGCATTGCAGAAAAACTTGTCGAACTGCTGAAACAAGAAACTGGCTGTAAAGATATTGATGCTATTCACGCATGGCATCACAACTATGGTTGTTCCCAACTTTCCGGTGACCACGAGAACACTCGTAAGGTTCTTCGCGACATCGTGCTTCATCCCAATGCCGGTGGTGTACTCGTACTATCATTAGGATGTGAGAACAATCAGCCTGACCAGTTCATGGAAATGTTGGGCGACTATGATAAAGAACGCGTAAAGCTTCTGATTACACAAAAGGTGGAAGGAGATGAAGTAGAAGAAGGTATGCGCATATTACGTGAGCTTTATGCTACGGCTTCAAAGGACAAGCGGACAGAACTTCCGTTGAGTAAGTTACGCGTTGGTCTGAAGTGTGGCGGTTCTGACGGATTCTCTGGTATCACCGCCAATCCGCTCGTAGGAGAATTCAGCGATTGGCTCGTTGCACAAGGAGGTACATCTATCCTCACTGAAGTACCTGAGATGTTCGGAGCAGAAACGATTCTGATGAACCGTTGTACGACACCGGAACTATTTGACCAGACCGTTACACTCATCAACGACTTCAAAGAATACTTCCTTTCACATGGTGAGCCCGTCGGCGAGAATCCTTCACCAGGGAACAAAGCGGGAGGCATCTCCACATTGGAAGACAAGGCATTAGGATGTACGCAGAAGTGCGGAAGAGCACCCGTAAGCGGAGTGTTAGCATACGGTGACAGGTTACAAGCCAACGGACTGAACCTGCTCTCTGCTCCAGGAAACGACCTCGTTGCTGCTACCGCCTTGGCTTCTGCCGGATGTCAGTTAGTGCTCTTCACAACCGGACGCGGAACGCCATTCGGCACATTCGTTCCCACGATGAAGATTTCAACAAACAGCACCTTGTATAAGAACAAACCCAACTGGATTGACTTCAATGCCGGTGAACTGGTTGAAGGCACCGACATGCGCGTGTTGAGAGACCGTTTCGTCGACTACATCATCAAAGTCGCAAGCGGTGAACTTGTCCGCAATGAAGTCAACGGCTATCGTGAGATTTCTATTTTCAAGAATGGTGTAACTCTATAGAATGATTAGCAACAAGAGAGGATTCTTTGCATTAAGCCCGTTGATGCTTTTTATCGTTTTGTATTTAGTCACGTCAATCATTGCCGGTGACTTCTACAAAGTGCCTATTACCGTGGCATTTATGATAGCAAGCATCTATGCCGTTGCCATTACCGGAGGCTATACCATGTCTAAGCGCATTGAAGCATTCAGTCGTGGAGCCGGCACTCATAACATGATGCTGATGCTATGGATCTTCGTCTTAGCCGGAGCATTTGCCAACTCCGCAAAGATGATGGGAAGTATCGACGCTACTGTCAATCTCACATTATCAGTCATGCCGGGCAATATGCTACTGGCTGGTCTTTTTCTTGCTGCTTGTTTTATATCCTTGTCTATTGGTACGAGTGTGGGAACAATTGTCGCACTCGTACCGATAGCTGCGGGAATCGCCAGTTCTACCGATGTCAACATCGCCATGATGGTTGCCATCATTGTAGGAGGCTCTTTTTTCGGCGACAACTTGTCCTTCATCTCCGACACAACTGTTGTGGCAACCTCATCGCAGGGGTGTAAGATGAGTGATAAGTTTCGGGTCAACTTGTTCATCGTCTTGCCAGCAGCTGCTCTCATCCTGCTTGTCTATGTCTTCATGGGAGCAGACATCAAGTCACCGGCTAATATCCCTGAGGTTGAATTCGTCAAGGTCATTCCTTACTTGGTGGTTCTCGTCTGTGCTATATTCGGGATGAATGTCATGGCAGTACTCACGCTCGGGCTGTTTCTCACGGGTGTTATCGGAATGCTCAACGGTACTTACGACATTTACGGATGGTTTGGAAGCATGGGCGATGGTATTCTTGGAATGAGCGAGCTCATCATCATCACCATGATGGCGGGCGGTCTTCTGGAATGTATACGTGAGAATGGCGGGATTGACTTTATCATTCAAAAGATGACAAGCCACATCCACGGCAAACGGGGAGCTGAAATGAGCATCGGACTATTGGTGTCGCTAGTGAATGTATGTACTGCCAACAATACCGTTGCTATTATTACGGTGGGAAACATTGCCAAGCAGATAGGCGACCGCTATGGAGTGGACAATCGCAAATGTGCCTCCATATTAGATACCTTCTCATGCTGCATCCAGGGTGTCATTCCCTATGGTGCGCAGATTCTCATGGCAGCAGGACTTGCGCAGATCAATCCCATGAGCATCATTCCCTTCCTTTATTATCCACTGGCTATAGGCGTCTCTTCTATATTGTCTATCATGCTGCGCTACCCAAAAAGATATAGTTAATCATGGATATTATCAAAAGAAATTTCTTCAGGCTTTTACGTTCTGGTTCTCTTAATGAGTACGAGTCTCTTGAACCGATGTCGGCATTCAAATGGAACCGGCTGTTCGAGATGATCAAGGCTCAAGGCGTGACATCCATTGCCGTTAAAGGACTCAAGAACCATAAATTTGATAAGAATGCCAACATTCCCGAAGACTTGCGCGGAAGCCTTAGTGAATCCGTCCAGTCAGAGGTGAGCGAGGAGCATGATCTCCCCCAGCTTAGCAACTCTTTCTTAAACAAGCGGCTGAAGAGCATCCAGGCAAATGAGCGGCATCAAATCGATGCTTCAATGACAACGCTTGATTTGCTGAACATCCTTGTTAAGAATATCAACCAGATACTAAACAAGGGAATCTCATTGAGCGGCATCTCCGAACTGGGTCGTTTCTTACGTACAAGGGGCGATAAGGTTGACTTTGTCAAACTTGAAAACTGGCTTCAGTCACTTCACATCCAACGAATGGCACAGCTGCAAGGTAGCATTCTCATTTCTGTCTTTAAGTTCGACAAGGATGAAGTACCCTTTGTTACAACCGTCGAGCCGGAAACAGACGACTTGATATTGCGCACGCTCAACCATACGGAGCTTGACACGGCTAAGGAATGGCATTTCCGCCAAAGTAGTACTGGATTCGTACAGAACAACTCAGCCGTATTAAGGCGCAATCTTCGCCGTAGTATGCGCTATTGGAATTATGCCCCATTGGAAACAACAAGTAATTTTGTAAACAACTTCGCTAAAAGTCTTTCTGAAATAGAAGAATAATCAAATCCTTCTCTGCTTTCGATTTAACATTCATTAAGGAAGCAATGGCACTCATTTTTTGTTTATAAAATAAAAAAGCGTTACCTTTGCAAAAACTAAGACGAAAAAACAGAATGAGTAGAATCATTATCAGCATATTTTGTATTCTGACGACTATATCCCTCAAAGCACAAAGCTACTATGTCCAATGTGAAGACACGTGTTCTCACATCCACGGGATAGATATTAGCCACTATCAGGGAAATATCTTCTGGGAAGCCATCGGGAATAATGCAAAGATGCACTATGTATATTTGAAAGCAACGGAAGGAGGAGACAACATAGATGCAAAGTATGAACGGAACATCGAACTGGCTCATCAGCATGGTCTGAAAGTCGGCTCCTATCACTTCTACAGAGCAAAGACACCACAGGTAATACAGCTAAGTAACTTCATGGCTCAATGCCGTCCGGGTGAGCAAGATCTGATACCGATGATTGATGTAGAGACAAAGAGCGGTCTTCCTACCAGCGAATTCAGGGATTCTCTGAAGATCTTTCTGGATTTAGTGGAAGAGGCATACAAGCAGAAGCCGCTCGTCTATACCGGTGCCAATTTCTACGATCATAACTTCTATGGCGGATTTTTAGACGACTACAAGGTTATGATTGCTCAATACACCGAGAAAGAACCCGTCCTTCAGGACGGAAGAGACATTACCATGTGGCAATACACTGGTAAGGGGCACATCAACGGAGTGAACGGATACATTGACAAAAGCCGTTTCATGGGTAAGCATAAACTAAGGGAAATTCGTTTCCGACATCACTAATAGATTAAGAACAAACATTTTTAGAATTCTAAAACACAAAGAAATATGGCAATCATTAAATGTCCGGAGTGCGGTCACCAAATTAGCGACAAAGCACCAACTTGTCCCTCTTGCGGGGTTGAAATCGCAGGAAAAATAACAAGATGTCCTCAATGTGGTGAGGTATATCTGAATGATCAAGAGGCTTGTCCCAACTGCCATTATGCAAACATGACACCTTCTGCTCCTTCTCGACAGCCATACTATGTTGAGCCAGTAAAGCCGACACCTGCACCTGAACGTCCTGTTAAGGAAGAACGTGTCACGCTTCAGGATGTAGAAGACATCGAAAGACAAGAGAGCGAAGAAGAGCTGGTCGCTCCTGTTGAAGAAACTCCTTTCACTCAAGAACCTGTTGTGGAGGAGGAAGAAAAGGCGGCTGAGCCGAAGAAGGAAGAGAAGAAGAATGAGAAGAAACCGAAAAAGAGGACGAACTATTCTGCACTGATTGTATCCATCGTATTGGCTATGATCATCTGTGCCGTCTGCTTCTATTTCTATAACAAGGCAAAGACAGAGAAGGAGGCTGAAGCCTTTGAATTTGCCATGTCAAGCAAAGAACCGATGGTGCTCCAGAATTACCTCAACACCTACCCGGATGCTCCTCTACCCCATCGGAAAGCTGTCAATGTCCACATTAAAGAACTAAAGAACACTGACCACGAGTGGAGCATTGTAATGGCGAACAATTCCAAGGAGGCTTTGCTGGATTATCTGACAAAGAACCCGGAGACTCCTCACAAGAAGAACATTCTTCAGGCAATAGATTCCATCGACTGGGATGCCGCCGTTAAGGCGAAGACCAAGGAGGCTTATGAGGCTTACATCAAAGAGCATCCCGATGGAAAGTTCATCGATGCCGCCAATGAGGGTATCAAGACGTTGAAGGAAGCAAAGCCGCTCACGGCTCAGGAAAAGGAGAACATATCCGGCCTCTTCCGCAAGTTCTTCCAGAGTATTAACTCCAAGAAAGAGGACCGTCTGCTTACCACCATCAATGAGAAGCTCAACTTCTTCAATAAAGCCGATGCCACGAACAAGGACGTGGTGGCTTATATGAACAAGCTCTGGAAACCTGAGATTGCCAATCTTAACTGGCACATTCTCAAGGACTATAATATCCAGAGGAAAGAGCTGGAGAACGAGAAATATGAGTACGACGTGAACTTCTCCGCACTTCTGAAGACTGAGCCGAAGGATAAGAAGCTCAAGCCGACGGAAACGAAGTATCAGGTGACGGCTAAGGTAGATGCCAACAAGAAGATCTCTGCCATCAACATCACTAAGATTAACTGATTATTTTCTCAACCATAATAAAAGCGCAGAACCATCGTGATTCTGCGCTTTATTTATTCTATCCCATTCTCATCTGCATCAATAGTTGTTTCTGATGCTCAGTCAGTTGAGTAGGTAATGTCACCTGATACATAACGACCAGGTCTCCATACGTCCCGTCACCTCGGTCAGCACCTTTTCCGGGTATTCTGACCTTCGTTCCAGGCTGAGTACCGGGCTTGACCTTCAGTTTCAGTTTTGTTCCATTGCTCAGCTGGATAATCACATCCCCACCGAGCAGAGCCGTATACATATCTATATTTACGGTACTGGTGACATTGCCCGTACTCCGACGTGATGATGTCTGCCTTGTAGAGCGTCCCCGCGCTCCTCCGAACAATTGCTCAAAGAAATCAGAGAAGCCGCCGCCCTTGCTAAACGAACTGAAGTCGAACCCGTCAAACGGTGAACCGCCGCCGGAACCTCCCCAGTTGAAGCCGCCACCAGCCTGATTGAAAGCATCAGCCTCCTTCCATTTCTCGCCATACTGGTCGTATTTCTTACGCTTCTCGGGGTCACCGATAACATCGTAAGCCTCGTTCAGCGCCTGGAATTTGGCCTTTGCCTTCGGATCATTCGGATGCAAGTCCGGATGAAACTGCTTGGCACGTTTTCTGTAAGCTTCTCTTACATCTTTCTGGGGGATGTTCTTGTCAACTCCCAAAATCTTGTAATAATCTATAAAAGCCATTTTTCAATCCTCCATTCTTTTTATAAGATAGAGAGCAAAAACCGTGCCTATTCTTTTCTATCGCATCACTTTCACGACTTTTCCGTTACGCATCTTCACAAGATTCAAACCTTTGACAGGCTGACTGACACGTACGCCACCCAGCGTGTAACGGGCAACCTCTTCTGTTCCCTCATTATCCTCTGTATCCATTTGACGGATACCGTCTGTAACGACGACCACTTGCTTCCTGTCGGCATTGAGAATCCTCTTGTCTGTCGTATTATAAAGCAGCGCAACGACCTTCAATCCAGCTGGATTTATCTTAGCAAGGTGGTTATTGGAGATATTAAATTGGGCTGTATGGGTCTGGGCAACGCCTTCTTCTACAGTACTGCTGATACTCTTTGATATACCATTTGAGATTCCAATAGCATCTATACCGACATTATTATAGGTGACATCTGTCATGTATTCATCTGCATCAACCAAATCCTTGAAATCTTCATTATCTCTGTAATAATCATTTCCAGCAAGATAATTGCGCTGCTCCCAGTCAGCACCCGTTCCTTTCAAGCCATCTGCCAATAAGACGTAAGCCAATGCATAGGGCGAAGAACGGCGGTTCAACTGGAAGGTCACGTCGGCAGAAAAGTCAATCTGACCGGTCTTCTCGTCCAACACAGGCGTTGAAAGACTGACGGCACCTTCAACAAGCTCTGCATTCTCCTGCTCTATAATCTCTCCAAGCCCGAATTCTTCTCCAGAATTGATTCCATAATAGAGATCAACGTCTGTAATATGACGGTTAACATTACAGTTTGGATAAACGTCAGTAGTCATTGAACTAAACGCACTAACCTCCATTGGATCATCCTTGTGGATAGCTATAACGATGGCATCATCAGGATAATTCTTCTCAACAAGGCTCATACCCACCATGTCGCGCGCACCTAAGCCAGACCACGTGCCTGTGAACTCCTCAATGACGGTCTTACGGGGTGAAGGGGCACCAATCGTAAGAAGATTTCCGACAACATTCTTAGAGGAAAGTGCCTCATTCTCTTTTCCGTTTATCTTCACGATATAATAAGTATGTGCCATACGCCCTGTTATTGAGTCGGCAGGAACCTTTAAGAGCACTTCTCCTGTCCCGCCATAGTTGGTGATGGGATGATCCACCTCCACGTGAAGCGTATCACTTAAGATTCTTCCTGTGCGGATGACATAACCGACACTATGAATGCCATTTGCTCCCATGTTCTTTAACACGACAGGCACCTGCGCGGTATCTCCTAAGAGCACGGTTTTTTCATACGCCATTGATATGGTGGCATTATTCCTCGGGAAATCATCTGCCAACCTGACAGGTTGAATGGCAGCATTGACGATGGCTCCTGTGGTCGTATTAAAGAGAAGCGCCACGACACTCAGCTTATTGACATTTTGTACAAGTTCGTTGTTCTCAATGGTGAAGAAGGTAGAATGTGTTTGTGGAACACCATCAACAATAGGAGCCTTGATACTCCCGCTCATTCCATTCATTCCTCCCTTTACAATGACAGGCACCTCATTGTAGGCTATGTCGGTGATGTAATAAGGAGCATCGTGCCAAGGGGCTAAATTGGGATCATCAGATACGTCAAGGTCTGCGAATAAATTACTCATTCCCCAATTATCGTCACTACCGGTAAGGCTGTCGGCTAACAATACATATCCAAGGGCATACGGAGCTTCCTCGTTATTATATCGGAAGATGGTCTGCGATGAAACGTCGATTCTTCCGTTTTTGCTGAGTGTAACCGGAGCAAGCTCTACAGATGCCTCTGCCGGCATGGCATTTGCCTTGTCAACGGCAACATCAAGAGCAAACCTGCCTTCCCTTTCTCCTGTTCCGTAATAAGAATCCACCAGCTGTATCCTATTTAAATATGAGGTCGCATTATCAGCAAACTCTATTCCATAGTTCGTGTTAACCATAGGATCCCTATAATCTTCTGTATGGACAGAAATACAGATAGCATCATTGGGATTCGTCTTCTTCAACAGTTCATGACTTGTAATCGTTAACGGACCTTTACCGCCGCTTGTTGAAGTAAACGATTCGACAACTGTTTTCTTCGGAGACTTCTGCGACAATGTGATGATGTCGCCTTCTGACTTTGCCTCCTCTTTACTGGCTGTGTTCCCGACACCATTCACCTTCGTAATATTGATGGTCCGATGGCTGCGTCCTCCTGCAACGGCTTCACCTTCCACGGGTACTAAAACGGTAGATGTAGAACCGTAGGTAGGCATGGTGGGAACATCCATCTGACGCTCTTCACTCTCTTTGCCATTACTTGTGATGGTATAACTGATATTATCCACTTGATCAACACCATCATTAGTCAGGCGGAGTGCTGCCTGTCCTGGTTCATCTGACAAGGCAAATACATCTCCAAAATCATTCACACTGACAGCATGATGAGGAAACTCTCCTTCAAGTAGCACCTGAATTGCTAAAGAACCACCATCAGAATAGTCTCTCCAGTCAAAAGACCATGTTTCACTTGAAAATCTGATAAAATAAGAGTTCGGTACATTCTTTTTCGTAAAATCTACACCTACAGGTAACATGCCAGGATTTAAAGATTCCGAAGAAACATAGAATCTCATTACTAAATAAACGCCCTCTGCCGGAATCGCATGGGGTTCTGACAACGCTATATCTGTGAATTCACCATATTTAATGTCTGACGGATTAATCCCATAAAAATAATGAGTTGATGTGGATTCATAGATGTCTGAAGAAAACCCAAGATAACAATATTCAAGTCCATTATTCTCCATCGCATAGAAACGAACAGCCTCGATAGTCTTATTGGCTAACAGCTTATCATTGCCAGGAAGAAAAATGGCTGTCTCGAATACAGCAGATTCACTTTCACCACCGAATCCAGTCCCCCCGTAATAATACGGATCATCACTGCAATATCCCCACCACATTTGGTTTTCACCTGCCTCTATCTTCTTGGGCGCAATTGAATGGGATGCTTGGGCATTATTTGACACCGCAAACGCCATCATCAAAAGGAATGACAAAAATACTCTTTTCATATATAATAGAATGATTAAATTAGATAACTTTGTTGCAAAAATACAAAATAAGAGTTAATTCTCCAAATGGTTTATCAGTTTTTTTGCTTACCTTTGCAAAATAAATAAAAAAATCATTATGAATAAAAAATTCATCTTTTGTGTGTGCATTGCCATGCTCCTCACCAGTATCCCTATGACAGCGAAAAACAAGACCGTCAGACTACGCATTATCGAGACAACTGACGTACACGGTGCTTTCTTCCCATACGACTTCATCAACCGAAAGCCGAAGGCTGGAACACTTGCACGTGTAAGCTCCTATGTGAACAAACTCAGAAACGAGCCGGGAAACAATGTTATCCTTGTTGACAATGGCGACATCCTCCAAGGTCAGCCCACCTGCTATTTCTATAACTATATCAACACCCAGTCGGTGAATGTGGCAGCTGAACTGCTCAACTACATGAAGTATGATGCGCAGAACCTTGGAAACCACGACGTGGAAACAGGACATGCCGTCTATGACAAATGGATAAAAGAGCTGAACTGCCCTGTCCTGGGAGCAAACATCATCGACACGAAGACCGGGAAAACCTATGTGCCTCCATATACAATCCTTCAGAAGGAAGGGGTGAAAGTAGCCATCCTCGGTATCATCACTCCGGCTATTCCCAACTGGCTGACGGAGGATTTATGGGAAGGACTCTACTTCAAGGAGATGGTTTCAACGGCCCGCTACTGGATGGATTATCTTCGCAACAACGAACGCCCTGATGTGGTTATCGGACTCTTTCATAGCGGCAAGGACGGTGGAATCGTTACCGATGAATACGACGAAGACGCATCCATCAAGATTGCCAAGGAAGTGCCTGGCTTCGACGTGATTCTCTTCGGACACGACCACGCCCGTTTTAATGAGACCGTCATCAACAACGAGGGGAAAGGAGTGCTCTGCCTCAACCCTGCCAACAATGCCATCTATGTCGCCGATGCCACCATCGAACTCACGCTGAAACGTGGAAAGGTCGTTGATAGGAAAACGACCGGGCAACTCGTGAATATCACCGAAGAGCCCGTCGATGAATTGTTCATGAAGCACTTCCAGCCTCACATGGACGCGGTGAACAATTTTGTCAACAGGAAAATCGGAGAGTTCAAACACTCCATCTATACCCGTGACAGCTATTTCGGCAATTCGGCTTTCACCGATTTCATCATGAACCTGGAACTCCAGATCTCCGGCGCAGACATTGCTTTCAATGCTCCCCTATCCTTCGATGCCGCCATCAAGGAAGGGAATCTCTATGTCAGCGACATGTTCAACCTCTACCGATACGAGAACCAGCTCTGTGTGATGCGCCTCACCGGTGAAGAGATTCGCCGCCATCTGGAAATGAGCTACAACTTGTGGGTGAATACGATGAAGAGTCCCGACGACCATCTGCTGCTGCTTGCCGAAAACACCTGGAACGACCAGCAACGACTGGGATTCAAGAATTACACGTTCAACTTCGACTCGGCTGCCGGCATCGACTACGAGGTGGATGTCACAAAGCCGGAAGGACAAAAGGTGCATATCTTACGGATGAGCAATGGCGAACCGTTCGACGAAGCGAAATGGTATAAGGTGGCAATCAACAGCTATCGTGCCAAGGGAGGCGGTGAACTGCTTACCAAAGGGGCAGGCATCCCCCATGACAGCCTGAACGCCCGTATCTTATGGAGAAGCGAGAAAGACCTGCGCTATTACCTCATGCAGGAGATAGAAAAGGCGGGAATCATGGATCCTCAGCCAAACAGCAACTGGCGGTTCGTACCCGAAGAATGGGTGAAGCCGGCAGCTGAACGCGACCGTAAAATCCTTTTTAAATAACGGCAACATGACTTATTGGTTTGTTTTCTGCAAGTCCGACCTGCTCATAGAGCGCAACGACGACGGCACCTATGGTGTCCCGACGGGCGACACACCGCCTACCGATGTAAAGTCTTGGACTACCATCCACAACATCACGCCCTTTGAAGACGGGTCTGCCGTGAAGACCTATTCCATCGACCTGCCCGTCACCGGCCATCCGCGCTACGAGATGTGCGGACTCAGGAAATCGTATCAGATAATCCCCTTCCCCCTCTACCAGAAAGCAGGCAAGTGCGAAGAGATTCTCTATTGGGACCAGAACACCCGCTATTGCGGGGTGTGCGGGGCACCCATGAAGCTGAACACGGACATCTCTAAGAAATGTACGAATTGCGGAAAAGAGGTGTGGCCTCAGCTGGCAACTGCCATCATCGTACTGATTCAGCGTGGAGAGGAAGTGCTGCTTGTTAGAGCCCATAACTTCCGGGGCGACTTCTACGGACTTGTCGCCGGGTTTGTCGAGACGGGAGAGACACTGGAGGAAGCGGTCAGAAGAGAGGTACAAGAGGAAGTAGGCATCACGATTGACAACATCCGCTACTTCGCTTCCCAGCCGTGGCCCTACCCCTGCGGCCTCATGGTAGGGTTTAAAGCCGACTACGTCAGCGGAAACATCCATCTGCAACATAGCGAGTTAGCCACAGGAGGATGGTTCCGGCGCGACAACCTGCCACATATCCCCGAGAAACTAAGCATCGCCCGCAAGCTCTTAGACGACTGGATTGATGCAGGGAAAGAGTGAGAAGTAAATATAAATTTTAAATCAGGTTATCGTCATTGTCTGCCCACTTGTCACACTGAGCCATGACGGTCTCAAGGGCTTTCTCCTGACCTTCGGGCGGGTATTTGTATTTCTTCAATAGCCTTTTCACCATCACGCGCATCTTTGCCCTCGACGTTGCCTTGATGTTCCAGTCGATGGTGCGGTTCTTGTGCAACTGCTCTGTCAACTCTTTCGTCAACGCCACGAACTCCTCATCTGAATAGGCTTCACGAATGCCTTCCGGCGAACTGAGTGCATCATAGAACGCCTTTTCCTCTGTGGTCAGTCCCAGTTCATTGCCTTCTTCCTCCGACTTCTTGATTTCGGCTGCCATCTTCAGCAGCTCCTCAATCACTTCTTCATTCGTCAGCATACCCTTCAGATAGTTGGAGAGTGCCTGATTCATCAGTTCCGAAAACTTCTGACTTTGCACCACGTTGGTATGTTCGAAGTTATGAATGCGTTCTTTCAATAGTTTTTCCAACAACTGCACGGCAATGTTCTTCTCCTTCATCTTGTGGATTTCCTCAACAAACCCTTCATCGAAGAGCGAGAATTCGCGCTCCTTGCCCTCAAACAAGTTGATGACACCCGTACTATGTATGCTTTGTTCCAGAAGTCGTGCTATGCGCTCGTTGATTTCGCGCTTGCTCACCTTCCCCTTCTGGGTGAACCGGCTCAGCATCACCCTCACGGCATCTATGAAGGACACCTCTAATTTCTCGGCTCTCGTCAGCAACGAACGGCAAAGCGTCTCTGCATTGTGCAATAGCTGGCTTTCGCGCTGATAGTCTTTCATCCGGCTTTCGTTCTTGGGGTCGAGCAGGAAGTTCACACAACCGCTTATCAGTCTGGCGCGTTCCGAATTCGTACCATCCATGAACGGCTGATAGTCATATCCATACAACAGGTCACGGCAAATCTCCAACTTCTCCTGGAATTTCACCATAGCCGTCTTCTGAATATCTGGATCGCCAAAACGCTGGCGGTCTCTGCGCG
>Ga0247611_10002552_pt1 | contig 29042 bp, 24 predicted proteins | sample 177DNAGHGhighgp2_FD_192422 | JGI IMG/M metagenome (GOLD analysis project Ga0247611, IMG submission 192422) | Sheep rumen microbial communities from Palmerston North, Manawatu-Wanganui, New Zealand - 1770 DNA GHGhigh gp2 | ecosystem: Host-associated > Mammals > Digestive system > Stomach > Rumen... | reverse complement strand
TAATAAGACATTTCTTACTGAATAAAGATACTAAGAATGCTGAAGTTGCAGCCATCTATTTAGCATTTTCTGGTAAGTTCTATCCATCTATTCATTATGCATCATATCAAAAGTTTCTTCCTACGGATTATATAATGGAGTATGTAGTGAATAATTCATTGAATAATAAATTCGTACTCAAATCTCAAGGATCTGTGTTTGGTGCTGTATCTCTTATTGTAAAGAAATGGTTAGAATCTTATGTTAGGAAATTTAAAGTATTTGAAGATGAAGATATAGTTTATATGATAATGCAACTTCATTCTAGAATAAGATCGTTTATGATTAATATAGCAAGAGCATACTATAAAGCTTATGAGAATAAAGATTATATGACATATAATTCTGATAATGAAAATCCTGATGAATTTGGTGGTAAATATCATCTTGCTACATCTGATTCATTTAGAGCTGAAAAAAGTATACAGAAAACTATGACATATATTGTATCATCTGGAATAGATTATAGACTATGTAAATTAGCTTCAAATGAAACAGTTCATACTGAAGAAATAAAATCTATTATGGAATCTATTCTTAATGATAAAAATAATCTTATTGTTATGAGACGTTTAATAAGTATTTTAGTTTATACTTATTTTGCTCAAGCTAAAGAAAAAGATGTTGTTTCTATGTCATTTGTTTCATATTGTATAACTCCTAAACCAAATTCTAAAGATAATGATTTTATAGAAATGAAAAAGATTATAACAGATTGGTTAAACACAAATTCTATTAATTATCGAAAACGTAAACATAGACTTGCAAGTGCAAATAATTATAATAGATCTGTACTTATGTATATAGCAATGTGCATTTATAGCGCAAATAAATAATTAATTGTATATTATATATATGGATAGTAGTACTAATGACATTTTTATGCCTCCTTTCATAAGAGTTTCTTCGTTTACTTACTATCCATATTTATATATAATAGAGGTTATAATAATATATAACCTCTATTATTTTTTATTTTTGGAGTGAATATATTATGAATAAATCTCGTAAAGAAGTGGAATTACTAATATATCGTACTATGGATATATTAGATCCAACAGAATCAAATAGTGGATTTTGGAAAGAGAAATTTTCTAAAATGAATGATAAAGAATTTTATAAATTCTTTGAACAAGAATGGCCTCTTAAATTTCAAATGAAAGCTTTTGATATAGAACCTAAAATGGATACTATTAATAAAGCTCTTAAATTTTTAAAAGTTCCTTTAATGGAAAATTTATATATGCCTTTTGTATATGAAGATAAAAAAGGCAATGCTGTTAGAACTAATTATAAAGCTGTAGTTATCTATGTTCCTATAAAGAAAATGAAACAATTTATTTCTAAAAAGAATAATATGAGTCTTTCTATAGATGACAGAAATTTAAAAACTGGTAGACTTATAGGTCATGATAAATCAGGTCAGACATCTGATAGAGAATTTGAAGCATTGGTTGTAATGAGTTGTCCTTATACTATGAGAGAACTTGCTACATATAGAGCTGATACTACTAAAGCTAAAGATGAATTTTATAATGAAATTAGTACTAAAGGAAATGTATCACTAAACGATGTAGATATTGAAAGAGATGATTCTATTGCTAGAAATACATTAGCTGTATATTTCTGGGGAGCTGGATTGCATACTAATTTAGTTGGAGATACATATTATACTCCATATACACTTAAGAAGAAAGATGAAAAGAAACGAGTTAAACGAGAAAGCTAATTATAAAATAAGTTATATATTATATTATTGAAACTTATAGTCTTTATGACTATATAGTAATCTAAATTATTTTATTTAAGGAGGTAATAACTATGTTAGAAGAAAAACTGAAAGAAACTATTAAATTAATGGAAAGTGATGACTGGAAAGATAGGTATAAAGCTGAATATCTTCAGTTATGTGTAAGATTGGAAAAGTTAGAAAGTGTATTGAAGAAATATGATAATGGTGAATTAGAATGGGAGTTTAAATCTCCTGTAGAATTGCTACGTCAACAAGCTGACTATATGAATAATTATAAAGCAATACTGGAACAGCGTGCTACGTATGAAGGTATAGAATTGTAGGAGGATTTTATTATGAATGATGACAAGATTCAAGTAATTACTGAAGTTGCTAACTATGGCGCAAATGCAACACCGTTAAGTGATGAAGATGAAAAGAAATACAAAGAAGAACGTGATAAAGATCAAAAGAAGTAATTTAATTGAAGTGGGCTCATATGAGTCCACTTCGTATTTTTTAAAGGAGAATATTATGAAAAATCCTGTTGATTCTTCTTGTAATCCTATAAAACAGTAGAAGTTGGAGAAGTAGACGAAAATAAATTTACTGAATTTTTTAAAAAAGATGAAGATGAAGAATAACCAATAAATAAAGATAAAGAGGAGGATAAATTAAATGCTTCTTAATGCGAAAATATTCGGTATTGGAGCAGCAGGTAATAAAGCATGTATAGATTTAATGTGTGCTATACCTGAACTTGCTGATAAAATTACTTTAGTTAATACTACTATGAAAGATATTCCTTTAGAATATCGAGATAAAGCTATTGAACTTACTGGGCCTTTTAAAGGTTGTGGTAAAGAACGCAAGAAAGCTAATCAGATTATGTATGATAATTTAAAATCTGGAACTTTAGATTATGATTATGATTCTAAGGATTCTATGTGCATTATTGTAACTTCTTCTGAAGGTGGTACTGGTAGTGGTGGATCTATTATGTTGGCCAAGTATTTAAGTAAAGTATATAAACAACATATTCATTTCTATATTTTCACAGGGTTTGAAGATGATGGAAGATCATTAAAAAATACTGTGGATCTATTCCAGGAACTTGATGAAAGTTATACAGTTCAAGCTATATCTAATGCTAAGTTTTTAAATGAAGCTAATGGCAATCGTATAAAAGCTGAAAAATTAGCTAATGAAAAATTTATCAACGATGTCAAAACATTACTTGGAGGATTTATTTGTGAATCTGAACAAAATATAGATGAATCAGATTTATTAAAAATAAATAAAACTCCAGGATATATGATTATTGAACGTATTGATTTAGGTAATATCAAGAATGTAAAAGAATTTAATACTAAACTTATAGAAACTCTTGATAATTCTAAAAATATGAATTATGAGCCTACATGTAAAAGATATGGAGTAGTCTTAAATATCAATGATAAAATTTCTGATTTTATAGACTATTCAAATTCTATATTAAAAGCTAGATGTGGTATTCCTTTTGAAAGCTTTTTACATATTCAAAATATCTATCAAGGTAACTTTATGGATATAATTGTATCTGGTCTCAAGTTACCTGAAAATGATATAGTAGATACATATAATAATTTTATTGAATCTTCTAAAGCTGTAGATATTAGTAAAGATGAATTCTTTAATATTATTATGAATACAGAATCTGGAGAATTTGATAATTTAACTAAAAATAATAAAGTTGATGTAACTAAAGCTAAAACAGATTTCTTTAATGAAAGATCTGAAAACAAAAATACTTCTAGTGAATTTTAATAATCAGGGTTACATTTTAGTAACCCTGATTTCTACTTATTCTTTTCTTGTAGAGAGGAGAAATATTTATGTTTTTAGAATCAACTAATCGTAAAATAATTTATGACTTTTTAGGAACCGTATTGGTAAAAAGTGAAAAAGAAATATATGAATTTTTATCTAATAATCTTTCTGATACTATATATACATTGCATGTAAATAATAATTATACTAATAAATATAAAAACTTATTTTTAGATCCTAAATTTTTATCTGTTTTAAATCAAGCTATTATTACATATAAAGCTGAAAATAGATTAGGAATATATGATTCAGTATATATTAATATTATACTTTATTGGTTTATTGTAAACAATTCTACAGATAGATATATTACAATGCTTTGGTATATGATAGCAGATACCCTTAATAGAGATGAAACTGCTTCTTTAATATCATTGAATTTATTTGATATTGAATTATGTAATTTTTTATCTATTGCTAATAAAAGTTCTTTAATTGAAAATGTTAGAATTAAAAATGTAACTTTTACTATATATACATCTGTACCTAGAGTTTTATCTCATGAAGAATATATTAAAATTTATCAAATATTATATTCTAAATATTTTAAAGGGCTATTATTAACTGTACTATTTGATCATTCTATAGATAATGTATTTGCAGGTCAAGAACATACAGAACGAGCTCAATTAGCTATAGTAAATAATCATATGTCTATAAATGCTGTATTATTTATGCTAGAACAAATGAATGCTTATGATATCGTTAGATTATTAAAATTTGTATATTATAATTATTCTAATGAATTTAATTATGATAGTGAAATGCTTAAAGTATCATTTAAACAATTACCTAAAGAATTATTTCCTAGAATACTTTTAGCTGTAGAAGATATGACTAGAGAAGAAATGTATTTACCTTAATAATTAGACGTAGACAATGTATGTCTACGTCTAAAAATATTGATTTTAATTTTCAAACAAACTTTAATATACAAGAGAGGTATTTGCAAAATGAAAAATCCTTTTAAAAAATTAGAAATAGACCCAGAAGAATTAAAAGAATATTATAAAGACAGACTTTTTGAATTAGTAGATTACGATGCTATTGATCCACAACGTAGAAAATTAGTTGGAAATAATAGATATGAATTTATTGATAAATTAATACACGATATAATTAAAAATAATAAATTATATCAAGATAATGGTAAAACTATTGGATTCATATATGGAGCTTTTTATACTATATTGATACTATTTATAATTAAAGTGGGAATATTATTTATACATTAAAAGGAGTGGAAAAGTATGTCATTATTAGCAGATGAATTTAGAAAAGCAGTTTCAAAAAGTAAAGATTTAAGAATGAGTGCTGAAGCTAAAACTGATGTTGGTTATCCTACAGGTATAGCTCCTTTTGATTTTATGAATGGTTATGTAATTCATGTAAATAATGACGAAAAAAATATTCATCAAAAATATCATTGTCTTGGTATTACTGATGGATCATTCAATAGTATAATTGGCAAATCTGGTTCTGGTAAGACTACATTATGTGTACAAGCAGCAGCTAATATTATCAGACCATTTAAAACTAGTTGTTGTTTTATTGACACAGCTGAAGGAGGTATCACTACTTCTAGAGCTGAAGTCTTAACTGGTTTTCATGGTACAGATTTTAAGTCTAGATTTATTATGAGAAATACAGGTATTACTGCAGAAAATTTTTATAAGAGAATTAAAATGCTACATGATATCAAATTAGCTAATCCTAATCAGTATTATTATGATACTGGAAGATTAGATATTTATGGAAATCCTTTAATTGTATTTGAACCTACTGTTTACATATTAGATTCTGTAGCTATTCTTTATCCTGAAAATATGTTGGATGATGATGAACTTAAAACAGCATCAGGAATGAATACTGCTAAATCTACTCAGGTTGTAACCCAATTAGTAGGAGCAGCAATACAAATGTTAAAGTCTGCTAATATTATTGTATTAGCTATAAATCATATTAAACCTCAAATGTCTACAGGTCCTTTTGTAAAAGCCCCTGATGTAAAATATTTAAAACCTGATGAATACTTACCTAAAGGAAAAGCTGTTACTTTATTATCTAATAATATTATTAGACTTGATGTAGGAACTAAATTAAAAGCAGAAGAAACATATCATGTCGATGGTCATATTGTAAATATTTCTAATATGAAATCTAGATCTTCTGCTGGAAATCATAGTGTACCATTAGTATTTGAGCAAAATACTGGTTTTCATCCTATTCTTTCTATAATTCAATATTTAAAACAAAGTGACAGAATTAATGGTGCAGGAATAGGATTATATTTCGATGAATATAAAGATTATAAATTCTCATTAGGAAATGTATTGGAAAAATTAGATAACCCTGAATTTAGAGAAATATTTGAAAAAGTAGCATTCGATCAATTAGTTAAATTATGTGTAGATAGTTTTGATGTAGAATCAGTTGATAAAAATAACGATATTACTAATTCTATTCTTAACCGTTTATCAATGATTAATATTTGATTTGAATAGATATTATATCTATGAAGCACGTATATCATTATTTTAAGGAGTGTATGAAAAATGGCTTCAGAGAATTTAAATCTAATTGATAAAGCAAATGAAATTGAACAAAACCTTGGTTCTAGAGAATTTACTCTTGGAAAAGGTTTATTACAACCATTTAACGAATCAAATAGTGGATCTCGAAAAATTATGTTCGGGATCCACAAAGAACAATCAATTCAATTATGCCAACCTGAGACTCCTATTATTTTGACTGGATATGAAAATCAGTTTGGAGAGTATAGCTCAGGATTTATAAGATCAGATTCAAATTATGTAGTAGTAGATAAAATTCATAAAAATAAAGCTAAGTATTTAGTATTATTATATGATGCTAATAACAATAGACTACATAGTATAATGAGAATGGGATATTCATATCATACTGAAAATTATGGATATAATGTTAATACATCATTTTTAGATAATTTACATAAAGGAGATGTAGTATCTAAAGGCGATCCTTTGGTTATTTCTGATTCTTTTGATTCAGCTCTTAACAAACAAGATGGTATTAATTTGACTACTATTTATTTAAATATTAGTCTTACTACAGAAGATCCAATTGTATTATCTGAATCTGCAGCTAAAAAATTTACATCACCATTATTTGATTGTGTAGATATCGTTATTAATGATAATGATATTGCTCTTAATTTATATGGCGATGATAATGAATATAAAACATTTCCAGATATTGGAGAATATGTAAAGAAAGGTGTTCTTTGTGCTATTAGAAGAGAACGTAAAGATGACGAAGCTCTTTATGCTCAATCTAAAGAACGTTTAAAAGAACTTATGATTTCTGATGTTACATATATTTCTGATGGTGAAGTTATAGATATAGATGTCTACTGTAATAATGTAGATAAACTTAATGATATCTATAATTCTCAATTAGGAAAATATTATGAAGAAAATATGGAGTATTGCAGACAAGTAGTTTCTATTATAGATAAATTTAAAAAATCTCATACTGGAGTTACTTTATCTTATGATACTCAAAAGGTATACAAAATCTCTAAGGATACAATTAATGGTGTTCCTTATATTAAAGATAAAGCATTTAATAATATCTATTGCCAAATTATTACTCGTACTGAAACTAAAGTATACAAGGGTGATAAGATTACTGACAGATATGGTGGAAAAGGAGTTATTAGTAGAATACTTCCAGATGAATTAATGCCTATGTATTATAGATTTGGAGAATGGCATCCTGTAGATGCTATCTATAATAGTTTTACTGTTAATAATCGTGAGAATCCTGGTCAATTATATGAAACTGAAATAACTTATATCGGTTCTAAAATTGTAGAAGCTATAGCTGATATGTGGTATAGAACTGAAGGTATTGATGATTCATATGGAAATGAATATAATCAAGCTGTATATCAAACTATAACTACAGCTGAAAATTGGATTTATCAATTTTTATCTATTCTTAACTCTGCTGAAGCACAAGATTTTAGTGAAAGAATTGTTAATAGATTAACTTTTGATGAACGTAGAAATTATATTTGGAATATAATTCAAAATCAAAATATCTATGTAGTACTTACTCCTATGAGAAATATTATAGATATAGATGTTTTGGATAGATTATATAATGCATTTCCATTTATTAAAAATGGACCAGATTTTAAAGATCCAAATTATTTTCCAATTGTACATCAAAAAGATTCTAATGGTAATATGAGATACGTTCATACTCGTAGACCATTAGTTGTTGGTAAAAAATATATTTATAGATTAAAACAAATAGCTAAAGAAAAATTCTCTGCTGTATCATTAGCTTCTACTAATATTAAAGGAGAGAATACAAAAACTAAAGCTAATAAAATGCATATAACTACTATTCCTAAAACTCCAGTACGACTTGGAGGTATGGAAGCAGCAGAACTTATGCAGTTACCTTATTGCCAATATACAATAGAGGCTTTTATGTTATTATCTGCATCACCAATAGCAAGATTACTTATGAGAAACTTGTTAACTGGCGATCCATTTAATCGTAATATTACATTAGATGCTAAATCTAAATCTCGTAACGTTGAGATTGTAAACGCATATCTTAAAGCTATGGGATTAAAATTAATATTTACTCGTAAATATAAGAGACCTAATTATCCTGCTAGAGAAATAATAGCTACACAAATACCAGTATCATATCATGATACTCATGTAGAAGTAGCTACTAAAATACCTGATAAAATTAAACCTGAAACATTTGAGAAAGCGTTAAAAATTGCTGCAGATGTATATTATAATAATGAGAGTAATTTAAATAATTACTCTGAAGAAGATAAAATTATTATTGAAGATGCAGTCTGCAATATTGCAAAGATTGCTACTTCAAATAAAGACATGTTAACTAAAGCTAAAGAAATGCAGGACTATTGTAGCAAAGTTCAAATTGCTTATGTAATTCCTGCAGAACATATTCCTGAGTTTAGTGATAACGAGGAATAGTAAACTAAGGAGAAAACAAATGAAGCAAAGAGATGAAGAAAGGATTACTGAAATACTTGGTAATCTGCTACATGGGATCATAAGTATAACTTATGAAGATTGTATAATGATCAATAAAATCTCGCTTAAGTATTTAGAGAAAAAATATACTAATCTAAATACAATTTATGAAATTCTTCAAATCTCTAATATATTATATAACAATACTTCTAGAGAAGTTCTTCCTTTAGAAGATGGTGTATATGATATGATAGTAAGAAAATATGATAAAGAAACTTATAACGGAGCACCTGTTGGTGCTCCGCCTATTTCTTTCAATGTAGAGAAATCTGATATAGGAGCTCCTAATGTAATAGAAAATACTGATGAAAAAATAGAAATAGCTACTGTAATAGATCCAACTAATATGCAATATTATCAAAATCTTATTAGAAATGATTTTCCTAATATTCTAGATTATAGACATAATCAGAGTGAGTATGTATATATGCCTAGTTCTGATTTTATAATCAATAATCAAGATAAGATATCTCATTCTTATCCTGAATTAGTTGGAACGTTTTATAAGTGTAACTTTATAACTATAGATGATGCTATTCATGCTGGATTAGATGATGATGATTCAACAGCTGGAGTTTTTGAAAGAGATTTTTTAAGACCTACTTATCCAATAGCTTATAGGTATAGTTATAACGGAATGGTTACATTAGTAGCTGAATTAAAATATGATGGTGTCTCTGTAGAAGCAGAAATACAAGGTGATACCATTATAACAGCATGTTCTAGAGGAGATACTGCTAATAATGTGGCAACAGATTTAACTCCTATATTTGGAGGATATAAATTCCATAGAGCTAAGAATGTAAATAAAGATTGGTTGTTTGGAATGAAGTTTGAATGTATTGTCACTAAATCTAATCTAGAACGATTAGAAAGAGAACATGGTATATCTTATAAGAATGCTAGAGTAGCAGTAGTTGGTTTGATGGGTAGAAAAGATGCTGCATTATTTAGAGATTATCTTACATTAGTACCAATCAAATCTGCTGGAATTCAATTTAATGACATAGAAATGGAATTGGAATTCTTAAATAAGAATTATAGTTCTGGTGTTTATATGAGATATGCTGTATTACAAGGAGACTATAACTCTTTATTATATCAAGTGAAGAAGTTTACTGAAGAAGCTGAATATATGAGAGATGTTATAGACTTTATGTATGATGGTGTCGTAATTTCTTATGTGGAGCCTAATACAATAGCTATGTTAGGTCGTAAGAAAGATAAAGATATGTGGTCTACAGCTATTAAGTTTAATCCGATGGCTAAGACAGCATATTTTATTGGATATACCTATTCTATTGGTCAAGATGGTAGAATAACTCCAATGGCACATTTCACACCAGTTGAGTTCTTTGGAACTGTACACACTAAGACTACTGCTCATTCTTATAAAAGATTTATGAATCTTGATTTAAGAGAAGGAGATATAGTTCTTATTACTTATAGAAACGACGTTATTTGTTATATATCTAAACCAAATATATCTTATAATACTATTAGATCTTATAAAATTGATCCAATACCATTTCCAGATAAATGTCCATTCTGTGGATCTGAATTAGTAATGTCTGATAAAGAAGGGATTGCTTATTGTCCAAATATTAAATGTCCTGAACGTTTAATTACAAAGACTTCTAATATGCTAAACAAACTTGGTATTTTAGGATTCAGAAAATCTATGATTAGAAAATTAAATGTTCATAATCTTACAGAATTCTTAAATGTAGATATGCATTTTGCAGCTGATGCTATAGGTGAAGGTAATGCTGCTAATTTAGCTGATGCTATACAATTTATAAAATCTACAACTTGGGATGATTATAAATTAATAGGAGCTATTGGTTTTACTAGCATATCCGATTTAAGATGGAAATCTATTTTAGAAGAAATTCCTTTGCAGAAAATAGTTACTATGAATGATCATGATTTAGAGATATCTTTATCTTATATTAAAGGTATTGGAGCTAGCATAATTAATACTATATTAGAAGAAAGAAAATTACTTGCTGAAGATCTTAATACAATATTAGGATTAAAAGTAAATTTATCTTATGGATCTAAAATAGTAAGACCAAAAATAAGATTCTCTGGAATTAGAGATGATAAATTAGTTGAAGAATTTATAGCTAAAGGTTATGATGCCGATGGTAATAAACAAGCAACTAAAGATACTTATATATTAATTGTGCCTTATATAGGATTCGTTTCTAATAAAGTACGAAATGTTCTTAGTAGTAAATCAGAGCATTATATAATGACTCCAGATCAAGCTAGAGATTGGCTAAAAAATAAATTTTAAAAAATGAGTAAACCTTTTTATAAGCGTATATTATATTCTTGGACCGAGATTATCGATAATCTTGGTTCAATAATTAATTTATTTTAAAGGAGGAAATGAAAAAATGGAATTAAGTACTAACAATGGAATTTTAGGTAATATGTGGCACACTATTGAAGACCACGGAATTGGTTGGGATATTCAATGGTCCACATGGTTATTAGACAGTTTTATGTCTGGAATTGCAAAATTCTTGGCAACTGTTAAAGGTGATATTCCTCAAGCAGTTGTATTGAAAGAAAAAGATGAAGTTATCTTCGGTGCTCTCTGTGAAAAACAGAAGAATGAAAACGGTGATGGCTTTACCTTGTCTTATTTCTTTGGAAACAAAGAGCTTCCTAAAGATACCACAATTACTGATACTAATGATCCTACGTTAATGGGTATTATTAAAGCTCAGTGCTTGCAAGCACATAATTTGTTCTTTAAAACAACTCAGACTAAAAGTAATAAGAATTATATTTATGAAGTTTTGGTGATTCTGGTAAATTGCATCAAAGACTTCTTCAAAAATAATTTACCGAAAGATCCTAACACAATATTATCGTTGGAAAACTTCTTTACAATTAAAGGAATCGTAGCAGATCCTTCTACTGGAGCAGTTGAACTCAGCATTACTCCGAGTGAAACTCTCAAGCAGATTGTTAAAGAAGATGACGCTATTTCTAAGTAGCACAAATCTAAATTAGAAAATAAGTAGAAGACTAGTCGTAAAGACTAGTCTTCTATTAACATATATATTTTTTAAGGAGATTAAAAATGGGTATTTCTTCTAAAAGAATTGTATTGGATAATAAAACTATGGAAGTAATTAGTGTTGATGAATACCAAAGATTACTTAATCTCAATTCACCTATTTTTGATGATACGTGTGTAGAATTTAATGGATATGTGTATCCTATTACTAAAGTAAGTCATCCTGAAATGGTATCTGTTTATTCGAATGGTCCTATAATTCAATTTAATCCTCCTGTAACAGAAGAGGATAAAAAGTTATATAAAGTCGATAATATTATTGACTTTAGTAGTGGTAAATTAATGGGTATGAAAGATTACATGGATAAAATAGATAGACTTAAAAGTATGGAAAGTTCAAGACTTAGTACAATCAAACATGTACTTACTATACCTATTAATGAAGAAGATGCTCCTGAATTGAAAGCATTAAAAGAAATTATTAATGAAAAACATATTGATGCTGATGTATATAAACAAAAATTTCCATCTGGAAGCGATTATAATAATGATTTAAGACATATGAAATCGCCAGAAAATAATAATATATCATTCTTTAAAGCTAAGCGTGTAGCTAATGCATTTGATATAGAGATGGAATTAATATTAAGAGATAAATCTAATGCTGTTAATCCTAGTGGAAAAGTATACAATGTAATTCTTACAGAGGAGGATTAATGAATGTATATTAATCAGAATCAATTTATTCATTCATTTATAGATAAATATGCTAATAAATTCAATGAAAAATTGTTTGTTAGATCTGATGATGCTATTATAGATCAACTTAAACAAATTATATTATCATTACAAACTATTTACAGTGAAAACAAAAATTCTTCATTATTTACTATTAAAGTAACTGGATTTGATGTTATAGATAATTATGACGAAATTACTGAAACAATGCGTAATTGGTATGCCACATCAATTAAAACTTCTAAATCCAGTCGTAAATCTGATGAAGATAATAAATATGATTATATAGATTTAAAATCATCTGATATTAAGTTGCTTATCGTTCATTATTATATTTCAATTAAAGGTGAAGAAGGAACTGCTGATGTAATAATTCAAATTCCTAGAGTAGTAAATAAATTTTATTTCTATCTTAATGGAAATTATTATTCAGCTATGTATCAAATTGTGGATGCTAGTAGTTATAATAACAGCTCTACTAAATCACAAAAATCTAGTTGTGTTACATTTAAAACTAATCTTCAGCCTATTCGTATTTATAAACATGAATATGTAGTAAAAGATACTTGTGGTGAAGATCATTTATTAACTGAATATGATTGTAATGCATTTAATAAAACAGTTCCTACTATTTATTATATCTTTGCTAAATATGGATTAAATGATGGATTAAAAATGTTTAATCTTCAAAATTTTATTAGAGTATGTCAAGAAAATCAAAGCGATGATTATACATATAGCTTCTTAGGAAAGAAATCTAATGGAATATATGTAAACGTTACTAAGAATTTTTTAGATGCTCCTATAGTTCAACATATTACATATGCTATTTGTAATGCTATTGAAGCAGAATCTAAGATTACTGATATATATAATAATGAATTTTGGATTGCTAAATTAGGTTCTTCATTTAATTCTAATAATAGATTAACTAAAGGTTATAATGTTCAAATATCTATTGAATCTGTTCTTGATATGAATATTAAAAATCAATTACATTTGCCTTGGGAATGGAAACAAGATATTTATCATGTTCTAGCATGGATACTATTAGAATATGGATTATTAAAAGTTAAAGATATATTAGATATTACTACTAAGAAGATCAGATATGCTGAATATATAGCTGCTATTTATGCTAAGAAAGTTTCTCTTGGTATTTATAGATTAGCTAATAAAGGTAAGAGAGCTGATCTTAAAGATATCAAAAGAGTCATTTATACCAAACCAGATTTCTTAATAACTGAAATTATTAAAAGTCAACTAGTTACTTTTAGAAATATTGTAAATGATATGGATGCTTTCTTACCATTAAAATTTACATATAAAGGTATAGCTGGTATAGGAGAAAATAGTTCATCTATTCCTGATCAATTTCGTTTATTAGATATTTCTAATATGGGAGTATTAGATCCTGATGCGTCTTCTCCTTCTGATCCTGGTGTAAATGGTAGTCTTACTCCTTTTATTAAGACATATGATAATGGCCATTTTTCAAATGAACAAGAACCTCTTACATGGGAAACTGAGTTCATGAAAATGTATAATGAATATAAGCAATCCAGAGATTTACTTGATATTGTAGAATTTCGTAATTCAGCATTAGGAGAAAATCAAGATACATCTATGCTTAAATCAACAACTAATGTTCTTGGTAATCTTATTTCTACATTAGCCAGAACTGATATGGAAAGACAGATTTATGAAAATCCTATAGATTCAGTAACTGGAGAACGTTTACAATACAACTTAGATGAAAGTGGGCTGATTACTTATGAGTAGTGTAGATAATATTTATTATCGTATTTTCATCTTTTCACAAACTCAAATGGATAAGATGATGGAAATAGAAAAGAAACGAGGTAGTGTATCTCCTGTATTTGGTACAGTAGTAGTTAGAGGAACAAAGAAAACATATACTGACATAGTTACAGATAGATCACATATTCGTTATCCTGATTCTAGAATTCTTATTGAAGGAGATATTAGAAGTATTAAACATACTAAATCTTCATTAGGAAAGTGAGAATATTATGAAGAATAAAAAAGATTTGATTGAAATTGCCGAGGTGAATAAATTCGGTATTTGTCCTATGTGCGGATCTAAGACTATGCTATTAAAGTCTGAATATTCTGCATATACATTGTCTGAATCTGGATGGATTACTAGTCAAACCGATTCTATTACAGATTTTAAAGTAATTTGTCCTAAATGTGAGTTTGTTTATGATGTAGTAATTACTCCTTATGGACTTTCTGCTAAAGGAGCAATTATAGATGAAGATAAAGAAAAGCGAAAACCAATACTTAATAATCCAATAGGAACAATAACAGTTAAAGATTAAGGTGATTCTATATGGATAAGATATTAAATATTCCAGAATCATTAATAATCAAAAATTTAGATAATGATTATTTAATGACTGGAAATGTTATTATTGCTTTGCAAAAAGGTAATATTAAAGTATTTGGAAATTTAATATTACCTGCTATGATATATAGAACATCTTTATCTCAATTACTATTATTAGTTTATATTCATAATAATAGCAACAAATTTAATTATGATCAAATATCTGAACTTTTACCAATAATAAATTTTAAATATAATGAAAAAACTAAACATGTTAAAGATAATCATATTAAGATAATTTTAAGTAAAGATAATAATAAATTTATTAATTTTATAAATGATTTGCTTGTTAATATTCTTAATGCATATATATATTTAGATGATGATCAATTAGAAATATATATGAATAATTTTAATTATAGAGAATTAGATGACTTAAGGTTTGAAGATGGTATTAATATAATTCATTCTATATATATGCGTGCTATAATTGCATTAATTCTTTCTAAAAAAGATATTGATAAGTATATTGAATATGAGCATTATATGCTTCCTATGAGTAAGATACATAAATTATATGAAGATAATGATGTTTTAACCAGAGCTAAAGAATTAGCAGCTGGAATAGACGATGATCCTTTAAATACTAATGAATCATGTTTATTTAACGAATTATTAGTTCAACATGTTTTTATTAATATGGGAATCATATTTGAAGGATTAATTAGAAGTATTGTATTGAAAGAAAAAGAAATGATAAAAGCTTCAAAATTTATTAAAGATGCATTTAGTGACTATGATAAAAATAGTTCACCTTCTGATAGACTTCAATATGCTATTTCTAAATTAATAAATCTATGTAATTCTGAAAAATGTATATATGTATTAAATGGTAAAACTTCTAGATTTTTGAATAGTATATTTACTCATACTAATTATAATTAATATATCCAGACTCCATATGGAGTCTGGATATATTTGTTTTATTTTTATAAAAATACTCTTTTATTAGATTGAACTTTATAATAATCATACATATTTAGATTATTATAAGGAGGATCAATTGCATAATGATTAATAATTCTGAACGTAATTATTTTGATTTTGCTACAGATGCTACTTCCAAAATGAATACAATGATTTCTAATTGTAGAAATTGGAAAGAATTAAAATTGGGTAGTAGAGATGCTATGAAAAAATTTTTAGTAGACTTAGTAGAAATCGAATCTGATCCTGCGTTAGAAAGAAGTAATAGTATTGACTATTTAGTAGATTTAGTAAAAGATATATTTGCTGAGTGTATTGAGAATGATAAAATAACTTTGAAAGAAATAAATATTATATTTAAAGAAAATCAACCTGAAAATGTATCATTATTTAGGGTTAATAAATTACATAAATTTGCTAAGAGTGTAATAGATACTAAACGTATAAAAAAGAATCATGAGATTATTAGTAAGAGATTTGATATTAAATCTCTTTTATCTAAAGAATATTTTGGAACTTCTAGACAAAAACATGGATTTTTAATTCCATTTATTTTTTCTATGTGTAAAAAATTAGATACATATAATCTAGAAATTCCAGAAAAAATAAATCTTATGTGTGAAGAGATAGCTTTTATTATAGATCATGAATATAAATTTACTGCAGATGATACAAATATTTCAAATAGAATGGAAGCATTAGGTACTATTATTCCTGGTGTATTTACTTACGTATTAGGAACTTATTCTGCTGAAGGTATACCTTCTGAAACTATTCAGAAAGTTATGCATGCTTCTATAAGTAAACTTAATACTTCTGCTTTCTTATCTAGTAAAGATTTGTTAGAATATGGAGGAAGATATTTATCTATTGTAGAAGGTACTGCAGCTATTAGTAAAGATCCTGATTTATTTGTAAAATTAGTTAAAATGCAAATGGATGGAACTATTAATTCTCATAATGGATTAATAGAAATGATTAATTTTGTAAAAAATAATAATTCATATGGTATTACATCATTCTTATGGTATGTATTATATTTTTATGCAATATTTACAAATAAATTTAAAGAGAATAATATTTCTGTACTAAAAGCACTATTAGCAATATTTGAATCTAAAATATCTAAACATATGCCTACTGATGAAATATTAGGTAGAATTAATAGTTTTAAAGAAAATATTACAGAATTCATAGATTGTTTAACTCCAGTAGAACATTTTGTATCTGAAAAAGATGATATATATGAACGTTATACAAGAGTATTATATCAACTTAGATATTTATTAGATATTATTAATGGTAGAGAAGAATATTATAAAATTAGAGATAAAGAATTAAAAGAAGTTGTAGCAGATAGAAATGATGATACTGGTATTCCTAATCAATTATCTAATTATGAAATTAAAAATTTAGTTACTTTTGATTTTTTAAAAGATAAAATTGATCATTTGGGAATGAAAGAATCTAATGAATTTGTTGATGTAATTACAGATAAATCAATTATTATTAATCAAGAAGCTACAGATTATATATCTAAAGTATTAGATACAGTTCCTGAGTATTTTAATCTTAGTTATTTAAAATCAAGATTAGAATCTTCTTACAAAGAAATATCTGAATCTTCTGAATATCAAGATTATATAAAATCAATTACTGGTATGGGTAATATAAATTCTTTAATTTTGAAAATAAATAAGATACAAAATACTCCAGATATAGTTAAAGAAGATACAGAAATTATGGAATGCGCAATGGATAATATTAATTGTACAATAGATGATATTGTATCTTATAATATTAATTCATTTATTATATCTGAAACTACAAAAGAAGTACTAGGTCTTAATCCTCTTCATGAATTAGGAATTATAAATTATGCTAGATTAGCATTGGACAAACTTAAACATGGTTGGGATAAACTTAATGATACTCAAAAATCTATATTTAATACAATAGATCAAATGGCTGAAACTTTTGAACATTTTAACGAAAAAGAAGCTAAAGCAGAAGCAAGACTTCAAGTAGTTAAAGGTAAAATGCTTCCTTCTGCTAGTAGTTGTTTAAAAACTCTTTTACAAGCTGGAGCTTTATTTATTATCAATCCTTGGTTTGGTTTAATTCTTATAATTATAAAATACGTAACTTCTAAAAATGCTACTAAAGAAGAAAGGCAAGCTGTTGTAGACGAATTAGAAGTTGAAATAGAAATGATTGATAGACGAATTCAAGATGCTGTTGATGATAAAGAATATAAAACTGAACGTAAATTAAGAGTATTAAAAAAGAAAATGCTTACACAATATGCTAAATTAGCTTATGATAATCAAACTAAATGGGATAAGAGTCTTACTATGAAAGATCAGGCTGATGAGACTGGTGCTCGTATTACTATGAGAGATTAAGAGGTGATATGAATGAATATTTTTAACGAAGAAAAACTTGTTGCCTCTAAACGTAAAAGATTAAAAGATTCTAGTTTTGGATTACCAGAAGAACGCAAGTTTCCGTTAAATGATGCAGAGCATGTTAAATCTGCTATTGCATTTTTTAGATATTGTCCTAAAGGAAAGAAAAAACTTCTTGCTAGAAATATTTTAAAAGCTGCTAAAAAATTTAATGTGTCTATATCTGATAAATCTCATGTTTATAAAGTTGCTAATGAAGCAGGTTTAATTAATAAAGATTTTTATAATCAATCTATTATCTTAGAAGCTAGAAAGAAAAAAGATGATGATGATAATGAACCTAATGATTATGAATCTGAATTAAATGATATAAATGACATGAATGAATTAGATGAAGACGAAGATGATGATGGAGATGTAGATGAAAATGATGAAGAAATTTCTGAAACACCTCCTGAAGAAGAAGACGAAGATAATGAACCAAATGATTATGAATCTGAAGTAGATGATATGAATGAAATAAATGATGACGAAGAAGATGAAGAAGATTTTGATGATGAAACATCTACTGAAGATGAAACTAATGATAATACAGAAGAAGAAAATGATACTGAAGAAGACAATACTGAAACTAACGACACAGAAGATACTGATGATGAGCCACATGATTATTCTGCTGATATAGAAGATGATGATACTGAAGAACAACCTACTACTGTAGCAGATAATGATGATAATGCTCCTGAAGAAAATAATCAACCTACTGAAGCTCCTGCAGATACTGATGATGAGCCTCATGATTATTCTGCTGATATAGAAAATAATGATGATGAAACTAATACAGCTAATGATACTACAGATAATCCTACTAATGTAGATGATACTACTAATACTGGTGGAGATGAAGGAAATAATCCACCTGCAGATCAACAAACTGCTCCTGATCCTACTACAGGAGACGATAATAATGATGAACCACATGATTATTCGCAAGATATAGACGAATCAGATCCAAATAATAACAACAGTAATGTAATGCCTGAAGAATCACCTGATGGCAATGATGAAAATGATAATCAAGATACACAAGCAGATCAAGATCAGAATGGTGAAGATGATGAAGAACAACCTAATGATTATACCCAAGACATTGACGGAGGGGATGCCGACAATGCTGAAGGTGAAGAAGAAGGAGAAGATTCTGACACTGATACCAATGAAGATCCTGAAGCTGGAGGGCAAGGTGGATCTGAGATACAGAATTTACAAACCTCAGCCTTCTCTAATCTTTCTCCTGAACAGATGAAAATTAAGATTGCTAATATTAAGCAATCTTTCATTGATTTATACAATGATATATCTGAAACATTAGAAAGATTAAGTGTAATAAACAAAAGCTCAGATAATTTGGAAATGATTAATTTTGTCACTACTAATTTATCTGAATTGAAAACGATGTTGAAAGATGCAATTATTAATTCTTTTGACACAAAAAGTCTTGTTGAAAATCAGATTAGTCTTCAACGCTTTATAGCTGTTTATGCTATGAATGTAAAGATTATAGAAAAAATGAGCACTAAGAAGACTAAGCCTGATAACAAATAGATGTGAGTATTTTAAACGTTCGTAATAAATTTTACTTAAAAAAGTAACTTATGGTCTATTTTATAGGGTATAAGTTATATATAAGGAGGATTATACAAATGGCTGTATTAAGCTCTATGGAAACAAAGCTTGATCTGCGTGGTTATGCACAGGATCCTATGCATGCCTTAGCAGAACAATTTGTTGATACGGCTCGTGCCGCACACCAGGAATCTGGTTTAGATATTTTTGGTGATCCTGGTCGTTTTATGAAAGACCAGTTCACTAAAGGCGAAATGAAAAAATTCTTCGTAGAAAACTCTTTTGATCCTAAAGATCCTAAATTCCAAAGTCCTGAAGCTATTAAAGAGCATATGGATAATATGGAAACTTTATTTGAAAACGATGCTAATCAGATAATGCAAGAATCTACTGCTCTGGGTGAATACAATCCTGTTATTGGTATGGCTCTTCCGATGCATAAGAATATTCTGATGAATGCTATTTTTGATCAGGTTATGCCGAAAGACGTAGCTAAAGGACCTAAGTTCACTTTAACCATGGAAGTTCGTAACATGGTTGATACCAAGGGTAATGTAATTGATTTATTTGCTGAACAGAATAAGATTAAGAAAGCAGTTGATGATTCTATTCCTCAGACTGAGTTTTTAGTAAAAGCTGCTGATTTTAATGTACCTTCTGGAAATATCGTAGTAGATCATTTTGTAACTCCTGGTATTATTGCTTCTGCTCGTAATGTTGATCTGTCCATGAAGACTTACGTAAACAAAGTATTGGTTAAGGGTTATGCTGAAGTTGGCGATGTTGTTGCTGACGAAGATGGTGTTGAATCTGAAGCTACTGAAGCTGGAGAAGCTACTTTAGTATTCCGCATTGATGGTAAGTTCACTCCTGCTTATGGACCTAACAATCGTATTTTGAATAAACGTATTGCTTTAGTAGTTCCTACTGCTGCAAATGCAGAAGAAAAAGTATTCATCAATATGATGGGTAATATGGAAGACAATAAGATGATGATTATGGCTTCCGCTCCTATGTTAGAAGATGGTACTGCTTCTACTGCTGTAGAGTTAGTTGGTGTTAAAGTAAATGCTGTTTTGGATGTTTCTAGCGCTGCATTCCCGACTGTAAAAGTTAAATGGTCTGCAACCACTGATTACTATGAAATTCCAGAAGCTCCGCACATCACTTGCCCGATCACTCCTGAAGAAGTAAAAGACATTCAGGCTCTGTATGATGTAAATCAAGTTACCAAATTAATGAGCATGATGCGTCTTGTTCTGCTTCATTGGAAAGATGATTCTATTCATAAAGAATTAGATGATTCCTTCTTAACCATGCCTGCTACTAATAAAGTTGCTGGTGCTTTTGACTGGGCTCCTCCTCTGAACTATAATAACGATCCTACTGAATGGCGTCGTACTATGTTCATGGATAATTTGGATATGTATGTAACTCGTATGTTGAACGTTCTGAATGATGAAAACATGACTATTGCCGTATTCGGTCGTCCTGAATTAATTAAGAGAATTGTTCCTCAGCAGTTTACTTATCAGACTCCTTCCAATATTGGTCCTGTTGAATTAGACTTTACTCGTACCGTTGTTACTTCTGAAAAGAGAGTTTACAATTTCGTAAGCACTCAGAAGATGCGTAATAACAACAATCTGATTCTCTTACTGATTCCTAGGAATAGCATGCGTATTACCTATAAAGTAATTGATTATCAGATGTATATTAGTTCCGAAATTCGTGACCACGAGCAGTACGAATTACCGGCTATGACCTGCTTCGAACGTTGGTACTTCTTAAGTTATCAGCCTGTTCAGGGTCGTATTCGTATACTGAATCCGTCTGGTCTCAGGGAGAATATTACTATGCCTAACGAAAAAGATTATATTGGTGAAAATGCCATGAATGACTTTACTGCTAATACTGAACAGTACAGCTCTGAAGTTAATGGTGTTATTGATACCGAAGAAGGATCTCCGTCTAAGGGTCATGTTAAGGTTCCTCCCATCACTGTAAACTAATTTAATCTCCTAAGTATATGACTACCAGGACTTAGTCCTGGTAGTCTATTTATTATAAATGAAAGGAGGAGTTTAAGTTGGCAGATACTAATGTAGCATTAGAAGCAATCAGTAATATTAAAGGAGATATTATTAAAATTAAAAATAATTTTGATGATATTACTGCTGTTAATAATTTAGAAAAACACTTGAATGAATTATTTACAGATTCTACTTGTAAAAAAGTAGAATTAACTTATAATAGTGATAAACCGTTCTTTGGTATTATTGTAATGCCTATTCTTAATGCTCAACAAGTAATGGATATTGTAATCTCTGATAATAATTTTCAAATTAAAGAATATAAAGTAGAATTAGATAGCCGTATGTTTAATGGTTTCTTTGAATTAAATGTAGATGAAATAGAATCTATTTTAATTCATGAAATTGGAGTAATGGTTTCTGATGATTCTCCTGCTAGAAGAGTACGTTTTATGATAGATAAATATGTAATGGCTACTGGAGAAAATATGAAAATATCTGATTATATCTCCTATGTAGATTTACTTGGATTTGGTATTAAAGATGCTATTAGAAAATCATGCTCTATGTTTTATACTGATTACAGACCTGCAACTATTGATGATGCATATACTTTAACTGAATTTATTATTAGTGGATTAAATAAAATTAAAAATAATCAAGGAGTATGGGTTACTTCTTTAAACTATAAAATCTCTACTACTCTTAGATGGGTATTAAGATTATATAGAAATATTTTAAAATATAGAATCATGGCTATTCATAGTTTAGAAAAAGGCATTGAGCTTACTGGTTCTAAATTTATGAAGATTGAAATGCAAAATGTTATTAATAGACTTAAAAAGATTGATGATCTTTCATTAATAAAAGAGTCTGTTAGTGAATTTATTGATGCTAAAAAGAAAGCTGTAGCTGGAGCTTTTGATTCTTTTAAACGTAATGGTATAAAAGGATATGCTGATGATTTCTATGAACTTCAATTTACTGCATATAATATGGATGATGATCGTGGTACAGCTATGATGCTTCTTCATAAGATTAATAGTCGTATGGGTGTAATTGAAGATTACATTGCTACTGAAGAAAACCTTACTCCTCAAAATGTACGTAAATTACAAGAGTTATATAATAAATATGATTCATTAAGAAACGAAATATCTTCGAAGAAATTGCGTAGTCCTAGAACTCTTTATATTGGTTATGATGATTAATATACACCCAGAGTCCCATATGGGACTCTGGGATAACATTTATATAATCTCTGAAAGGAGGTATATAAATGGTCGGATATATATCTAAAATAGCTGCTAGTGCTATTGCATTCGGAAAAAACATTATAACTAAACCTAGCTTAAAAGGACCTTTTATTGCTATATTATGTATATATGTATTAATGCTAGTATTACCATTTTTCAGTTCATATGTAATTTTATTAATTCAATGTATGAGTGATAAAGCAGATGTAGTAGATAAAGCTGTTGATAAAATGATGAAATTATTTACTATGGCTGCTAGTGAAAGTACTATACTTGTAGCTGCATTTATAGCTGGATTTGCATCAGATCAAGATAATGATGGAACTCCAGATCAATTGCAACATGGTGGTAAATATGATAATTTAAAACCTAATTCTGGTGGAGTTAGTAGAGATGAAAGAAAATAATATAGGTAGGGAATATTCCCTACCTATTAAACTTTTCTTTAATTAGATATTATATATATGATAGCAGATGAAATCTATCTGTTATTAAGTGAATAACTTATTTTTTATTCATGCTAAAACATTTAATTATTAAGGAGGTAATGTAAAATGAGTTTAGGAGACGCTGGAGATTATTCCAAAAATAGTAAATTGATTCAGCCAAATTCATTTGGATATTCATTTGCAAATCTAAGTGATAATTCGGCTATTCAATCTAAACTTTCATTTAGTATGTGGAAAAGTATGTTAAAAGTATCCATTTGTTCAGATTTCACACGAGATGAAAATGGTATTAACTGGGATGATAAAATGAGTTCTACCATTTACTTAAACTTCAACAAAGCTAATATTTTATTAAATTTACTGGTTAATTATAAAAATGATAAAACTGGTATTATGGATAAAAAGATTGTTGAAGCTGGTAAATCATTTATTGGTGTTTATAATGGTAGAAACTTTAATCTTTCTGAAGATGATACTATTATTAGAGTCGTGCAATTTACAGATGGAGAAAGAAAATCTATCTTACGTCAAGCCGCATATCAGCTAAAAACTAATATAGTTTATGGCGAAATTTCTGATGAACAATCCATGGTTATCAACTATAACACTGGAGCAAGTTATAAAGATAATGAGTTAGACCTGCTTATTTATCAATTACAGACATTTGTACAAGCCATGTCTAATAGCTTTGCTTATGCTGAAACTGAAAATAGAGCATATTCAGATTCTTTAAATAAATTAGTTCATCAAGAAATCATGCGTAAGATTGGTGGCATTATGCCTACTAATCTGAAGTAAGATAGTTAATAAAATAAATGGATCTCATATGAGATCCATATCTATGAGATCTATTTATTTTTAGGAGAATGATATATGGAAACAAAAAATATTCCATTAGATAAAACATCTGTTGAAAAAAATTATATTTTAATAGACTTTCAATGTATGTATGATTTTGATGTAGCCGCTGTACGTTACCTAATTGCACATTCTAAAAACGATAATTTATTAAGTAGTAATATCTCAAATGTATCTACTATAAGTGGTTTAAGAAACCTATTACTGTTTCGTAATACTAATAACCCATTATCAGTTTGTATTTCTGAAGAATATATGTCTTCAATAGATTCTTTATATAAAGAATTAATTGAAAATTATGAAAAAGAAATACTTAATGAATGTGATGCTAATTATCTTCATACATATATAAATATATTGCTTAAAACTAATAATTTAGTTGAAGTTACAGTTAATTGTGAAAATGAATTACAATTAGAAATAGCTAAGAAGTCTATGATGGATAATGCTAAATTTGCAATAAATGAACGTAATTTAGCAGATTATGATACTTTATATATAAAATACGTTTCTGATATTATTCAATATATAAATATTCATAAAAAGAAAATTTATATGATAAATGCATTATATAATTTTGACCAAGGTATGTTTAAAAAAGAAATATTATTGTTGATTAATAATAATAATATATCAGTTATAGATCAATATAAAAATTTAACTGTACCAGCTATTTATAATTTATTAATAGATTTAAATAATAATAAGGAGAATGATAAAGATGATAAAAGAAACCAGAATGAAAGCTCTAAATAACATTATTTCTAAAAATACATTAAGAGAAGTACAATTAGAAACTATTGATATTATAGCTAATGCATTAGCTAATTCTTATGGTCCTGATGGAAGTACTACTCAAATTAGAATGGATGCTGAAAAAGATCATCAAGGTAGAACTGAATATACTAAAGATGGACATAAAATCTTAGGTTGTATTAGATTTAATAAACCTATTGAAATGTCTATAGTAGACGATCTTCAAGATATTACTAGAAGTACTGTTAAAAAAGTTGGTGATGGAACTACTAGTGCTGTAATTTTAGCAAGTCTTATCTTTAAAGGATTATATAAATCTGCTAATGATAATAATTATTCTGAAAAAGAATTGGTTAATAAATTAATTAATGAAGTAGTTCCAGAAGTTATTCAACAAATTAAATCTAAAGGAAGAAAATGCACTTTAGAAGATATTTATAATATAGCTTATACATCTACAGATGGAAATACTGAAATAGCTCAGCAAATTAAAGATATATATGACGAATTTGGTATGAATGTATTTATTGAAGTAAAGTCTTCTAATACAGATTCGAATATAATTAAATCATATGATGGAATTACATTTGATCAAGGATATTTTAATAGCTGCTTTATTAATAATAGTAAAAACTCTACTTGTGAAATTCGTAATCCTCATATTTATATCTTTGAAGATGCGATTGATACTCCAGAAATGATGGCTTTCTTTGGTAGAATTGTTACAGATAATATTTTAACTCCATTAAATAATAAAGAACCTGATAAAGTTATTCCTACTGTAGTATTTAGTACTAAATATGGAGAAGATATCAGATCTTCTATGGATAAAGTATTTAGTTCGCTTAATAGTTTTCCTCCAGCTAATAGACCTCCTCTATTATTAGTTACCAATATTAGTAGACTTTATCAATTATATGATTTAGCTACTCTTTGTGGAGCTAAGACTATTAAGAAATATATTGATCCTGAAATTCAAAATCTAGATATTGAAAAAGGACTAGCTCCTACTCCTGAAACAATTCATGATTTTGCTGGAAGATCTGAAGAAATAATTGCAGATGCAACTAGTACAAAAGTTATTAATCCTGTATTAATGCATTATAAAGATGGAACTTACACTGAAACTTATAATGCTTTATTAGAACAATTAAAAGCTGAATTAAATAAGTATGAAGAAACTAAAGAAGAATTAACTAAGATTAATCTTCTTAAGAGGCGTATTGGATCTCTTGAATGTAATATGGTAGATTATTATATTTCTGGTATTTCTCATACTGATCGTAATGCTCTTATTGATGCTGTAGAAGATGCTGTTCTTAATTGTAGGTCTGCTTCTGAAAATGGTGTTGGTGATGGAGCTAATTTTAATCCATTATCTATATTAGATTCTATGGTTGGTGAAATTGATGATGAAGATATTTCTGCTAAAAATGAAGTTATAAAAATTTTATATAGATCATATAGATCATTATTCTTAATGATATATAAAAATTATATGAATACTGATTTATTTAAAAATGATAAAGATAAAGAAAATAAATTATTAAATTCTAGTCTTACATGTAAACGTCCATTGAATCTTAGAACTGATAGATTTGATGGAAAAGTATTAACTTCTATTAAAGCAGATGAAGTTATTCTTGAAGCAGTATCAAAAATTATTGGTCTTATCTTTAAAACTAATCAAGCTATAGTTGCTAGTCCTGTTCAAAATACTTATGAATATTAATTTAAAAAATAATTTACTTACCAACATATTAATACATTCGACTCTTCTCAGATATCTGAGAAGAGTCATTCTTTTAAAAATTTCAGAAAGGAGGAAAATATGGATATAACTTTTGCTCAATATATTGATAAACCTAGTATAATTAAAGGTTCTGCTACTAATTCTATGATTAGTTTAGTTAAGGAAGATTATCGTCGTAGATTTGATGCTGTATTTATTAGAGAATCATCTTTACTAGTAACTAATTTATACAAAGAAAAAGGAAAATCTATTTATTATGTGTATATTAAAATGCCATCTGAAAAAACACCCAATTTGTATTACGATGTAATAATAGAATTTAGAGCTAGTGCTCCACAAAAAATATTAGGAATGGGTATAGATAAATATCATGTAAGATTTTTTAGTAATGATCCTGCATTTTTATTTACATATGCATATGCTTTTAATAAAGCAGATCTTATAATAAAATGGATGAAACCCAGACTTAGTAAAAAAGCATTAACTGAAAAACCTATTATACGTAATCCTAGTGCTGCTACAGGATATGTAAAATCATTATACTTTGCGTATTATTATATGCAAATCAAAAAGTTGTTTAATCTTGATTCATTAGCTTGGAAATCTGCTAAGGATTTAGATAAAAGTAGAATTCTTAATCAAGTACCAGATTTTGATGTTAAACTAGACGATACCAGAAGATTAAAACAAATTCAACTTGATAAAACTAAACAAGCAAGAGAAGAAAAAAAGCTTCTTAATAATCCAATAATTGGGGATCATATTAAAGAAGCTAAAAAAGCTGCTGTAACTAAAAATGTGGATAAAGTTAAAGTAGCTCAAACTGTAGCAAAAGCAAAAAGAATTGGTTCAATAAAAAGAAAATAAAATATATACTATATATTCGAGTATAAATTGCTCGTTAGTATATATTTATTTATTTTTTCCGAGTATAGATTATAAAGGAGTGTATTTATACAATGGAAAACAAAATTCAGATAGCAGAAGTTATTCAACCAAGAGTCTTTATTCCAGTTGATGATTGGCAACCGGAATGCGAAAGCGACAAAGTATTTCAACATGGGAAAAATTGTTTCTCATGCCCATCTATTAGTAATTTTTTCGAAGGAGCTACTCCTGATGATGATGTATGCACATTTGTATTATCTGCAAAAAGATGTTACAATAGTGCTACAAAAATTAAAGATGGAGGACAAGTATCTATAGGTTTTAGAGATCATTGTACACAATATTTAAATTATTTTGAAAAATTTTATGATACTAATCATTATTTAGTATCGGCTTATGCTCAAATAAAATTTGGTATTGATTATATATCTCAATACAATGAAGAAAATTTTGTAAATGATTTATGCAGATATATTATAGATCACAAACACCAACCATTATTTCATATACAAGTAAAACAATTTGTAGATGATAATTACAATATTCATTTAAATTATAATAATAGTAAAAATCCATGTTTAGAATATACAGATGAGCATGCAGCTTTATTAATGGAAATATCATTTATTCAAAATTGTATTATTCCATTAATAATGCATTGGTGTTGGGATAGAAAATTATCTAATATTCAAATCAAAAATATTTTGATGAGATGTTTTGATTTAGTTCTTTTAGATATAAAAAATATTTATAATGTAGATATTGCAGCTAAATTGTATGAAACAATAACTACTAATGTATCTAAAAATGTTAGTAATAATCGTACACTATGGGATATGCAATATATCAGATCAAGAGATCCTATTACTCATAGTATGGCAACTGAAGAAAATATTATTTGCCAAATTATACCTAAATATACTTTCAATAAAAACATCATTTGTTTTAACTATGATGCTATTATGAGAGAAATGAAGTATAAAGTAATAGAAGCTCCATATGAATATGATTTAACAAAAGTATCCTCATCTATTAGAGATGAAGATAATAATAGTGAAGCAGATAAATTTGAATCTCATATTGCTAAGATAGACGAATCTATGGTTATTCAATCAAATGTTAATCTTAAAGATGTAATGAACAAGATTCGAATTATTTATGGACCATTTGATGATGCAGAAATAGCATTTT
>Ga0247611_10002551_pt1 | contig 29048 bp, 26 predicted proteins | sample 177DNAGHGhighgp2_FD_192422 | JGI IMG/M metagenome (GOLD analysis project Ga0247611, IMG submission 192422) | Sheep rumen microbial communities from Palmerston North, Manawatu-Wanganui, New Zealand - 1770 DNA GHGhigh gp2 | ecosystem: Host-associated > Mammals > Digestive system > Stomach > Rumen... | reverse complement strand
GCGTCTTTTTTTGTACGAAGATGTCTATCCTGCCATGTGTCCAGTTTAATTAGAAACTGTCCGCTAAGTGAAGCAATCTTAAAAGTATAGTCTTCTTCAATCTGCACATTGTCAGCATATCGCATAACATCCTCAAAGCACCTAACTGACATAATTGGTGAACCTTCAGGAGGCCATGCAACCAACTCTTTCTCGGCGATTGAGCCAAACGGCACAATATCCACTTCAAACTTATTCTTGCCATCTACACCTTGATAGAAAAAACGTTGTTTCTCTTGTGCTTTGGTAAAATGATTCTGCAAAAGCACTTGCGACAACTCCTCGTATTGTTCCCAATCATGCAGCGCAACGGCTACATCCAAATCAAGCGTTCGACGGGGTGCGTTTCCTACTTTCAACAACCGCAGAGCAATGTCACGTGCAGAAGCCCCAACCACATATAATGGCAATTTCAGTTGATTGTAGCAATTGAACAAAGCTTGCAGCGTTTCCGCCAATAAATCATTCTGCAAATCTTCTTTTCGTATCTTGTAATTCATCTTAAATCAAAGGTTTTAAGCGTTTGGCCATTTCAAGGCAGCGATCGTCATTAGTCGCCACTAAATCCGCATAAACAACCAAAATGGGAGTTCCATTTTCTTGCCAAAAACGTTTGTAAACAAATATCTCACCTTGCGGATTGGGAATCATACGTCCGGTAGCAATGAGACCATTCGCATTGTCTGCCGCATAAACATCCCATCGCTCCGGAAAAAGAAAATGATCCTGTAGTGCAGCTGCAGGTTCGCCTCCCCAACTTAAAGTCTCCGGCAAAATAATATTCTGCCATTGATCGCGTACTTGTTGGCTCAAGAAAGTAAAACGACAAAGCAAATATTTGGGTTTGAGAGTTGCATATGCTTTTGCCCAAAGATCAATCAATTGCGCACGTTTCCGCAGAATACGGGTGTCATTGTCTTCAATTAAAAATCCTTCCTCTTGAAGATGTTGAAGCGCATTGTGAACGGAACCGATAGATAAACCTAGATCGGCAGCCATTTGCCTTATATTCTTGCTTAGATTCGTTTTGTCCTGCAAGAGATAAAAGGTAATAAATACTTCTGTTTTTCTCATATCACACGCATGTTTGTTTATTCTTATTGCTTTGTTCAATAATTTTTGAACGCAAAATCATTTTTGAACAAATCCGGTGCAAAGGTACAACTTTTTTCTGAATTATGCAAGTTTTTTTATAATTTTGTCCGATTTCATCGTCTTTTTGCTGCAATTTTATGCAGATTTGTGCAAAATCACAGATATTTCTGTGAAACATGTCCAAAAACTTGCATATGTGCGAAAAAAGTAGTAATTTTGTGGCAAATTTTGAATAAAAGCCCTTAACACCCCTGCCTTAGTTCGTGTGGACGAGGATTTTATTTCGCATTTGTACGTTGTTTGTTAGCAGAAAGCTTCGTAAAATATAAAACTAATGTAGCAATATGAAAAAACACCTATTAAGTTACTTTTTGTGTTTGATCGGCATAGCGGTCAGTACACTATCCAATGCCGAGGAAATGCCCTCGGGTTATTACAATGGTATTGATGGTAAGCAAGGCGCTGTTCTTAAAGGAACACTCAGACAATGTATTCGCGCGCACACCGTCATCCCCTATGGAAGCGGAACCGGCAAGACATGGGAAGTTTTCTATTATTCCGATCGCAACGAAGAAGGTTATTGCATGGATATGTACAGCGACGATTGGAAACCATTCGGAGCTCCCGGTTCGGTGGTGTCCGGATGTAATATCGAGCACTCGTTGGCTAACTCGTGGTGGGGGGCATCCAAGAGCGACCAGTATAAGGATTGTTATCTGCTCAATCCGTCCAATTCTACCGCCAACAGTGCGCGTAGTAACTACCCTCTTGGCGTACCTGTCAAGAATTTAAAGTCCAATACGGGTTCATTAAAGGTCGGTCAGATGCATCACGACTCGCTCAATGTCGATTTCTATGTTTTTGAGCCCAAAGACGAATACAAAGGCGATTTTGCGCGTACCTATTTCTATGTAGTTACGTGTTACGGTCGCGACCTGAACGGCGAGTATCCCGATCTGCCGCCGACGAGCAAAAAATCCGGTTACGGGTGGCGATTAGACAACACCAATGTAGGCTCCAAATACGCCATGCAGAATAATAACTACCTTGAGTTTCAGTCTTGGGAACAGGAACTTCTTATTCAGTGGCACCGCCAAGATCCTGTGTCCGAGAAGGAGCTCCATCGAGCAGATGCCGTGTCGGATTTCCAACACAACCGCAACCCCTTCATCGACTATCCATATCTGGCCGAGTATATATGGGGCGAGAAAGCCGGCCAAGCGCTCGATATGCGTCATATGATGGCTTCCTTTGATCCGGACTTTGTCCCCGGTGTGAGCAATGGATGGAGAGAAACAGCCGAGGACATCGAGCCGACTAATGCCCGCATCAAGGCCTGCAAGATTCTCCGCAATGGTCAACTCCTCATTGAGAAGAACGGCAAGACCTACACCGTTACGGGACAGGAAGTTGAGTAGTCGAATATCAAAGAGGATTGATGATTTTTGTATAAAAATGTACTAATATTTGCATATATCAAAAAAAAGCAGTACCTTTGTGCCGAATTTTGATGCAATTATTAAGATGAAAGAGAATAATATCCCTATTGTGGATTGTCCGTACGGCGATTACATGATTGGCGACGCGAGTGGTAAATTGATGAATGAGTACGGTCGTTATCCGTGCAAAATCAAGTGCGGTGTGTACGCGCTGTTGGTGCGCGGCACGGCACGTGCGACGATCAACGTGACGGATTACGAATTCAAAGCCAATGATATCCTGCTGTTGGAGCCGGGTAGTTTCCTGTTTATCCGTGAATTCTCGGAGGACGCATTGGTGTATTGGGTAGTGTTCGGTAGCAGTTTCCTGGAGAAATACACGGTGAACAACAAGATGTCGCTGTCGGCATTACAGTTGCATTCGCCGAAATTGAGTATGAGCGAGAACCATGTGAAAGTGCTGTGCCTGATGTACGACACGATCGTAGCGGCCTTGAATGCCGAGCCGACGATGCTGGATACGGAGAAGATGGTGCATGTGTTCAATCTGCTGCGGACGAGTTATGCCAAGTATGCGCACGAGCAGGACGAGTATCTGATCAAGCCTCTGGACCGCAAGACGGAGATCTACCAGGACTATTGCCAGTTGGTGTTGCAACATTACCACGAGTGGCACCACGTGAGTCAGTACGCGGAAGCGATGCGTCTGACCCTGCCGCACCTGTGCTCGACCATCAAATCGGTGGGTGACCGTACGGCCGGCGATATCATCATCGAGGCGATCATCACGGACGCCAAGAGCCAGTTGAAGATCACGAACCTGCAGGTGAAAGAGATCGCGCTGAGTCTGGGCTTTGACAATGTAGCGTTCTTCAACCGCTTCTTCAAGGCGCGTGTGGGCATGACGCCGAAAGCATTCCGAAACGCATAAAAACGAAAATTAATTTATATGAAAGAGATAACAACCAAGAAACTGATGGATACCATTGTGGAGGGTATCCGTAACCGCAAAGGGCAACGCATCGTGACGATCGATCTGCGCAAGATCAAGGAAGCACCGGTGGAGATGATGGTGATCTGCGAGGGACAGAGTAACACGCAGGTGAGTGCGATTGCCGATGAGATTGATGATTTTGTACGCACGACGACGCATGTGCACCCGCTGAGCATAGCCGGTGAGGAGAATGCAGAGTGGATTGCGATGGACTACGGTACGATCTTTGTGCACGTAATGCAACGCGAGCCGCGGGCGTTCTATGATATCGAACATCTGTGGGCGGACGGAAAGATTTCCGAGTTGCCGGAAATCATTTAAGATTTGAGATTTAAGATTTATGGCAAACGACAATAAACGGCGGATGGAACAACCGCAGAATAATAATCAGCCGAGTGGTCCGCGTCGATGGCTCAGCATCCTGTTCTACACCCTCGCGTTCGCGCTGTTGGGTTTCTATTTCTTTGGCGACAAAGAAGGGAAGGGTGTGAGCAAAGAGCTCAGTTATACGAAGCTCACGGCGTACGTGGAGGCCGGTGCGATTGAGAAGATCGAGGTGACGGACGACCTGAAAGCGAAAGCGCAAGTGCGTCCGCAGAACTACACGCTGGTGTTCGGTACGCAGGGTGACGGCGAGCGAGCACGGGGTGTGTTACGGAGTCAGGTGCCCTCGTTAGAGGAGTTCTCGAAATACATGGACGGCGTGAATGCCCGTCGCAAGGAAGCGGGGCAAGCCGCTGTGGATGTGACGTACGCTCCGTCGCACGATTACTGGTATCTGATATTGGTGAATATATTACCTTTCGCGCTGCTGATCCTGTTCTTTGTGTATATGAGCCGCGGCGTGAGCGGTGCGGGTGGTATAGGCGGCATCTTCGGTGTTGGCCGTGCCCGGGCGGAGTTGTTCGACAGCGAGAAAAAGGACAAAGTGACGTTCCAGGACGTGGCGGGTCTGTACGGCGCGAAGCAGGAAGTGCAGGAGATTGTGGAGTTTTTGAAGAACCCCAAACGCTATACGGAGATAGGCGCTAAGATCCCGAAAGGGGCGTTGCTGGTAGGTCCTCCGGGAACGGGTAAGACCCTGTTGGCGAAAGCTGTAGCCGGCGAAGCGGGCGTGCCGTTCTTCTCGATGAGCGGTAGTGATTTCGTGGAGATGTTCGTGGGGGTAGGTGCAAGTCGCGTGAGAGACCTGTTCCGTCAGGCGAAAGAGAAAGCGCCGGCGATCATTTTCATCGACGAGATAGACGCTATCGGTCGCGCTCGCGGTAAGGGCGTGATGACGGGCGGTAATGATGAACGCGAGAGCACGCTGAACCAGTTGTTGACGGAGATGGACGGTTTCGGTACCAACTCGGGTGTGATCATTCTGGCGGCTACCAACCGTGCGGACGTGCTGGATGCCGCTTTGCTGCGGGCAGGACGTTTTGACCGTCAGATCCATGTGGAGTTACCGGACCTACAGGAGCGTAAGGAGATCTTCCAAGTGCATCTTAGACCGTTGAAACTGGACGAGACGGTGGATATCGATTTCCTGAGCAAGCAGACCCCGGGTTTCTCGGGTGCGGATATCGCGAATGTATGTAACGAGGCGGCGTTGATTGCTGCGCGCGGCAACCGCAAGAAGATCGGCAAGCAGGATTTCATGGATGCGGTGGATCGTATTGTGGGAGGTCTGGAGCGCAAGAACAAGATCATGACCGAGGATGAGAAGAAATCGATTGCTTTCCATGAGGCCGGTCATGCGACGATCAGTTGGATGCTGCGTTGGGCGAATCCCTTAGTGAAGGTGACGATCGTGCCGCGCGGCATGGCTTTAGGGGCAGCGTGGTACCTGCCGGAAGAGCGGCAGTTGACCAACGAGGAGCATATACTGGATGAGCTCTGTTCGCTCTTGGGCGGTCGTGCGGCCGAGCAACTGTTCTTGGAGCAGACCTCGACCGGTGCACTTAATGACCTGGAGCGGGCGACGAAGCAGGCTTATGCGATGGTGGCTTATTACGGAATGAGCGATAAGCTGAAAGATGTGTCGTTCTATGACTCGACCGGACGATATGACTATGGCTTTACGAAGCCCTACTCGGACGAGACCGCTTCGACGATCGATAAAGAGACGCAACGGATCATCGCCGACCAGATGGCACGTGCCAAACAGATTTTGACCGAGCATTCAGAGGGGCACCACCAGATAGCGCAGTTGCTGATTGAGCGCGAGGTGATCACCTCCGAAGATGTGGAGCGTATCTTGGGTCCGCGTCCGTGGAAGAGCCGTGGGGATGAACTGCTGGAAGTCAATGCCGCCCTGGCTGAGGCTGAGAAAGCAGCGAAACCGAAGAAACGTGCCCCGCGTAAGAAGAAAGACGAAAATCAAAAAACAGAAAATAATGAAGAAGTTAATGCTTAACATCGCGCTGCTGTGCGCAGCGATGATGGTATCGGCGCAGGAAGCGCCAGAGAAACTGCCGTTGGATCCGGAGGTTCGTTACGGTAAGTTGGACAACGGATTGACGTATTATATCCGTCACAATGAGCAGCCCAAACAGCGGGCGGAGTTCCATATCGCGCAAGCGGTAGGTGCGATCTTGGAGGAGGACAACCAGAACGGTCTGGCGCACTTCTTGGAGCACATGGCCTTCAACGGCACCCAGCATTTCCCGGGCAAGGGGATCATCAATTATTTTGAGTCGGTGGGTGTCAATTTCGGCGGAAATATCAACGCCTACACGTCTATTGACGAGACCGTTTACCGTCTGAGCGACGTGCCGACGTACCGCGAGGGTATCGTGGATTCGGCGTTGCTGGTGATGCACGACTGGAGCTGCGGTCTGTTGCTGCTGGACGAGGAGATCGATGCGGAGCGCGGAGTGATCCTGGAAGAGTGGCGTACGGGTCGTACGGCCAACCGCCGTATCTGGAAAGAGTTGCAGGCACGCATGTACCCGGGCACGCAGTACGCAAAGCGCGATGTGATTGGTGACACGGCGGTGATCAATAACTTCGCTTATCAGGCCCTGCGCGATTACTACCATAAATGGTACGGTCCGGACAACCAGGCGATCATCGTAGTGGGTGATATCGACGTAGATACGATCGAGGCTAAGATTCAACGCTTGTGGGCCGATGTACCGCGTCGTAGTAACTACGGCGAGCGTCCGATCTACACGGTGAACCACAACGACAAACCGTTGGTAGTGGTAGTGACCGACCCCGAAGCGCAAGGCAGCCAAGTGCTGTTGGAGTATAAGTTCGACCAACTGCCCGAGATCCTTCAAGGTACGGCACAGGAGTACATGCTGGAGCAGGTACGCCAGTTGGCTTGCGACATGCTGGACAACCGTTTCACGGAGTTGAGTCTGGATCCCAACGCACCGTTCACTCACGCGGTATGCTATTACGGCGACGCAGCGAAGAAGATGGATGCTTTCTATGTGATCATGAACCCCAAAGAGGGTCGTGAGACCGAGGCATACCAAGCCCTGATTTACCAGCTGGAGAAGATGCACCGGTACGGCTTCACGAATGCGGAATTGGAGCGTGTGAAGAGCGAGAAACTGAACGCAATGGAGAAAGCGTATAACGAGCGCAATACCCGTAAGAACATCAGCATCGCCCGCGAGTGTATCCGTCATTTTGAGAACGGCGAAGTGATGCCGGGTGTTGAATGGGAGTACGAGATGACCCGGGCTTTCCTGCCGATGGTATCGGTGGAGACGGTGAACGAATTAGCGAAAGCGCTGATTCATGCGAACCCGACCGTAGCAATCACCGGTCCGCAGAAAGAGGCTGTTCATATCCCGTCGGAAGAGCTGATCATGGCGACTATTGCCGGTCAGAGCGAGATGGCTATCGAGGCGCCGGCAGAGGAGAAGATCGATACGGAGTTGGTGAAGAAAGCACCGCACAAGGGTAAGATCAAAGCGATCCGTACCAACGAGGACGTGCAGACCACCGAATGGATGCTGTCCAACGGTATCAAGGTGGTGTTCCACCCGACGGAGTTCAAGGCCGATGAGATCTTGATGCGTGCCTTCTCGAAGGGCGGCTACACGCAGGTGAAGACGGCTGATCTGCCGTCCGCTGAGTTGGCTACAGAGATCGTGGAGATGTCGGGTATCGGTCGTTTCAACATGACCCAATTGCAGAAAGCGCTGGCAGGCAAGACCGTGAGTGTGAGTCCGGAGATCCACGATAACACGGAGTGGATGAACGGTTCGTCGTCGATCAAGGATTTCGAGACGATGCTGCAATTGACCTATCTCTATTTCACGTCGCCGCGTAAGGACGAAGAGGCTTATGCCGCCCTCATGGCGATGGTGAAGAACCAGTTAGCTAACCGCGACAAGAACCCGAAAGTAGCGTTCTCCGACTCGATCGAGATGATGAGTTCAAACCATTCGGAGCGTACGATCCTGTTCGATACGACGACGCTCAAGCGTGTGAACCTGGACAAGGCGCTTGAGGTCTATAAGGCACGTTTTGCGAACCCCGCAGACTTCACGTTTGTGTTCGTGGGCAATATCGACCCCAAGGACGAGAAAGTGCAGGAACAGGTATGCTTGTGGCTCGGCGGTCTGAAGACCAAGAAAACGCACGAAGAGGTGATTGACCACCATGTGACCGTAGCGCCGGGTAAGCAGAAGAACTATTTCACCCGTCAGATGGAGACCACGACGGCTTCGAACCGTATCCAATACACGTCCTACGACATGCCGTACAACATGGCCAATGAGCAGAATATGGAGATGATCGGTCGTATCCTGAGTACCCGTTATCTGGAGTCCATCCGCGAGCGCGAAGGCGGTTCGTACGGCGTAGGTACGTACGGTTTTATGCGCATCCTTCCCACTCCGTGTGCCGGTCTGCTGATGCAGTTCGATACGGATCCCAAGAAACAAGCGCGTCTGATGGAGATCATCCACGAAGAGGTGGACACGATCATCGCTAATGGACCGCTGGCATCGGATCTGCAGAAAGAGAAAGAGTCGATGCTCAAGGATTATCAGGAGAACCTGGAGAAGAACACGTACTGGCGTCAGGCACTGTATATGTACTATCTGTACGGACAGAATGAGATCCGTGATTACAAGGCTACGGTAGAGGGTATCACGGCCGAGACGGTACAGAAGACCCTGAAGAAACTGGTGGAAGCCGGTAATGTGTTTGAGGTAGTCATGTTCCCGGAATGAAATACTTCCTTATAGCCGGAGAAGCGTCGGGAGACGTGCATGCAGCGGAGTTGATTAAGCAGCTTCGCAAGCATGATCCCGAGGCGCAGATAGCAGGACTCGGCGGTGACCGGATGGTCACTGCCGGGTGCCGTGTTTACCGGCATATACGGTACATGGCTTTTATGGGCTTTGTGGCCGTGATGGCGCATTTGCGGGATGTGAAGGATAATTTCCGCATTGCGCAAGAGGCGCTGCTGAGCGAGCAACCCGATGTGTTGGTGCTGATTGACTATCCGTCTTTCAATCTGAGGATGGCGGCTTTCTGCAAAAAGCACCTGCCTAACACCAAGATCTACTATTATATCCCGCCCAAAGTGTGGGCATGGAAGAAACGGCGTATTCACGCCATTGCGCGGCTGTGTGACCGTGTGCTGGGTATCTTTCCCTTCGAGCCGGCTTTCTATGCGCAGTACGGCTATGAATGCACGTACGTAGGCAATCCCACGGCGGAGGAGATTAGTAAAGTTGAAAGTTTAAAGTTTAAAGTTGAAAGAGAGAAGACTATAGCCATTCTGCCAGGGAGCAGACCGAGTGAGATCTGTCATTGTCTGCCGAAGATGTTGGAGGCAGCGCGGCGGTATCCGGACTACCGGATCGTGGTCTGTGCGGCACCAAGTATCGAGGACTCTTTCTACGCACCTTTTTTAAGTGCGCGCGAGACGCTCACGCGCGAGACTTATGCAACGGTGCAGTCGACCTCGGCGGCGATTGTCAACTCGGGTACGGCGACGCTGGAGACGGCTTTGTTAGGTTGTCCGCAGGTAGCAGTGTACCACTTGGCTTTCTCGTGGCTGTTGGGTCTGATCCGTTGGGCGCAACCGCTCTTTTTCTCCATTCGGTATTTCACGCTCGTCAATATCATCGCCGGTAAAGAGGTGATTAAAGAGTGCGTGGCGAATGATTTCACGGTGGAGAAGGTCGCGAACGAGTTAGGGCGTTTGCTGACCGACGAGGGTTATCAAAAAGAGATGCTCGCTCAGTACGAACACCTCTCTTCTGTATTAGGAACCGCTTCGGCCGCTTCGACCGCTGCGGGTATCATCACAGCGAAACAATAATCGATGCCAGTATATACGGCATTGCCCCCGCGAGGACGCCTTTGGAAAGGCGCCATGTGTCAGTGGTGTAGAAGACGAAGATGAGTGCCAGATCGGGAAAGACGCTCACCATCAGCAGTTTGTTCAGCACCCCGCCGGCATCGAACTGAAAAGTCTGCAGCGGGTACCAGAGGTTCATGACCTCGATATAGGTCAGACCGAACGCTGCGGGAAGGATGAGCCCGATCAGTATTCCTATCCAATAGCGGTCAAAGCGATCCATAAGCCGTCCAGTCAATGGTTAATGGCGTGATGGCGAGCAGTTGGTGCTCCATGGCCCAGATGTCCGTATCGGTGGCCCCCGGTTCGTCGTTGACGAACTCCCCGCCGAGTTTCCAGCCTTGGATCACGCCTTCGGGCAGCTCGTCGATGGGGACGAGTTCTTTGGCCCAATGGCCGAAGCACTGCCGCGTCCAGCGGATACCTTCTATCTCCCCGACGGGTGCGTTGATGTTATAGACCGTGCGCGGGGGGATGCCTTCGTCGAGGATATGTTGGGTGACGTCCACAAGAAACGGTTGGATCCAATGCAGATCGACGCCCGCCTCGTGGCTGTTGATGGACCAGCCGATAGCGGGGATTCCTTTTTCTGCGGCTACGTAACAAGCGCCCATCGTACCGGAGTACATGGCGTTGACGGAGGCATTGGAGCCGTGGTTGATGCCCGATACGACGAGGTCTATCGTGCGGTCTTTGAAGAGATGCTCGCGGGCGATCTTGATGCAGTCGGCAGGTGTGCCGTTGGTGACATAGACCTCGGCGCCGTTCAGGTCATGCTCGTCGATACGGCGCAGGTACATCGGTGTCTCCACACTGATACAAGCCCCTTTGCCGCTTCGCGGACCATCGGGACAGATGACTGTCACTTGGCCCAAGCGGGTCATCTCTTTGGCTAACAAGCGGATACCCGCCGTGCCCCAACCGTCATCGTTAACAACAACTATATTCATCCTTTTACCACTTTCATTACCTGTTGTGCGAGTGCGTTCGCCTCGTCCATCGTAGCCGCTTCGGAATAGACACGGATGATGGGTTCGGTGTTGGACTTACGCAGGTGTACCCAGCCCTGTGCGAAATCGATCTTGACGCCGTCGCGGTCATTGATCCGCTCGTTGCGGTAGAGCTCCTTGACGCGCGCGAGGATGGCATCGATATCGGTGTCTGGCGTGAGGTCAATACGGTTCTTGGAGATGCAGTAATCGGGTAGGGTGCGACGCAGCTCACTCACTTTCATGTTGAGGTGCGCCAGATGGCTGAGGAAGAGGGCGATACCTACCAGGGCGTCGCGGCCATAGTGACAAGCGGGATAGATGACCCCACCGTTGCCTTCGCCGCCGATGACGGCATTGGTGCGTTTCATCTCTGCTACTACGTTCACTTCGCCTACGGCACTGGCGCTGTATGAACCGCCATATATGGCGGTTACATCGCTCAGCGCACGGGTAGAGGACATGTTGCTGACCGTGTTACCCGGTGTATGGCGCAGGATATAATCGGCTACGCTGACGAGCGTATATTCCTCGCCGAACATATCGCCGTTCTCGCAGATGATGGCCAGACGGTCCACATCGGGATCGACCACAAAGCCCACATCGGCCTTGCCGCTCTTGAGCAGGTCGCTGATCTCGGTCAGGTGCTGCGGCAGCGGTTCAGGGTTATGGGGGAAATGGCCGTCCGGCGTGCAGTTGAGTTCGATGATATTGTCCACTCCGACGGCTTTGAGGATCGCCGGGATAGCGAGTCCGCCGACCGAGTTGACACAGTCGATGGCGACGGTGAAGTTGCGTTTCTTGATCGCCTCTACATCGACCAAGTTCAGATTCAGCACCTGTTGTACGTGGTAGGGCAGATAATCCTTGTGGGTCATGTGACCGAGTGCATCCACTTCGGCGAAGACAAAGTCTTCTTGCTCGGCAATGGCGAGTACACCCTTGCCTTCGGCATCGTTGAGGAACTCACCGTGCTCGTTGAGCAGTTTGAGGGCGTTCCACTGTTTGGGGTTATGGCTGGCGGTGAGGATGATACCTCCTGCGGCTTGTTCGCCGGTGACCGCTAACTCGGTAGTGGGGGTGGTAGCAAGACCGATGTTGACTACATCATAACCCATACCCATGAGCGTACCGCACACGATACTCTCGACCATGTGTCCGCTCAAGCGGGCATCACGACCTACTACGATGACATTATTGTTCGGCAGTGCCGCGCGCCGTTGGGTGGCGTAAGCAGCTGTGAAACGTACGATATCGACGGGGTTCAGACCCTCGCCTACGCGACCTCCGATTGTGCCGCGGATACCGGAAATAGATTTAACTAAACTCATATTATCGTTTGATTTTCATTTTCAGGATATAACCGTAGGGCGTGACGGTGTTCTGGTCATCGTCGAAACCCCATTTACTCTCGCAGATAAGATCGCACTCGGCACCGTGGTACTTCATGTACTTAACCGCCATGTGCCAACCTGCCGCCTCGCAGGTGGAGGAGTTACCGTATTTGAACTCGGTGGGGTAGGCCTGATCGAGCGTGGTCCAGTTGCTGATAGTATCTGCATTCTCCGTGAGTGCGAATTTCTTATACCGCATCACAACGGTCTCTTGCGGTTGGATCGCCAGAATAGAGGTGTCACCGCGTTGCCGCAAATGGAAATATAGGTTGTCGTAGCCAGGCACGAGCAGATAATCTTTCTCGCCCCAGACATAGTTCTCGGCGGGTTCTTCCTTGAGCACATTGATCTCGTTGCGACTTAGGTAGTTCTCAATCAGTTTGTTCTCCGCTTTTCGTTGCGAGTTATAACTGGTACCACTGCACCCCATTAGGATGAGTGCGAAAGCGGCCAGCGCTATGGCAAATTGTTTTTTCATTCTTGTATTTGTAAATCGATGATTACGTTTTCATAAGGCGGGATATGCGCCGTTCCTTTCATGCCGAAGGCGGCATACCAGGGCACGATCAGACGTGCGCTACCTCCCGGGTGCAGTTCGCGAATGCAGGGCTCCACGCCTTGCGGCAGTTCGTGCCGTCCAAGGGTATAGGACCCTTCGGTATCCTCTAACCGTTGTCCGTTGAGAGCGTAGATACACATGTGGATCGTGTAGGACTGACGGGAACGCAGCAAAGGTTGTGTCTCGTCTCCGCGGGCGTTGATATGTACCCACGCAGGCCCGTCGTAGAGGGCGTAAGCCTCCTTTTGCGTCTGGGCCACTTCCTGCACGGCACGGTCGGCGGCTTTGGCCAATTGCATATTCAGTTCCAAGAGCGCCAGTTGGGTACTGTCCGCCTCCGGCGCTTGTCCCATTCGTTGACTCGGATGTTGCGGAGCCGTTCCCCCGCAACCGATCAGCAGCAAGGCGAATCCGCTAATCACTAATGTCCTAATCCCCAATCCTTTCATTTCTCACTCTTCTCCAGCGCTGCCCGGCGGTATTCACTCGGGGTGATACCGTAGGTGTTCTTGAAACATTTGGCGAAATACCGGCTGTCGTTCATACCCACCATGTAGGTCACCTCGGTGATATTGTACCGGCGCTCTTCCAGCAGTTGGGCGGCCCGTTTGATACGCATCTCGCGGATGAACTCGACGGGACTGAGACCGGTCATGCTTTTGAGCTTATTGAAGAAAACGGTACGTCCCATATTCATCTCGTCCACCAGATCGTCCACCGTCAGGGTGTTGTTATCCAATTGTTTGTTCATCACATCCAGCAGTTTGGCCAGGAAGGCATCGCCAGGAAGCGGTTCGTCGCTCTTCTGCGGCTCGAGGCGCATAAGCCGTTGCCGGTAGCTGGCTTCGAGCTGTTCGCGTTGCACGAGTATATTATGTACGCGGGCACGGAGATACTCGGGTTCGAAGGGCTTGGTGACGTAATCGTCCGCACCGTACTCAAGGGCTTGTAGACGACTCTCGATAGCCGTCTTGGCGGTGAGCAGGATGACCGGAATGAAGTCAAAATCTTTGTTCTTCTTCACGAACTGCGTCAGTTGCAGACCGTCCACTTTCGGCATCATGAGATCGGTTACGATCAGGTCAATCGGTTTGGTGCGGATAATATGCTCCGCCTCTTCGCCGTCCTCGGCCGTTTCAACGTGGTACTCTTTGCTGAGTATATTTGCCAGGAAGGTCCGCATATCTTTGCTGTCATCCACCACGAGGATGGTACGCGGCATCTCCTGCTGTTCCTGTTGCAGTTGCTCGATCTTATCCTCGAAAGTCGGCGCGGCGGTCGGCATGGTGGTGTGGTCATCGGCAATGAAATCCACAGAGTCATCGAAATGGTCCTTACCGGTACGCAGGAGCACCGTGAACGTAGTGCCTTTACCCACTTCGCTCTCCACCTCGATATAACCATGATGCAGCTCGACCAGTTCTTTGGTCAGGTTCATCCCGATACCCGTTCCGCCGGAGGAGTTATTGCTGTTGAGCTCGTTGTTACTGGAGAAACGTTCGAAGAGCACACTGCGTTTCTCGGACGGGATACCGATACCCTCGTCCTGAACGGTGAGGGTGACAAAACCCGGTTTGTTGGCGATGATGACACGGATGGCTTTGCCGGCAGGTGTGAACTTAAACGCATTACTGAGTAAGTTCCATAGGATGGTATCGATACGTCCGCGATCGACCCAAACGGTCGAGTCTTCGGCGCGGTTCACCACCTCGAAATGGATCTGTTTGTCATCGGCCTCCTTGCGGAAGTTCGCGCAGGTCTCGTTCACCAGATCGCTGAGCAGGGTCTGCTGCACTTTGAGTTTCATCTTCTGGTTCTGTACCTTGCGGAACTCAAGCAGTTGGTTGACCATGCGCAGCATTCGCTGGCTATTCGATTGCACAATCTCGAGTTGACTGCGCACGCTCTGACTGATTCGCTCGTTCTGGAGGATGTTCTCTACCGGCGCTACGATCAGCGTCAACGGGGTACGGAGCTCGTGACTGATGTTGGTGAAGAAACGCAGTTTGATGTCCGTCACCTGTTGCTCCACTTTGACGCTCTGGCGCAGGGAGTTATACAGGCTCACACCGTAGATGATAAGTACGATGAGTGCCAATATACCGATGACGTAGAGCACCAACGCCCACCACGCCAGCCACATGGGCCGCGTGACGTGGATGACCAACACCTTCTCGTTGTCCACATCGCCACCTTCGTGATTGGTCGAACGGACGTGGAAAGAGTAATGCCCATAGGGCAGGTGGCTGTATGTCACACGGCGCAGGTCGGTGGCTGCACTCCATTGCTCATCGATGCCGTCCATCTTGTAGTAATAGAAGATCTTATGGGCACCTACAAAATCCATGGCTGCATATTCGATCGTCACGTTACTGCCGTCGGGGATACTGATTGTATCGCCTTCCAGCACTTCGTCTTGCGTGTGTATATGGGTAAACCGGAGCGGAGGTATAGAGTTGGAGTGATGAATACGCGAGGGATCGAATGAGCAGTAACCGTTCGAATAACCGAAGAGCAATTGTCCGTTGGGCAGCAACATCGCCTCGGCTTCGGTGAAGTACGTGTTGTCCTCACCTTCCAGCGCGTCGTAGTAATACAGATCGCCCGTCTCCATTTCCAACTGTGCAATATAGCTCTCCGAGCAGAACCACAGGTTCTTTTCGTCCGCCACCATGCTCAGAATGACATCCTGGAACGTGCGTACTTGCACCAGTTCTAAGTTCGGATCATTCGGATCAAGGGTCAGCAGACCGCCGCCGAAAGAACCTAACCACAGCCGGCCGTGCGTATAGCTGAGGGCGCGGATATCGTAATAGGGGATGACCTTGCTCTCCATGGTCTTGAGTTGCACCCGCAGGATACCCGTTGTCGTTCCGCACCACAGGATATCGTCCACGATTGCCATGTCTCGCACTTTCATGCCCGGACCTACCACTTGTTGCTGCCAGGTACTGCCGTTCCATCGCAAGATATTGACACCCCCGCCGTAGGTAGCTACATAGAGCGTACCGTCTTTTCCTTCCTCGATATCATAGATATCGGGATGAGAGGTGGGGAGGGTTTGCCCGGTGGTCTTATTCAGCAGTCCGTGTCCCTTGGTACCATACAAGAGTCCGTGTGAGCTCTCCAGCGCGCAATAGACATTCGTTTTTGATTTGATGAGCGTGAGTACCTCGCCTTTCTTGTTCAACGCAAAAGCACGCACCTCGCCGTTCTCTTTGTCCGAAGGACGCATATCGTGCAGTTGGTAGGGCGTGGGTTGCATGTTCACGCAGTCCACACCTCCGTCATAGGTCGCTATCCACATCTGTCCGTCGCGATCGACGTAAGCCGTGTGGATCATGTTCGTCAGTCCTTCAATCGGATTGACCAACTCATCTTTCTCCATGTCGTAGTAACTCCAGCCTCCACCGGTGGGGTTCACCCACGTGCGGCCCCGGTTATCCTCGAGCAGGAAGAAATGTTCGCGTAATCGACCGGCATAACGGCTGTCCAAGGGAGGTGTGAAGCGTTTCCATTTGCCATAGCGATACCGCATAATACCATAGGTATCATCGGCTTGCCAAACGATGCCGTTAGCGTCCACTTTGGTGTTCTTGTCCCCTTCTGTCATCTTCGCCACCAAGCCTTCCGGCAGACTGTCGTAGGGTTGCTCGGTGGTCACTTTGCGTGCGGCATCCATGCGGTAGTAATGCCCGTCGTAGGTGCTCCACCAGATCTGTTCCTTCTCGTCCTCGTAGATCCAATCGACACGGTTGTTGACTTGTGCCGCTTTGCCGTTGCTCATCGCCTTGAAGGTCTCGAACTCATAGCCGTCAAAGCGGTTCAGACCGTCCCAGGTGCCGAACCACATAAAGCCCTGTCGGTCCTGCAGGATAGCCATGACTGTGTTCTGGCTCATTCCGTCCTTGACGGAGTAGTGCTGGATCACATAGTGCTCCTTCGCCCACACTCCCCAAGAGCAGACCAACAAACAGCAAGCAAACAATAAACGTTTCATATCAGAATCCTTTTTTCGCTACCCGCTCCAGATAACGACCGTACGCTGTTTTCATCTCTTTGCCCAGGGCAGCCAGCTGCTCGGTGCTGATCCAACCGTTGCGCCATGCAATCTCCTCGATGCAACTGACGTAGAAACCCTGCCGGTTCTGGATGGTAGCAATGAAATTACCGGCCTCCAGCAGACTGTCGCAATTACCCGTATCGAGCCATGCAAAACCGCGACTGAAGAGTTTCACTTTCAACGTGCCCTCGTTCAGATAGAGTTTGTTGAGGTCCGTGATCTCATATTCGCCCCGTGCACTCGGTTGCAGGTTCGCTGCTTTCTCGCATACCGTGTCGTCATAGAAATAGAGTCCCGGTACGGCGTAGTTACTCTTCGGGTTCGCCGGTTTCTCTTCGAGCGACAGCACCTTACCGTCCTTGTCGAACTCGACCACGCCGTACGCACGCGGATCGGCCACCTCATAACCGAAGATGCACGCACCGCCGTCTTGCACCGATGCTACCGCTTCCTTAAGCATATGACCGAAATGCTGACCATAGAACATGTTATCGCCTAAGATTAGACAACCCGGTTCGCCGTTCAGGAACTCGCGACCCAACACAAAAGCTTGCGCCAGACCGTTCGGCACCAGCTGCACTTTGTAACTCAGTTGCATACCGATGCGACTGCCGTCACCTAACAGCTCCTCGAACATCGGCAGATCGCGCGGGGTGCTGATCACCAACACTTCCCGAATACCGGCTAACATCAATGTACTGAGCGGATAATAGATCATCGGCTTGTCGTACACCGGCATGATCTGTTTGCTGATCGCTTTACTTAAAGGGTACAACCTAGTTGCACTACCTCCGGCCAAAATAATTCCTTTCATAATAAAAAACCTTTGCGACTGCAAAGGTAACACAAATTTTCCACATGAACAAATTTTTGCGTCAAAAAATACACAAAATAGCCACAATTAGCGTAGAAAACATCAAAATAGGCATTTGCTTGTCTAATTTTTGATGATGAGTCCACACAAACCATAGATGCCAAATCCAAAGTGGAAGGATAGCCAGGGTCCAATAATGGTCACATGCAACCATAATCGTCAGGCAACCGACGAGTAGGGCAGTGTGGTAGATACGTGCCCCTATCGGACCGAGCAGCGAGGCAAGCGTGCGTTTGCCAAACTCGATGTCGTGCAGCATGTCGCGGATGTTATTGAGGTTCAGCACTCCTACGCAGGGCATACCGATAGCCGCTCCGAGTACGACGATCTCGGTGGTGAGGGTCTGTGTCTGCAGGTAATAACCGCCGATGGTGCTCAGTAGACCGAAGAACAGGAAGACTCCGAGGTCGCCGAGACCGATATAACCGTAAGAATGTTTGCCGAGCGTATATTTGATGGCGCCTATGATGGCTAAGGCACCAAGACCGAGAAAGACCCAACTCTGCTCGCTGAAGAGCGTACCGAAGGCCGTCCAGATCAGCGCCGTACCGAAAACGATGCAGAGTGCGATAAAGAGCAGGATCATGTTCCGCATCTGTGGCATGGTGATCGTACCGGCTTGCAGGCCGTACGCTTCCCGACCCTGCTGATCCGCGTCCGTACCTTTGATGGCATCCCCGAGTTCGTTGCTGAGGTTACTGAGAATCTGCAGACTGAGGGTCGTGCAGATAGCGAGTGCGAAGACGAGTCCGTTCACCTGCGGATATGCCAAACCCGTGCCGAGGATAATGCCCGACACGGAGAGTGGTAACGTTCTTAATCGCAGCGATTGAATATACGGATTCATGCGAGGTCTTTAATGAGTTTGTCCACCAATTCCGGCACACCTTCGGTGGCTTTCTTGCGGATATGCGTGATGCGATCGGCCCACATACCGAACTCCGGTTGACCCGGGTCGACGAAATAGATGGGGCAGTTCGCAGGTGCGTAATGGATGAGGGATGCCGCGGGATAGACGTTCAGACTCGTGCCTACGACCACCATGATATCCGCCTCACTCGCGATCTTACATGCCTCGTCAAAATACGGTACGCCTTCGCCGAAGAACACGATATACGGACGCAATAACGAGCCGTCGGGATGGCGGTCACCGTAATGTTGCTCCCAGCCTTCCAAGGGCACCGTCGCCGTCTCGTTGCGCTCCGAACGGAGTTTGGTAATCTCCCCGTGCAGGTGGACGACCTCTTTGGCTCCGGCCCGCTCGTGCAGGTCATCGATGTTCTGCGTGATGATCCGCGTGCCGGGGATGGATTGTTGTAACTTCGCAATCGCCACGTGTGCCGCATTGGGTTGGGCCGCCAAGGTGTCCTTGCGGCGGGCATTGTAGAAATCGACACATAACTGCGGGTTACGCAACCAGGCTTCGTGGGTACACACATCTTCGATGCGGTATTTCTCCCACAGACCGTCCGAATCGCGGAAGGTCCCTAAACCACTCTCGGCGCTCACTCCGGCACCGGTAAAAACAACGATCTTCATAGTATCAATTTATTTAAATCCAAACACAAAATAGACGGCGGCAATCAACAGCAGGCACGCTACGAAATGGTTCCACTTCAGCTCCATATGGAAAGCGATGGCGGAGAAGACCACAAACACCACGAGTGTGATCACCTCCTGGATCACTTTGAGCTGCATCAGACTGAATGTTCCGCCGTTGCCGATAAAACCCATTCGGTTGGCCGGCACTTGGAGGCAGTACTCAAAGAAAGCGATGCCCCACGAGAGCAGGATCACGAAGATGAGCGGGGTGGAGTTGGTAAAGAAACCGGTCTGTTGCAGTTTGAGGTGTCCGTACCACGCCAGTGTCATGAAGATATTCGACGCCAACAATAATAAAATCGTATAAAGTGCATTCATACTTTAGGTAAATAGTCTGTTTTTATGTTTGTTAAGGCCCCGTACATACAGTCCGGCGCTTCGGGGTTAAGGGCTTTGATCTGCGCCAATAGTCCTTTCACCTTATCCCGGGAACTCACATGCTCAAAGGGGCATAGTTTGGCTTGTTTCTGATAGCCCTGTTGTTCGGCGTACGCCTTGATATCCGCCTCGTCGATCAGGCACAAAGGACGGATGATCCGGATTGGCATCTTGTCCATCTGCAGCATCGGCGGCATGGTAGCGAAAGCACCTTGATAGATGAGGTTCATCAGCATCGTCTCCAGCACGTCGTCACGGTGGTGCCCGAACGCAATCTTATTGCATCCCAATTCTTGCGCGGTATTAAAAAGCGCTTTGCGCCGGTACCAACTGCAGAGGAAACAGGGATTGTTGAGATTTCGAGATGTCGAGACGTCGAGATCTCGAGGTTCTCCGATCTCGGTATCTCGCACGATAAGCGGTACACCTGCTTCTTGGCAGAAGTGCTCCAGATAACTCAGGTCCGTTTGGTAGTCCCGTTCCTTGACCCGCACATGCAGCGCCGTCACGGTAAAGCGAGGTTTGTAGATCTTCGATCGCCGACCCAGCAGTTCGGTCAGCAGCAAACTGTCTTTACCGCCGCTCAGACCAATCAGTATATGGTCTCCGTCCTCAATCAGGCTGTAGTCTGCACAGGCCTTATGGAACTTCCGGGTCAGGTGCTCGATACTCATTTCTGCGGTTTGGGCATTCGGTGGGCCACACCGATCGCTTTGGTCGGGCAAACGAGACGGCAGAGATGACATCCTACGCATTTCTGACCGATGACACGCGGTTTGCGGTCTTCACCAAAGCTGATAGCTTGGTGACCACCGTCCATACAAGAGATATAGCACCGTCCGCAGCCGATACATTTCTCGCGGTCCACTTTCGGGAAGACCATCGTCTCGCGATCCAGATCGGAAGGCATCACGATGTTCTTCAGTTCTTCGCCGACGAGTTTCTTCAATTCCACAATACCGCGTTCGGCCATGTAGTGTTGCAGACCCAGTTTGAGGTCATCGATGATGCGGTAACCGTACTGCATCACGGCCGTGCACACCTGCACGTTGCGGCATCCCAACTGAATGAACTCCAGCGCGTCGCGCCAGGTCTCGATACCACCGATACCGCTGATATCCATATGTTTCTCAACACCGGCCTTGCGGATAACGGGGTCACCGGTCATCTCGTACACCATGCGCAGCGCAATCGGTTTGACGGCCTTACCCGAATAACCGCTCACGGTCTTTTTCTCGCTCACCTCCGCATCATGGCTCATCGTGATGGACTTGATGGTGTTGATGGCGCTGATACCGTGTGCCCCGGCGTAGAAGCACGCGAGTGCAGGGTTACGCATGGACGTGATGTTCGGCGTCATCTTGGGAATGACCGGAATCTTGACCGCCTCTTTGATGCAGGACGTGTAGCACAGGATCAGCTCGTTGCTCTGACCGATATCCGAACCGAGTCCGGACAGTTTCATCTGTGGACAGGAGAAATTGAGTTCTACCGCATCGCAGCCAGCCTCTTCCGCCATCTTCGCCAACTCGATCCATTCCTCTTCGCTCTGTCCCATGATGGACGCGATGATACGTTTGGTCGGGTAGTTCACTTTGAGCCGGTGGAGGATATCGAAGTCCATCTCGTAGGGGTTCTCTGAGAGCTGTTCCATGTTCCGGAAACCGATGAAAGGCGTGCCTTCCTTGCGTACGGCATCGAAACGCGGACTCACTTCGCGGATGTCCTGCTTGCAGATCGTCTTGTAGAACACACCTCCCCAACCTGCCTCCAGCGCACGGGAAACCATCTCGTAGTTGGTGCAGATGGCGGAACTTGCCAGGAAAAATGGGTTCTCGCACACCATATCGCAGAAATTGAGTTCCAGAGAAGGCAGGTCTTCGTGCGAAGCCGGTTTGTCTTCCAGAACGGCTTTTTTCAGTTCGGCGATCCGTATAGGTCGGTCGTAATGGATACAGGCTTTCTCCGCCGCTGCTATCTCGGCATCGTTGATCTGAGCGAACAGCTCGGATGCAGTCCAGAGGTTGTCGAAACGCAATGCGCGGAGTGCGCGTGCTACTTTAGCGCCACAGGGGGCATTCTCGCATAACAGGCAGCGAGCCACTTCTTCGTTAGAGTGAATCATAAGAGGTATCGTTTTCTAAGGGTTTGTAAATCGTCGTGGGTGAGGCAGAGGATATCCTGCAGATAGTTCATCATGCCTCCAAATTCGCGGTCAATGAGGTCGAGCGTAGAGATGAAATTCGGGGTACTTACGCCCATAAACGCCTGGATGACCGCCATCTCCGCTTCGCCGCCCCCGCGCGCGAGCACGTCCGCGTTCAGTTTATTTACTATAGGGCGGTAATGGTCGTTACTCTGCTCAAAATCCGCTATGATATCATCGCGGCTCACACCGAGTGCGAACATAAGGAAGGCTGCTCCCCAACCGGTGCGGTCCTTGCCTTGTGCACAGTGCCAGAGGATACCGCCGTCTTCTGGGGCCTCGATGATCAGACGCAAAAAGGCTGCGTACTGCAACTGACTGAACTCACTTTGGATGAGCGAGGGGTACATGTTCCGCGCCATCATTTGCACCTCCGGATAAAAGGAGTAATTGACGATATGGCGGTCCAATTCAAGGAAGGCTTCGTCGGGTATCGGTTTGCCGGTCTGTTGCTCGGCACGCATGTCGATGGTCGGTAGCAGATGATGCTGCACACCTTCCATCTCACGGTCCGGTACGGCATTGAACTCACCGAGCGACCGGAAATCAAAGATACGGCAGAGATTAAACTCCTCTTTCAGTCGTGCCACGTCCGCATCACTCGCATCGTGCAGATGCGCTGTGCGTAATAGACGATGCGGTCGTATCTCCCGTCCTCCGGCACCGATCATTCCTCCCAAATCCCGGGCGTTGTCGATATGTTCAAATATAACTTTCATCTGGGAAACACTTCATTGATAAGCCGCACAAATTCCTGATAAGCGAAGGTATCGCTCAGTTCGGATAGCGAAGCCGCCAACCCGCGGTAATGCCATTCGTGCGAGGCTTTGTCCTTCACGTGGAAGATATTCCATAGCGCATCGCCTTTGACCTGATAATCCCGCCAGATAGCGCGCATGTTACTCAACTTATCGCCCATCGCCACGATCTTCGCATCGTGACTCGCGGCCGCCAAACGGTCTATGGCTGCCTGCTTGCGGTCGTGCCAACTATCTTCTTCACTCACGCCCTCGGTGAATTGGTCACTCTCGGCATGCACCAGGTTCGCCACACGCTCGCCGAAGGCTTCGCGGATCTGCTCTACCGTCACGTCCGTATCTTCGATCGTGTCGTGTAGCGCCGCTGCGGCTAACAACTCCTGATCGGGTGTGATGGTGGCCACGATCTCCACCGCCTCCATCGGATGGACGATATACGGAAAACCTTTTCCGCGGCGCTCCGTGTTATGGTGCGCCTGTACCGCAAACACAATCGCGCGGTCCAACAGGTCCGAATCGATATATTTATTTGCCATTATTTCAAAATATTTTCTGCCAGCACGGCCCGGAACTCCGGCATCGGACAGTGGGTACAACTCTCGATAAGCAGGGTCTTCAAACCGGCGTAGATACGTACGGTCTTCTCAATCTCCTTCAGGTCCGCGTTCGGTCCGCAACCCTCAATCGGGCAGTCCGGGGAATGGAAATATTCGTCGGCAAACGCATCCCAGAACCGACCGGCCGTGGCATTACTCATGTGGTACTGCTCCAGCGTCCAACTCTCGTCGTTGAGCTTGCAGCACAGGTACACCATACCCAGGTCGAACATCGGATAACCGTAGCAGAAATCACCCAGGTCGATGAAGTATTTCTCCCGTTTGCCGTCTTTGTCCACAAAGATACCGTTGCTGAACTGCAAGTCTCCGTGGATGGCGCGGTCACTCTCCGGTGCCGCGGCAATGAACGCACGCAGTTTCTCTTTCTCCTCCTCCGTGAAGAACGGGTTCTCACGCAACCAGCGGTACTGACGATCCTTCACGTTCTCGAACAACTTCGTGTCCACATGGGTGTTGTGCAGCGTGAGGCACATCTGCGCGAACTCGCGGGCATACTCTTCCGTATGTTCGGGGTCGTCACCGCAGGCACGTGAATAGGATTTCTTACCGTCAATACGACGGAAACGGATACCCAAACGCTCGCCGTCGGTTACCAGGTCACCGGGTTCGGGACTCGGGATACCGAGTTCATACACTTTCTTGGCCATCTCCAACTCGGTACGTGCCGATTCGAAGTTGCGCAAGTAGAGCTTCATCATGATGCTCGGGTCGGACTTATGGTTATAACTCGCACCGTTGGCTCCTTCGCCTGTGCGTACATAATCGTTCAGATCAATCAAAATAGGTTCGATCATAATTGAATACTTTTTGCTAAGTTAAACGTCATTTCTGCGATTGCTTCGTTCTGAATGTTATGGCCGTTGATGGCATCAAAGAACCGTACCAGTCCGATCTTGCCGCCACCTGTCTCCAGGATGCAGACAATACATATGTTCTGCACGCCGACAGCCGAGGAGATGATATCCAGGTCGGTGTTACCCAACTGATGCCGCGCCAGACGATAGGCGGCTTCCTCGTATTTCTGTACCAACCGTTGCACATCGCCCAAGGTCTTGCAACCGAGTGCATCGAACACACGCAGATATCGGTTCAGCGGTACCTCCTGGATCTCTGCCTGGTTGATGGCCGCGATACGTTTGTTGAGCGCCTCGAACGGACGCGACTGCAGGTAGCTACTGAAAGTGTCGCCATCCAGCAACACATCGTCCAGCTTACCGTTCTGCACCAGCGCTTGTACACGCCGACGGTAGTCGGTTATCTCCGAACGGATACGACTGAACTCATCGTCAGCCATCTCCAGGATACCTGCCAACCGGTTGATGCGCCTCAGGTACTCACGCGGGATCTCCACGCCGGTCTTGTAGCCGATATCGTGGTTGATCGATGCCCAGGCATGCTGGAGCGTCGTGCGGAGTTGCAACTCAAAGCGGAAGTCATAAGCGGGCAGCTTGCAGATGTAATGCAAGGAGTTATAACCGAAGCTGTCGAGTTGATGCAACATTCTCTTATCGACCGAGTTCTCCCAGTCGATCTCGAATAGCTGCTCCGCCATCGCCGCGATACGGTCCACATCGTCCGTGTAGAACGTGATGATACGTGCCCCGAGGATGTCCGTGATGTCGCTTAGCGTGGCGTACTTATGCCCCTTCAGGGCTAACTTTCCGCTCAGGCTCTGCTCAGTCTTGATGCGTGCCTCGATGGCCGTGACTATGAGCCCGCTGCGGTCCAAGGCCTCGCGTAACACGCGCAGCACCTCCGCTTGCATCTTCTCGAAGACCGGCAGTTGTTCCCGGTACTCCTCCAGGATCATTTCGCAATGCAGATCCATAGTTTATTGAATCTCGAACAGAGACACAAACCCTGTCATCATGAACACCTGACGAATGTCGGCGTTGATGTTCTTCACAATCACTTTACTACCGTGTGTCGCCGCTTCCTTACGGATACTGAGGAAGATACGCAGACCGCTCGAGGAGATATACTCCAGTTCAGTACAGTCGAGGATGATCTCTTTGTTCTCCGCCTCTAACAAGGGCTTCACTTCTTCCGTCGTCTGGGCGGCAGCAGGAGTGTCTAACCGACCGATAAACTTTGCAATCACCTGATTGCCGTTTTCTACAATTTCCGTTTTCATATGTGTTTAATTAAAGTCAATACATTCTTATCTTCGATGCGTTCGTAGATCACCTCATCCATGATCTGACGCACCAGGTGAATACCCAATCCGCCTATCTGACGTTCTTCGGCACTCAGGGTAATATCCGCCTCTTTCTGCTTCGTAGGATCGAACGGAATACCGCTGTCCGTGATGGTAAATACCATCGGTGCCGTGTGCTCCACAATCACGCGTCCGCTCGAGTGCGGATAGGCGTAGAGCATCACGTTGCTCACTACCTCTTCGAGCGCGAGGTTGATCGGCATGTTCAGCTCTTCGGGCACACCCAGACCTTCGATCCATTCTGCCAGGGTAGGTATCTGTTCTATATCGTTGCGCATGATCAGGGCCGGCGTCTGGTAGCGTACCACCAGCATCGTCAGGTCGTCGCTCTGGTCAGCACCTTCGCGGTAGTCCTCCACCATCGTCTTCATCCGTTCTACCATGTGCCGCGGAGAGAGACCTTGCATCTTCTCGTCCTTCAAGGCATGCATCATCCGATCTTCGCCAAACAACTCGTGCCGTGTGTTCTCTGCCTCCGTCAGACCGTCGGTGTAAAGGAAGAGCGTGTCGCCGTGCTGTAGTTGCATCTCTTGCGCCGTGAACACAAACTCCGGCTCAATACCCAACGGCAGATTCGGCACCACCTCTAATCCACTAACCCTCTCATCCTCTAATCCCTTTACTATCACCGGCGCATTATGCCCCGCATTGCAGTAACCTAACGCACCCGTCTCGCAGTCCAGTACACCTAAGAACAAAGTGAGGAACATGTTCTGCGTGTTCTGATCCACGATCGCTTTGTTCATCTTCCGCATGATCACGGCGGGGTCTTCCTCGTGCGAGGTGATACTGCGGAACAGCGACCTCGTCATCGCCATCACGAGTGCGGCCGGTACACCCTTGCCGCTCACGTCGCCGATGCAGAAGAAGAGTTTATTATGCCGTACGTAGAAATCATACAAATCTCCGCCGATCTCTTTTGCCGGATCGACGATACCGTATATATTGAGGTCCAAACGGTCCATGAAAGGCGGGAAGACCTTCGGCAGCATCGCCATCTGGATTGTGCTCGCGATCTGCAGTTCACTCTCCATCCGTTCGTTTTGCGCTGTCGTTTCCATCAGTCGTTTGTTATTCCGTCCCGCGTGCCAGATAATGAAAATCAGCACACACAGGCCGAGCAGCATCAACAGACCGACGATCCTACCGATACGGTTCAGGTCGGCGAACATCTCCTCCTCCGGAATGATGATTTCGATATGCCAACCCGTCGCGTCGATCTCTTCGTTGAACACGTTGTACTTGCGTCCCGGGATCGTATCGATCACCCGCACGATATCACCGCCTTTGCTCGATTTGATTGAGTAATAACTGTTCTTATACACTTGCAGATACTCCGGCAGTTTCTTTTGCAGATAATCGAGCGTCATATCCACGCACACCACCGCTACCACTTGACCTTCTTTGTTCTTCACCGGATACGAGCAACTCACTACCGGTGCCTCCGAACCCGAGTCGTCCATATACGGCTCGCACCACCAGCAGCTGTCGTGTACAAAGCCGTTCTGCCACCATTCCATCTGCATGTAGTCGTGATCTGCATTACCGATCTCGCGTGTATAGACACTGTCCTCCGTGATGCGGCTGCTGCACACCTCGAAATAGCGTCCTTTCTGCGGGAAATAATCCGCTACATAAGCGACTGCCATGCTCGTGTGCTCTCTCAGCGTGCGTACCGCCAGATTGGTGGCTGCATAGACCGAATCGGGACAGTTGATGTTTTTCTGAACCAGCAACGCCAAGGTGCGTGCCGCTGTTTCCATATCTACCGTGTGCATCTCGATCTCCAACTCCGCCTTGCGCAACTCCGTCTTGGCACGTTGCGCCGCCTCATTCTTGATCGCGGAACGGCTTGCAAAATACATAATGCACGAGATCGCCTCCAGCGCCACCGCTGCAACGATCACAATCCATATACCGGTCGTGTTTCTTTTCTTTTTCATGACAGACAGGCTTCTTTCGTGTATTGGGAAATAAGTTGTATCTCGTCGTACGTCAGATCGAAGGTCTCAATCATGTGACGCCACTCTTCTCGCAGGGTCGTGTTGCTCACCGTCATGTTGTCCGTGTTGATCGTCACCCGTACACCCGCATCCAGCAGCTTACGCAACGGATACTCCGCGTACGACTTAAAGATACCCGTGTTCAGATTGCTTGTCGGGCATAACTCCAAGGTCACCTTCCGGTCCACTAACATCTTCACTACCTCCGGATCTTCGAGTGCCCGTACGCCGTGACCGATACGTACCGCACCGGCCTCGATCGCTTCGCGGACGCTGTCCGCACCGGCCGCTTCTCCGGCATGCACTACCAGCGGTACACCTGCAGCATGGACGGCGGCGAACTCCTCGCGGAACAGACGGGTGGGGTAGAGCGCCTCCGCACCGGCCAAATCCACTGCCACGACCCCCTTGCCGTATAACTGCCGCGCTACCTCGATCGTCTCGCGGTTCTCTTTTTGGTTGTCATCCCCGCGCATCATGCTCACGATCAGGCCGCACCGCATACCTTCGTCACGGATAGCCCGTAGCACGATCTCCGCCGCTTCGTACTGCGACATACCTTCCGCTGCCGATTTCTGCGGCGCAAAACGGATCTCCGCATAACGCAGTCCCTGTGCCTGCAGCTCGTCCAACAACTCGTACGTACTCAGATACAGAGCCTCGCGGATATGCAAAAGCGAACACGGTAAAGTGAACCGCTCCAGGTATTCATTCAGGTCTCGGCAGTCGTCCATCACCGACAGCGACTGTTTCAACCGCTCGTCCGATAAGGGTAACGAGATACTCTGCATACCCGCTATCTTTCGTGCGGTCTTCACCGATATCGACCCGTCCAGATGCAGATGCAGGTCGATCCATGCGGGATCTATAATCGTTGTGTCTTTCATATATGTGTTAAAATAAATAGCCCATCTTTACATAAAAATTCGCCCACTTGGCATTATCCTGTTTGTCGATCGGCATGCCCCAGTCGGCAGAGAGCACGAAGTTCTCGTTCATACCGATCTTCAGTCCCAGACCGGCCGTCATGTGCGGACGGTAGATATCCTTCGGGTTCGTGGAGAAATAGTCCTCGTACTTCGCCCCCGCAGCAGTCATGCTCTCCTGCAAGGTCTTGTACATGCCGTCCGTGTGCAACGCCACCAACTCATCCAGACTGTAGGGCTGGGTTACTATACCCAAGTCGAAGAACGGATTCAGGCCGATAAAGAAATGCTGGCGGCCGATATCGAAATTCACCACGCGGAAACGGAACTCCACGTTCGCAAACGCAAAACCGTTCGCCAGGATACGGTTCGCCATCATACCGCGCACCGAGTTACCGCCACCCAGTCCTTCGTAGTATACACGCTGGATGAATAAAGTGTTCATGTAGTTGTTCATGTAGAACGGCGACCGACCCGCTACGAGGTTCTGCACGCCCACACGATAAGCGAAAGTGATCCTGTTTTGACCGTTCTTATCGCGGTAACACGGCACGTAGTGCCGGAACGTGAAA
>Ga0247611_10002549_pt1 | contig 29074 bp, 19 predicted proteins | sample 177DNAGHGhighgp2_FD_192422 | JGI IMG/M metagenome (GOLD analysis project Ga0247611, IMG submission 192422) | Sheep rumen microbial communities from Palmerston North, Manawatu-Wanganui, New Zealand - 1770 DNA GHGhigh gp2 | ecosystem: Host-associated > Mammals > Digestive system > Stomach > Rumen... | reverse complement strand
TAGGCCTGGGCGCGCTTGGTGTCCTTGTCGAGGATCGAATAGAGCACGTCGCGGTCCATCAGCTCCGGGTCGCTGCCGTTGACGAGATAGACCAGGTTGTGCGCCAGCAGCGGGATCTCGGTGTCGTCATGCAGGGCGACAAGGCTCGGCACATGCTCGCGCACGCGCAGCTGGGTGCTGTACTTCTTTTCCAGCTGGGTGCCGCGGTACCAGATGATCATAATGAAAAGCAGCACCAGCGTCAGCAGGACCGTGACATAGCCGCCGTGCATGAACTTGCCGAGGGAGGAGATAAAGAAGACCGATTCGATCGCGCCGAAGACGAGCAGCACGAGCACGGAGAGAACGGGCTTGCGCCGCAGCTTGAACAGATACACCGCCAGCAGCAGCGTCGTCATCAGCATCGTCAGCGTGATGGCAAGACCGTAGGCTGATTCGATCCTCGCGCCGGAGCGGAAGTACAGCACGACGAGGCTGCAGCCGATCCAGAGCAGGTTGTTGACCTTGCCGATATAGAGCTGACCCTTGGTATCGGCGGGATAGCGGATCTCGAGATGCGGCAGCAGGTCGAGCAAGATCGCCTCGGACACGAGCGTGTACGACCCGGTGATCAGCGCCTGGGAGGCGATGATCGCGGCGGCCGCGCCGAGCACGACGGCAAAGGGGCGCAGCGCTTCGGGCAGCATGAGGAAGAAGGGGTTGAGATCCTCGATGGCGTAGAGCGCGCTGTTGCCGCGGCTCTGCAGGATCCAGGCGCCCTGGCCGAGATAGTTGAGGATAAGGCACAGCTTGACGAACGGCCAGGAGAAATAGATGTTTTCCTTGCCGACGTGCCCCATGTCGGAATACAGCGCCTCCGCGCCCGTTGTGGCGAGGAACACGCTGCCGAGGATCATGAAGCCCAGCTTGTTCGCGGGGCTGAAGAGGATGCGCACGGCATAGATCGGGTTAAAGGCGCGCAGCACGACGGGCAGCGCCGTGATGTGCAGCAGCCCCGTCACGCCGAGGAAACTGAACCACAGCAGCATGACCGGCCCAAAGGCCTTGCCGATGCGGCTGGTGCCGGCGTGCTGGACCGAGAAAAGCGCCGTGATGATCATAAGCGTGATGATCACGACCTTCCATTGGCCCGCGCCGAGGAAGCGGTCCATGCTCTCGATCGAGCGCAGACCCTCGACCGCCGTCGTCACGGTCACGGCGGGCGTCAACACGCCGTCGGCCAACAGCGCCGCGCCGCCGAGCATCGCCGGCAGGATCAGCCATTTGCCGTAGTCCTTGACCAGCGAATAGAGCGAAAAGATGCCGCCCTCGCCGTGGTTGTCCGCCTTCATGGCGATGAGCACGTATTTGATCGTGGTCAAAAGGGTGATCGTCCAGATCACCAGCGAGAGCGAGCCAATGATGAACGCCTCGTCCACGGCGGCGATGCCGCCGTTGCCCTCGAGGATCGACTTCATGACGTACAGCGGCGAGGTGCCGATGTCGCCGTAGACGATGCCGATCGTCACGAGGAACAGCCCGAAGCGAAATCTCTTTTTATTATTCATATCAGGAAATCCTCCCTGTCGGAATCAAGCCTGCCATAAAAGCGAGATGGGGATCATTCTCCACAACAATTTCTTATTTTACCAAAGTTTCCGCATACTGTAAACTGCCATTTTTCGCGTTCCGGGAGAAGCGGCGTGTCTTCCCAACGGGAGGAGAGCGTGGTATAATAAAAACAAGAAAAACACAAAAACGAAAAGAGGAGAGCAAAGCAGATGGAAACCGACGAGAGGATCGAGCGCCTCCTCGCGGGCAACCGCCGTTACCGCGAGAGCTCCGACGCCGCCCTGCGCGAGCAAACGGCCGTCCACGGCCAGCAGCCTTGGGCGATCGTGGTCGCCTGCTCGGACGCGCGCGTGATCCCGGAGGAGATTTTTGACGCCGTCTTGGGCGAGCTGTTCGTGATCCGCGTGGCGGGCAACGTGCTCGACAACCACCAGCTCGGCAGCATCGAGTATGCCGCGGCGCACCTCGGCTGCCCGCTTGTGGTCGTGCTGGGCCATACGCGCTGCGGCGCGGTGGGCGCGGCGCTGCACGGCGAGAGCGACGGCTTCATCCGCTATATCACCGACGAGATCGCCGCCGCCATCGGCGACGAGCGCGACCCGCTGCGCGCGTGCGAGAAAAACGTCCTCCACGCGGTCGGGCGCATCCGGCATGAGTTTGCCGCGCATCCGGAGATCGAAAACGTCTCGGTGCGCGGCGCGGTGTACGACGTGCTGGACGGCACAGTGAGATTTGTTGACTGAAAAGATATGACAGGTAGGACAGGGAAAGTCCCCGTGTTCTCACAGCAATTCGGGAGAACACAAGGAACTGTCTTCTATGTTCCACTTTGAGACGAAAGAACAAGCTCTTGAGTTTATAGAACAGTAATTCCCTAATTTTCAGGAGGAAGTTGCAGGTGCCAGATCTGCTGAAGGATGGCATTTTGATAGTCACCCTTTGGAAGAAGGTGGAGACATAATCGAGCATATAAATATCTACAGCAAAGAACTCGGATTTAGAGTGCATATTACATGGGGGTAAAAATGGAAAAAGTGATTATTAGATCAAAAATATCTGCACACCCATCATCAAATTATGTAAACAGGCATTACAAAAACGAGGCGAAAAAAAATATTAATACGCTTCTATCAATTGTATATGACGATAACGAGTCATATGAAAAACTAATTAATGAATACAACAATACAATAAATGGAGAGAACAGTTCTTTTTTCCTTTGCGCCTACTTGCTTAAAAATGGGTACGCAGTAGTATTAGACAGCCATATAACTCTGTACAAATTGTGTGTGCCCTCGGAAGAAGAAGACGAAAGCAAAATACTATGGAGCTATTATTCAAGTTCAAAGTATTTAGGAGATACTTGGTGGTTTAGTGATAATGAGATACTAATGGATTTATCTTCTTTATCAATAGTTGATTTTTTGCTGAAGTATAAAGGATTATGAACACATAAACACAGGGGACGGTTAATGCGTGTGAGGGTTACAAAATGGCTACAAGTAAGTTTTTACCCTTGGGACAGGGGACGGTTCCCTGTCCCGTATGCCGATCTGGAGGTGAAAAAGCTTGTTTTCGATAATATACCATCCCATTGATAAAGAAAAAGGCACGTTGAAGTTATGTGTTGATGGAGTTGATATTCTAAAATATAAAATCAATGGAGTAGAGAAAGACTATGTTGGGAATGTAGTTGCCATCGCTGATTGGTTAGATGAAAATTTGAAATATATTCTTACTGAACAGCCTTGTCCAGTAGAAACTGCTGGAAACTCCGGAATAGAAAAATATAATAATTGTTTTTGTTTGCCGGACGAAATAATTGAAAGAAGGATAGCCGAAATACAGCAATGGGGATTCCAGAGAGACTGGATTGTTGCCAGAGGAGGAAGCTTTTTAGCTGAAGTCTTTTTCCGTAAAGTAGATAATTTCATTGAAATATCGTGGGATAATAGAACTACTTATTCAAAGTATGGTGTTGTTTTTAACTGCCCTACTGGTAATGTGCTAATACCTGAAGATATATTTATCACTACAATAAAAGATTTCTTGCAAAACATGAGGGACTCAATAGCGAACACAGGGGACGGTTCCTAGTTGGATAGCGGACGTCCCCTTGCGTTCGGACAAAACACCCGAATAAGCACCAAGGCGCGGGGAGCTGATCGCTCCCCGCGCCTTGGTTTTTATTCAGGAGAACCTGTCGTTGGACGATTGGTTCAAAAGGACTGAAGTGATAAGCCCGGAGAAAAAGCCTTCCCCTTGAGGGGAAGGTGCCCCAGTGCGCACACTGGGGCGGATGAGGTGGAGAGCAGAAGGACGTGAAAACACCTCATCACCGCTTCGCGGAGCTTCCCCTCAAGGGGAAGCCATGAAGCGAACAGCGCCGGGCGCATCAGAGCTGATCCTTGTGCGCCTCGTAAAATTCGCGGTAGTCCTTGAGCATGTACTTCAAGAGATTGGGCGTGTCGAGCTGATAGGGGCAGCGCGAGGCGCAGCGGCGGCAGCCGAGACAGTCCTCGATCTTGTTCATCTTCGCCTGCCACTCCGGCGTCATGTACTGCTGCCAGGGGGAGCGGCGCAGCAGCATGTTCATGCGCGCGCAGTTGCGGATCTCGATCCCCACCGGGCATGGCATGCAGTAGCCACAGCTGCGGCAGAAGGTGCCGGAGAGTTCCTGACGCTCTTTCTTGATAAAGGCGGCAAGCTCCTCGTCCATGTCCGGGTCCTCCTCGGCCACAGCAAGCCACTGCTCCAGCTCCTCCAGCTTCTGGATGCCCCAGATCGGCACCACGTTGTCATAGCCCTTCATGAAGGCGTGGCAGGCGCGCGGATTCTGCAGTAGACCGCCCGCGAGCCCCTTCATCGCGATATAGCCCATGCCCTTTTCCCTGCACTTGCCGGCAAGGGCAAGGTCGCGCTCGGAGGAGATATAGCTGAAGGGGAACTGCAGCGTTTCAAAGAGACCCGATGCGATGCACGCCTCCGCCACGCCCACGCGGTGGGTCGTCACGCCGATGTGGTCGATCCAGCCGCGGCTTTTGGCCTCCAGCGCGCCGGCAAAGGCGCCGTCCGGGTCATTCGGGTCGGGCATCTCGGGGACGTTGTGGAACTGGAAGAGGTCGATGTGGTCGGTCCGCAGCATTTTCAGGCTGTTTTCGATGTGCGCGAGCACGCCCGCCTTGTCGCGCGCCTGGCTCTTGGTCGAGATCACGACCTGATCCCGTACGTCTTCCAAGGCGAGACCGAGCTTTTCCTCGCTGTCGGTATAGGCGTTGGCCGTGTCGAAATAGCGGATGCCGCCTTCATAGGCAGCGCGGATCAGCTTTACGCCGTAATCCATGTCGCAGCGCTGTACGGGCAGACAGCCCATCGCGGTTTTGGTGACGGTAAGTCCGGTCGAGCCGAGCGGGATCGTTTTCATGTCGATTCCTCCCAATAATTTTTCTTTTATTATACCAAAGCCGTATCCGGCTGTAAAGCGTGCAGGCAAACTGGGTTTTGTTGACATTCCGGGGCGGGGGTCTTATAATTATTACACGATATTGCTAAAAGAGAAAGAATGCCCGGAACAGAAATTATGAAGAACAGACAAGGAGGCACTTTATGAGAGAATTCCTGCTCAGCTCCTGTCCCATGATGCTGTGGGTCATCGCCGCGCTTGAGGCGCTCATCGTCATCCTGGCTCTGCGCGGCTGGAGAGGGGAGAAAAAGCCCCTGTATCTGCTGACGGCCCTGGTGGCGTTCGGGCTCTTCTACGACGCGCTGATCCTCGCGCTCGGCGGCGCGATGAAGGAAGGCGCGCTGCTCCTTACGCTCAGCCGGCTGCGCTTCGTGTTCCACGGCGCGCTGATCCCGCTGCTGTTTGCCGTCTGCGCCTATGCGCTTGATTTCAACAAGACCTGGAAAACGGTCGTCTGGGTCTTTACGGGCATCCTGATCGCGCTCGGGATTGCCGAGGGCTTTGCCACCGATCTGGCGGTACAGCATGTGGCGGGCATCGTCCGCTGCACCTCCGGCGAGGGCACGCCCGCATGGGCTTCGGCTGTCAGCGGCGTGCTGTCCTACGGTACGGTCGTGCCGCTGATCATCGCAGGCGTCATCGTATGGGCCCGGCAGAAAACGCCGACGCTGTTTCTCTCGGGCTTTCTGATGTTCGCGTTCTCCGCGCTCGGCCCCGCAACAGGCAATTTTGATCTGATCTTCTTCATCAGCATGTTCGGAGAAGTGTGCATGGCGCTCTTCTTCCTCCTCTACGCAAAGCAAAAAGAGAATTAAAATACACCGACAAGAAAGGACAGCAAGAACATGAGCAGCTTCAAAGATCTCCGCATCGTAGACAACTTCTACCAGACCAGCTCCTACATCCCCATGCCCACCGTCATGCTCTCGACGCTGGCTGAGGACGGCAGCACCTCCGTCGGCTCGTATTCGCTCTGCTTCCCGTACTATATCGCGGGCAAGGGCTATTACGCCATGATCCTGGAGGCGCGCAACTCCTCCAACACCGCCCAGCATCTGCTCGCCGGCCGCAAGCAGGTCGCCATCAACTTCATGCCCGAGGGACGCGGCTATCACAAGAAGATCGTCGCCCAGGGCTGGCCCGGCGACACCCCGGCCGAGAAGATGAAGAACTTCGGCTTTACGCTTGAGGACGGTCTGTGCATCGCCGCCGATCCCTCCACGCCGCGCCCGAAGGTGGTCGCCGAGGCCTATCAGGTCTTTGAGTGCACCTGGATGAGCGACCTCGAGAACGCCGATGAGGACATCGGCCGCCAGCTTGTCGACGGCTGCTATCCGCCTCCCTACAAAAACTTCAACGGCATCACCAGCCAGTACGGCGCCCACTTCATCCTGCGCATCGACAAGGTGCTGATGAAGCCGAAGTTCTATGACAACATCATCAACGGCGTCAAGGGCCGCCTGTGGCCGAACGTCCTGATCTGCCACGGCTACCGCGACAGCAAGAACTTCTGGTTTGCCAAGACCCCGCGTCTGGTGCCGGAGCTGCTGCCGATCCGCAACGCTACGCTCTCGTCTGTCCGCTATGCGGCCGACCGCACCGATCCCGACGTCCACTTCACCGACGACGCGCTCGAGATGCTGCTCAACGTCCCGCGCATCTTCCTGCCGACGGTGCTCAAGGGCTGCGTCGCCTGGGCCAAGGAGCACGGCGTCACCGAGGTCACGGCTGTCGAGATGAAGATCATCAACGACAAGCGTTCAAAGGAAAAGGGCAAGGGCTGAGAAGAAGCAGACCAATAGAGAATAGGGGAGAAGACAATCATGTATGAGTTTTCCATTCTCATGGCGCTTACGGACTATATCCCCGTGCTCCTCTTCGGCGTCGCCGCCGTACTGATGCAGCGCGACTTTTACAACAAGATGCCGAAATACGCCTTCGCCTGCTTCGCCGCGGGCTGCGTCAACGTCTTCCTCGCCGGCTTTCTCAAGGCCACGTGGAAGCTGCTGTACGCCGCGGGTGTCTGCGATTTTCATGTGCTCAACACGATGTTCCTGCCGGTTCAGTCCATCGGTCTGCTGCTGACGGGCTTCGGGCTGATCCTGATGCTGACGGCGCGGAAAAAGGCGGCGCTCGCCGTCGCACCGCCCGTCTTCGCCGGGACCTTCGTATTCATCGCGATGATGGTCTCGGGGCTTGGCGCGATGTGCGCCTCGCTCGGCGTCGTTGCGGCGAAAATGAAGAAAAAAGGCCTGATCGCCGTCTTTTTCCTCACCTTCCTGTGCTATATGGCCATGGGCTATCTCACCTCGCGCGACGGCAGCTCAGCCGCCATGAACTGGATCGAGCAGGGCGTCAACACCCTCGGCCAGGCGCTGCTGCTCTTCGGCGTGATAAGACTGCACCGCGCCGGTCTGCGGGACTTCAGCTTATCCTGATCTTCCAAACCAAAAAGAACACCCGATCCGTGAGGATCGGGTGTTCTTTTTGGTTATACCGTTACAGCATTTTCTTCTGCATCCGCTTCGGATTCAAGAGATCCTGCTTCAGTCGGGGAGGCTTCGGCCTCGGCCGGCTCGACATCGAGATCCTCCGTTTCAGCTTCCGCCTCGGAACCACTGACCGCATTCTCTTCGGCCACGGCGCCTTCCGCTTCCGCAACCGGAGCTTCGGCCGGTGGTTCCGATCCCTCGGGCGGGACGGATCCGTCCTGCGCGGCTTCGTCTGCGCTCTCCGGACCTTCCGCATCGACTTCCGCAGCCGCTTTGACGGCGCGGCGTTTTTTGCGCAGCCGCAGCAGCAGAAGGACAAGAAGCGCCAGCAGGATGACCAGAAGAAGCGCTCCCGACAGCAGCACGGCCGGATCCCAGTTGCCGACCAGCACGCAGAAGCAGACTTCCGAGCCGGAGGCGTCAAAGACGAGATAGCTTCCGTCGATCTGATAGTCGTGCATTTCAAGCCCGTTCTCTCCGTGTACGCACAAAACGGGCTCGCCCTCGTGCCATGCGCGTTCGGGGAGCAGATAGTGGACGGAATGGGATTCAAGATCGGCCGCGCGGCTTGCAATGTCGACGCGCAGCGCCTCGCACAGCCGGTAATGCTGCGCCGGGACGATCGCATCGCTCCAGTCGCTGACGGAGATGGAAGAGCCTGGCTCGAAGAGTCCCTCGATGATCACGACCGAAAGCGGCGAGCCCTCGCGGACATAGTCGGCGGAGAGACCGGTCAGACGGTCGAGATAGATCGCGTCGACCACGGTCGAGGCGGTGAGGTTCTCGAGCTCGGTATCAGGCCAGAGACCGCTGTAACCGCTGATCTCAGGCACGGGCGGGATGTCCTCCGGCGCAACGCTGCCGCCGTAGGGAACGGAGAGCTCCGCCACGATAAGCCCCTCGGCCCGGAACGTGACGCGCAGCGAGCGGAAGCGCTCGGGCAGGTTCTCCATAGCGTACAGCTCGCGGTAGCTGACGGGCTCGGCGGCCTCGTCATAACTGATGCCGTCGACCCCGCCGAGGGTATCGCTGACAAAACTGTTGTGATAGATGAACAGATCCTCGTCCTCGCCGTCTGCCCAGCCGCAGATTGCGCCGCTGCAGGCGATCGATTCGTCCATCTCCACGATCGAGCTGCAGGAGACGACGCGCTTGCCCTGGCCGGAGATGCCGCCTACGTATTCGCTGCCGTCAAGCGCGCACATGGCGTAGCTGTCCGCCACGATGGACTTCGACCGGCCCACGATGCCGCCGACGTATTCGCCGCCGGCAATGACGTCGCCGTAATTTTCAGACGAGGAGATCACGCCGAGCTCCGCCAGACCGCAGATGCCGCCGTTGTAGTCTTTCTTGGCGGTGACGGCGCCGTTGTTGACGCACTTGCGGACGACGCAGCGGGCAAAGTAGGAGTCTGTGGAGATCTGAACGGTATCGGTAATGCTGGCCGACAGGATGCCCTCCATGTCGAACTCTGCCTCCACGCCCATCGAGCCGGTGATGCCGCCGATGTTCGTGTCGCCGTTGACCGCACCGTTGTTGGCGCAGGAGAGGACCTTGCCGTTCATGTCCTCGTCGGTGTCGAGATCGGAAATGTCCTCCATCACGCGCAGCTGCATGTTGCCGGAGAGCGCGTTGGTGAACATGGTCAGAATGTTGCTGGTATGGGCGTTGACGCTCTTCATGTCGCCGGCCAGACCGGAGAGCGTGTTGTGGATCGTCCGCCCCATGTTGTTCAGACCTGCGGAGAGCGAGGCGAATTCCGCCCGCATGCGGGCATTTTCCGCCTCCAGCGCAGCGAGTTCTGCCTCGCGCTGCTCGTTGAGCAGGTCGAGACGGTGGATCAGGTCCGCGCCGCCGTCCACTGCCAGACCGCTGCCGGCGTTGATGAGCGCTTCCTGGTCGGCGTCTGTAACATTCCCGTTCGCAATGTCACTGATCGTGTCGTCACCAAGCGAGCCCGCGGCGTCGCCAACCGCGCTGCCGGCGCCGGAGGCGGCGTCGTTGAAATCTTCGCGGTGCTCCTGTTTTTCCCGTGCTTCTGCGGCGCCGGAGCCGTTGTCAATGGCCTTGGCGGTATAATGACTGGCAATGTTCGTACCGCTGTCGGACACCTGACGGGCGGAAGAGCCCAGACTTTCGGAAGCTGCACTCATGTTGCCCATGGCTGCATTCATGGCTGACTGCAGCGCCTCGATCTCGTCAACAAGGCTTGCCGAATCGTCCAGGATCAGATAGGGCTCCATCTGACCGACGATGCCGCCGACATCCTTCCGGCCGAAGACCGTGCCGTTGTTGACGCACTGCGAGAGATAGCCGGACTGCCTGCCGGCGATGCCGCCGACGTTGTATCCGTAGTGCTGATAGCCGACCGTTCCCTCGTTGGTGCAGGCGTCCACCAGCCCCAGGCTGATGCCCACGATGCCGCCAATGTCAGAGACGGTGTCCTTATCCTCGGCAGAGACGAGATTGATGCCGATGATGTCATGGATGTCGAGCGATTCGATGTCGATCGCCTCGTCACGCACCTCGATGTTGACCTCGGCGCGGTTGGTACACGCGCGGATCGTCCCCTCGCTGTATCCGGCTATGCCGCCGGCAAAGTGCTTGCCGCTGATGCTGCCGGCGGATTCGCAGCGCGTGATGACGCCCAGGTTTTCCCCCACGATGCCGCCGACGGAGATCAGTCCGGTCACGGTGCCGGAGAAGCTGCAGCCCGTCACGGTGCCGCGGCTGGTGCCGACGATGCCGCCCACGCTGCTTTGACTGCCGTCGGGCGTGATCGAACCGGAAACCTGCAGATCCACGATCCGTCCGCCCTCTTCCAGATAGCGGAACAGGCCCTGGTGAGAGCCGTTGGAGCCACAGGAAAAGTTCTTGATCGTATGGCCGTTGCCGAAGAAGGTGCCGGAGAAGGAGGGAACGGGCATGATGGCGCGCCCGCCGAAGTCGATGTCCCCGGTCAGATTCACACTCAGACCGATCGACCAGGCGCTGCTGCGGCAGTTGAGGGAAAAGTCCCGGAACTCCTCGGCTGAGGAGATCGAGATGATTTTGCCCTCGTTCTCGCCGGCCGAGCCGTCGGCGTTGCCGATGATGAGCTGCCCCTCGGTGGAGGGCGTTTCTTCGACGGTCTCTTCCTCCTCGGCCGGAGCGGGATCATCCGCAAAGGCGGCGGTGGGAAGAAGCGAGAGCAGCACCGTCAGGACGCATATGAGCGCCAGAAGGGCGGAGAGAGAATGCTGTTTTCTTTTCATGATTCGGATTCCTCCTCTCCCGACGGGAAAGAGCCATCGGGGGGCTCTTCCGTCGTGACGGTGTCGATATCCATATGTACGTTCAGCTCGCCGTCGAAGCGGCCGCGGATCTCGGCGTCGATAAAGCCGTTGACATAGCCGCGGACATGGCCGTCAAGACGGATCGCACCTGCGTGGGCGAACAGGACGCCGCGCTGGGTGGTAAAGCTGGTTTTGCTGATCACGCCGTCGCCGAGCAGCAGGATCTGCGGCAGGACGCAGGTGACGAGCAGCATCGAGATCAGCGTGCCCTTGCCGAGGTAAACGCCGATGGCGGAGATCGTCTCGTTCGAGGCGACCAGTGCGATCACAACGCCCGCGGCGGCCATCATCGTGCCGGAGGTCACGATCGTCGGGAAAGCCTTGTTCAGCGCGTCGGTGATGGCTTCTTTCGGCTCCATATGCCGGCGCGATTCGAGATAGCGGTCGGAGATCACGATGGCATAGTCGATGTTGGCGCCCATCTGGATGGCGCTGATGATGAGATAGGTCAGGAAAAACAGATTCTTGTGCTGCAGATACGGCGAGGAGAAGTTGATCAGGATACTGCCCTGAATCACGACGATCAGCAGCAGCGGCAGACCCACGGAATGGAAGGTGAAGATCAAAATCAGCGTGACGAACACGATCTCCAGGATCGTGATAACGGTGTTGTCGTTTTCAAACGAGCTCTTGAGATCGCTGCAGCTCGTCGTATCGCCGATCACAAAGTTTTCGTCGTAATAGCGCGCCGCGATCCCGCGCAGGGCGCTTAAGTACTCATAGCTCTCGTCCTCTTCGGAAGGAACGTCGGAATCGATGACAATGCGGCTCCAGTCGTCACTTAAAAGCTGCAGCTTGCCGTCGTCGAGTTCCTCTTTCATGTCGTCGATCTTGTCCTGGGTCTCCTGGTCGAGATTGAGCGTCACGTTGTCCTTGCTCTCAAGGAGATAGTCAAAAATGTCGAGCAGCGCGATGCGGTAGCTGTCCATGCCGGTAACGGCCTTGCCGTACTCGTTGTGCTCGAGAGCATAGCTGCCGTATGCAAGCTCCGCGATCTCGATGTCGATGTCCATCAGCTCGGCAAACTGGCGGGGCGTGACCTCGTCGAGCAGCTTGTAGCCGTCGATGGCGTCGATGTCGGAAAGCCCGGTGACGGAGAGCGTGTGGCGCAGATCCTTGATCTCGGAGACGATCTCCTTTTCGCTGTCGTTGTCGCCGGCGGGGATGATCATGGCAAAGGTGTTGGGCGTGCCAAAGGTCGAGCGGATCTTCTCTTTGGCCAGCTGGATGTCGTTTTTGCGGATCGATTCGACGCTGTACTGGTCATAGACGTAATGCGCGTGGCTCGAGCAGAAATAGGCGCCAATGAGCAGCGCGGCGAAGAGGAAGGGGATGACCTTGCGCGTTTTATAGGCAAAGGCGCCGAGGAACGGCACATCCGGCAGGAATTTGCGGTGGGCCGTCCGGTTGATCAGCCCCGAGAACATCACCAGCAGCCCCGGCATCAGACAGAACACCGAGAAAAGGCTGATGAGCACGGCCTTGATCAGCACAAAGCCCATGTCCGCGCCGAGCCGGTACTGCACAAACGTCAGCGCGAGCAGACCGGAGATCGTGGTCAGACTGCTGCCGGCGATCTCGGGGATGGCCTTGCTCAGCGCGGCGATGGCCGCCTCGCGCGGCGCCTTATCCGCCTGCTCCTCGGTAAAGCGGTGGCAGAGGATGATGGCATAGTCGATCGCGAGCGCCAGCTGCAGCACGAGCGCGATCGAGTCGGTCACAAAGGAGATCTCGCCCATGAGGAAGTTCGTGCCCATGTTCAGCAGCGCCGCCGCGCCAAAGGTCAGCAGCAGCACCGGGATCTCGCCGTAGGTGCGGGAGGTGAGCAGCAGCACGAGAATGATGATGACAAAGGCGATGATGTCGACGATGACCATCTCGCTGTCGATGATCACCTTCAGCGGATTGCCGACCTTGGTGTTGACATACAGATCATATGCCGACAAACGCTCTTCGATCTCATCGAGCGCCGCCTTGCTGGCGCTGTCGTCTCCGGCGCCGGTAAAGGTCACGTCAAAGAGCGCGGAGAGCTCCTTGTAGTGGTCGGCGCTGTCGTCGAATTCCACCTCTTTCACGTTCTCGACCGAAGCGATCTCGTCGGAAAGAGCTTTGGCCTGCTCGAGCGAGATGTTGCGCACGACGATCTGCGCCGTGTCATAGGTGACGAACTCCTGATCCATGATATCGAGCCCGAGCCGGGTCTCGGTATCGGCGGGAAGGAAGTGCTCGAGACTGTCGTTCGTCACAACAAGCGTGCTCGTATACACGCTCACGAGCGCTAGAGCGATGAACACGATCAGGATCAGCCTTCGCCTGTCGACGATGTACTGCGCGACGCGCGTCATCAGACTTTTCTTACTTTCCATTTATACAAACGTCCTTTTTTGCTGCTTTGGCCGTTTACACGACTAAATAACTATTATAAAGTATCAGAATCATTTTTCCAATAGGTGATATTTTTTTGACAAGACGGGCTTTTCCCGCTAAGCCTGTCGCCGGGAAACAAAAGCGGAAACAGGTGCGACAGGCCGGCTTTCCCAGATCGAACCGCATGAGACCGCGACGAGGATGACGAATAAAAAAGGAAGAGGCCCCGCCTCTTCTTTTTTTGATTTTCCTCTTGATTTTTCCCGCCTTTCAGGTACAATAATGCGTGTTTGGATCACTATACTCTATGGGAGGAATAACTACATGACTTATGAAATAGATATTGCCGGCCTCAAGCGGGAGCTCCCGATCTGCAAGGTCACGGACGATCTGTATATCGGCGCCTTCGTCATGTTCGGCGACGTCGAACTGACGGTCCACTGCGCCACCGAGCTTTTAAAGCGCGCGCCGGAGTATGACTATCTGATCGCGCCCGAGGCCAAGGCGATCCCTCTGCTGTACGAGATGGCCCGCCAGAGCGGCGCGGAGAAGTACTTCCTTGCCCGCAAGACCGCCAAGGCCTATATGTCCGGCGTGTTCGAGGTGAACGTCAAGTCCATCACCACCGCTGCCGTGCAGCGTCTGATCATCGACAGCGCCGACGCCGAGCAGATCCGCGGCAAGCGCATGCTGATCCTCGACGACGTGATCTCCACGGGCGAGAGTCTGCGCGCGATGGAAGAGCTGGTCACCGCCGCGGGCGGCATCGTGGCCGGCCGCATGGCCGTCCTCGCCGAGGGCGACGCCATCAACCGCGACGACATCATCGTTCTCGCGCCGCTGCCGCTGTTCAACGCCGACGGCACCGTGAAGGAATAAAAGTTTTTAGATTTCAGATTTTAGTTTTCAGCAAAGCGCCTCCGGTTTCCGGAGGCGCTTTGCTTTTTAAGAAATTCTTAATGGTTTGCATACTTGGAACTTAAAGTCTTTTATCGTAAGATAGGCTCGAGAGGTGAGAGGCCATGTACAACATCCTGATCTGTGACGACGAAAAAGACATTGTCTCGGCGCTGAAGATCTATCTCGAGGCCGAGGGCTATACGACCTTTACGGCCTGCAACGGACTTGAGGCGCTGGACGTGCTGCGGCGCGAAAAGGTCCATCTTGTGCTGCTGGACGTGATGATGCCGGAGATGGACGGCATCGCGGCCCTCTCCCGCCTGCGGGAGGAGAGCAACGTCCCCGTTATCCTCCTTACGGCCAAAAGCGAGGACACCGACAAGGTGCTGGGGCTCAACGTCGGGGCGGACGATTATGTGACCAAGCCCTTCAACCCCGTCGAGCTCTGCGCCCGCGTGCGCTCGCAGCTGCGGCGCTATATGCTCCTCGGCGGCGGAAAGACGGAGGAGGGAAGTCTCACGATCGGCCCGATCCGTCTTGACGAAAAGGCCAAGGAGGTCACACGCGACGGCGAGCAGATCGCCCTTACGCCGACGGAGTATGAGATCCTGTGCTTTCTGATGCGCCACGCGGGCGAGGTCTTTCCACCGAAAGAGCTCTACCGCCGCGTTTGGAACGGCGAGCCGTACGGCGTGGAAAACACCGTCTCCGTCCACATCCGCCATCTGCGCGAAAAGCTCGAAATAAACCCCGCCGAGCCGCGCTTTATCAAGGCTGTCTGGGGTCAGGGCTATAAGTTTGAAAGGAGCGGGACATGAAAACACTCAAGGGAAGTACCCTATGCAAGACCCTCGCGGTCATTCTCTTCCTCGCGCTGTTCCTGGGCTTTGCCGCCGGCGCGCTCAGCGTCGGGATGCTCTACTCTGCGGGCTATTACAGCCGCGGCACGGAGGCGGCGCGGGAGCTGCTCACGGAAAACCTCTGCCAGAACGAGGCTTGGCAGATCGCGGATCGCCTGCTCCCCATCAACGACGACGGAGAACCAAACGCCTACCTTGCCACCGACGACAATTACCGCTATGAGATCTTCGACAGCAGCGGCACGCTCCGGTTTTCGACGTATAACGGCGAGGAGACGCTCAGCACCGTCACCGTCCCGGGCAGCAACTGGTATCCCTATTCTGCTTTCCCGGAGGGCGAGCTGTGGGGCGAGGAAGACGCCGCATCGGACGGAGAAAACGCGAACGCCGAAATCTCCGAGCCGCTGCCCACGCCGCTGCCCGCGGGGGTCACCCCTGTGCCAGTGCCGACGGAGAGCGCGGCCGATGATGCCGCGCTGCAGAAGACGGAAGAAACGCAGACGGATATACAGCCCGCCAAGCCGATCCTGGCCTTGACGCCCGCCCCTGTGCCAACGCCGCGGAGCATCGAGACGTGGACGAGCTCCGGCGATATCTACTCGCGCGGGCGGACGGTGAACTTCACCGTTACCTGCTATCTGCTGCGCGACATGAAGGCGTGGGACAACGCCGCTTTCCAGACGCGCTGCTTCGATTTCGCATCGGCTCGCAGCCGCGAGCTGATAATCACCGCGATCGGCAGTCTTCTGCTCGCGATCCTGCTCTTTGTCTTCCTGATGGCCGCCGCCGGGCACCGGAAGGACACCGACGAGATCACGCCGCGCCTCACCGAAAAGATCCCCTTTGACCTCTTCACGGCAGCGGTCGCCCTCGCCGGATTTGCCGCTCTGGCTTACTTCTCCGACACGATGGAGCGCGCATCCCGCTCTTACGATATCGTGCTTTTACTCATCCTCGCCGCGCTGCTGCTTTGCGCCGCCGTGCTGCTGGCGCTGTGGTGGTGTATGAGTCTTGCCGTGCGCGTCAAGACGGGCGGGCTTGTCCGCGGCACGCTCTGCTATAAGCTCCTTCGCTTCCTCCGGCGCGCCGTCCGGGCTTTGTGGGGCTGGGGGAAAATGATCGTCACGTCCATCCCGCTCATCTGGCGGGGCATGCTGATCCTCTGCGGTGCGGAGTTCATCGGCTTTCTGATCCTGGCCATGAGCTACAGCGGAGCGGGGCCGGTCGGCTTCTTTATCAATCTCTTCGTGTTTTTCCCGCTGGCGCTCCTGGCGCTCATCAGTGCGAAGAAGCTGCGCACGGGGGCAAGTGAGATCGCAAAGGGCAACACGGCCTATCGCATCGACACGAAGTATCTCTTCGGCGAGTTCCGCCGCCACGCCGAGGATCTCAACGCCATCCAGAGCGGCATCTCCCGCGCGGTGGACGCGCGTCTGCGCAGCGAGCGCATGAAGACCGAGCTTATCACCAACGTCTCCCACGATATCAAAACGCCGCTGACCTCGATCATTAGCTATGTCGATCTGCTTTCAAAGGAAGAGATCGAAAACGAAAAGGCGCGGGAATACCTCGAGGTGCTGCAGCGCCAGAGCGCCCGCCTCAAAAAGCTGACGGACGATCTCGTCGAGGCGTCCAAGGCCTCCTCCGGCGCGCTGCCCGTCACGATCGAGGACTGCGACCTTTCCGTCATGCTCGACCAGACGGCGGGGGAGTACGGCGAAAAGCTCACGGAAAAGGGGCTGACGCTCGTCGTCCGCAAGGGCGAGGGCAGCGTCCCCGTCCGCGCCGACGTGCGGCACACCCAGCGCATCTTTGACAATCTGATGGGCAATATTCTGAAGTACGCCCTCCCCGGCACGCGGGTCTATCTCGAGCTGGCGGAAGGGAAAACGGGCCCGGCCGTGATCTTCCGCAATACCTCGCGCAACGAACTTGCGCTCAGCGCCGAAGAGCTGACCGAGCGTTTTGTACGCGGCGACGCTTCGCGCTCGAGTGAGGGCAGCGGGCTCGGCCTCTCGATCGCGCGCAGCCTCGCCGAGCTGCAGGGCGGCAGTCTTGCCGTGACAGTGGACGGAGACCTCTTCAAGGTGACGCTTTGTTTCGGCAAATAACGAAAAGGGGGATTTGCAGCCGGCTATCGGCCGCAAATCCCGCTTTTTGTTGACTTCGGGACAAAATCTGGTATTCTGTAGGTATCATCTTGCGAAGGAGAGAGACGGAATGGACAACAATACAATGGAAAAGCGCTACGGACTGCCTACCGCGATCTCGATGGTCATCGGCATCGTCATCGGCTCCGGCGTCTTCATCAAGGGCGGCAAGGTGCTGGCTCTGACGAACGGCAACATGCTCCAGGGCGTGCTGGTCGTGGCGCTTGTCGGCATCATCTGCATCATCTGCTCGCTCGTCTTTGCCGAGCTGGGCTCCAAGTTTGAAAAGGTCAACGGCGTCGTCGACTATGCCGAGGTCGCGCTGGGCGAGAATTACGCCTATTACGTCGGCTGGTTCATGACGACGATCTACTATCCCTGCCTCGCGGCGATGCTGGCCTTCTTTTCGGCCGTGTTTTTCTGCGAGCTGTGCGGGATCCCGGCCATGGACTTCTTCGTCACCGGCACGGTCAGTTCCGAGGCGCTGGGCCTCGGCGCGGGCTTTTTGATGATCGGCTACGGCATCAACATCCTCAGCCCCAAGCTCGCCGGCAAGCTGCAGGTCAGCATGACGGTCATCAAGCTCGTCCCGCTGGTGCTGATGGCGGTCGTCGGCATCATCGTCGGCCTTTCCTCCGGCGCAACGGCGCGCGTGCTCGACTATGTCAATACCGCGGAATACGCCGCCGCCACGGCGGGCAAGTCCGCGTTTTCGGGCGTGTTCTCGGGCGTGGCGTCCTTTGCCTTCGCCTATGAGGGCTGGATCATCGCCACTTCCATCAACGCCGAGCTCCGAGACGCCAAGCGCAATCTGCCGATCGCGCTGATCCTCGGCTCGCTGTTCTGCACGGTGCTCTACTGCCTGTACATTTTCGCGATGAGCTCGGTCGGCGACGTGCAGACCATCATCGGCACCTGGCCGCTGGGCGAGGCGCTGCCCCGCATCGCGTTCTCCAAGATCTTCGGCAACGTCATCGGCACGATCGTCTATGCCTTTATTACTGTGGGCTGCCTCGGCGTCATGAACGGGCTGATCATGGGCTCCTGCCGCGGCATGTACGCGCTCTCCGCGCGCAAGCTCGGCCCGCGGCCGGCCTTCTTCGGCGACATCGACCACCAGAACAACTTCGTCATCAAGTCCGCTGTGATCGGCATGATGATGGGCGGCTTCTGGTATGCCTGGACGTCGATTTTGTGGATGTACGGCCCGGACTTCATGGGCGGGCTGCATAACTGCGAGTGGCTGGCCTGGGAGCCGGACGAGATCTCGATCATCAACCTCTATGCGATGTATATCCCGATGTTTGCGGCAATCATGTTCCGCTGCAAGGAGTTCGGCTTCTTCAAGCGCTTCGTGCTGCCGGCACTCGGCATTGTGTGCTGCCTGTTCATGTGCTACTGCTGCTGGGTCGGCAAGGGCTATAAGCAGATCTTCGGCTATCTCATCTTCCTGGCCGTCGTACTGCTTGTCGGCGCGCTTTTCAAAAACAGCGTTACGAGAGAAAACAACAAATAAACATGAAAAAGCCGGGTCGTATGCGACCCGGCTTTTCTTGACGCTATGCCGGCAGCATTGTATACTTTTCGTATCGAAACAAACAGGAGGCAGCGATATGACTGACACGATCCGTTCGCCTTATGACCTGCCCACGCCCTGTCTGCTCATCGATCTCGACCGGGCAAGGAACAACATTGCCATGATGCAGCGGAGGGCAGACGCTCTGGGGCTGAAGCTGCGCCCGCATATCAAGACCCACCGCATGCCGTACTTCGCCGCCCTGCAGATGGAGGCGGGCGCCTGCGGCATCGCCTGCGCCAAGCTCGGCGAGGCCGAGGTCATGGCCGACAGCGGCATGTCCGACATTTTCATCGCCAACGAGCTGATCGGCGCGGACAAGTATGAGCGTCTGCGCGCGCTTCACCGCCGCGTGCACGTGCGCGTCGGCATCGACAACACCGTCCAGCTCGCGCAGATGGAGCGCGCCTTCGCCCGGGAGGAAAAGCCGCTCGAGGTGCTGATCGAATATGAGGTCGGCGAGGCGCGTACGGGCGTGGTGGGCGACGAGCAGCTCCTCGCGCTCGGAAAAGCGATCCTCGCGGCAAAGCATGTCGTTCTCCGCGGGATCTTCTCTCATGAGGGGCACACCTACCGTGCCGCGGATCTCAACGACTGCCGCGCCAAGGCCCGGGCAGCCTATGCGCGCACGGTGCGCGCGGCGGACAGGCTGCGCGCGCTCGGCGCCGGGATCGACACCGTCAGCGTCGGCGCGACGCCCTCGGTTTTGAGCGGGGAAGACTTTACCGGTATAACCGAGCTGAGGCTCGGCACCTATGTGTTCTTCGACGTGGGGCAGGCGCGGGCGCTCGGCGCCTTTGACCGCTGCGCCGCAACGGTGCTCGCCTCCGTTATCTCCAAGCCCGAGGGCGCGCGCGTCGTGCTCGACGCCGGGGCCAAGGCGCTCGTCAGCCAGAACCGCCAAACGGGCATCTGCGCCACGGCGGGCTTCGGCGCGATCAAGGGCGCGGAGGACATCACGATCGAAACGCTCTATGACGAACACGGCGTACTGAACAGCCCGCGCTTTGCCGCCATGGCCGAAATCGGCGACAAGGTCGAGGTCATCCCCAGCCACATCTGCCCGACGGTGAATCTGTATGACAAAGTCTGGCTCGTTTCAAAGGGAAAGGTACTGCAAAGCGTCCCGGTGGCCTGCCGGGGCCGCTCGGACTGAGGGGAGGGAAGCATGGATTTTGTCTGCACCAAATGCGGCCGCCGCGAGAGCACCGCGACACGAAAGGCGCACTGCGACTGCGGCGGGCTGTGGAAGCTCGATTTCGAGCCGCCGAAATTTGACCTTTCTGCGATCGACCGCCGGGAGTGGAGCCTTTTCCGCTATCGGCCGTTCATGGCTCTGGAGGGCGAGAGCTGGCGCGGCGTGACGCTCGGCGAGGGTATGACGCCGATCGTGCCGCTGGACGAAAACGTGATGCTGAAGATGGATTATTTTATGCCCACGCTCTCGTTCAAGGACCGCGGCGCCGCCGTGCTGATCGCCCACTGCGCCTCGATCGGCGTCGAGAAGGTCGTACAGGACTCCAGCGGCAACGCGGGCAACGCCGTCGCGGCCTATTGCGCGCGGGCGGGGATCGCCTGTGAGATCTTCGTCCCGGGGGGGACGAGCCCGAAGAAGATCGACATGATCCGCGCCCACGGCGCGGTGTGCACGGTCGTGCCCGGCTCACGCGACCACTGCGCGGAGGTCTGCCGCGAAAAGGTCGAGCGTGAGGGCGTCTACTATGCCAACCACGTCTACAACCCCTTCTTCTACGAGGGGACGAAGACCTATCTCTATGAGGTGTACGAGCAGCTTGGCCGCCTCCCGCGGCATCTGGTGATCCCCGTGGGCAACGGCACGCTCTTCCTCGGCGTGATGCACGCGCTTGACGAGCTGCTCGCCGCCGGCTGCATCGACCATGCGCCGCAGATCATCGCCCTGCAGAGCGAGGGCTGCGACCCGCTGCTGCGCGCCGCGGAGCAGGGGCTGTCAAGTCCGGCGGAGGTCACGCCGCGCGCAACGCTGGCCGAGGGCATCGCGATCGGCAAGCCCATGCGCGGCGGGGAGATCCTTGCATACGCCGCGCGCTATGGCGTCCGTTTCGTCCACGCGCCGGAGCAGGACATCCTGCGCGAACGCGCGTATCTGGCCGAACGCGGCGTCTACTGCGAGCACACCACCGCGGCCAATCTCGCGGCGTACCGGAACTACTGCGCGCGCTTCGGAGAAGCGGAAGACTGCCTCATCACGATGTGCGGCGCGGGGCTGAAATCCGACCACTGAATCTCAAAACAAAAAGGACCGGGAAGGGCGCGCTCACATAGGGAGACGACAGGTTTTGAGCGGCACTTTTCCACCCATACTGCACAGAAAAATCCGGAAATACGTCAAGTATTCCCGGATTTTTCTATATTGTCTGAATGAAAAAGCTCTCGCTCAAAACTGCTGCGCACCTCAAAAGAGAGATCGCCGTGTCAAGCGAGGCGAAAAGCGCAGGAATAATGGAGATATATTCCGAGCATTTTCAACGACGCATGGCGCGGCGATCTCCTTTTGAGGCTGCCGTATCCCTGTGTGAACGCGCCCAAGCCGGTCCTTTTTTCATGCCCTTTTTACAGCAGCTCGATCGAGACGATGTCCTCCAGCGAAAGCCGCCGGCCGTCGGAAAGAACGATCCGCCGCTCGTAAGCGTCGACCTTTTCCACCGCGCCGCGCAGCGTCTCATAGCGCCCGCCGTCCTTGCGCTCGTCGGGCACAAAAAAGCGAAACTCCGCCTCCGGCGCGCCGCCCGCGGCCGATGCCTCCGAAAGCGCGCGGATCGTCCCGTCCAGCGCGTCCAGCGCGTCGCGGTCAAGCTCCACGCGCGTCTCGGTCAGCCGCGCGGTCTCGCTGACCGCGGCGTCAAAGCCCGTCAGCGCGGCAAAGGAGGAAAACTGGGCCGCGCGGGACAAGAGCGGCATCTGCGCGTGCGTCTGGGAGACGTGGCGGGGCAGATCGATGATGTCGTCGTATTTTCCCATTACGCCTTGTGCCCTCCGATCTGCCGGTTGCGCTCGATCGTCGTCGCGCCCTTCTCAAGATTCATGCCCTTTAAGATCGCGTTCTTGCCGTATTTTTTCTTGATGTCCAGCATCACGCGCTGCTGCCTGCGCTCGGAGCGCAGCTTTTCCTCGTCCTCCGCCTGCCGCTCATCCTTCCCGGCAAAATCGGTGAAGAGATCGAGCTGCCGCTCGCTTTCTTTCCCGGCAAAGCGCTCGTCGCAGACGTTGCAGACGGCGATCGTGACGCGCCTTACGCTCAGCGCCGGGTCGACGATCTCGTCGTACAGGCGCAGCATCGCCTCCATGATCTGCTTCGTCGAGGAGGTAAAGCGCTCGAGCCTTACCGAGCCGTGCGCGCCCTTCGGCACGCTGCGGCCGTAATAGTCGCGCTCCATGCTGCCGCTGTACTCGCGCGCCATCGCCGCGTCCGCGACGCTCCCGCGGTCATAGTTGATCGAAAGCTCGATGAGATCGGTCACCAGCGCCTTGTCCACCAGATCCAGCACCATCAGCTCGGTCATCTCACGCACGATCAGCCGCGCCTTTTGAAAGTCATAGGGCGACATCAGCACCTGCCCGGTGCTGATGCTGTGCGAGGAGGGGCGGTAGGCCTTGATGTCCGACATGCGGCAGCTCTCAAAGCCCCAGGCGTGGTCGATCAGCAGCTCGGCGTTCACGCCGAAGAGCCGGTAGAGCAGCTCCTCGCTGTGCACCTCGTCCGCCCTGCCGAGCGAGCAGCGGGCAACGTCGCCCATCGTGTACAGCCCGTTCTCCTCAAGCTTTTTCGCGATCCCGCGGCCGACGCGCCAGAAGTCCGTCAGCGGCCGGTGCTCCCACAGCTCGCGGCGATAGCGCATCTCGTCGAGCTCGGCGATGCGCACGCCGTCGCGGTCGGCGGGGATGTGCTTGGCGACGATGTCCATCGCGACCTTGGCGAGGTACAGATTGGTGCCGATGCCGACGGTGGCCGTAATGCCTGTCTCGGCAAGCACGTCGCGCACGATCTCCATCGCGTATTCGCGCGCGCTCTGGCCGCGGGTGCGGATATAGTCGGTCGCGTCGAGAAAGATCTCGTCGATGGAATAGACGTGGATATCCTCCGGTGCGGCGTACTTCAGGTAGATCTGATAGATGCGTGTGCTGTACTCGATATACAGCGCCATACGCGGGGGAGCCACGATGTAATCAAGCTCCAGCTTCGGATCGGCCTTCAGCTCGTGGTCGAGATACGAGCGGCCGGAAAAGCTGCGCCCCGGCGCGCGGCTCAGGCGGAGGGCGTTGACCTCGCGGATGCGCTCGACCGCCTCGAACAGCCGCGCGCGCCCGGAGATCCCGTAGGCCTTGAGCGCAGGGGAGACAGCGAGACAGATCGTCTTTTCCGTGCGCGCGGGGTCGGCGACGACAAGATTGGCGTCAAGCGGGTCGAGTGCGCGCTCGCGGCATTCGACCGAGGCGTAAAAGCTCTTCAAATCGATCGCAATATAGGTCCGCTCTTCCGTTTCGCTCACCTCCCGCGGTTTTCTTTCAATCTTATCTTACCAGTATGCCCCGCCTTTTTCAAGCGATGCGCGCCCGGAGGCTGTCCGATATCCGTCCCAGAAAAAGATCAAGACGAAGCGGGAGATCCGCTTCGTCTTGATCTTGTATAAATGAGAGGAAAAAAGGAGAAAAATGAAAAAGATTCTTTTGTGTTTACACCTATAAAATAGCAGTTATTTGTTTCATAATAAAGGATAATAGTGTTTCAGAAATGTTAAATCCCCTCTGAAATCAGAGAAAAAACGAAAAAAAGAGGCTGCTTTTTCCACCCGGGGAGAAGCGGGAGCGAAACTTGACACCACAAGGGGAAAATGGTAAACTAACATGAAAAATTATGTACAGGATTATCCCGGATTTCAAAGGAGAAACAAGAGGATGACCGACACCGTTTTCAACAAAAAATTCAGAGTACTCACGGCGCTCGTGCTGCTTTTCGCGATGCTGCTGACAGCGTGCGGAACGGTGCAGCAGAAACCTGCCGAAAATGCGGGTCAAACCGAGATCGAAGCGACGGCCGCGCCCGAAGCGGACCCGGAGCCTACGCCCGAACCGACGCCGGAGCCGTTCCGGACCGAGGTCGTTTTCAGTGAAGTGCAGCCGTCGAACAAGGCGACGATCACCGACGCCGACGGCGATTTCTCCGATTGGATCGAGCTTTACAATCCCGGCACGGAGAGCGAGGATCTCTCCGGCTGCTGGCTTTCGGACAGCGATAAGGAGCCGTGCAAGTGGCAGATCCCGTCGCTGACGCTCTCCGGCGGGGAATACAGGGTCATCTTCTGCTCGACCAAGGATCGTACCGAGGGCGAGCTGCACACCAATTTCTCCATCTCCAAGGACGGCGACACGCTTTATCTCTCCTCTCCCGAAGGCGAGATCCTCCGGCAGGTAAGCTTTGAGGCATGCGGCGGCGATGTCGCGCTGCGCGTCGAGGGCGAGAGCGTCAGCGAAAGCGCTTATCCCACGCCGGGCTGGCCCAACACGGAAGATGGATACGAGAGATTTATCTCAGCCAATGACAACCACGGCGCGCTCGTCGTCAACGAGGCGATGGGCTATAACGACAGCTTCAATTTCCACGCCGGCGGCTATTATGATTGGGCGGAGCTGAAAAACGTCTCGGACGAGACGATCACGCTCAGCGATTATTATGTGACCGATAAAACCAGCCTGCCCACGCAGTTCCAGCTTCCCGCCACAACGCTCAAGCCCGGAGAGACCTTCGTGGTCTTCTGCGGCAATCCGCTGATGGAAACGGCCTCCTGCCATGCGCCGTTTGAACTCTCGTCCGAAGGGGACGGCTTTTATATCTATCGTGCGGACGGAAGCCTTTCGGACTATATCAGCCTTTACAACATGCCGCTGAATCACAGCAAGGGACGCATCGACGGCGCGAGCGGCTTCTATTATTTCACCTCTCCCTCTCCCGCGGCGCAGAACAACGGCAACTGCGCGCGTTACCTGGCCAAGCGGCCCGAGAGCGTGACGCCGACCGGGATCTATAACGACGTGGACGGCGTCGACGTCGAGCTCTCCGGCGAGGGGACGATCTATTACACGCTCAACGGCAATCTCCCGGACAGGGATTCCTATGTTTACTCCGGGCCGATCCATCTGACGGAAACGACGATGATCCGCGCGGCGTCTTATGCGGACAGCAAGCTCCGCAGCGAGACGGCGACCTTTACCTACGTCATCAACGAGCACCATACGCTCCCGGTCGTCTGCGTTGCGCTCGAGCCGATGAAGCTCGACGTGCTGTACAACCACAACGGCCATATGGAATACGACTCCCATACCGAGTTTTACGATGTTGACGGCGGCAGCTTTACCTCCGACTGCATGATCACGCTCCACGGCGCGGCCTCGAGAAACCAGTGGAACAAGAAGAGCTTCAAGGTCGTCTTCCGCGGCCGTTACGGCGGCGACATCCACTATGATCTCTTCGGCCAGGGCATCACCGAATTCCATTCGCTGAACCTGCGCGGCGGCGATACCGTGTATATGAAGACCTACCGCGAGCCGCTGGCCGCCGAATTTGCCGAGCGTGTTGCCGTGACGGATCCCTTTGCGCTCGATTCGCGCTTCTGCATCCTGTATGTCAACGGAAATTATTACGGCATTTACAGCCTGCGCGAGGCGTATTCGAAAAAGTATATCGAGAGCCACACCGGCTCGGAAGAGGATATGAACACGATCAGCCGCGCGCCGATCCAGATCGAGTATCAGCCGGAGCTGTTCAGCCTGCATAACTACATACTCAGCTGCGACATCACGAACCCCGACAATTACAATTATATTGCCGACCGCATGGACATGCAGTCGATGGCCCAGTGGCTGCTGCTGGAGTGCTATTTCAACAACCGCGACACAGCGGGCAATATCCGCTACTTCCGCGGCGTCCAGCCCGATTCCAAGTGGCGCACGATGTTCTTCGATCTGGACATCTCGATGGAGAATGAGAACGCCTTCATTTGGGAAATCATCAACCCGGCCGAGTCGCAGATCGGACGTATGCTGTCGAAGCTGCTGAATAACAGCGAGTTCAAGCAGGTCATGCTCGAAACCGCCTCGGGAATGTATCAAAACGGACTGAGCTACGAGATAGCGCTGGAGATCCTGAACCGCATGGTGGACGAGCTCGAGCCGGAGATGAGCCGCAATCTCGGCCGCTGGGGCGAGAGCAGGGCGATCATGGAAAACAGCCTTGAGGCCCAGCGCCGCGTCTTCTGCGAGCACCGCGACGAGAGCTGGCTGCAGATCGTCCAGTCCGTGACAGGCGCCAGCGATGAGACCATGAGAGAATATTTCCCGGAAAGAGGATAAAAGAATGGAAGAGAAAAAGCCTGCCCCCGTCCGGAGGCGAGTGAGAAAGAAAAAACATATGCGCGTCGGCAAGATGGTCGCGCTCGACGTGCTGGCGATCATTGTGGGACTGAACGTGTTCGCGCTCTTCCACCATGCACTGGATTACTGGGATATCCACCTCGGAAAAAAGGCGGCGGAACCCGTCGTCCTTGCGACGCTGCCGCCGCAGCCGGCGGACGCGGACACGGACGCGGAGAGCGTGACCGAGCAGATCCCGGAGGAGAACGCCGAGCCCACGCCCGAGCCGACGCCGACACGCGTCTATTCCGGCGTCTGGGGTGAAAAGTTCGCCGATCACTTCACCGAGGGCGAGGTCATCCAGACCGAGAACAGCTATCAGAGCGAGAACGTGAGCATTACGCTCGAGCGCGTCGAGGAGCCCGGCCTGATCTATTTCATCGCGGACGTGTACATCAGCGATCTGAAATATCTCGGCACGGCCTTCGCCACCGGCGAGGGAAACGGCGAATACAATGTCGGCACCGAGGTCCAGATCGACACGATCGCGCGGCGCGTCAACGCGCTCGTGGCGATCAACGGCGACCATTACAAGCTCCATAACGGCACCGTCATCCGCAACGGCGTGCTGTACAGCGAAACGCCATATGAGGACATCTGCGTGCTCTATACGGACGGCCGGATGGAGACCTTCACAAAAGACGAGGCGGATATGGAAGCGATCAAGGCTGCCGCTCCCTGGCAGGTCTGGAGCTTCGGCCCCGGTCTGCTGGACGCGGAGGGGCACGCCAAGTCCTTCTATGACGGCCAGAGCAACGTCCTTGGCATCAATGTGAAAAACCCGCGCTGCGCCATCGGCTATTACGAGCCGGGACATTACTGCCTGGTGAAGGTCGAAGGCAACCGCTGGGGCAAGTTCATCGGCTCCTACGGCATGACCTTCGGCGAACTGGCTTCGATGTTCGAAGCGCGCGGCTGCGTCCAGGCCTATGCGCTCGACGGCGGACGCAGCGCCGCAATGGCCTGGATGGGCGAGTTCCTCAGCACCAACTATGACCGCGGCTCCTTCGATATCGTGTACATCGCTGACACGCCCGTCGTCGGAGAAGCGCCGAAATCCGCGGAAGAGCCCGCAGAAAGCGAGGGCTGACCATGTTCAATAAGCTTCTTCCCCATATCTGCATCGACGTCGCCGTTATCTTCGTCGTGCTCTGGATCCTTGACCGTGTCAACGGCGCGATGCAGTTTCTCTCGCGCGACGTGTTCAAGATCCCGTTCCTGGTCTTTCTTGTCCTGGTGATCATGGAATCCGTGATCCTGATCGTCTATCAGCGGCGGGACTAAACGGGATGAACGGTAAAAGAGCGCTGAGCGCCTTGCTTGCACTGGCGCTTATGCTGTCGCTGACGGCGGTCTTCGCCATGACCCGCGACGAGTCTGCGCCGGGAACGGAAGCGCCGCCTTCCACGCCGGAGCCAACGCCTGTCTCCACACCGGAACCGACGCCGGAGCCCACACCCGAGCCGACACCCGAGCCCACGCCCGAGAGAGTCTATTCCGGCGTCTGGGGCGAAAAATTCGCCGACAAGTTCACCGAAGGCGAGATCGTCGAGGACGAGCACAGCTATCGAAGTGAAAATATCAACGTCACGCTGACCAAAGTCGAAGAGGAACTGCTTGTCTATTACGTGGCCGAGATCTATGTCAGCGACCTGAAATATCTCAGAAGCGGCTTTGCCAACGGAAAGTTCAACGGCGGCTTCCGAAAGATCGCCGACATCGCCGCGGAGGAAAACGCGATCGTCGCCATCTGCGGCGACCACTACGCCGGCAGGACTGCCGGCCTCGTGTTCCGCAACGGCGAGGAATATCGCCGCGAGCGATTCCAGGACGTCTGCGTCCTGTACAGCGACGGCACGATGGTGACGCTTGAGAATTCCGAGCTGGATCTCAAGGCGCTTGAAGAGGCCAGACCCTGGCAGGTCTGGAGCTTCGGACCGGAGCTGCTCGACGACGAGGGACACGCCAAGGAGCGCTTCAACACGACCGTCTATCCCGCCAACCCGCGCTGCGCCATCGGCTATGTTGAGCCGGGACACTATTTCCTGGTCGAGGTCGAGGGCTCGCGAGGGGGCGTCTATACCGGCTCGCGCGGCATGGACATGCAGCAGCTGGCCATACTGTTCGAGAGTCTTGGCTGCAAGAGCGCGTATAACCTTGACGGAGGCCGCAGTGTGGGCATCGCCTGGAAGGGCGAGCTTGTCAGCTTCGACTATGACCGCAGCATCCCCGATATCATCTATGTGACCGACTTTCCGCCGGAGGAAGAGCCATGAGGCGCGAAAGACGGCCCTCGGGCTTTTTGCCCCCAAAGATACAGAACGATTTCGCCCGCGTCACGCGCTGCGTGACGCGGCGCCTGAAAAAAGAAAGGAGTGAAAGACGTGACCGGTAATAGAACAAGGATCTCCCTGACTGCGCTGGTGTTTACGCTTTTGCTCGCATGGTTGCTTACCGCCTGCGGAAACGCGGGACAGCCGGCCGCGCAGAGCGCCGCGGCGACCCCGGCTCCGGCAGAAGAAACGGCCGCCTCGACCAGTCTCGGCTCGCTCGTGATCACGCCCGAGACCGATACGGTCGATCTGGAGGAAGCCGGCGCGACGATCGAGGATCTGATGCGTGCAAGCGATCGTCTCGGCGACGTGAAAAAGATCGCGCTCGGACTGACCTCGGCCTCACCCGAGCAGCTCGAGGCTGTGTGCAAGGCCTTCCCGAACGCCGAGGTGACATGGAAGACGGAAGTGCTGGGCGCTGCGATCGAGAGCACGGCCGAGGAGCTTGACCTTTCTGGCGCGACCGACGGCGACGTCGCCGGGCTTGTAAAGGCGCTTGCCGTCCTGCCCGAGGTAAAGACGCTGCTTCTCGCACCGGAAGGCGCTCTGACGACGCTTTCATCCGAAAGCCTCGCCGCGCTGGCCGCCGCGGCGCCGGAGG